>OLGB01000223.1_pt1 | contig 85551 bp, 119 predicted proteins | sample 1605691 | NCBI WGS metagenome assembly OLGB01 (sample SAMEA3888925, study PRJEB22519) | human gut metagenome | biome: human gut; feature: human-associated habitat; material: faeces | place: Denmark | collected 2010 | reverse complement strand
GGTACGTGCCATGGTAGCGGAGCAAGGTTATGGGTTAGAAACTTTAATTAATGATAAAAACTGGTGTGTTCGAAAAGAAGTGGCAGCACAGGGTTATGGCCTTGATATATTAATTAATGATACTGAACTTTATGTCCGGACAATGGCTGCTATAAAAATTAAAGAAAAACACCCTATTATATCACTTTTTCATTTTATGATTCCAATAATGGCTAAACTTGAATCCAACAAATACAATTCCAAGGCTTCTTCCAATTCCAAGTAATTTACTACACAATATAAGAGATGAATATGTGTGAATTTCATGGTATAATAAATTTATACTATGAAAGGAGTTTTTACCATGAATGAAGAATTGTTCATAAGAAGGTCTATTTATAGAGAGTTATTTAATGATATTTGCGCCGATTTTTCCATTTACCGATTACAAAATGATATAGATGAGGAATTTGAAGAAATAGAAAAAAGTCTATGGAACTGCAGGGAAAAATCAATAAGAATGGTTTATTCAGATAAGCCTGTTTTTGACGATTTGCTCATTAAAGCTCAGGCGTTTCTTGCAAGAAAGGAGCTTTTTGCTACATGATGAACGAATACGAATACACACAGGAAGAATTTGATGAACAATATTTTCTAATAAAATCCTATTTAACGTCCGGAAAAATAGCCGCAGAAAATACAAACACTATTCTTATAAATGGACAGCCGGGAGTAGGAAAGTCAAATTATGAAGCCGGTTTATCAGAGAACAGCATTATTATAGATACAGATGAGTTCAGACGTTTTCATCCAAGAATTGACTCTATCAATAAACTGGATGCAGAAAACTATGCAGAAAGAACACAACCTTTTGCAAATGCCATAACAGAAAAGCTTATATCTGAATTAGCAAAAGAAAAATACAACCTGGTAATAGAGGGAACACTAAGAACAGCGGAAGTTCCAATCAATACATGCGAAAAATTGAAGAAAAACGGACATGAGGTTAATCTTGTTGTTGTAGCATGTGATGCATATCTGGCGTGGGAATCCACTATTATCAGAGCTAAACAGATGATGCAAAACGGCAGAAAACCAAGACTTGTGCCTATAGATAAATATGACTATAATGTTCAGCACATAGTTAATAACCTGAAAACAATACGGGAAAAAGATTGTTTTCATTCCATTTCTGTAGTTGAAAGAACTGGAAAACCCATTTCCTTACAAGGAAAAACTCCGGAACAAGTTTTATCTGAAGTGTTAAACCTCGACAAATGGAACAAAAACAAAGAGAAATATGAAATAAACTATCTGAAAAGCAAAATGGAAATCATCAAACAGGAGTTAAAAGGATATGATATATAATGACCTATTTCATGTTCATACATTCCGATGCGGCCATGCAGGAAAAGAAACAGATACCGATTATATAGAAAAGGCAATTAGCCTGAAAGCTGATTCATTATATTTTACGGACCATGCTCCATTTCCGGGAAATATTTTTGGAAACAGAATGAGAATAGAAGAGCTGGATGAGTATATAAAAACTCTCACATCATTAAAAGAAAAATATCAATCCCAGATAAATATAAAAATTGGGTTGGAAATAGAATATATTCCTTCTTTTATATCTTATTATGAGTATCTTAAAGATAAATATGGATTACATTTATTTTTAGGACAACATATATGCTCATTCCATGGACATTATAATTTTGAATACCAAAATAAATCCGAAGAATATAAATGGATGACAGACTCTATTCTGGAAGCCTTAAATACAGGATTATTTGATGTATTATTACATCCAGAACGAATATACAAAAACAGTAAAAAATGGGAAAAAGAACAGGAGCAGTCTGCAAAAGTAATATTGCAGGCAGCAGTAAGTCAAAATATCCCTATAGAATATAATTATTCTTCTACAAATACCAGTAATATAAAATACTGGCATGAAAAATTCTGGAAGATAGAAAAACAAAACCGGATTGTATATGGAATAGATGCTCATAGCACCAAAGAATTAAGCGATGGAACGCATTTTTTCAGAAATTTATAAAAGCAGCCTTTATGGCTGTTTTTTATTTTACAAAAATCTGTCATATTAACAAAAAGTAAAGAAAAGAAGGAGAAAAAGATGAAAATCGGAATCACAGAAAGAGGAGATGCAGGAATTGATTTATCCTGGGTTTCTAAAGTGGATACAGTTGATGGCATGATTTTAATCACTAAAAATCTGACAGAAAGTTTTTGTCAGAAAGTACTGGACCTTTATAACCGTGGATATAAAATTATAATTCATTGTACCTGTACCGGTTATGGACATACGGAACTGGAACCTAATGTACCGGATTATAGAACTCAGTTAAATTCATTAAAAAATATGATTGATAGAGGATTTCCGGCAGAAAATTGTGTTCTTCGTATTGACCCTATATTTCCTTCAGAAAAAGGTATGGGACACGTATGTAAAGTGCTTGACTATTTTATTCAATTAAATACTGGAGTTAAACGTATTCGTATTTCGCTTGTCGATGAATATAAGCATGTTAAAGAAAGATATAAGCAGCATGGATGGAGTCCTTTATATGGAGACAATTTTGGTCCATCGTATGAACAGAAACAGCTTGCAGCGAATATCCTTAATTCGTATTCATTTCAATACGAATTATGTGCAGAAGATGATTTTCTTAAAATGCTCAATAACGGGCAAATCATTGGATGTGTCAGTGCTAAGGATTTACATATTATGGGAATCCCGGCAAAATCAACCGGTATTAATCCCCAAAATCGCAAGGGCTGTCACTGTTTAGATTGCAAAACCGAATTATTAACAGAACGAAAGCAATGTCCTCATCAGTGTGTATATTGCTTTTGGAAATCAAATTAAAACGGAGAATAAGAAATGGAAAAGAAATATAAGGAAATCTTAAAAAACTGTTCCAAAAAGAAAGATACAATAGAGGCTTTATTTGGAATAGATAAAGAAAGTGTAATAATTATATTGAGTGCAATTGCTTTATTTTTAATTAATGGTGTAATTGTATTCGTAATAAAATCAAATTCATCAACAGATAAAACTACAAATCTGCTCTTGAATGTAATTTGTGAAACTTTATTACTAATCCTTGCGGAATTTATAGTAATTTTTGCAATATTTATTTTGTTTTTCATAGTAGAAGAACTTGTTGTAGATGTTCCCTTGTTATTAAATACGAAATATCTGCCAGCTTCTGAAGAAGAAATTAAAAAACTACCGTTCAAAACGCAGGAAGAATTTTTCGATTTTCTATATTCGTTATGCAGAAAAAAGTTTTGTGGTAAAATGTGGATGGCGACATCAAAAAGATTATGGTTTGATATAGCAGATACAGTAATTATGTATATCAAAGTACATGGGCTTAAATACTCTGAATTGAAAATTCCTGAAGAAATGAAAAAATCATTATCTTGGTGTGAAAACTGGAATTCTTTTGTGGAAGAATTAAATTTAGAAGAAAAATAATATTTTTCATTTCTATAATACCTATATAGACAAAGAAAAGGAGATAAAAAATGAAATTAAAAGAATGTATGGAACTGGGAAAAGATTGTGGGCTGCAATCTATAGATGAATGTTACCTCAATATAGAAATTCATGCCTTGTCCTTATTCCAGTATGAAGATATCAATAAAGAACTTTCAGAATTACAAAAAGATATTTTCTATCATAAGCCGGATATCTTTTGTAAAATGTTTAAGACAACGAAAGAAGAACTTATTTCAAAAGGATGGGAAACAAAAACAGAATAATAACCTAATTATAACTATAAAGGAGAAAATTATGGATACAACAAGTCAGATTATGGAATTATTTGAGGATTTACTTGAAGAAAAGAATATCTCGATTCCCTGTGATGACGAGGAAGAAGAGAGAATGAGATATGAAGATGAGAATACTGCCAGAATCTATGGTATAGAATATTATAACTTATCAGAAAAGATTGATGAATTGCTTTCCGATAGATTTTACAACTGAAAAAATAAAACAATAATAAAAAAGACTCCTTTATATAAAGGAGTTTTTCTTTTTACAAAATTCTATCATATTAAAAGTAAATTATAGACAAAAGGAGAATAAAAATATGAAATGTATTTATTTAGTGTTTCCCGAAGGAAAAACAAGGCTGGTAGGATATAGTAACGGAAAATATATATATAATATGCAGTTGAAGGGTGAAATATCACCTGATGAAATTACCTACATTATATTTCCGGAACAGATTGAAAAAGTATCTTCCTCATTTCTGGAGGGATTATTTGAAGACATTTTTAACCAATTTGGTTACAAAGTTGCAGGTGAAAAAATCAGAATTGAAACGAAAAACGAAAGTCTGAGAAGTTCCATGTTAATGAATGGAATCCCTGCACGAAAAGCAGAAGAAAATACGAACTGGTATTATGATGAAATTATTTCATTTTCTGATGCGTGTATTTCTAAGATGAGCTATTTATCAACTTATTTTTCGGATTTTGATGTAATGAAAAAGAAAATAAAAAGATGTAAAACTGCAGAAGAGTTATGCAGGCTCATTAACAGGCATTACAAAATATTCTGCAATTTATGGAAAATCCACCATGAAGGCAAAAAAGCAATAACGCTGATGAATAAGGCTAATGAAATTCTTATGATTTCTAAAAAAGAAGTAATCAGCTCTCCTCAAAATACATCTTGCCATGAAACAAAGGAGCTACATTCTGAATTAAAAGAAATCAGTACTGAAAACCTGATTATGGAACTTACCCGAAGAGGATATAAGGTAAATAAAAATTCAGAGGCAAACATGATGGCTTCACAAATCCAGAATAGCCCGGCAGATTATGCTGAACGTAATCGCCCAAATGATAAAAAATGGATTATCAAGGCAGAAGAAAAATGGATGTTTGTATTTTATGTATTTGATGAATCTACGAAGGTCCTTTTCGGTCATATTTTAAAGCAGGATGATGGAACTTATAAAGCGGTTCCATTTAGTGGTAAACGTATTGGTTTTTTAGACAATACGAAAGATGCTATCAACTACATTAAATCCCTAAAAGAGTAAAGGAGAGATATCATATGATTAAGACAGGTATCATAAGAAGAATTGATGACTTGGGAAGGATAGCAATTCCGAAAGAAGTAAGACAAAATGCACTTAGGTCTAAAAGTCGTAATATAGAAGGAATGCCTATGGAATTTTTCTACGAGAATGATGGCACTATCATCTTAAAACCATACGAGTGTTTATGGGAAAGAAATCCGCTTGACTATAGCGAAATTATAAATCCTCATGTAACAAAGGAAGGAGACTTTCTCATGACTGCAGAAACGAAGTTTTGCCCATTCTGCGGAAAAGAAATTAGGGTTATATATTAAGAGAAATCAGTAATTACAAAGAAACTCCCTATATTGGGAGTTTTTTCTTTTTACAAAATTCTATCATATTAATAATAACTATTGACAATAAGGAGAAAGGAAACGGTTAAAATATGATTAAGACAGGACATGAAATTACTTTTTACAAGAAACTGGCAGAAGAGATTAAATCACTGGGATTCAGGTGTTTTTTGTATAACGAAGATACAGCATGGTTATACATCATTACTCCTGGCAATTCATGGTTATATGTGGATGAAGCTTATCTGGGAGGCTATAATATCACCTATAATTACAATTCGTCTGCAGCTTTTGGCTCCGGCTATGGTTACAATGACGAACCTCTGCATGATATAACTTCCGACACTTTATACAAAGCCGAACAGTACGGAAAAAATTATGGCTACCATGGATGGGTAAATGTTCCCAACCGGTATGACGGAAAAACCCATAGAGAAAATGTATGGAGAAAGCCGGAACATTATAAGGACGCATATAGCGCTATGATGAGCAGCTGGTGTGCAGACAAATTAGTTGAATTGTAATCTGTTTATAAAGAAACTCCCTATATTGGGAGTTTTCTTTTTGCAAAAATCTGTCATATTAAGAACATCAAAGGACAAACAGGAGAAGCGTATGAATAATTTGAACTATCAGAATAATAAAGAAATTGAAAAATTATGGCAGGAATTAGAAGATGTCCCTTTCGCAGAAGATGAAACCTCCGGTGACAGTAGCGGGCTTGTTCTTGACTGCGACTGGTTTTTGTGGAAGAAAGGAACAACCAGAGATACTATTTGGCACTGGTTTGATGAACATTATTCAAAAGGATTAGGAGAAGGATTATTATGTTAGATTTTACAAAAATAGCATTTAACGAAATTGATGGAACGTATGTACCTTTGCAGATTTTTTACGGTTATGACTTAAACAAACAGGAAATTAAAAACTTTCTTGATATATATGCTACGGCAGAAGAAGTTCCGGAAGATGTATCTATACAGAAAATTGAATTGCTTCTGTCTGCCTATGCAAAACATGATTTTAAGCTGGAGGCTTGTTGCACAGATTCTGACTATAATCAGCACTGGGTAGAAATTCATTTTCGATTTGCAAATGCAGTTAAATTTATTCGGTTATTACCGGATTGTGCAAAAGGAATTTTAAAGTCAAACAACATAATTTAGTAAAAGGAGACGGTAAATTATGAAAAGATTAAATGTAACAGTTATGTGCAAGGCAGTCTATAACAGTGGAATTGAAGTTCCTGACAATATGACCTTGGAAGAAGCTATCGAATACGCAAAACAGCATATTCAGGACATTCCGGTTGGAGAATTGGACTGGGTTGAAAATTCGGACGAAATTGACGAAGATAACTGCGATTTCGAAGAAGAAATTAAAATCGGATAATATGGAGGTATTATATGGATATTCATGAAATATCAAAGGAAAGAAGCGAAGTAACCGTAAAACTGAGCAAAGATGACCTTGTTAATATTTGTAATTCTTTATATTTACAGTTCGATAAAAATAAAAATAACATTCGTTTTTTACAGCTTTACAGCGATATGATGATGATAAGAGATTTATGCCAATATGGACATATTGATAATTTTTGTTTAGACAGAATTACCGAATGCAGAAATATTATCAATAATCTTGCAAATAAAACGGAAAGCAGTAATTAACAAGTTGAAAAATCGGATAATATGGAGGAGCTTATGGATACGAAAGAAGTTATGCGGAAAGCATTAGTGGCGTTACTGAGCAGTGGCTCTTATGATGGTTTAAATAAAGAACAGGAAGCAGTAGTCGTGGAATTTGAAACCGAATTGTTTAAGTCTAAAATTGATGAATTAAGAGAATCAATGCCACGGGAAGAAATTAAAGAAGTTATTCATGACTGGTGGCAGGATTACGAAATTGCAGATAAAACAGAAGATAACCTGTTAACTTACTTGGCGGAATTAAAATAAATTTTATCATACTAAATATACAATAAGGACAGATACAAAATGACAGAATTAAGAAAGGAATTAAAATACATCAATATGCAGGCTCATTATAAGGAAAATAATGAGCTTTGTGATATTGAATGGAATAAAAGCGTAGGTACATCTGGTGAAGTATATCTTTGGGCAGATTATGGAGATGTACGATGTTACTTGTATTTAACAAAAAGCGGAAGAGTAAAGTCAAAAACATTCTCCATAAACGGAGAGGAAATGGGATATAGAGAAGCTATTGAAGTAGCCGGATGAATAACTTAATAAAATAAAAATCCCCTTTATTGGGGATTTTTTATTTTTGAAATTTCTTTCATATTAACATTATTAAAAGAAAATTGGAGGAAAAATCATGGCAAGGCTTAATGAAGAATATTCTGAAAGCTACAAAGGCTTCACAATCAGACGCACGGGTGATGGATTAACGATATACGATAATAACGGATGCTATGTCGAAAGAATGCAGACACTTATCATTCATGCGGCTCAGGCAAGAATAGATGAAATTTTAGAAGGAAAGGCAAATTTATGAGATTAAGATTATATGAAACCATTTATCTTATTAAAGAAGTGACTTCAAACGATGCAAATATCGAATTGTGGACTTTTAGTAATGAGAAAATTATTTTGAATATTCCCAGAGGCAAAAAGCAGGATGCAGTCATGAAAAATTTATTTGAAAATGGCTATTTGGAGGTTAGTTCCGAGGAAATTAAGGAAATAAGGACCTGGTAAAACATTTCCGGCTAAGGAATGCCTTAAAAAGAACAAATAAAAATGGCGTGCAATTTAGGAAAACTCCCTATACAGGGAGTTTTTCTTTTTGTTTCTTTCATATTAAAAATATAAAGTAATACAGGAAGGAAGTAGTAAAAATAATGACAAAAGGACAATTAAAATTGCTGGAGCAAGCAAGAAAAAATGGATTTACAGAAGAACAAATAGCTATACTGAATCATAATGCTTCATTAAAAACATTAAAATATTATTATAACTTGCTTCAAAAAGGTTTTTGTTCGTCTACAATAGAAATAATCATTCAAGCAGGAAGTGAATCTGCAAATTCATTTGGATTTCTATTATTAGAAAAAGAATTTTCTTCGGATGATATTCTTAAATTGATTAATAGAACAAATACTTTACCATGGGAAAAGCGATATATATACCAGCAAATTATGATTAATAAACCTAAGACAGAAACAGATATTTTCTTACGTATCAATTATGCAGAAATGTTTATTAATCTTCCAGAACTACAGGATGTTAAAATTCGTTTTTGTATAGATTGCATTATAGACGCTGCTAATTTCGCAATTATTAACAATATTCCGGCAAAAGATTTTATTGACGAGTTTTTTCCTAAAACGGAAGAAAACTGGACGCCATTTCAATTATATGACATTTTTTCAAAATATATGAAACAACACATTCCTTACTTGTCAGATTTATCTTTGCCTGATAATAATGAAAGAAAATATGAAGACAAAGAAATTTCATTTGCATCGGAAATGCAAGCATTTATCAAAGCTCAAAGAAAATTAAACAATAGAACTGGGCAAAAGCATTATATTACTTTTAGTGATGTCCCTATGTATTATAGAAAAATAAATCTGAATACAAAAAATATTAATATAAGATTAAAAAAATCAAACACTACAAAAATTGACGCCAATGGAGAATGTGATTTTTCTTATATTTCTGAAGTAATGGAAATTGTTATTTTTCACAATGGTGGATATTACTATACTGGAGCAAATGAGAAGCTTTATCCGTTATCATTAAAAAAGTTAAGTAATATATGGAATAATTATGGAAAATTAGGCAAACAAGTTGTTACGTTTATTCTACATCATGCGATGGAAAAACTAAATGCACCAGTAATGAAGGATATATTAAAGACTTTTGAAAAAGATGGATTCTTTTTGCTACCAATTAATTTTACAGAATGTAAAAATATTTACAACTATAATTATTTATTGCAAAAAAGATGGTCCTCTGCAGAAAATATTAATTGGAACCGGACGGATGTTAATCTTGCTTATCTGATTATCAAAAGCCTCCCTTATTTAGAGCGTGACTGCGATAAAAATAGATTATTGCAGACAAAAGATTCATCATTGCTGAAATCAGTTTCTCCTGGTTGTTGGAGAAATAAGTGGAATTATGAATTTGTTTTTTTATTTTTAGCTGAATATATATTAAAAGACTTAAGGAATGTCCCGGAATATTCAGAAGATAGTTTTTTTTATAGTCCTCAGCAAACTATATGTGATTATATGCGAATGACACACGATATGCGCAAAAAGATAAGGATAGGTTTTAAAAGTTGGAATAAAGTAAAAGACATCCATAATAAAACAGCAGATATACATAAAAATACTCCGCATAAAATACGAGTTCCAAAGAATAGCAAATTTAATCATTTAAGAGAATTACTTCCTGATAATTATGAATGGATTCGTACTGGTAATCGTCTTCGTACAGAAGGAATTGAAATGGGACACTGTGTAAATTCATATTGGAATTATATAAACAAAGATGAATGTGCTATTTATTCATTCTCTGTAAATGAAAAACGATATACTGCGGAGTTTCGAATTAATAAAAAAGGAGAATATATTATTAATCAGATACAATCAAAATATGACAGGGGCTGTCCGGCGAAAGTAAAGGAACAAGTACGCAAGCATTTATTAAAATGTTCATAACACAATCAGTAAAAACAAAAATCTTTAAAAAATGTGAAAAATAAGTCTATATAAGTAAAGATAAATAACACAATACATTTTTTTTGTAAAGATAATACATTGAAAAGATTTAAGAAAACTCCCTATACAGGGAGTTTTTCTTTTTTATTTTCTCACATATTAAGGATATAATATGATAAAAGGAGATAATATATGACAGCACATAAAATTTATTATTTAGTGCAGGCTTACAAAACAAAAGAAGATTTAAAGTATAAAACTCATCTGCATCCTAATTATCTTACATCTTACAATATGCAGCTTGGTGGAACGAATTTCGGGTTACAGTCAGGGCTTTATGACGCAATTAAATTTGAAAGCGAAAGTAAGGCAAAAGAATGGATGGAATATGCAAAACATGTTTTTACAGAAAGAACATGGGAAATTGTTCCGGTAGATGAAAGAATGTTCGGGAAAGAAAAACCTGCATATATCCTATCTGAATAAGTAACAAAAGACTCCCTTATAAGAGGGAGTTTTTTTCCTTTTTTCCATTTTCTTTCATATTAACAATGTAAACTGAAAAATTGGAGAAAAGAACAGGAGAAAAAATATGGATATTTTATATCATCAGTATAAAAAAGGTTATGATTATGGCCCGGACCATAAACTTACAAATAACTGGGAACCGGATGCTGAATACGGAGACGAATATGTAAAAGTATATTTCTATACAGATACGCCGGCTTATTCCCAGAATGGTTTTGAAACAGCAGAGGATAAAATAGCATGGTTTGAAGAAGCAGATAACCTGGTTATATCTTTTGGTATAAAACAGAGCTGCGGCTATGAAATAATAAACAGTACAAATATATCCCCGTATCTGTGTATTCACCCTATGGAAATTAGTGGCGTAATACTTAAAAAGGATGTAAAGAAAATCGCAGAAGCTATTTGCAAAGCAAAAAACTTTTCACTCAGGTGGGTAGGTCTGTACGAAACAGTATATCTTATGTCGGATGAAGAATATGAAAAATACCTTACCGGCAGAAATGATGAGATTCGAAAACGGCTGTTTTTGACATGTATGTCTGTAAGAAAAAACCATTATTACAAAGAACAGGATGTATGTTACCACGTAAGCAAATATTTTAAGCTTAACCGGCTTGGAATTCAGGAAGATGCTTTTCATCGTGAAACAGGACAGACATTTCTTCATGTTAAAAAGATTGCAGAAGAAATGGAAAAAGAAGAACTGCTCGTAACAACGATGAAACATACACCTGATGGAGATTTGAAAATGGTAAGAGCTATCAATAAAACGGAACAGAAAGCTCTTGGAATCAAAATTTCTTATTAATGCAAAAGGAGAAAAAATGAATATTCTGGATATGATTAGAAATGCATTTTCTAATACACCCGCAAATATGAAAGCCGGAAGTATTCTTACAAAAGATGAACTGGCAAGCATTCTGAAAACAAATAAGAAGGCTTTGGAGGTCTTTGAACAGTCTTATAGTATCCATTCATTGAATACGGTTTCCGATAATTTCTTTAAGGTAAATGCAAAACAGGCAGCTTCAGAACATGAAGGATTTACAAATCAGGAATTAGACAGCAAGGTAAATAAACTGATTGATGAAATCGTAAAAGAATTTGTTGACCAGACTGATATTTACCAAATGGACGGAAGTAATATTAAAATCACAGAAAACTGCGCACAGAAATGTGCCTGTCATGTGACTTTAGATGAGCTGCTGGCAGTCCCGGAAGAAATTCGTCCACAATGCGCAGGAAGCTTAATGAGAAAAGATATCAGTGGAAATTCTTATTCAATGTTGTTGGAAATGTACAAAATGTGGCAGGAAACGCACAATATTAAGGCTTACCATTTATTTCGACAGGGACTCGATATAGTAGACCTTGACCCGGTAACCTATCAGATGATTGGAATGAATCCCAATACTATGGGATATTGGTTGTCACGTATAGCAGAAGCTGTTTCCAATCAGGAATTTTTCAAGGTACCTAAAACAACGATTATAAGAGTTCCTTTATGTTTACTGCAGTTAACAAGGCAGGAATATCAATCCTTAAATCGTACTACGCTGGACATTGTGGACAAATATTGTAAACAGGTATTTTCACTGGATGAAAACAAATCTTATTTTATCAAAACGGGAACTTATTCCAGCAAATATGACTTCCGAAATGCAAAGGTAACCGGAGCAAAAGAAGTCCGGGAATTGGGAGAATACTTGTTATTCATTCATTTTCAGGCATTGCAGATGGCAGCACCATTAAATAATGTATCTGTTTACGGAGTATCTACCACAAATGAATGGGTTGTCAGAGAATTTATTGAAGATAAAGAGAACAGTCCTTGTATTTATAAAGGAATGCCACTTCATACAGAATACAGAGTATTTGTTGACTTTGATGAACAGAAAGTAATCGGTATTAACCCTTATTGGGACCCCAAGATAATGAAGCAGCACTTCAGCCAGGGGGCTTCTCAAAACCCTCACGACTTTCATGATTACACTATTTATTCAGCATATGAGGAAACGCTGATGAATAGATATTACAAAAATAAGCAGAAAGTAATGGATGCTATTACAAAAATGCTGCCTGATGTTAAACTTTCCGGACAATGGTCCATAGACATCATGCAAAATGGCGATGATTTTTATCTGATTGATATGGCTCTCGCCCAGAACTCTGCTCTGATAGAATGTGTTCCAAAAGAATTAAGAAAAAGTATTCCGGAAAACTGGATACCAAAAATAAATGATTTTACAGGAGACTCCCTTTCATAAAGGGAGTTTCTTTTTATAAAAATCTGTCATATTAAAAATAGCAAAAATAGAAAAAGGGAGAAACACAATATGGATAGGAAAAAATATATTAAAAAAATGAAATCTGAGACAAGTGAAATGGATATGAATTGGATAACGAAAGTATTAAAAAATAGTGTCAATTCTAATCTTTCTGATGGAAATCCAAGAGGACATAGAAATCTTATTATTGTAATGGAAGAACTGGCAGAGTTATCACAGGCTATTGCAAAAGAATTAAGAAACAAAGGCGATAAAGTAAACCTCTTGGAAGAGTTAGGGGATGTACAGTTAGGAATTTATTATGTACAGGAAATTTGCAGAATTTCAGATGAAGAATTACACAAATCAATGAATGTCAAGATGAGACGTTTGGAAGAGGCTTTGGCCGAAAAAGGAGAATATAAGTAAAAGGAAGAGGTCAATATGTTAAGCGAAACGATACCAATGCCTATAAAAATCGTTACTGTAGTTACTATATTAGGTATAGTAACAACAGCTATTGCAATTTATGCTCTTTCTAAGGAAAATGAAAAAGTTGCACTTATTACCTTATTTTTTTATGTGATATTGATTTTGGGTACATATTTTTATATTAAAGATAAAAATATAAAAAATTACATAAAAGAAAATCAGGTAAATATATACATGAATGGAGAGCCTGTATCTGAAAAATTTAATATCGAAGCTATAAATCTGAGATATTATCGGATTAAAATTGACGGAGAAAATGTATTTTTGGAAAAAAGATAAAAGAAAGGAATCTAAAATGATTTTGAATAAAATTAAAAAAATGCCCTGGCAGACAGAATGTGAACTGAAGACCCCTTACCGTGCAATGACGGTACAGGTAAGTTTTTCTCATAACGAATGCGAGGATGATGAAACAGAATTTTGTATTAAAGCATGGAGTAATGAAGAACTGGCAAATTTATTTGAAGTATTTTGTGAGGAAAATCATTTCAAAAATGTAACTATCAACAGTCTGACAGTTGTACGGGTTGCTCCAACAATGGAAGACTTGGTGGAAATGGAAGAAAATTTATAAAAAGGAGAAAGTTATGGTAGATTTAATCAGCAGAGACTCTGTAATGCGCATTATTGACCCAAGACTAAACAGCACTACGGGTTCCCTCGAAAATCAAAGACTGTATTCCATATATTGCGAGATTAACCAGTTACCTTCTCTTAATTTAGAAGATATAGAAGAGTTACAGAACCAGTTATCCGCACAGGAATTTGAGGTTGAAATGTTAAAGCTTAAGGCAGCAAAATATAAAGCGCTTTTCTTTCATAAAGAAAAACTGGAAGAAAAACTGGAAAAGCAGTACCGGGAAAATGCAAATGCCATTATTGGTGATTTTGATGGATGTTGTTATGAAAGTAATAGAAAAAAAGCCATATTCAGGTCACTGAAAGATATGCTTCATGAAGGTTTACTTACGGAGCAGGAATACGAAGAATGCAATGTATAGAAAAACTCCCTGAAAAGGGAGTTTTCTTTTTGCAAAAATCTATCATATTAATAATAACTATATAAGCAAAAAGGAGAAAAAAACAATATGGAAAGAATACCGGAAAATGAACAGTGGAAGTTAGGCGGTAACTGCAGCAAATGCCGAAGAAAAAATTATTGCCAGACATTATGCACAAAAGCGAAATGGCAGAAAAGAAGTATAGTTTACGAATTGGTAAAAGACAAATTAAATGAATTAACTGGTGGGGCTATTGAAATTGTAAATAGTAACATGAGGAAATATGAGGAGATAATGTAATAAATGAGCAGAAAAGTATATGCATTATTTGAAACGGTTTTAGGAGTGATGATATGGTGCGCCATCTGGATAGAATTAGAAATTCTTATTTATGGCACTTCGGAAAACCGACTGGTGGATAATATTATGACAATTATTGTTATGCCGATTATTTATTTTGCTATACTTGGGCACAAAAATTAAATGTTTTTGCAAAATCATCATAATATACATTAAAAAGGAGAAAATTAATGAGCGAAGAAAGAAAATCAGCCTTACTCACAGCCTTTATAGCTATTGGCGTAATTATTTTGGGACTTCTTACCATGCAAAAAGATACGAATAGCGTCATCGAATTAAATACAGATAAAAGAAACAATGAGTATTTTAATTTGGTTGTTATTTATGAAGATTCCAGCAGCACGGAAATTGCATATGACAAGAATACAGGCGTTATGTATTATATAAAAAGTAATTTTTACGCATATGGAATAACTCCAATTTATAACGCCGATGGCAGCCTTAAATTGTATGAAGGAGAAAATGATGGATAACAAACAGGAATTAAGAGAATATTTGTTAGAACAGGGCATGCGGGAAGATGAGATAGATGAATTTTTGAATGGTTTTCATAGAAAAGTAACAAAGGATAATCTATTCATTATAACTATCTTTGGTTCAGCCGTTGAACTTGCATGTGATTATGTCTGTTCTGTAGCAGGTGAATTAGACCATCATATCGTTGCGGCTATTGACTATGAAAAACTTGGAAAAGAACTTGCTGAGAGTGGTGACAAATATGTTGCCTTAAGCAGTGGTAGGATTGTAAAATTTGAATTGTAAAATGAAAACTCCCTTATAAAGGGAGTTTCTTTTTGCAAAAATCTATCATATTAAATATATCTATAGAAAAATGGAGTTAATAACAGAAAGTTGAGGATATAAATATGACAAAAATGCAGAAAGAAATTATTTCCAGGAACTTACAGGCATACGGGAACAACTTTGGATATATTAAAATTGTCAAGGAAGACTATGGAAAAGGATTTTATGTTTTTACAAGTGAGGAACAGTTTGAAAAGAATATCTGGACGCAGTATTGTAAGAACATCGACTATCTAAATGGGTGGCTATGTGGATGTGTTCAGGCAGCCAATGGAATTGTAAAGAAATTATAATTCCTCAATTAAAACAGAAGCTTCAATTTGAAGTTTCTGTTTTCTTTTTTCTATCATATTAAAAATATCTATAGAAAACTGGAGGAAAAATAATGGAAGAAAGATATTTTATAAAATTAGGAAATTGTTATACATCGTTTTTAGGAATTCGACATGAGCTTAGAATAAGGCCAGATTATCATCAAGCAGATTGTTTTTTATCAAGAGAAGAAGCTAAAAAAGAAGCCATTAAAAGAGGTCTTAAGGATTTCAAAATTGTAAAAAAGATGATTTAGTAAAGGAGATTATTATGGATGACATAGTAAAAGTAGTAAAAAATCTTTATGAAACATATAAAAGCGAAATGTATGAAGCTGCAAAAGAAACTCATTTAAGTTTATCAGATGCAGTAAGTAATGATTTGGAGGATAAGGGATTTTCAGAAAAAGAAATTTCTGAAATTTTATCTTTACCAATGAACGAAGATGCATTCTATAAATTAGGAGCCTATATGATTGCTCTTTTTAATCAGCCGGAAACTTATGAAGAATGGAAAACATCCATTAAGAAAGATATCAAAATCAACTTACCGGAAGAAGAGATTAAAAAGTTATGGGATGCATACCAAAAAATTGATTATTAAATATGGAGAAAAATAAAATGAGAGAATTAAAAGATTTTTCAAAGAAAGATTTAGGCGCTGTTTTATATCAGTATTATCTTGATAATTACTGCGAAGATGATTTTTCCTTTGATGAAGGGAGAATGAGAAAACAGGTAGAAGAACATCTTAATAATCTGAATTTATCAGAGGAAGAACAGTATTATCTGGAAGATAATATCAATGAATGGGAAGATGAAGGAACGGACTACGACACACTGAACTTTGTGTTTAAAGACATTCCCGACTTCTTCTTGCAAGTTACAGCTTTAATTAGTTACAAAGGTCATCGGGCCGGAAATTACGAAGGTAACTGCCAGTGGGGAGATACTGGACTGTTTTTTGTTAATTACGATGACTGCGATTTTGAAGATTTGGATTAAACATGCAAAAGACCGGAACCTTTATAAATGTAACTAAATAAATACATGGTTCCTATGAAAATACGAGAAAGGCAAAGGTGATTAAAATGTTGACAAGAGAAGAATTGAAAGCAGCTCACAATAACATTATGACTATAATGGAAAACAGGGTTATTCAAATGACAGGATGTAATAGACAAACAGCAAATTTACTCGCAAACGAAATCTTGGATTTGGATAGAGATGCAGATAAATTATTAAACGAAGAAAAATAGGCAGAATAAATGTGTGTTTCTTATGGATTAGAGGTATTTGTATGAAAACATATTTTGATAAAAAAACAGATGAGATGAAAAGTTATTGGTATAAGAGATGCGAAAAACTTCTTAGAAAGTGTGAGAAGTTAGAAAACGAAGCAGATAATCTTTATAAAAAGGCAGAAGAGTATCTTTCTAATGGTAATGAATTAGAATGGAAAGAAGCACTAAAAGAAGCCATTAAAAAAGAAAACTATGCTTTAGGCATAAAAGAAGCGTTAAAAGAACTTGGATTCTTTTTAGAGTAAATTCGCATTTCTTTAGAAGATTGGAGGAATAAAAATGAAAAAATCAAACATTAGAGTATTCGGAGAAACAAGTATTGCACATGTGGAAAAGAGAGGTTTATTTTCATATGCGGTTGTAAGGGACTGTGATAAAAAGGTACTTGCCAAATCTTTTTCATTTAGAAAATACATAAACGATACTGTTCGTACAATGTATACAGGAGAACATTACGCAACAGGTGATTACATATTGGTCGTTGACACTGTAAATGGAAACAAAGAAATTTATAGATGGTCTTGAAACTAAGATTTCTTGCATGATTGGAGGAAGCTTTATGAAGCAGATTATTAAATTTATTGATGAAGATGTAGATGGCTGTGGTATGAATGTGAATACCATGATTCAGGTTGAAGGCAAACAGGAATTAACAAATGGGATTCTTCAGAGAACCAAAGATGCCATTGAAAAATATAAGAAAGAAAATGATGGAGAATATGACACTGATAGCATTATTGACGTAGCATGTGAATATTTAGAAACTGAAGGATATATGTGCGATTATGTTTCAGAAGATGTAACCATTACATTTTAATAGTTCACTAAAACTAAGATTTATCTATGAATTAAGACAGAAATTCCAATATGGAATTTCTGTTTTTCTTTTTTCTCGCATATTAAAAGCAACAAAGCAGGTAAAGGGAGAAATCAAAATTGATTACACATTCTTATATAAAACGGAGGTAATTATATGTTTCCAATTATAACAAATGAAAAGCAGAAGGCATTTGAAGAGAATTGTATTAAAAACAACATTGCGGGTGATGAGGATAATTGTCATATTCCCTGTATATGTGGATATTATGGCAGAGCATGCCGGCAAATGAATGATAAAGCTGATAGGATGCTCTGTATGGGATGCGCATTGGCAGAATTTAGTAAGTAAACAGATATATCAATAGAAAGGAAATGAATAATAATATGGGACAGTTTAGTTGGATTTATAGTGACACGAATAAACAGGTAATTGACAACAAAAATGCAGATACATATTTGCTTGTTCCAAAACCATTTCAAGAAAAATACGGAAAAGTAATTTATGAAAATTGCTATGACGGATATGGAAGATTTGGAGGATATGATATATATAATTTAATTCCAGAATGGAATAAGGGCATGATACCCGAAATTATTCGCAGAATTAAAAACGGAAATTGGCATTGCAAAACAAGCGAAAAGGATATTGCAAATTTACAGGCATATTACGAAGGGAAAGAAATTGATAGTGAACTTCGTTGGCTCGGTATTATAATGGCCTGTTACAACGAAGATAATGCAGCTCTTGAATATCCGATTAAAATCACAACAAAAGAAATGGAATACGAAAAAGTTGCTCCATCATTAAGAGACCCGAATCAAGGTTGGGAATCGTGCGATGATGAAGATGAAGAAGAATGGTGGTAGAAAATGCGTGTTTCATTAGAAATTGGAGATTAAGATAAATGAATAGAATTGATGAAATAATTTATAAAGAGACACAGAAGGCAGCTTATGAAGAACAGTGCGAACAGGGATTTATTCATAAGGAACAGCCAAACGAAGATTATTTTGAAGGTTTAAATGATTATTTGAATGGAACAATGAGTATTTGAAATTCGCATTTCCTATGAAAGGATAATATATTAATGAAAAAATGGATAACGAAACAATCCAGTGCTTTTGTACTTGGATTTTTAGACAAATTAAAAGAATTTAGGTCTACGCCAGACAATGTAGTTGAAGCATTGAATATTGTAACAGAATATATTACTAATAAATATTGGCATTGAAACTAAGATTTCTTAGAAAAGTAGTGAAGAGAAATGAGTAAAAACAATGAGGAGGAATAAATATGAAAATATATGTGCTATCAAAACAAGGGTATGACGGCAATGAAACAATTTGTGTTAGCGAAGACATAAACAAAATTCGTACAAGTATTTGTGAAGATTTCGATGCAAATGAAGATTATCCAGTATTTGAAATTTGGAGAAATGGAGAAATGATTTATCAGACAAGTGGTAGCGATGTTCTGAAAGCTATATCAAAAGAGATGTATGAAACTAAGATTTCTTAGTATGATTGGAGGTAGAAATCAATGGAAAACAAACCTTATGCAATAGCAGTACGGATTTATGAATTAAATGGAACAACGATGGCAGACATTAAGACTTCTCCCTGTGATGGTCTGAGAACAGAAACGATAACATGGACAAAACAAGACGAAAGAGAAAGGTTTTATTATAACGGATATACATTGTTTTATGATGAGCGAATCAAAAAGACAAAACCTTTTGAAGAAATTAAATAGCAAACGCAAAGGCAGTTAGGAGAATAATCTACTAACTGCCTATTTTGGAGGAAATGAAGATTCAGAATGGAAAGATGCAAATAATTGCGGTCATCTTGAATATGAAGCTTTAGACCATATGTTTATTGACTGGCTGGATGAGCTAAAGAAGAATGAAGACTCACATAATTTCAATGAAGAAATTTTATTTATTGAAAATATAGTCAAATCAATAAAACGCTTTGAAGTTGACTTTTGTAACAAAAAAGGAAGAAAACATGAAGATTAATAACCTAAAAAATATTTGAATAATATTAAATTATGCATTATAACATATTGTATAAATGCAAATATTATTATCACAAGGAGGGTACTGGTGAAATATTTTTTCAAAGAGACGAATTTTTTTGGTTTTATAATGGTTGTAATTACTTCAATTATTGCAAATGCATGTTTCTTGTATATTTTAGATAACTTCGGATACTTCTCATGGGTTTTTAAATGTTATGCAAAAACTTTAGAATTATTTTATAACGTCAAAAATATTACGTTTTTAAAATATTGGAAAATAATGCTATCAGATGTAGTTGTTATAGGTAGCGGATTGATAGTTTTATTTACTGTTTTCGACTGGATACCAAACGGAATTATAGATGTATTAGGTTATAATGAACTATCAAATGACAATAAATAATAAAACAAGATTTATCTATGAATTAAGGCAGAAATTCCATATTGGAATTTCTGTTTTTCTTTTTCTGTCATATTAATAATAACTATATGAGTCAAAAGGAGAAATAAAAAACATGGCAGAAGAGATTATGACAAGGGAACAGCTTTATAAGAGTATTAAGGTTTCAAAAGGATATCATTGGTGCATAATTTGTGATGCTGAGGCTAATTTTGTAATCACAAATACTTCAGCATTGAGAGATAATGAATTGCCTTTATGTAAGGCCTGTGCAGAAATGCTTAAGAATAAAATTGAAGACGGCTTATCAAGAATGAGTTAAATTCAATTTGATAAAAATTAAGACAGAAAATCCAATGTGGATTTTCTGTTTTTCTTTTTTCTTGCATATTAACCATATAAATAATAGATAAAGGGAGATAAAAATGTTCAATTACCAAATTGTCTACAAAGATTTGAATGAAAAACTTCGAACATACTTTACCATATCAAATAATCCCCAAAGCGCAGTTGACGAATTAAGAAGAATATATGGAGATGTTCATGTATTAGCAGTAGGAGTGACTGTCGAAGATTGGAAATAACTCAAAATAAACGAAAAGAGAGGATAACATTTATGAAATTAGTATATAAAGAAACCGGCGAAGAAGTAAAGAAAGGTGATATTCTCACAGATTTCCGTGGAGAAAAGGCAATTGCTCGTTACTGGCGAGAGCCGGACCATGGTGTAGGAAAAATTACTGTCGAAGAATCTCCTGACGATATTATGGTAAGAGAATATTACGTATCCGTATTCGGTCTGGAATGGAGATAAATTACATCACAGTGCAAAAAGTACTAAAAATACATAGTTTGTGCAATTCAGTGCAAAAAGTGGGAATCTCATATTGGGATTTCCATTTTTTCTTTTTCTTACATATTAACCATATAAATGACAGATAAAAGGAGACTATTTTTAGGGAGGAAAATAGAAGCATGTTATAAATTACCAATGACACAGAAAGAAAAAACAAGCGTTATGTGGCAGCTTATTAGTATGCTGGCAACGTACACCTACAACAATTAATAAAAATAAGTGGAGGAAATAAAATAATGTCAGATTTAACTCATTTGTTTTCCAAAGGACAGAAAGTGAGATGCAGAATGGATAGCTCTTTCCATAAAGGCATCATCAAAGAAATATATCAGGACCATGTTATTGTCGATGTATCTGGAATAAGTGACCATTGTTGGTTCGAAGAAGGATTTAACTTGGATGATTTATTTCCGGAATACAATTTCAATCAGGAGGCAACATGATAAATAAAAGTAAATTAAAGAAAATGATAACGGAAATTTTGAAATTTGATGAAGGACAGCTTATTCAAATAACAACCAAAGAAAGCACACATATTTATGAAGTACAAAAAGAACAGAATAATTTTTTAATGCTTTGGTGTATTGACCATACTGATATTCCGATGGTCTGGGGAGATACGTATGTGAATTACATAGACATTATTTATAATTTAATGCAAGATTGTACATCTGGCATTATAACGAATGTGAAAGTCATTAAAAAATAAAAACTAATAAAAGGAGACAGAGCATGAATAAAACCAAATACAAAGTAAGACATATAGCTTGCAATATGAATGATTTTTATATGGATTGCCATAGATTCCGATTTGAATACCTTGATAAAGAATATGTGCTTCCATGCTATGGAGGATTAACTATCGACTTTAGTTCAGTTAAGGGAAAAATTCCGGAAAATGTTCTTCTCGAATTGCAGACCATTATTTGGAATAAAATCGAAAACGAAGAAACGAAATGGCGTTATCCAGAAGAAGCATATCAGGTTGCAAAAGAATATTGTAAAGAAGAATTTAATATCTAAAAATAGAAAGGACTTGTAATATGACACTTGAAGAAATTAAGAAAAAATTACTTACACCAGAATATGATTTCTTGAGAAATGACCTTCATTTAGGAGAAAATATATTTCTTCTTACATTAGGTGGTAGTTATGCATATGGAATGAATAAAGAAAATTCCGATTTGGATGTAAGAGGTATTGCTTATAATCCTGCAAGCGATATTTTGCTTGGCAAGGATTTTGAACAGGTTGTAAATACAGATACGGATACCATAATTTATTCTTTTAACAAAATGATTTCATTGCTTTCTGCAAGCAATCCCAATACTATCGAAATTTTAGGATGTAAGCCGGAACATTATTTGTATATGAGTAAAACCGGAAAAGAACTTATTGAAAACAGGAAATTATTTTTATCCAAGGTCTGCATTCATTCATTTGCCGGATATGCAGGAAGCCAATTAAGAAGATTAGAAAACAAAGCAGCAAGACTGACCAATCAGGCACAAAATGAAGAGCATATTTTGAAAAGTATTAAAAATGCCCAATATTGCTTTCCAGAGCGATATTTCCCAATAAATAATGGAGATATAACACTTTATACAGATAAAGCTATTCAGGAAGGATACGAGACAGAAATTTTCATAGATATAAATCTGAAGCACTATCCATTAAGAGATTATACGGGCATGTGGAATGAAATGAAGTCTATTGTAAGCGCTTATGCAAAAATCGGAAAAAGAAATGAAAAAGCAATTGAACATGAAAAATTAGGAAAACATATGGCGCATCTTATTAGGCTTTACATGATGTGTATTGACATTCTGGAAAAAGAAGAAATTATCACTTACCGAAAAGATGAACATGACCTTTTAATGGATATTCGAAATGGAAAATTTTTAGATGAAAATAAACAGCCAACAGATTCTTTTTATGATATCCTGAACGATTACGAAAAACAATTTGAATATGCAAAAAAGAATACATCACTTCCAGATGTACCTGACAGAAAGAAAATCGAAGAATTTAAGATGTATGTGAATGAAAAAATTATAAAAGGAGAAATTTAGTATGGAAATTACTGAAAAATTAAAAGAAAGATTCTGTAAAGATTACAACATTCCTATCAAAGTCTATATAGAACCATATTTTTCAGAAAGACTTAGCTTATTTGACCCTATACTTCACTGTATGGATAAATGGAAGCTATTTCTATCAGAAGCAGAAAAATATGACACGGAACAGGATTATTTTGAAGAATATAACAGAATAAAAGATGCTGCCATTAATGCTATTAAGCAAAGTGAAGACTATCAGAAATTTAACAACATGGATATGTCAACACTTCGTCTGAAAACAGAATTGCCGGGAAATGATATTTATAAACTTCAAAATGAGGGAAGAATATTTATTAGCATTGACATGACGAAGGCTAATTTTTCCGCTTTATCACATTATTCTTCAGCAATTTTTGATGATGCTGATTCATGGGAAGAATTTATTGGGAAATTCACAGATAGCCAATATATCATCGGAAGTAAATATATCAGGCAAGTTATTTTAGGAAATTGTAATCCGAAGAGGCATACAACATACGAAAAATATTTGACTGGAGTGGCATTAGACGTTCTGGAAAAAGAAATCCATGGCATCATCAAAAAAGTGGTTTTCTTTTCCAATGATGAAATTGTATTGGAAGTCAGCGATAAAGAAAAAGAAGAGTTGTATGAAAAAATCAAAAGCATTGTTTCCGATATGCCTATAAGATTTCATACAGAACTTTTTGTTTTGAGAAAAGTCAAAGAACAGGATATCTATTGCAAAGAAATTATGGAACATAATAAAATCAGCCATGCATTTAAGTGTGCAGACAGTTTATTATATCCATTTTTAGTCCGGGCAATAAATAAAGAAACTCCAAAAGAAAATGATTATATTTTTTACCATAACGGATATTTGGCGAAGCTTTTAGATGCTCCGCAAATCACATTATAATACAATGAAACTCTCTGGCATCAGGGAGTTTTATTTTGCAATTTTCTTGCATATTAAATTTATATTACAGAAAAGAAGGAGAGATAAATGTATGAAAAAGCAACAGGCAATGAATTTATTTAATGATACATGTTTGCTTATGAGAAAGTATATGAAACATGAACAGCCTCAAAAATTTGCTTCCATGTGGGTGACATATAAACGATTATTAAGAGAATGTGAGTATTATGATATCGAAATTCCTGATACGACAGACATTTCCAATTATGCTGAAAAAGAACATATTGAAAGATATGGATTTCAGAAATAATAAATACGGAGAAGAAATTCTTTCATATTAAATTTACATACAGATAACAGGAGGTACAAATGCAAGGTTATAAAGCATTAAATACGGATATGTCGCCTAAATACGGTGATATGACTTATGAAATCGGGAAAAAATATACTATTACTGGAGAATTGAAAATGTGTAAAAATGGATTTCATTTTTGCAAACATTTAGAAGATGTAGAAAATTATTATGAGATTGTAAAATCCAGAATTTTTGAGGTAGAAGCAGAAGGCGAGATTATTGATAAAGACATCAAATCCTGTGCCGAATCCATTACCTTAATTAAGGAACTATCAAAAGAAGAAATTCATCAGTATTTCGAGGATAATCAGGAACGAATTTTAAGAAAATTAAAAAAATCTTGGTATTATAGAAAAGCATTAGCAGACCAGGGATTTTGTTTAGACAAATTGATATATGATAAAGACCCAGATGTTCGGGCAGCGGTGGCAAGACAAGGTTATGGATTGGATATTTTGATTTACGATGAAAATCCAGATGTTCGGATAGAGGTAGCACTACAAGGTTATAACCTCAACGTTCTGGTTAAGGATGAAAGTCCATTTGTCCGAATAGCAGTAGCTGAACAAGGTTATGGACTGGATGTTTTAATTCACGATGAAGATTCTCAAATCCGGGCAGAAGTAGCAGCACATGGATATGGTCTTGATGTTTTAATCGAAGATGCAGACACATGGGTTCGAAAAGAAGTAGCAAGACAAGGTTATGGATTGGATATTTTGGTTAATGATAATTCCCCTCTTGTGCGTGAAATAGTAGCCAGACAAGGATATGGTCTTAATGTATTAATTAATGATAAAAGCGCAATAGTTCGGGCAGCAGTGGCAGAGCAAGGCTATGGTCTTAATGTATTAATTAATGACAAAAACCCACTTGTTCGAGAAGCAGTGGCAGAGCAAGGCTATGGTCTCAATATATTAATCAATGATAAAGAATCGCTTGTTCATAGGTCGGCTCTTAATGTTCAGGACATTTTAATTCGTAATAAGAAATACATGATAGACGAAAAAGTAAAAGAATTGGAAAATATTAAAAAATTAAAAGCTGAAGAAAGGTAATAGACATGAAAAAAGTTACAGATGATGAATTTATGAAGCTTCCACTTGGAAGTGTTGTGAAAATAATCTGGCATAATTCCGATTTTCATGAAAAAGGAGAAACCAGATACGGAACTGTTTTTGGAGATAAGGTTGGATATTCGGATGGAACTATGGAACTGCGAAGGGATATTGCGGAATGTTTGTATAATCGCTGGTGTATGATGTTTCTGGTTTAGCAGCATATTTATGCCAAGTATACCTTTTGGAACAGAAATATATCATATTAAAGTTAGAAAAAGAAAAGGAGAAATAAAATATGGCAAAATATACAAACAAATTAATCCGCTTAAATAAAAAATATCCTATCTGGGATAATGAACGGGATGAAATAGACGGTTATACCGATGAAAATGATATGGCCATCATTACTTACGAAAGTTCAAGAGCGGATTATTTTGAGGCAGTTATTGTTTCCGGTAAATATATGGGGGTTTATGACCTTGGTCTTAGTGATACCGATTTGGCTCAAGCTACATTTATTTTCAATAAGATAAATGGAATTGGGTCTCAGAAAATGAAACTGCAGAGCAAAAACCTCAATGTTGAATATGCCGGATAATCAGCTATAAATGACTATCAGTGAATAGTTCATCTACAAAAATATAATTCAGAGAGTATACCTTATGCGGTATGCTCTTTTTTTTACCAAAATCTGTCATATTAATGACAAACGATAAAAAGGAGAGGATGTATGATTACAAAAGGATATAAAGCATTGCTTCATGATATGCATGCTGTCAGAAATAACATGCAATATGAGCTGGGCAAAGAATATACAACAAAAGAAAGAGTGAAACCTCATTATAGCGGATTTCATTTTTGCAGAAACTTAGAAGATTTGGATTCGCTTTATGATTTGACAAAATACAGAATTTTCGAAGTCGAAGCCGGAGGACGGGTTATTCACGAAAAAGACTGTTTTGAGGAAGAAATTTCTGTAGCCAAAACCATTAAACTGGTTAAAGAATTATCACAGGATGAAATCAAGCAGTATCTTATTAAAAACAAGGACCGAATCATAAATAAACCATATGGTAAAATTACGCTTGTAAAATATGATTTATTTATAGATGAATTGTTAAATGCCAAAAGTCCAACGGTAAAAAAGGCTCTTATTTATAAAGGATATGGATTGGATAAATTTATTTCTGATGAAATAATTGATGTACGCAGAGCTGTAGCGGAACAAAAATATCACCTTGATATTCTAATAAACGACAAAAACTGGCAGGTCAGAGCCGAAGTCGCAAGACAGAAATATGGCCTGGATATCCTTGTAAATGACGAAGATGCTAATGTCAGAAAAGCTGTAGCAAGACAGAATTATGGTCTGAAACAACTTATTGATGATGAAAATGTATATGTAAGAATGGCTGCTGCAGATATGATTATGAAGAATTCACATTCAGAAAAAGGAGAAAAATATGAGTAAAGAATTGCCTATTTTATTTAACACTCGGATGGTCAGAGCCATCTTAAATGGAGAAAAAACAAGTACACGAAGAATTATCAAATCAATAAATACAGATATAGAAACTCTTAAAAAGGCATGCCAATATCAGCCCGGAGACATTCTTTATGTTCGTGAAACATGGGAACATTTTGAATGCTGGAACTGTGAAGGAGATGAAAGAGGGAATTGCCCCAAAGAACCGCAGAAAAACGTTTTAGATAAAATTTGCGGCTGCTATATGTATCGAGCAACAGATGAAATAAGAGGAGATGCAAAGTGGCATCCTTCTATACATATGCCTAAAAAAGCTGCCCGTATCTGGCTAAAAGTAACCAATGTAAGCGTAGAACATTTACAAGATATAACAGCAGAAGATGCATTAAGAGAAGGGGCTGACAAATATATTCACCCAAATGGAGAACTTAACAAAAATGCAGTAATTACGTCTTTTATGGGTATTTGGGATAATACGGTAAATAAATCAGATATTTGTATCTATGGCTGGAACGCAAATCCTCTTGTATATGTTGTAGATTTTGAAGTAATCACAAAACCAGAAAATTTATAAAACATCTAAAACTTCCCTATTGGGAAGTTTTCTTTTTATAAAAATCTTTCATATTAATAAAAATATTCGATAAAAGGAGAAAAATAATGAAACGATTTGCAGGATTTTCTACAGGATTAGGATATCTGGTAGGTGACGGATATTGTGGAAAAACAAAAGAACTTGACAACATTATTATAAAAGAAGCTGAAATTCTGGAACAGTTATACGGGTCAGAAGTTCGAATCAGATTCAATCATAATCAGGAAAGCGGCGGAGCATGGGTAAAAGATGGAAAAATGATTGCTCTATCGGTTTGTCAGCATCCCTAAGAAACAGTAAGCTTTATCATATGTCTGAAAAAGAAATGTTAGCCCTTTCTTTAGGAAAACTGGAACTTCTGTTATTAAAAGGTTCCAAAGATACGGTTGTATATGAAACTTATGTAGATTTTTATAATACAAAGAATACTCTGAAAGAAAGTGATATTTTTCATGATGGAGCTATTTGTAAAGATTTTGACTCACTTACGGAAGCTGTTGAATATCTGAAAAATAATGTATTCGGAGTAAAGAGCAGTATGGAGGTATAAAAATGAATTATAAGGAAGCAAGAAAAAGACTGGATTATAAATTCTCAACCAAAGAAATAGAATGTTACATTAAAGATATCCGAAATAACTGGATGGAAGACATGTATGAAAATGGAGACCCCTTAAGGGGCATTGCCGTTATGGAAATAGGATATGTTGACATTGAAGTTAATTTACATACAAGAGAACAGTGTATTATAAATGCAGTAGAAGGAGATAAAAGGCCAGTAATTAGTTATTTTGCATGTATTAAACATGGAGATAGCGACAATGACTGGGAATCTGATGATTATCTGGACTATGAAATCAAAATAGACTGGAATGCCGATAATTGGAAAGAGCTTCTGGAAAAAGACATGTTTAAAGCTTTGAATAAGTATGTAAAAGAAAAAGGTTACAGTTATGATAGTCCCAATTAACATAAAAAGGAGATATTACTAATTATGAATAATTATACTCATAAATGTGGACCGCTGGTTACAGAATATGGAAGTCTTTATTCATCAAATGGCTGTATGATAGAAAATCCAGCCATTATTATAAATGTTCCGGAGGAGGATGATGACATTGTAACCCTTCTGAAATATGGCTCTTCCGATAATATTCGTAAAAAATATACGGATATGTGCAATACATATAAGAATAATGGTTTTCAGGAATTTATGGATAATTTGAAAATCATGGAATTCAATACGCTTACCAGTTTTAGCGAATATGATAAAATAACTGGCGCAAATTTTACAACAGATGAAATCTGTACACTTATTAACTGGTTGAATAATCATATTTCAGTAAAAAGCTTTAAGAAATTATTCTCTTCAGAAGAAAATATGCATAAAACATTATCAGAACTGGCAACTTTAGGATTTTAGCTTTGCAATACTTCATAATTCAAAACTCTCTTATAAGGGAGTTTTTGTTTTTAAATTTTCTTACATATTAAAGATATCTAAAGACAATATGGAGGACAAATTTTATGAAAGAAAAATTAATGGAAAGAGTTAAGGAAATTATTAAAAGTATCTCATGGATTAATGAAGACGGCGGAATTAAAATTTACACAGACTATCGAGACCGGAAATTATCAACAGATGCCTTGAAGAAAATATTTGATTCAGAAAACCCGAAAGATGTTTTTTATGAGATGCTCAACGAATGGACTATTGACCAGTCTGACTTTGAATTTCCGGAGCTTGTCAAAGATATTAAAAACAGACTTTCAAAAGAAGAAGTAGCTGTATGGGATGAAAATGAAGATGAAATAAAAGAATTTATCGAAGAAAATACCTATTTTTACTATGATGAAGAAGATTTTAATAATTCCATCAGGGTAAATCTTATGGTAGATTGCGGAAATGCAAATTATGATTATACTTGTGACAATGTTCTTAACTGGGATGCAGGTTCGCAGGCAGGTGAATTTTGCAAAACATCTTCCATTCTCTGGTTAGCTAAAACTCAGAAAAAGGCTTCTGAATTACGAAAGGAAGTCAGAAAGTCATTAAAAGATGACTATGTTTCCGGCGAAAGTAGATTTGTAAGCAGTTGTATTGAGGAATTGGAAAATTTATCAAGTCATATGGGAACCGTAACATTTCTGGTCAAAATGACATTAAAACAGTTATTTGAACTCATTAAGCTGCAGAAGTCTATCTATGATGAAAAGGCAGAATATGACCCCACCCTTAATCCGGCGAATGATTACATACTAATTAACAAAGACACCGTATGTGGTTTATTCGATTCATGGAGTGGAGGCGGTTCCTGCATGGGAATTGAATTAGAAAAGGATGTAAAGCTGCCTGTAAAATTCATCAAAGTCTGTGTGGAAGGATGTAAAACATACGGATATGATGTAGATGAAGTATATGGCTTAACAGATGATTGCTGGAAGGATACAGTAACAATGTAATACCCATAATATTGGGTGGATTTATTAACAAATATATGGATACAGGAGAAAGACATGGAAATCGAAAGAAGCGGAGTAAAAATTAAGTTAACAGAGGATGAAATTTATAAAGCCCATATTGAATTCGTAACCGGCTGGATGAAAAGTGAAATTGAATCTATGGAATTTCCGGAATCTGTTGCTAACGAATTAGCAGTTACGGCTTATGAATTATACAGCGAAGGAAATGGCGAAACAGAATATGAGTGTATTGAAAAAGCAGCAGATAATTTCAGAAGAGAAATCAAAAAGGAATTGGAAAGCAAGGTTTTTGCAGCAAAAATCTACACTGGAATTACCACTCTTGACGTTAAAGAAGTTATTAATAAATGCAATTCTTTATCTGTGGAAGATGCTATTTCAGAAGTCGCAAAAGAAATTATTGATTTTGCAAAAGACGAATAAAGAAAAACTCCTCAGAAATGGGGAGTTTTTTATAAATCTGTCATATTAATATCAAATAGCAAAAAGGAGAATGAATATGATGTATGTAACACCAATCGGAAATAAAAATTTTGGAGTTGACTATGAAAGAGACAAAGAAAATATCGAGAAAACAATATATAAAAAAAGAAATAACAAATGGACAGTAGTGATTATAGGTGCATTTTTATGTACCTGTCTTGTTTTAGGATTGTCATTCTTTATAAAGAACCTTCTTGTATTAAAAATAATAATGGCATGCTCGTTTCTCTCTTTAACAGCATATCTTATATTTGATACAAAGTATGAATCTGAAGCCTCAATAGAAAATGAAGAAAGATATTTGAATTTCTGGTTTAGATATTCTCAAAACAGAGTACTCTCTTTTAAACGTGAAGGAGCAGCACTGTCTTATGAATATCAAGATGACAATATCGTTAAAACAGATTTTATCATTATTAATGAAACCATCGCAAGAACGGATATTAAATTTCCGCAGATAGTCATCAAAGATAGATGTATATATTGCATCCCTTATTCTTCATCTGCGGAATAAACATTTCTTTTATTACATATTAAAAATAAAAAGGCGGAATAAGGTATATGGAAAATAAAGACATAGTTGTATTAAACCAGCAAACGCTACTGGAAATTTATCAGGATTGGAGCCAGATAAAAATATACAGGACAGAGATAGGCAAAGAAAGTAATCCTAATGGAATTCCTATTATATCCATTCCGGTAGGTTCTTCAGAAAAAGCAAAAGCTTTTAAGGATGGTTTTTTGCTGGCGATGAAGCTGGCAGGAAAACAGGTTGCCCAAAAAGAAAATTAATAAAAATCCCCTTATTGGGGATTTTTTTATGCACAAAACAAAAGCATTTCTTTAATTCTATCATATTAAAGATAAATAAGAAAGGAGATGTCAGATGATAATTCTTACATTTGATGAATATGATGAACTTTTAGATAAAGCAGATGAGGTGTTGCTGCCAGATAATTATACATATCCCAGTATCAAAGAAATTGAAGATATGGTTAATAATGAGGAGAATCTTTTAGATATTCTTATTGCCCAGGAAAATAGTACTGACAAAGAATATTGTAAAGCTATTAACAAAATCCTTACCGATAACTTATACCTTACGAAAAAGAAAGAAATGAAAAGCCAAGATAGTCTGGAAGAAGCTCAAAAAATGGATTTTACATTTGAAGAAATTCAGGAAATGGTAAATGTAGTAAAAGGCATGGAATTTCAGTGTTCTTATTATTATCCGTCAGTTATAGACTTGAAAGAAAGAGACTTCAAGCCATCATTACTGGATATCTATTTCTTATTATGGCTGACTAATACGGAAATGGATTTGACGGATGATGAAAAAGTGGCTAAAAGTTATGCCCAGAATGTATTGAAGAAACTTATGTCTGTTAAATAATCTTACGAGTATGAAGGAGAATAAAATAAATGATGGCTTATTTAGGTTTGATTTTAATTGCACTTTTAGTAATTTCAGCATTTGCACTTTCGCATTATGCAAAATATAGTAGTAATTCGTTTCTTGACATTTTTTCATTTATCTGGTCCATTATATGTGTCTGTTTAGTGGCATACGAAGTTGGCGCTCCATTAATGAACATAGTCACGAATGACATTTATTTAAGAGACAAATATAAAACTACTGCATATATGGTAAAAATCTATGATGAAGAAGGCGCTTCTTATGATGCAGAGCTTATCAATGAAGTCATGGAATGGAATGCTGAATATGATAAATATGTAAAACATATGAATGGTCCATTCGGAATTTTATACCCGGATACACTTATTGAAGGAACCGAAAGAATTACTCTTTTAGATGAGTAACAGCATTAAATTCATAGAAAATTGGAAAATCCTTAAGTACGGATAAAGCACGGATAAAATTTCATTTCAAAAAATCTTTCATATTAAATATAACTAATAGTCAAATGGAGGATTTTAACGTGAATTTATATGATGCAGCTTCTTTACTTGTATTAATGTTAGTTATGGCAATAACGATATTTATTAAGAGCCGAAGAATTTCTGTCAAAATTATGTATGGTTTTTTTACAATTTTTCTTATAGTAATGTATGCAGCTTTTCTTTACTCACTTTTGTCATAAAAATATAGATTCTTACATAAAGCCACCCAGATATCTGGGTGGTTTTTGCATTTTCTCTTTTCTCGCATATTAAATAAAAAAGGAGATATTGCCATGGATAGAGAAACCATAAGGAATATGACAGTAGACCAATATACAAAATATCTTGAAATGAATATAGAAGAACAGATACATTTTGTCGTTAATCCCTACAAGGGGCATGCCATAGACTACCACTGCGGTATGAGTGATGGAAAAATGGCAGAAAGGTTGCTAAAAGAAGGAAAAGAAGCAGTATCCACTTTTCAGTCAGAAGAGAAAATGAATGAATGTCTTAGAGATGGAATATTCTATTGTTCTGAAGATATAGCTAATTGGATGATGAAAAACAGATATGAATTCAAAACATCCTCCGAATATCTAAACTTCAAAGAAACAGTAAAAATAGATATTGACCCGATTGGAACTGGAATTACATCTGAATTCAAAGAGAAAGAATCCTCTTATATGACGTTTATTCTATGTCGTAATCTGGAAGACGATTCTCCATTCGGGTTTTTCTTGAAAACTGCTTATGTAGATATTTCTGAAGGAAAAGGAGAATACACAGGAAAGGAGTGGGACAAAAATGACATATATCTAAAAACAGACCTGCATTATGAGAACGCCATAGATAAACTTTGCGATATAGCAAGGCGTGAATATCCACAATACGATATAAGAAAATGCAATAATAAATTTGGCGAAACAGAATTAAAAATCACGCAGAAAATTGACAAAGATGATATGTATATCACATATCTGGGAAAAAATGATACAAAGATAAAACATTTAGTCATGAACAAAACTGAAAAAATAACATATGCGAAATGCTTACAAGAAAATCAGGATTATGCATTAGCAATACTGAATATAGAAAATTATCGAAATGAAATTATCAGTAATAAAATTGAGCATAATTTTTCAAGAGAACAAAGTATATAATTTTTATGCAGAAAATAGCATTTAACATGTATGTATGTTATACTGTTTAAAAATAAGGAGGAAAAAATATGTATCAAACAGAAATTATCAGAGCTGAAAAACCTCAATATGTCGTTATTCCGGGAAGAGTACGGATGAAAATGATAGATTTCCTTGAAATGATTGGAGACCCCTGCAAGACCTGTAGTCAGGATGATTTGCCAGATGGCGCACAGTGTTTTTGTACATTTAAGGGCGAATTAATGACAGAGCATGTAACTGCATTTTATACAGATATTGAGCCATCATGTTTTATGAGAATTGCTGAAGAACTTGATGATTTACGTCCTCGTCAAATTAGCCCGACTGGTCAATGGTCTCGACTTAAGCAGCATTGAGATTGCACCTACTATATGAAGAAGCATATAATGGATTTTCCAGTTATTCCGAGGATATCCATATTTCAGAAAGGACTTAAAAAATGTATCTTGACAAAAATTACAAGTTACCGGAGAACCTTCCGCAGGACCTTATAAATGACATCGAAGAAATGGAGTCTCATTTCCCAGATAACATGTGGCAATTTGACAGAGATTTAGAGGTCGTTGAAGCAGTTACAAAAAACTGTGCATTAGAAGGTAGAATTACGGATGAAGAGCTTGACCGCATCTTCAAAAGATATGGCTTGAGATAAAATTCATTTTCAAATTCTTTTCTATCATATTAAATATATGGTTAAAGACCAAAATATTTATATGTTGAGGAGATTTTATTATGAAGAGAAAAATTTTACCTATTTTAGCAACTGCAGTCTTAGCTATATCTTTGATTGGATGTGGTTCTCCAAAAGAGAATACAGATGCCGGAAAAACAGAAACTTCTGTAGAAACTTCAGTTTCCGATAACGAAGAAACTGGTACAGAAGAAAGTGTAGAAGACACAACAGAGACAGAAGTTGAAGAAGAGCCTTCTGAAACAGAAGAAACTGAGGAAGCAGGAGATGTTGAAGAAACTGAGGAAGCTGTTGAAACAGAAGATACCGACACCCAGGAAGAAACAACAGAAGAACCTGTCGCAGAGGAAGATGCAGATACAGAAGCTGCAGAAGATGCTGCCGAATAGACTAAAAGAGCTATCAATATGATAGCTCTTTTTATTTTGCTTTCTTAAAATTCTCTCATATTAATGGTAACTAAAAGATAACCGGAGATTATAAGGAGGACAAATTTATGGAATTTAACGCAGATGAATCGAAGAAAATTCAGTTATTGGCAAGATATCTTGACGAAAAAATTACATACAGGTTTTCAGATGTCAATTATGCAATAAGATGTATTATGCAGGATATGAATAAATCCATAGAAGAAGTAACAACCTCAGCAAAAAAGAATAAAAAAAGAATGCAGGTTAAAGTAGCAAAATATATTGCAGCTTTATATGCAGCATAATAACAGAATTACTTATTTTTTATGTAAAAAGCGGAAGTCATTCCGCTTTTTATTTTTATTCTGACATATTAATAACGAAAATATTGCAAAGCAAAACAGAAAGGAAATAAAAAATGGAATATAGAATTGCTCAGAATTTTGAGCCGGATAAAATTCTGAAATGGAAGATAGAAAAAGATGAAAAAATTAAAATTCCTATCCAAAAAGATATAGGAAAAGAAAAACAGAAAATTATTGGATATCTGACGCATGAATCAACTGATGAATCGGAAGAATACGATGATTTTTTAAAAGTAAAAGATAAATGTATCTTAATAAACAAGAAAAAGCCTATTCTATCGGCAACAATCGGTTATATTCCTGTTTCAGATACAGAAATTATTGAAGTCAAAATTTGAATTTATCGGATTGGAACCCGGAACTTATACCGTAACATGGAATACGGATAAGGCGATTTTATGGAGAGGCATTCTTGTAAAATCTGATGGTACAGGTGATTGGGCAAAATCCAATTCCGCCAACGAAATAAACTCAGGCTATATTACAGAAAAGAGTTATACCTTTACAGTAGATGATACTCTGAATGTACTGGCCATTTCAGCAGGAATACTGGATGAAGAAGGAAATGAAAATAGCAATAAAACCAGTTTATCTGATGAAGAAAAAGTAGCTCTTGTTTCTACCCTGACAATAACAAAAACAAAATAAAAGAAAGTAAAAATAATCGAATCTGGCAATAAGTGCCGGTCTTTGGTTTTTAGGAAGCTCCCTTTGGGAGCTTCTTTTTTTTTGAAAAAGCTTTTGAAAATTTCGAAAAAAGAAGCGGAGCGTGGATTTTCGTTGAGCGTTGCGAAATCCATGGAAGGAAAGCGAGCTACGCTTTGATTTTGTTTCAAAAAATCTTTCATATTAAATACGACTAAAAGACAAAAGGAGATATTTTTTATGAACAAATTAATGACATGCATTATATTAGCAGTAAGTATGGTATTAACAGTACCCAGTGAAGAATTAAATATGGGAAGTCAGAGAGCAGCTATTTTTATGAATCCTGTAAATCAAGTCTTTTCATTTAGATTTGAAGAAAAAGAAATTACAAATGTGAATGAAGACATGACGGAGAATATTATTACCAAAGACGATTTTTCTGCATCAGAAGAAATTGAAGAAGTTGAGGAAACAATCACTATTGAACCGGCAGAAAAAATTATGTATGCGGCTAAAAATGTCAATATTCGGAAGAATTATGACAAAGACTCAGAAAAAGTCGGAGAATTAACAACTGGTGACAGCATCAATATTACTGGTATTTGCAGCAATGGTTGGTACAGAGGAGAATATCAGTCACAGGAAGTTTATATTGCCGGAAATTATTTAAACGAAACAAAACCGGAAGTACAGCAGGCAGAAATAACTCCGGCAATCGCCCCTTATGAAGGATTTGTCCAGAAAGAAGGAAACGTGGATGATAAATGGCTGTATGAAATCGAAGCCAGATATGTAGTAATTCCCGAAAACATCCGTGGGCATTTTCAGAGAAATGGATGGTCCATTGTATGTACGGAATATGATTTAGGAGCGAGATTTTTTGATTCCCAGATTAGATGCGGAGGAGTTACAGATTACGAAAACAAAACTATCTGGATTGAAGACAGACAGAGTGCCATGAGATTTGTATCTCATGAAATTGGGCATTATATCGACAAGCAGAATGGCTGGATGTCTTCTTCTCAGGAATTTTGGGATATTTATTGCAGTGAAGTAGAGACGTTACGCTCACTTATTAAAACCCATCCCAATAATCTGGCTACACCAAAAGAATATTTTGCAGAAGCATATTCTACTATCATTGTAAATCAGGATTTGATGATAGAAAACTGCCCGAATACGTATGATTATATTATGAACTGCGCTAACAACTTAGAGTAAACAAAGACTCCCCAATCTGGGGAGTTTTCTTTTTCATGTTTCTGTCATATTAATCTTAGATATTGAAAAATGGAGGAAAAACATGAACTCAAACAAAATTTTAATAGTAATGGGAATGCAAAATGATTTCATTACAGGAAGCCTTAGTACAAAAGAAGCAAGAGAGATTGTTCCTTATGTCAAAGAAGAAATAGAAACAAAAAGAAAAGAAGGATATCACGTTCTTTATGTAAGAGATACGCATTCAGAAGAATATCCATATACGCAGGAAGCCAGAGAATTACCAATTATTCATTGCCAGGTTGGAACAGATGGATGGCAGATTATTAAAGAAATTGAAGATTTATCCACTCCGCACGTACATAAAGATTATTTTTTACTAAAACCGTGGAAGGACGTTTTCAAAAGATTAGGATGGGATAATCCTGAGGAAATTGAAATAATAGGCACACGAACAGATGTATGCGTATTGGTTAATATTTATTTCTTATACACGTTATATCCTAAAATAAATTTTTACGTAAAGGAAAATTGTTGTGCAGGAACTTCTGTAGAAAACCACAAAACAGCCATTAAATTAATGAAAATCCTTGGCTTCAATGTTATCTAAAGTTAGGAGGTAAATATGAAAAAACAAAAGATTTTTATAGGAATATTCCTTGTGTTAATGATGATGAGTATGGTCTTATCTATCATAACATTCAAGGACCCAATTATAGTAAGAAGAATTGACATACTTTCCGATTCCGGACAAAAGATTGCAAGATACGGAAAAGATATTGAAAATGTACATATTGAGGATTTCCATATAACTTTTGACTGGCAAGAAAAGCATTATGACTATCCGTTCAGCAGCATCAGTATGGATTTATTGGGAAAAACGATAAAAGTAACATACGAACCAACAGAGAAAGCGCAATAACGCTTTCTCTTTTTATCTTTCATATTAAAGTTAGAAAACGAAAAGGAGGAAACATATGAAAATTGAATTAATCGAAGGATATTTTATAGACGTAGACCAGAGAAATTATACTCTTAAAAAGAAAATAAAATTTGTCAACAAAAATAATGAAAATGATGAGAGAGAGAATATATACGGCTATTTTCCTAATGCGCTTTCTTGTCTTGAAAAATTATCAAAGTTATTGATACTGGATGCAAATGATGACAGAACTATTACTATGCAGGAATATGCGAGGCAGGCAGAAGAATCCTTTCAGAAAATTTGTAAGTTATATCAGGAAAAAATAGTAAAGGAACAATCGGAAGATGAAAGGATATAAAGCCGTGAATTTAGATATGACATCGGCATATGGTTCTATGCAATATGAAATAGGGAAAGAATACCTATTAGAAGAGCCATTGCAGGTATGTTGTTCCGGATTTCATTTTTGTGAATTACTGGAAGATATTGAAGAGTATTATTCTGTTAAAAGGTCCAGGATATTTGAAATAGATGCTATTGGTAAAATTCAGAATACAAGAGGTATTTTTTGCACTGATAAGATTATTCTTACAAGAGAATTAACAGGAAAAGAAATTCAGGAATATTTTCAAGTGAATCAAGAGCGTGTTTTGCAAAAAGGATACTATTGCAAAAAAGCCATGGCAGAACAGGGAGTAGGTTTGGATAAGCTTATCAATGACAAAGAATGGATTATCAGAAAAATAGTAGCAGAACACAATTTCAAACTGGAGCAGCTTATAAATGACCCGGAATATGCAATCAGAAAAGAAGCTTCTAAAAGGATATGTTTCTTACAGTAATATTAAAAGACCTTTTAAATAGGTCTTTTTTTATACCATTTTTCCAAATTCTTTCATATTAAGTTTATCTCAACATGAAAGGAGACAGAAAATTGTCATATGAAATCACAAATGAAAATTTATTGAAATATGCAATTGAAAATGGTATTATAGACCCTGACACTATCCGGCAAAAAATAGCTATGAGTGAAAGAAAAAAATATTTAGATAGCCATATTTATGAAATTTGGCAAGGAAAGGATGGCAAATTTTACACTTATTTACCGGATGAAATCAAAGGGAGAAAACTTTTAAAAAGAGTCACAAAGCAAAATCTTGAAGATGCCATTATAGATTGCTATAAAAAAATGGAGAAAGAACCATATGTCAAGACAATATTTAATTTATGGATAGAATCTAAAATAAAGTATGGAGAAATTCAAAAGCAGACATCTCAAAGATATGAAAGAGATTATGAAAGATTTATCAAAGGAACTCCTTTTGAGACTACAAAAATCAAATTCGTTACAGAAGATATGCTTGAAGACTTTATTAAATCAACTATTTACATGTTTGATTTAACAGCAAAAGCGTGGAGCGGTTTAAGAACCATTTTATACGGTATGTTTAAGTATGCGAAAAAGAAAAAATATACCAACATCAGTATATCTCAGTTTTTTGGAGACTTGGACCTTTCCTCAAAGGCATTTAAGCAAATTCATAAAAGATATGACGAATTGGTTTTTACGAAAGAAGAGCAAAAATTAATAGAAAACAGATTAAAAGAGAAGAAACCGTCAATACTTGGCTATGGTGTTATGCTTGCTTTCCAGACAGGGTTACGATGTGGAGAACTTTCTACAATCAAATGGTCAGATATAGAAGGAAATACGTTAGATATTAATCGTACAGAAATTTCCTATTATAAGGGAAAAGATTATATATACGAAGTACGAGATTATCCCAAAACACCGGCAGCAATTAGAAACGTCATCCTTACACCTAAAGCTCAAAATATCTTAAAGGAAATTAGAAAGATAAATCCTTTTGGGGAATATATATTTATGTGCGATGGAGAAAGAGTAAAAGGAAAAGCATTTTCAGGAAAATTGAGAAGAACCTGCGATGAACTTGGAATAACAAGAAGGTCTCTTCATAAAGCCAGAATGACATATGCAACAAATTTAATTGATGCACAAGTACCGGAATCTTTAATCATTAATCAGATGGGACATACAGACATCGAAACAACCAAGCAATTTTATTACAAATACAATATCAGTGGTAATAATGCCGAAATTCTCATTAATTCGGCTCTTAATTGTGAAAAGTAATCAAAAAGTAATCAAAGTAATCAAGAGAGATGTCTTAAAAACTCATAAAAATAAGGACTTTTCAGGGTTGAACATGGGGTTCGATTCCCCTACAAGCTGTTGCTATTTAGAATAGCCCAACCCAAGGAAGATTCCTGAAAGCACATAAACGTGGATTCAGGGATTTTTTTTAGGTAAAGATAAAATATAACTTTGGAGGCGGCAATGTTACAGGCGAAAAATCTGACCTTTTCCGTGGAGGACGAAAACACACCCGCAGGAAAAGAAAAAAGAACGATTATTGATAAGGTATCTTTTGAAATAGCGGACGGAGAAATGCTGGTGGTGACGGGACCCAACGGCAGCGGCAAATCCACACTGGTAAAGCTGCTCATGGGCATCGAAACACCGGACGCCGGAGAAATCTTACTGGACGGAAAGGATATATCGAAGCTGTCCATAGCGGAACGTGCGGGGGCCGGTATCGGCTATGCATTCCAGCAGCCGCCCCGTTTTAAGGGCATGACCATAAGAAAGTTACTGTCCCTGGCAGCAGGAGAGCCTTTGAACGAAGAAAAATGCTGTGCCCTGTTGTCAAGCGTAGGCTTATGCGCCGGCGAGTACATTGACCGCCAGGCAGACGATACGTTATCGGGCGGCGAAATGAAACGTATTGAAATTGCCACTGTGCTGGCGCACCCCCATAAGGTATGCCTGTTTGACGAGCCGGAAGCGGGCATTGACCTCTGGAGTTTTTCCATGCTGATCAAACAGTTTGATAAAATCCATAAGCAGAAAAAAGAGAGCATTTTGGTCATTTCCCACCAGGAAAAACTGATTCAGATGGCGGACCGCATTCTGTTATTAAAGGACGGAAAGATTGACAGCATCGGAACGAAGGAAGAGCTGAAGGACAAGCTGTATGACGGCACCCTGGATAGGGGCTGCAAATATAGCGAAAGGTAGAGGTAAGGGAAAATGGAAATAGATGCAATCACAAGGGGAGTCCTTGACAAAATAGACGATACCGGATTTAAACAGGAGGGAGCCTATAATCTGCGTTACAACGGCTATGCCCTTTGTCGGGGGGACTCCGAGCATATCAAGATTAAAAAGAGAGAAGACGGTCATTCCGGCATTGACGTGGTAATCAGCTCCGACACCAAAGGGGAAACGGTACATATTCCCGTGGTTATCACAAAAACCGGCATAACGGATGTGGTTTACAACGATTTTTATGTGGAGCCGGGTGCGGAAGTCACCATAGTGGCCGGCTGCGGCATCCACAACAGCGGCTGTGACGAAGCCCGGCACGACGGCATTCATACCTTCCATGTGGGTAAGGGCGCCAATGTGGTCTATACGGAAAAGCACTACGGAGAAGGGGAAGGCAGCGGTACCAGAGTCTTAAATCCCGTGACCCGTATTATTCTGGAGGAGGATGCCCAGTTTACACTGGATACGGCACAGATAAAGGGTGTGGATTCTACCGTCAGGGAGACGGAGGTTTCCTTAAAGGAAAATGCCAGACTGTTCGTGACGGAAAGACTGATGACACACGATGCCCAGAGTGCGGTTTCCAATATGAACGTGGAACTTAACGGAAAAGGCAGCAGCGCCCGGATTGTGTCCCGTTCCGTAGCGGGAGGCAGCTCCGTGCAGACCTTCCACCCGAGAGCTATCGGCAATGCGGACTGTCATGCCCATATCCAGTGCGATTCTATTATCATGGATAAAGCAAGGGTCTCTTCTATCCCGGAAATCAATGCCAATCATGTGGATGCCGCCATTATCCACGAAGCGGCAATCGGCCGGATTAACAGTGACCAGCTATTGAAGCTGATGACACTCGGGCTTTCCGAAGAGGAAGCAGAGGCAGTCATCATAGAAGCATTCTTAAACTGAAAATTTTTCTTTTCGGTAAGCGGTTTCTGTGGTATACTTATTATGATTTTTTGGAGGTTCCGGGACGATGACGGAAAAGGAAGCGCAGGAGGCAAAAAGACACAAAAGAGTAGACAGACTGAAAAAAGGAATTATGGGTCTTTTTGTGTTCGCGGTACTGGCTCCGATTGTACTGACCGTGGTATTTACGCTGCGGATAAACAGTCTGGAAAAAAGACTGCGTGACGTGACCGGAAATCTGGAAAAATTACAGGCAGAAGAACAGAAGTCTGCAGTGGAAGCTTATGTCTCCGCTCTGGGAAATCCTTCCGGACAGGAAGGAGCGTCCGGACAGGAAGCCACCGCCGGACAGGAAGATGCCCGTGGGCAGGAGGACGCTTCCGATGAGGAGAATGTCACGGTCAGAAAGGTTTATCTTACCTTTGACGACGGACCCAGCTCCAATACGGACAATATTTTGGATATTTTAGATACTTACGGCGTAAAAGCCACTTTTTTCGTAACGGGGAAAGAGGGCGCGAAAGCAGAAGCCTCTTACCGCAGGATTGTGGAGGAAGGGCATACACTGGGGATGCATTCCTACACCCATGACTATTCCGTCATTTATGCTTCCGAGGAAGCCTTTATGGAGGATATGGAAAAACTGCAGCGTTATCTGTATGATGTGACCGGCGTGCAGAGCACGTATATCCGGTTTCCGGGCGGCAGCTCCAACAAGGTCAGCGATGTGGATATGCGCCTGCTCATTACGGATGTGCATGAGGCGGGCATGGAGTACTTCGACTGGAACGTATCCAGCCAGGATGCATCGTCAAAGCCCCTGACGAAGGAAGAGATTTTAGACAACTGCTTAAACAGCATAGAACGGTTTCAGAACTGCATCATTCTGATGCATGATGCCGGAAGCAAGGACAGCACGGTGGAGGCTCTGCCGGAGCTGATAGAGCATATACAGGCTATGGAGCATACGGAGCTGTTGCCGATTACGGAGGATACAGTACCCGTCTGGCATATAAAGATGACACAAGAAACGGAGGATTGAAAGAATGGGCTTTTTTTCTGAGTTAAAAGAAGACTTGTCCCAGGCAGTCAACGAACTGATACCTGAAGAAGAAAAAGCAGAACTCGCCGCAGAAGCAGCGGAGGAAGCACAGGCGGCAGAGGATAGCGAAGCGGTACCGGTGTCCGCATGGGCAGAAAGTCCCGCACAGGCGGAAACGGAAAATTCCGGGCAGCCGGAAGAAAATGCAGAGCAGGAGACAGTACCGGCGGATACAGCAGAGAAAGAAGACATTGCACCGGAAGAAACACTGCCGGATGAAGCAGCCGGCGCAGAGGCGGCAGGCACAGTGGATTTCCCGGCAGAGGACGTACATACAGCCGCTTTTGCGGGGGAAACGGAAGACAGCCAGGAAAAGAAGGATATGGCGCAGCTTACGGCATGGCTTAATGAACTGGATGAAAAGGATGCCCTCAAAGAAGAGGCACCCGCAGAAGAAATAAAAAAAGAAAATAAAGAGGGAAGGGTAAAGATGGACAATCAGACAAGAGAAGCAGCCGATGAAACATCCATTATCACCGCAGGCATGACCATCACCGGCGATATTGCATCCGAGGGCTCCGTAGAAGTCATCGGTACGGTAAACGGCAACATCAATATTTTGGGAAAATTAAACATTACCGGTAATGTGACCGGCAATTCCATGGCAGCGGAAATATTTGCGGACAATGCGCAGATTACCGGCGAAGTAGTCAGTGAAGGCACCGTCAAGGTAGGACAGAGCTCCGTTATCATCGGCAACATTACGGCAAAGAGCGCCGTCATTGCCGGAGCCGTTAAGGGTGACATTGATGTGCAGGGTCCCGTGGTACTGGATGCTTCCGCCATTGTCATGGGCAATATCAAATCCAAAGCCGTACAGATTAACAACGGTGCGGTTATCGAGGGTATGTGCTCCCAGTGCTATGCGGATGTCAATCCCAGCTCTTTCTTCGAGGACTATAAAAAAGGAAAAACCAAATAAGGAGTTAAGGTATGCGCAGAATATTATTGAAATTAAGCGGCGAAGCATTAGCCGGCGACAAGCATATGGGTTTTGACGAAGAGACCGTACGAGGCGTGGCTCTTCAGGTAAAGAAATTAGTGGATGAAGGATATGAAATCGGGATTGTAACCGGCGGCGGCAATTTCTGGCGCGGACGCTCCAGTGAAAACATTGACCGCACCAAGGCAGACCAGATAGGCATGCTGGCAACCGTTATGAACTGCATTTATGTATCGGAAATCTTCCGTTCCGTAGGCATGCAGACCGAAGTGCTGACTCCCTTTGAATGCGGCTCCTTTACAAAGCTGTTTTCCAAGGACAGAGCCAATAAGTACTTTGCAAAGGGTATGGTAGTGTTCTTTGCGGGCGGTACCGGACATCCTTATTTCTCCACCGATACCGGCGTGGTGCTCCGTGCCGTGGAAGTGGAAGCGGATGTTATCCTTCTCGCCAAGAGCATTGACGGTGTATACGATGCAGATCCCGCCAAAATGCCGGATGCAAAGAAATATGATGAGATTTCCATTGACGATGTGATTGCCAAAAACTTACAGGTTGTGGACATGACAGCCTCCATTCTGGCAAGGGACAACAGAATGCCCATGTGGGTATTCGGCCTGAACGAAAAAGACAGCATTGTAAACACCATGAGCGGAAAATTCACCGGTACCAAGGTAACGGTATAAAGTTTGATTAAAGGAGAACAGTTATGGATAAGAGAATCAGCGTATATGAAGAAAAAATGACAAAGGCGTATGAATTTTTACAGTCCGATTATGCAAGCATCCGTGCAGGACGCGCCAATCCCCATATTTTAGATAAGCTTCGTGTGGATTATTACGGAACCCCCACCCCCATCCAGCAGGTGGGCAACATCACCGTTCCCGAAGCCAGAATCATTCAGATTGCCCCCTGGGAAAAGAGCTTAATCAAAGCCATTGAAAAAGCGATCATGACTTCCGACATCGGCATTACCCCTTCAAACGACGGCAGCGTAATCCGACTGGTATTCCCGGAGCTTACCGAGGAAAGAAGAAAGGATCTGGTTAAGGAAGTAAAGAAGAAAGCGGAAGAAGCAAAGGTTGCTGTCCGTAACATCCGCCGCGAAGGAAACGATGCCTTCAAGAAGTTAGGCAAGGAAGATGTTTCCGAAGACGAAATCAAATCCCTGGAAGAGGATTTACAGAAACTGACAGATAAATATATTAAGAATGTAGATGCACTCATGGAAGAAAAGTCCAAAGAAATCATGACTGTATAACAGAAAGAGGGCAGGTCCTGCGACCTGCCCTTTGGTTGCATCTATGACTTTCAAAAAAAGGAGTACCGGGATGGACGAATTAAAGATACCGAATCATGTAGCCATTATTTTAGACGGCAACGGAAGATGGGCGAAAGCCAAGGGAATGCCCAGAAGCTACGGACATGTGCAGGGCGCCAGAACCGTGGAGGATATCTGTGAAATCGCATACAATATGGGAATACAGTATCTGACGGTGTATGCATTTTCCACAGAAAACTGGAACCGGCCGCAGGACGAAGTGGACACTCTGATGAAGCTTCTCCGCAACTATATGAAAAACTGCATCAAGCGCGCCACGAAGAACAATATGTGCGTGCGCGTCATCGGCGACAAGACCAGACTGGACCGGGATATTCAGGACAAAATTGCGGAGTTAGAGGAAATCACAAAGGACAACACCGGCCTGCATTTCCAGATTGCCATTAACTACGGCGGCAGGGATGAAATCCGCCGGTGCATGGAGAAAATTGCGGAGGAAGTAAAGGAAGGGGCCTTGAATCCCGCAGACATTACGGAAGAAACCATAAGCAGCCACCTGGATACGGCAGGGCTTCCCGACCCGGATTTGTTAATCCGTACCTGCAATGAACTGCGCACCTCCAATTTCCTGCCGTGGCAGCTTACCTATACGGAGCTTTATTTTACTCCGGTGCCGTGGCCGGATTTCTCAAAGGAAGAGTTACAAAAAGCGGTAGAGGCATATACTAAAAGAGACAGAAGATATGGCCTTGTAAAGGAGGAGTAGAGATGTTTGTAACAAGACTCATAAGCGGAATTGTACTGGTAGCCATCGCCCTGTTAGCATTTATTTTTGGCGGAGAGATACTGCTCGGCATTTCCGTGTTTATCTCCATAGCTGGCTATCTGGAGCTCTGCCGTGCGGTGGGCGTGAAAGAAAAAGATAAAAAAATAAACGCACTGGAAATCGTGGGCATTATCGGTATTCTTGCCTACTATGCGGTACTGTATTTCTTCCCGGCAGTGGAAGAGGGCAATGCAGCCATGTCCATGGGAAACGTATTATATGCGGTTATTCCCGTGATTGGCGTATTCATGCTTAGCATGCTTTTGTATGTGGTGCGCTTTCCGAAATACCACTCCGAGCAGATTATGGCGAATGTCTTTAATTTCCTGTACGCGCCGGTGATGCTCTCCTTTATCTATCTGACAAGGGAGCAGGAAGCGGGCAAATACATTGTGTGGCTTATTTTAATCAGCTCCTGGGGCTGTGATACCTGCGCTTATGTGGTGGGAATGCTCATCGGAAAAAAGAAAATATTCCCGGTTTTAAGCCCGAAGAAATCTTTGGAGGGCTGCATCGGCGGCGTAGTGGGAGCCGGTCTTATTGCGGCATTGTATGCTATATTTGCGGTGGAAAATGTATTTCCGGATAAAAGGGTCACGATTGTGATTACCGTTATCTGCATGGTGGGCGCCGTTATGAGCCAGGTGGGAGACCTGGCAGCTTCCGCTATCAAGAGAAACCATGAAATTAAGGACTACGGTAAGTTGATTCCGGGCCACGGCGGTATTATGGACCGGTTTGACAGTGTGATTGTCACAGCACCCATGATTTACTTTCTGACGGTACTGTTTTTATAAAGGAAAAAGGCTTTTATCGTAAAACGGTGAAGGAGAAATACAGACTATGAAAAAGATTGCAATTTTAGGCTCTACCGGCTCCATCGGCACCCAGACACTGGAAATCGTAAGAAACAATGCGGATTTATCGGTGGTGGCGCTGGCAGCGGGCAGAAATGTGGAGCTGATGGAAAAACAGATAAGGGAATTTGCCCCGAAGCTTGCGGTGATGTGGAGCAAAGAAGCGGCAGAAGATTTACGGGCAAGAATAAAGGACACCGATGTGAAGGTAGCCTGCGGCATGGAAGGCTTAATTGAAGCAGCCACCCTGCCCGAGGCGGAAGCACTGGTCACGGCGATTGTGGGTATGATTGGCATTCGCCCCACCATAGCGGCAATTAACGCCGGAAAGACCATAGCCCTTGCCAACAAGGAAACACTGGTCTGCGCCGGACACATTATCATGCCTCTGATCAAAGAAAAAAAGGTGCCACTGCTTCCCGTGGACAGCGAGCACAGCGCCATCTTCCAGTCCCTGCAGGGACAGCCGAAGGAAAGACTGGCAAAGATTTTACTGACTGCCTCCGGCGGACCTTTCCGGGGAATGAAGAGAGAGGAACTGGTAAACATAAGACCCGAGGATGCCTTAAAGCACCCCAACTGGTCCATGGGACGGAAAATCACCATCGACTCCTCCACACTGGTCAACAAGGGGCTGGAGGTTATGGAAGCCCACTGGCTGTTTGACACTCCCTACGATAAAATCCAGGTGGTGGTGCAGCCCCAGAGCGTCATCCACTCCATGGTGGAATACGAGGACGGCGGCATTATGGCACAGCTCGGCACGGCGGATATGAAGCTTCCCATCCAGTACGCCCTGTTTTATCCGGATCGTAGATTTTTACCCGGAAAAAGACTCGACTTTTACGAGCTTTCCGGGATTACCTTTGAAAAGCCGGATACGGATACCTTCCGGGGACTTTTACTCGGTTACCGGGCGGGAGAGACGGGCGGAAGCATGCCCACGGTTTACAACGCTGCCAACGAAATGGCAGTCAGCCTGTTTTTAGACGGAAAAATTGGGTATCTTAAGATTACGGAGCTCATAGAGGAATGTATGGAGGCTCATAAACTTATCGTAAATCCTTCCGTGGAGGAAATCCTTCAGACGGAGCAGTGGACTTACAACTATATTAAACAAAAACAGTAAGGACAGAACAGTATGCAGGTAACACTCATGACCATAGTCTGGTTCATTATTATTTTCGGAATTGTGGTGCTTTCCCACGAATTCGGACATTTTATCATAGCAAAGGCAAACGGTATCCGTGTCGTGGAATTTTCCGTGGGTATGGGACCGAAAATTTTTTCTGTAAAGCGGAAGGATACGGTATATGCCCTGCGGCTGCTTCCCATCGGCGGCGCCTGTATGTTTGAAGGCGAAGACGGCAGGGAGAGCGACGCAGAGGGAAAATCCGAAGCGGAGTCGGATGCAGGCTCCTTTAACAAAGCAGGCGTCTGGTCCAGAATTGCCACGGTAGTGGCAGGTCCGGTATTCAACTTTATCTTAGCCTTTGTGGTAGCGGTGATTTTAGTGTCCATGGCATCCCCTGCACCCAGCACCATAAGCGGTGTGGTGGAAAACAGTCCGGCGGCACAGGCGGGACTTGCGGAAGGCGACCGGATTGTAAGCATCAACGGCGAAAAGACCTACCTGTTTAAGGATATTTCCCTGATTGCCTACTTAAACGGCGGCAATCCCATGGAGATTGTATATGTAAGAAACGGCGAAAAAACAACCACAACCCTGACACCGGCGTACAATGAGGAATACGGCACCTATATGTTGGGGATTACCGGTACCTACGGTCATGCCAAAGGGCTTTCCGTATTCAAATATGCCTGGTATGAGATGCGTTACTGCGTTGTCAACACCTACAAGAGTCTGGGTATGATGCTTACCGGTAAATTCTCCAGACAGGATGTGGCGGGTCCCGTGGGCATTGCGGTAAATGTGGTGGGAAAAACCTATGAGAATACCAGAAGCTACGGCTTAAAGACCGTATTTTACAATATGTTCAACATTGTGCTGCTGCTGTCGGTGAACTTAGGTATCCTGAACCTGCTGCCCATTCCGGCGCTGGACGGCGGCAGACTGGTGTTTTTGATTGTGGAGGTATTCCGCAAAAAGCCGGTACCGCCCGAAAAAGAAGGCATAGTGCACTTTGCGGGACTGGTGTTCTTTATGGTGCTGATGGTAATTGTTTTCTTTAACGATTTAGTCAATATTTTTGCTCATTGATGGTACGGAAAGAGAGAAGGATATGAAGATACAGTGCACAAGCTGCGGCGGTGAATACGAAAACACGGAAAAAATGTGTCCTTACTGCGGAACGGAGAACAAAGAAGCCGCCGGACGGGAAATGAAGCATATCTTAGGCAGTTACGATGCGGAAGCCAGGGAAATGGAAACCACGGTGCCGAAAAAGCACTTAAAAAGATGGTCCCGGAGCCTGCTTGCCGTGGTACTTATTATCCTGATAGTGCTTGTGGTGGGAACGGTGGCTGCGGTCATAAAAGGGCAGGTTGACAGTGCCGTGGAAGCCGGCAGGGGAAACAAGGCACTTACGCAGTTAGAGGCGTATTATGAGGCGGAGGATTACGATGCCATGCGGGAATACTGCCGTAAAAATGATTTGTATGGCTATGAATACGACAAGTACTGGGAAGTCATGGATGCGGACAGAAACATCGGCTACTGCACGGAAGACATCGAAAACTATGAGAAATACGGAAACAGGGATTTTTTGGACAACTTTACGGAACAGATCTGGATCTACGGCACAATGGCTTATAAAAAAGGCTACGAAGCCGTAAACGATAGGAATTTTCTGGGTAATGAGGACAGGATAGAAGCTCTTTTATCCGGCTTCTCGGACACCTTAAAGGAGCATGGTTTTACCGATGAAATGATTGAACTTTTGAAAACGGGAAACGAAGAGGATAAGGAACTCTTTCAAAATAAGGCAAGGGAGAATTTTTAAGGCACATGAAATGTATGTATTGTGGCGGGGAAGTGCCTGCCAAAAGCACAAAATGCCCTTACTGCGGAAGGGAAAATCAAAGCGGCATTGCCTTTGAACGGGAAGTAAGGGAAAAAGAAGCACGGAACCGGGCGCTGGGCGATGAAATCCTAAAAAAGAATTTACCGTGGCTTACCCAGAAAATGCTGACGAGAATCATTGTGGTTACGGCGGTATTGAATGTGGTGCTGTTCTTTTCTACCTTTCTCATGTTTTTATGGAGTGACAGAGCCCCTGCCGTAAAGGAGGCAAAAGCAGGCTCCGCCGCCGAACGGTACCGGCAGAATTTTGAAACGGAAGATTACTATTGCGGAAATTTTATCGAGAGCATGAACGATTACATAGGTGCGAAAACGGATGGAACGGAGATGAAAGCGTACTATATAGAGAGCATGGTAAGGCATGGCTTTTATCTGGCACAGCAGATTTACGACGATAAAATGGGAGCAGAAGAAAAAGAAGAAGCGGCGGCGCTTTTAGAGGTATTTTTTGCGGATTATGTCGGACTGCCGGAGGAATACCGCTATTTTTACCGGACGGAAGAATGGAGTACCGGCGACTATGAACAGCGCACGGCATCAAGGGATGCGGCGGTTTCCTGGCTCTGTGAAAAGGAGGGCGTGGACTGATGGGATTTATCATTTTTCTTGCGGCAATCATAGCCTTTTACGTGTACGCCGGTAAAAAATGGAAGGACGAAACCAAAAGACGGTTTAAGATAGTAGTCTGCGGCATTTCCCTTCTATGCACGGTGTTTCTGCTGTTAATCTGTATCAGCGGGGCAAAAGACCTCTACGAAACCGAGAAAGACCGTTCCCTTTCCGCCAGGATGGACAGCGTGGAATACGAGCTGCGCAGGGGGGACTATATCGGCGCCATTACGTCCATGCAGGTCAACCATGATTATGAGGAGGAATTTTCCTATATCTGGGAACGCTGCGAAATGTATATGACGAGAAATTACTGCGCGTTATACAAAAAGGCGGCAGAGGAAAACGAAGCGTACCGCGACAAGGCGGGGGAATGGGAGCAGAAGTTAAAAGAAATCTGTGAAAATCCTGCTTTTCCCGCACAGAATGCTCAGTACGGCGAATATTTTCAAAACAGTGTGCGGTAGTTTTGACTTTTAGTGGGAAAAATATTATAATATTTATTATTTTCAGACAGGGAAAGAGAAGAAATACAAAGGAGGCAGAAGGCTTTATGAAAAAATTGGAAGAATATGTAAGAAGCATACCGGATTTTCCGGAGGAAGGGATTATTTTCAGAGATGTAACCAGTGTCCTGCAGGATGCGGACGGTCTGCAGCTTGCCATTGATACCATGCAGGACCTGATTAAGGACATTGATTATGATGTGGTAGTGGGCGCAGAGTCCAGAGGATTCATATTTGGAGCCCCCATCGCTTATAATAATCATAAGCCCTTTGTACTGATTCGTAAAAAAGGAAAACTGCCCTGCGAAACCATTGAAGAAACTTACAATCTGGAGTACGGCACGGCAACCATCCAGATTCACAAGGATGCCATTAAGCCCGGACAGAAGGTGCTCATCGTGGACGACTTAATTGCCACGGGCGGTACCACGGAAGCCATGATTCACCTGGTGGAAAGACTGGGCGGCGAAGTGGCAGGACTGGTATTCTTAATGGAACTGGCAGGCTTAAAGGGCAGAGAAAGACTCTCTAAGTATCGTATGGAATCTGCCATTATTTATGAAGGAAAATAAAACAGCTTACAGGTAAAGGTGCGATGACCTATGACAGAAGAAAAAAACGGATTGGTTCTTGATGATGGAAAAATAACGGCATTAAAGGAATTTATGACACCTGACGAACTTTATCAGATGTTAATTGCGCGTGTCAAAAAATACCATCCTTCCGACGATATTTCCATGATAGAAAAAGCCTACAAGGTGGCAAGCAAGGCACATGAAGGACAGTTTCGAAAGTCCGGCGAGCCTTACATCATCCACCCTCTTTATGTTGCCATCATTCTGGCAGATTTAGAGATGGATAAGGAAACCATCGTGGCAGGCATTCTGCACGATGTAGTGGAAGATACCGTCATGACGGAGGAACAGATTACCGAGGAATTCGGGGCGGAAGTGGCGCAGCTTGTGGACGGTGTTACCAAGCTTGCCAATATCCCCTTAAGCAGCGGTACCGGTTCGGAAAGCGATGCCAGACTGGAAATGCAGGCGGAAAACCTGCGTAAAATGTTCCTTGCCATGGCAAAGGATATCCGTGTCATTATCATCAAGCTGGCGGACAGACTCCACAATATGCGTACCTTAAAGTACCAGAAGCCGGAGAGTCAGCAGAGAATTGCAAAGGAAACCTTAGAGGTATATTCCCCCATTGCCCAGAGACTCGGTATTTCCAAAATCAAGGTAGAGTTAGACGACTTAGCGCTCAAATACTTAGAGCCGGAAGCCTACTACGATCTGGTGGAAAAGATTGCGGTCCGGAAGAGCGAGCGGGAAAAATACATTGAAAATATTGTGCAGGAAGTAAAGAAGCATATTGAAAATGCCGGCATCAAGGCGGAAATCGACGGCAGGGTCAAGCATTTCTTCAGCATTTACAAAAAAATGAAGAACCAGAACAAGACCATCGACCAGATTTACGATTTGTTTGCCGTGCGTATCATTGTGGACACGGTAAAGGACTGTTATGCCGCACTGGGTGTTATCCATGAAATGTATAAGCCCATTCCGGGACGTTTCAAGGACTACATTGCCATGCCCAAGGCAAATATGTACCAGTCCCTGCACACCACGGTAATCGGCAGCTCGGGACAGCCTTTCGAGGTGCAGATCCGTACCTTTGAAATGCATAAGGCGGCGGAATACGGTATTGCCGCCCACTGGAAATACAAGGAAGCCTCCGACGGCAAGAAAGTGGAAACACAGGAAGAGGAGAAGCTTACCTGGTTACGGCAGATATTGGAGTGGCAGAGAGACACCTCCGACAACCGGGAGTTTATGAATCTGCTGAAAAACGATCTCGACCTGTTCTCCGACAATGTATACTGCTTTACCCCAAGCGGGGATGTCAAGAATCTGCCCGCAGGATCCACGCCCATTGACTTTGCGTACAGCATTCACAGCGCCGTGGGCAATCGGATGGTAGGTGCCAGAGTAAACGGCAAGTTAGTCACCATTGATTATGTGATTAAAAACGGAGACCGGGTGGAAATTATCACCTCCCAGAATTCCAAGGGTCCCAGCCGGGACTGGCTCAAAATCGTAAAGAGCACCCAGGCGAAAAATAAGATTAACCAGTGGTTCAAGAACGAATTTAAGGAAGATAATATCGGCAAAGGCAAGGAGCTTTTGGCAAACTACTGTAAGGCAAGAAGCATCCAGCTTTCCGATTTGTTAAAGCCCGAATACATGGAGGCTATCCAGCACAAGTACGGCTTCCTGGACTGGGATGCGGTGCTGGCTGCCATCGGACATGGTGCCTTAAAGGAAGGCCAGATTGTCAATAAGATGCAGGAGTACTACGAGAGGGATCACAAGAAGGAGCTGACCAACGAAGAAGTACTGGCTTCCATTGCGGAAAATGCCCAGAAGAAGCCCTCCGAAAGAGGCTCCAAGAGCGGTATCATTGTAAAGGGTATTACCGATGTATCCGTTCGTTTCTCCAAATGCTGTTCCCCCGTACCGGGAGATGAAATTGTGGGCTTTGTCACCAGAGGCCGGGGCATTTCCATTCACCGGACGGACTGCGTGAATATATTAAGCCTGCCGGAAATGGAGCGTTACCGTCTGATCGAGGCGGACTGGCAGCAGGATGCGGAAACCGCAAATGCCGGCAAGTTCTTTGTGGATATCAAGATTTATGCCAACAACCGTAACGGCCTTTTGGCGGATGTGTCCAAGGCGTTTACGGAGAGGGATATCAACATTATTTCCGTCAATACCCGTACCAGCAAGCAGGGCATTGCCACCATGCAGCTTTCCTTCGAGGTAACAAGCAGGGAAGAGCTTACGAAAATCATTGATAAGCTGCGTATGATAGACAGTGTGATTGACATAGAAAGGACTGTGGGATAATGGCAGAGTTACAGATTGGCAGAATTGTTTTGGGAAGCTGTGCGACCAACTGTTATTACATCCATAAAGAAGGAAAAACGGAAACGGTGGTCATAGACCCGGCGGACAGAGGCACCTATATCTATGAAAAAATAAAGGAAAAAGGTCTTTCCGTGACAGCCATTCTTTTGACACACGGACATTTTGACCATATTCTCGGGGTAAAGGAGCTGCAGGCGGCAACCGGTGCAAAGACTTACCTTCTGAAGGAAGAAGTACCCCTTTCCTCCGACCCGGAAAAGAACCTTTCCGGATGGACCGGCACACAGGTAAGTCTTGTTCCCGATGTGGAGGTTTCGGACGGGGAGGAGCTTACCCTTGCCGGCATTACTTTTAAGGTACTGGCAACACCCGGCCATACCGATGGAAGCTGCTGTTATTACTTAAAAGAGGACGGCGTGGTATTCTGCGGAGACACCGTTTTCTTAGAGTCGGTGGGACGTACCGATTTCCCTACGGGGAGCGGCAGCAAGCTGCTTAATTCCGTAAGGGAGAAAATCTTTACCCTGCCGGATGACGTAAAACTCTATCCGGGACACGGCGATGCCACTTCCGTAGAGCATGAGAAGAAGTATAATCCGTTCTTTTAGCAGAAGCTTTTTTTACAGGAAACGTTTGGGGGAAGCAATGATATTTAAGTGTAAAAACTGCGGCGGTAACACGGTTTACAGTCCGGAACAGCACAGGATGTACTGTCCGTACTGCCAGAGCTTTGACAGTGACGAAAAGTTAGCAGGCGAAGAACCCACCACCTTTCAGTGCCAGAACTGCGGGGGAGAACTGCAGATACGGGACTATTTATCCGCGTCCCGTTGTCCTTACTGTGAGGACTATATTATCTTTGATGAGAGAGTGTCGGGACAGTATCGTCCGAAGCTCATGATTCCCTTTCTTTTGGGAAAGGACAAAATTAAAGAGCTGATGCGTAAGAAATTCAAATCCTGTGTTTTCGCACCGGATGATTTCTGCTCGGATGTAAAACTCGATACCATGACCGGTATGTACGTGCCGTTCTGGATGTACGATTACCGGGCAAAAGGCTTTTTTGACGGCCTTGGCAGGATAGTCCGCACCTGGGTATCGGGAGGACGGGAATTTACCGAAACGAAAACCTACCACATTGTCAGGGACCTGGAGGCAACCTTTGAAAAGGTGCCGGCGGATGCTTCCTATCTGATGCCGGACGCTACCATGGATTTGATGGAGCCGTACCGGTACGGACAACTGGAGGACTTTAAGGAATGCTTTTTATCCGGCTTTTCCGCAGAGCATTACAATATGGAAGCGGAAGAAGCAAAAGGACGTGCGGAAAGCAAGTCAAAAGCCGACATGCATGAGATTTTGAACAACAGCCTGCAGGGCTATACAGGCGTACAGGGAAGGGAAAACGAACGCATTACCTTAGAGCAGAAGGAACATTGCTTTACCCTGCTTCCGGTCTGGATTTACCGGTACATATACAAAAATGAAGCCTATATCTTTTACATTAACGGACAGACGGGAAAAATCGTAGGAAAAGTACCCTTGTCAAAACCGAAGGTATTTGCCTACGGGGCAACGGTGTTTGCCTGTTTGTCTGCCATTATGGTTCTGTTAAAATATCTCTTTGTATTTTTGTAAGGAAAAGAGCGGGGAAAGGTAAGGGTTTCATGAAAGCATATTTTAAGTATTTCAGGTGGCTGTTTCTCATCGTTTTGGTACTGGCAGCCGCTTACGTGGGCGTATATTTCCTCCATAATGCCTTGGACGGCGGGGCAAAGAGAGGAAACAATCAGGCGCCCACACAGAGAGTATACGATTTTGCCGATAAACTTACGGATGAGGAAGAAAGCAGATTGGAAGCGCTGATTGCGGAAAGAGAAGCGCAGATACACTGTGATTTGGTAGTAGTGACCTTAAATGAGCCGATTTTGTCCTACGGCGGTTATGAGGACCGGGACAATACCAATGCCAACTGGAACACGAGCATGCGTAACTATGCAGACGATTTCTACGATGACAACAATTTTGGTTACGACAAGGTGCATGGGGACGGCGCCCTGCTTTTAGACAACTGGTTTCTGGCGGGGACGGCGTACAGTCAGGCGGGGACCTGGTTATCCACCTGCGGCAGGGTCTATGAGCACTATACAACAGGCATGGTAAACAGAGTGCTGGATGATGTGACAGACAATGTGGACAGCAGTCCTTACCGGGCGTATAGGACCTACGTGGAAAACATATACCGGGAAATGTCCGGAAAGAAAGGCATCAACATCCCCTGGTTTATTGTCATTCTTATTCCCGCTGTGGTGGCAGGCTATTTTATTGCCCTGCATATCAAACCGAAGGAAGGAAAAAAGACCACGGGAGCATCTACTTATCTGGATAAAAACAACGTGGTATGCCATGTGCAGAAGGATGAACTGGTGAATACGACGCTGACAAGCCGTAAAATTGAGAGCAGCTCCGGAAGCTCGGGAGGCTCCCACGGAAGGTCGGGCGGACATGTGAGCCGGGGCGGCGTGCACCACGGCGGTGGCGGACGAAGAAGATAGACACCGGGGAAAAAAAAGGAGCGGAAGCTCCTTTTTTAATGAAAAATTTCGCACAAATGGACAAAATAAAAAACATCCACATGACGGTATGGATGTTTTTTATTTCTGATGTAATTAGCTTTTTTATTTCGATTATGCCATCTTGTTAACGGCAGCAGCTAAACGGGATACTTTTCTGGAAGCATTGTTTTTGTGATATACTCCCTTGGAAGCAGCTGAATTAATTTCGCTTGTAGCAGCAACTAATGCAGCAGAAGCAGCAGCCTTATCACCAGCTTCAACAGCAGCATTTACTTTCTTAATAGCTGTTTTAACGCCGGACTTGATAGCCTTATTTCTTTCAGTTCTTACCTGAGCAACAACGATTCTCTTCTTTGCAGATTTGATATTAGCCAAGATCTACACCTCCATTTTCCAAATGATTGATTGTAAGAAAATGTTCCATTAAGGCCAGACACGGACGACCAATGTAAACATACTGTAATATTGTAAGATACACATTCCCAAATGTCAATACATATTCCTTGTTTTTTTGCAAAAAATAGTAAAAAACAAGAAAGGCAAAAGAGAATATGAGTTATTTTCAGGCAAGAACGGACCTGGCGCTGGAAGCAAGGGAAAGCATCTCGGAAGCGGACGGTTCCCTGCACGGAGTCATAGCGGAAGAAACGGAAAAAAACGGCATGCACATCACCACGGTAAAGATTACCACAAAGAATGGTGCTAAGAGCATGGGAAAGCCCATGGGCAGCTATGTGACCATAGAGGCGCCTGCCATGACGGAGCCGGATGAGGACTGCCACCGGGAAATTGCCAATGCCGTCGCGGAGGTCTTAAAGCAGATTTTACCCATGGACGGCAGCACGGAAAAGAGCATTCTTATTGTGGGACTCGGCAACCGGGAGGTCATAGCGGATGCGCTCGGTCCCCATGTGGTTGACCAGCTTTTCATCACACGCCATATGGTAAAGGAATACGGCATGGCGGCTTACGGAACGGAAAAGGTGAACGTGGTAAGCTGCATGGAGCCCGGTGTGACCGGCAGAACCGGTATGGAAGCGGCGGAAATCATAAAAGGCGTGGTGGAGCAGACAAAGCCTGACATGATGGTGGTAGTGGATGCCCTGGCGGCAAGGAATGTCAGGAGATTAAACCGCACCATCCAGATTACGGACACGGGCATTCATCCCGGTTCCGGCGTGGGCAACCATCGTAATGCCCTGACGGAAGAAAGCATGGGCATTCCGGTCATTGCCATCGGTATTCCCACGGTTGTGGATGCGGCGACCATTGTCTTAGATGCACTGGAGAAAATGCTTTCGGAGGAAAGCGAGGCAGACAGGCGGAATTACCTTTCCGAATGCCGGAATGCTTTTACGGAGCTTCATAACATGTACGTCACCAGCAAGGATATCGATGCGGTCATAAAGCAGGTGAGCTTCATGGTGGCGGAGGGCATCAACATGGCTCTGGAGAGAGAAAAGTAAGAAGAAGTGCCCAATGCACAGGTAATACGGGCATGTAATCCCTCTTCACTGCATATAATACCTATGGCTCTGCCGGGGAAGATGAGTCTTGCCGGGACTGACGGTTCTGCGGCAGACAAGGCAAAGCTGGTTCGGGAGGGATGCTTTTGGCTTTCAGGAAAGAATCGGGATACCGGAAAATACTGTCCTGTATGGGGCTGCTTTTGGTACTTGCCGTGATAGGCGGTAGCAAGGGAGGCATGTATTTTTATCTGCCTCTTTTTGTGTACGGAGCCGAAGAAAAAGAAGGACAGAAGCAGGAAGAAAGGGAAACACAGCCCGCAGAGGTGATTTATTATATAGAAGCTTCCGGGGAAGAGGGCAGTGAGCCGGAGCAGGAAGAAAAAGAACATTTAAGCGCCTCCGGGGAGGTGTCCGGGCAGCTTACGGAGGCGGATGCTTCCATGGAAGAACTGCTTTTACAGGAAAACAGTGCGGACTTTTTTGTACCGCCGCAAAAACAGGTGCAGTATGATTTTGGCAGCTATGCGGACTATGAAACCCTGTTAAGCAGCTTTTACACCATTGACGCCTATGCGCTGGCAGGCAATGATTTGTTTAACATAAACGATTTGCTGAACCGGGATATGAGTATGGAAAAGGATGCTTCCGCTCCGCAGATCCTGATTTACCACACCCATTCCAGGGAAGCTTTTGCGGACTCCGTGCCGGGGGAGAGAAGCGATACCATTGTGGGTGTGGGGGATGAGCTTACCAGGATACTGACGGAGGATTACGGCTACAACGTGCTGCACCATACGGCACAGTACGATACCGTAAGGGATGAGGCGTACGGCAATTCCCTGCCGGAAATTACAAGGCTATTGGAAGAGAATCCGTCCATTCAGGTGGTGATTGACCTGCATAGGGATGCAGGAGGGGCAGATAGGGCGACCACGATGGATGTGAATGGAAAAAAGACGGCAAGGTTCATGTTTTTTAACGGCATATCCAGGAGCCGGAAAAACGGCGATATTGCGTATTTATATAATCCGAATTTAAAGGGCAATCTGGCGTTTTCCTTTCAGATGCAGGCGTTTGCCGGGGAGTATTATCCGGGACTGACCCGCAGGATTTACATAAAGCAGTACCGCTTCAACATGCACCTTAAGGAAAGAACCCTTTTAATCGAACTGGGGGATGAGAACAACACCGTGCAGGAAGCAAAAAATGCCTGCTATCCGATAGCACATCTGTTAGACCTTGTGCTATCGGGGCAGACACCCTGAAAGGCAAATGTATAAAACCGTGAAGAAAAAACTCAGGCGTTGGCTTCCACCATACGGTAGCCGACGCCGATTTCCGTGAAAATAAACTCGGGCTGTGCCGGATTTTTCTCGATTTTGCGGCGGATATTTGCCATATTCACACGAAGTATCTGGTTGTTGGAGTCCACATAAGGACCCCATATCTGTTCCATGATATAGGAATAGGTAAGTACCTTGCCTGCGTTTTTGGAAAGCAGGGACAAGAGCTTAAATTCTATCTGGGTCAGATGCACCGCCTCTCCTTTTAAGGTTACCACATGCTTTTCATAGTCGACGGTTAAATCCCCTGCACGGTACTGCATGGTAGAGGGAGAAGCGGCGATGGCTGCGTGCCGCAGGGAAGTGCGGATACGGGCAAGAAGCTCCGAACTGCCAAAGGGCTTTGTGATGTAATCGTCCGCTCCGAGGTCAAGTGCCTGTACCTTATCCTGCTCCTTGCTGCGGGCAGAAATGACGATAATCGGAACCGTCGTCCAGATACGCAGCTTGGCAATGACATCCACCCCGTCCATATCGGGCAGGCCTAAGTCCAAAAGAATGATTTCCGGGCAAACGGAAGCAGCCAGGGACAGACCGGCTTCTCCGGTTACAGCGGAAACCACCCGGTAAGAGGCGGACTCCAAAATGGATGTAATGTAATGACAGATGTTCTTTTCATCTTCGATAAGAAGAATGGTTGTTTTATGATTCAATGTTAATTTCCCCCTTTGGAAGAACAAAACAGAAGGCTGCTCCGTTCTCATGATTTTTACAATATATTTCCCCATGGTGGGCGCGGACAATGGTCTTGCAGATGGATAAGCCGATACCCATGCCGCGTCTGCTGTCATAGGAATTCATGCCGCTGACGTCTCCACCGTCAAACAGGGTGGGAAGTTTTTGCGGGTCGATGCCCTTACCGTAGTCCTTGATACAGAAGGAAACCTTGTTTTCAGTAACGGAAACGGTAAAATCTATGGGTTCATTTGTCTCGGAATGGACAATGGCATTTTCAATCAGATTGATGATAACCTGTTCGATAAGAACGGGGTCCATGGGAATAAAGAGCATTTCTTCCGGTACGGAGGCGTGGATTTTCACATCGGGAAAGCGTTTTTTTACACGCTCTAAAGCTTCGGAAACCACTTCCTCCACAGGTTCCGGGCGCGTGTTGATTAACAGGTTGTCGCCCTGGATTCTGGTAACGGTGAGCAGATTTTCCACTAAATTAAGAAGCCAGTTGGCATCGGACTGAATGGAGAAAATCAGCTCTTTTTTTTCGGCATCCGACATGACGTCCGCCTGCTCCAAATACAGGGAACTGTTGCCTATGATACCGGTTAAGGGGGTGCGCAGATCGTGGGAAACGGCACGCAGCAGGTTGGCGCGCATCTTTTCCAATTCTGCCGTACGCAGCAGGGCTTCCCGTTCCATAATTACCTTCTGCTGCGTACGGAGCTGGGCCGTCAGAGTACAGGAAAGCAGGTTGATGACCAACATGCAGGAGAAAATGAGCGGATAACCGGAGAGCGTAAAATTCAGTTTATGATAAGGGTAGGTAAACGCATAGTTGATAAAAACAACACAGACAAGAGAACTGACGATGCTGTATACATAACCGTTGGTATGCATGGCAATGAGAATGAGCGCCATGGAATACACAAGATAAATGACGCCGTGGCTACCGTCACTATTGGGCAGGAGGCGGTAAATGACAACGGAAACCGCTGTAAAGAGCAGCAGTATACCGAGGGTGATCAGGATATTCGTTGGTACATTATGGTCTTTCATATAGGCATAGGGAGAAGCCTGCTTCTTTTTCTTTTTTTCGAACATGGATAGTACCTTTCCAAGCGCCGCTGGCTTTTTTCTATAAGGTTCTGTAAACATAATAAATTATTATATAGGATAATGCTACCTTTGTTCAACTATATGGATATAAAGATTTTGTTAAAATTGAGAAAATCCGTGAGATATGGTACAATAAATGATAAAATGCAGTTGGAAAGGAAGTTTTTCGGATGAATATTTTTTTTCTGTTTTTTTCATTCCTGCCGGCAGCGGTAAGTCTCTTTCTGCAGGCTGCAGCCGGAGCAATCTGGCAGATTTTTATAAGAGAAGGAATGGTGAAAAACACCCAGGGCAGTGTGTTATTTTATCATATTATCGGGCTGTGCGTGTTCGGATACTGGTATTTTGCAGTACAGGGCACGGGGCTTAAAGAAACGGTAAAAAAAATAAAAGAAACCGGAAAAAATTGCAGTATTTTGACGGTCATCGGGATTTTTGTGTTAGGGATGCTTTTATGCGTCCTCGGCAACAGCATGGTGGGCGTGGAAAAGTATCTGTTCCCCACTTTAGTGGATCAGTACCAGCGCATGATGGAAAACGCCGGCATGGGGACTTCGGCTCTCACGGTGTTTGCTTCCGTAGCGGTGGCCCCCATAGGCGAGGAGCTTCTGTGCAGGGGAGTTACCCTTCACTATACGAAAAAAGTTACGCCGTCCTTCCACATTGCCAATTTTTTACAGGCACTGATATTCGGACTGGTTCATTTTAATATTATTCAGGGACTGTACGCCTTTGTTATCGGGCTGTTTTTAGGCTGTGTGAGAGAAAAGTACGACTCCCTTCTGCCGGCCATGTTACTTCATTTTGCGGTGAATGCCTCTTCCCTGTTTTTACTGGGAGGGCTGCTTAACCGGATACCGGATACCCCGGTTTCCTGGGCTGTCTGCTTTGTGCTTTCGCTGGCGGCATCCGTAATTTTACTTATCATCGACAAAAGACCCCTGTTTGAAAGGACGAAAATAAAATGAAAAGAAATGACAGAAAGAGAATACTGGCAGCCGTTCTGTGTACCGTGCTTGCGGCAGGAATGACGGGCTGCGGAAAGACAACCGTAAAGGATGCCGGCAGCAATCCGAAAGAAAGCACACCGATAGAGGATGCCGGCTACCATTACCGGGCGGAATGGCTTACCCGGGAGGAAACAGACAGTTCCGGCACCGAGTTCCGGAATATTTCCGTGACGGACAATGTATTATACTATGTTCGTGCCGTTTATACGGATAATGGGGATACACAGAATTTCTGCCGGATGAATTTAGAAAACAGTCCGGTGAAAGAAGAAACTCTGCCGGCGCTTACGGGAAGCATAGTGACAGCCGTCGATGCAGACACTTTTGCACAAGTGCAGGAAGACGATAACCGGATGATTTTAAGGAAGCTGTCCGCGGACGGTACGGTGATGGCGGAAAAGGATATTACGGATTTAACGGATGGGGAGACAATTCAGGACTGTCTGGCGGATGCGGAAGGTAACGTGTATCTGTCCGACAACAAAAACATCCTGGTATTTGATAAGGAACTTGCCCTGACGGACACCATTTTGCTTACAGGCAGTGATAATCCGGATGCCGGGAATACCATCGGCATAACCGGAGACGGTCGTGTTGCCGTTTTGAAATACGGGGCAGGCGATACAGAGCTTTTTATCTATGATAAGGAAAAGAAATCCTTCGGGGATGCCTGCAGCGGTATTCCTTCCGGTATAGGGAACAGCAGTTTAAGCTTTACGGAGGACGGTTCGGCACTGCTCGGTGACTCCGAGGGTGCTTACCTTTACAATCCGGAGAGCCGGACGGCAACCCGGATTGTAAAGTGGATGGACTGCGACTTGAACCCGGACTATGTAAGAGAGATATATGCAGTGTCAGACGACAATTTTGTTGTGTTGTACAATGACTGGAATACCAACCGGAACGATATTGTTTTCCTTAAGAAGGCTGCGGCGGAAGATACCGTGCAGGAAAAGACAGTGATTACCGTGGGCACTCTTTATGCAGGGCAGGGGCTGCAGACGGATGTTGTGAATTTTAACAAAAACAGTGAGGAGTACCGTGTAGAAATAAAGGACTACGCTTCCTATGCCGAGTACACCACGGAAGAGGACTATGAGAAACGCTATCAGGAGTCCCTTACACAGATAAACAATGATATCGTGAACGGTGCCATTGACATGTTTACTCCCGATGTTGCCGACATCGGAAACTTAATAAGCAAGGGTGCGGTGGAGGATTTAAATTCTTATCTGGACGCTTCCACACAATTAAACAAGAGTGATTTTGTGGAGAGCATTATAAATTCCGTTGAGTCCTCCGGTATGTTGTACTGCATTCCAACCGATTTCTCCATCAATACGCTGGTGGGCAAAACAGAGGATGTCGGCGAAACATCCGGCTGGACCATGGCGGATGTGAAGGCTCTCTGCGACAGATATCCGGATGCAAAGCTTTTCCCGTATTCGACAAGAACCACGGTGCTCGATGCCCTTCTGACATATGATTTCGAGTCCTATGTAGACTGGGAAAACGGTGTCTGTCATTTTGATGAGGAACCGTTTAAGCAGCTTCTGGAAATGGTATCTAAATATCCGTCCGATGAAGAGTTCAACTTCGATACGGATTATATATCCAATCCCAAGGCTTTCCGTACCCACACAGCCCTGCTTGACAATCTCCGCATCACGGATGTGACGGGATACCAGATAGAGCAGAAGGTATTTGATGCACCCATTACGGCTATTGGGTATCCGACAAACGGCACAAAAAGCGGTGTTGCCGCAAAAATCAACGGCGGAGTCTGCATAAATTCCGCTTCCAAAGAAAAGGACGCCTGCTGGAGCTTTATTGAATACAGTCTGGCGCATCTGGATACGGAGTCCGGCTTTATATTCGGATTTCCGGTTAAGACAGCCGACTTGGAAGCAATGTTTGAGAAAAAGTTAAAGGAACAGGATAAAAGTTATAACATGACCTGGGACGATGTGGAAATCACCGTAGACCGGGTTACCGACAATGATATTGAAATGTTGCGGAAGCTGATAGGGAAAATCGACAGCATTGCCTCTGACCGGCAGAATACGAGCCTGATGAATATTATCACGGAAGAGGCGGAAGCTTATTTTAAGGGACAGAAAACCCTGAATGAGGTTACGGACATTATACAGAGCCGCGCCACCATCTATGTGAACGAAACGAAACAGTGATGTCTGTTAAAAAAAATTTTTCATCGGAAAAGGCTGTGCGGGATATTCATAAATTCTTAAGATGACATTCCACTGTGCCTGATATAGAATAAAGAAGAATTCAGAAAACAGGTACTTTTTTGGAAGTCACACTTTTGAAAGGATGGAAATAAAGTGAAAAGAAATTATGCGAAAAGAATTACGGCGGGCATTTTAAGCGCCGTGCTGGCAGTAGGAATGACGGGCTGCGGAAAGACGGCCGCAAGCGACGGCAGCAGTACAAATGAGAGTACACCTGCGGGCAGCGGGGACGGCTACGTTTATCAGGCGGAGTGGCTTTCACAAAGTTCGCCGGACAATTCCGGCGACGGTTACAGCAGCACCGATTTACGCAATATCTCCGTAATCGATGATGTACTGTACTATGTCCGTTACAACTATACGGATAACGGTTATACACAGGACTTCTGCAGGGTGAATCTGAAAGACAGCCCCGCAAAGGAAGAGACCCTGTTATCCCTTGCGGAAACCAAATACGACAACGGTGTGGTTACCGATGAGGTAACGGTAGGCGACACCACAGAAGAGGGAAGCACCGGTACGGATGCGGCAACAGGCGACACCACGGAAGAGGAAAGCACCGGTACGGATGCGACAACAGGCGACACCACGGAAGAGGGAAGCACCGACACAGGTGCTGCGGACGGCACCGAAGGCTATGAGATGGTGGACGGTGTTAACACAGTAGTTGCAGTTGACGCGGATACCCTTGTGGAAGTGGCAACCCGTACTCCGAATATTGAGCAGAACTGGGATGACCCCAACTTCGATTATGACAAATACTACAAAGAAGTGCAGGACAATACCCAGATGATTTTAAAGAAGCTGTCCATGGACGGTACCGTGATAGCGGAAGAGGATGTGACGGAATTGTTTAAGGGTCAGTACCTGTCGTACAGCATAGCGGACGGAGAAGGCAACGTGTACCTGTCTGACAACAGCAGCATCTGGGTATTTGATAAGGACCTTACACTGACGGATACCATTTCTCTGGCAGGCAACGGTAATACTGACAGCGTGAATGCCATGGGCGTGACAAAGGACGGACGTATTGCCATTCTGCAATACGGTACAAATGATTTAGAGCTCCGTGTATACGATAAGGAAAAGAAATCCTTCGGGGATGCCTGCGAAGGCCTTCCTTCCAACATGTGGAACAGCGGCATCAGCTTTACGGAGGACGGTTCCGTACTGCTTAACAATTCCGAAGGCGCGTACCTTTATGATATGGAGAGCCGGACGGCAACCCAGATTGTAAAGTGGATGGACTGCGATCTGACTCCAGACTATGTAAGAAATATCTATGCCATGTCAGACGGCAATTTTGTGGTATTTTACGAGGACTGGAATACCAATGAGAGTGATATTATCGTATTGAAGAAGGTAGCGGCAGCGGATGTGGTACAGAAGCAGGTAGTTACCGTAGGTGTTCTGTATTCCAGCCAGAAGCTGCAGGCGGACATTGTAGAATTTAACAAAAACAGTGACAAGTACCGTGTGGAATTAAAAGATTATACTTCCAATATCGAATACACCACAGAGGATGACTACCAGAAGAATTACCAGAATGCCGTAACACAGATGAACAACGATATTGTGTCCGGAAAACTGGATATGTTCGCAGCTGATTCCGTGGATATCGAAAATTTAATCAGCAAGGGAGCGGTAGAAGATTTAAACTCCTATCTGGAAGCTTCCACACAGATAAAGAAGAGCGACTTAATGGAAAATATCATCAATGCCATTGAAGAGTCAGGTGTGCTGTACTGTGTTCCCACCAGCTTTTCCATCAATACGCTGGTCGGCAGAACCGAAGATGTAGGCGAAAAGTCCGGCTGGACCATGGCGGATGTGAAGGCGCTCTGCGATAAGTATCCGGATGCTTCCCTGTTTGCCAATGCCACCAGGGGCACGGTACTGAATGCACTTTTAAGCTATGATTTTGATTCCTATGTGGACTGGGAAAACGGCGTCTGCCATTTTGACCAGGAGGAATTCAAGCAGCTACTGGAAATGGTAGCCAAGTATCCTTCCGATGATGAATTCGACTGGGAAAAGGACTATGTGGCAGAGCCCAAGGCTTTCCGCAATCATACTGCGCTGCTTGGTACCATGTATATTTCCGAAGTGACGGACTATCAGGTAGAAGAGAAGCTCTTCGATGCACCCATTACCGCCATCGGTTATCCGACGGACGGCTCAAGAAGCGGTGTGGCGGCAAGTATTTCCGGCGGTGTCTGCATCAATACCGCATCAAAAAATAAGGATGCCTGCTGGGAATTCATTGAGTACACTCTGGTGAACAACAAGATAGATTCCATTTTTATGAACGGCTTCCCTGTCCGCAAGGCGGATTTCGATGCCCTGATTGAAAAGAAGCTGGCAGAAAAGGATTCTTCCTACGGCTATTCCTGGGATGACGTGGAAATCACCGTGGAAGGAACGACGCAGGAAGACGTGGATAAATTAAAAGACCTCATCAGCAGAGTAGACGGAATTTCCGTAAACCAGCAGGACAGCAACCTGATGAACATTATCACGGAAGAAGCAGAGGCTTACTTCACAGGACAGAAATCCCTGGATGATGTTACAAGTATTATACAAAGCCGTGCTACCATCTACGTAAACGAAAACAAATAACTAAATGTAATTTTAGCAGGAGGGGCTTATGAAAGCCTTCAGGAAAAAGCAGAAAGACGAAGCGCAGCTTGCCATGGCAAAACGCGGCAGGGCTGAACGGAAAAAAGAGAAATCCAGCAAATGGATGAAAAGACAGAAGATAGGCTCGGGGGTATATCTTGCCCCCAGCCTTATAGGCGTATTATTATTTTACATACTGCCGTTTTTTGTGGTTATCTTTTATTCGGTAGTGGATAATCCCATAAGCCGTCAGTTTGTAGGACTGGAAAACTTCACAAAGGTAGCAAAGAACGTGGCGTTCCAGACAGCGGTAAAGAATACGGCTACATTCTCCGCCATAGCGGTGCCGTTAGCGGTGGTGCTTTCCCTGATACTTGCCATGGTGCTGGATCTGAAGCTGCCGTTCCGTTCCCAGTTCCGTACCTTTTTCTTAAGCCCCATGATGGTGCCGGTTGCCTCCATCGTTTTAATCTGGCAGGTACTGTTCCATTACAACGGTGCGGTCAATGATGTGCTGCAGGCAGTCGGCATCGGCAAGATTGACTGGATGAAATCCCAGTACGCACAGATAGTTGTCATTATCCTGTTTTTATGGAAAAACTTAGGTTACAACATGATTTTATTTATGGCGGCTCTGGCGAGTATTCCCAGAGAGCTGATCGAAGTGGCAGAGCTTGAAAGCGCCAACCGGTGGCAGATTTTCTTCCACATTAAAATAAGGTATCTTTCCTCCACCATTTTATTTGTAACGATTATGTCCCTCATCAACTCCTTCAAGGTGTTCAGAGAGGTTTACTTACTTACGGGAGACCACCCGTACGACTCCATATACATGCTGCAGCATTTCATGAACAATGCCTTTGCATCCCTCGATTACCAGAGGCTTTCCGCAGCGGCAATTCTCATGGCGGCGGTCATGATTGTGATTATCGGAATCTTATTCCTGGTTGAAAATTACTTCGGAAAGGATGTGGAAGGATGAGTGAAGAAAAAATGCCTTCTCTTACACCCTTGGAGATTAAGGCGAAGAAAAGGTCGAAACGGAAAAAAGCTGTTTACAAATTCCGGATTGGCATTGCAACCATAGTGGCAGCATTTTTTGCAATTTTGTTTTTAATGCCCATTGTACTGACCATAACGAACTCCTTTATGTCCTCCTCGGAGATTTCCGCGAACTACGGCTCCGTATTTGCCACCAACGACAAGGGCGGCAAGGTTTACATATCGGAAAAGGTCAACTTAAAATTCATACCGGATATGGTTTCCTTCAGCCAGTACGCAACGGTGCTGTTCAAGAGCCCGGAGTACCTTTTGAAGTTCTGGAACTCCGTAATACTGGTGGGTCCCATTGTATTCTTCCAGCTGTTTGTGGCGTGCCTGGCCTCGTATGGATTTACCAGGTACCGGGGGCGCATCCGGGAGATTATCTTTTTCTCCTACATCATACTGATGCTGATGCCCTATCAGGTAACGCTGGTGCCCAACTACTTAGTGTCCAACTGGCTGAATATTGTAAATACCTATTGGGCTATCTGGCTGCCGGGTATCTTTTCTCCCTTTGCCGTGTTCCTGCTGACCAAGTACATGCGCAGGATTCCGGTATCGGTGATGGAGGCGGCGCAGATTGACGGAGCGGGAGAATGGCAGATATTCCGGAGAATATGCCTGCCGCTTTGTAAAGGATGTATCTGTTCTGCAGCAATTTTAGTGTTTATTGACTATTGGAATATGGTAGAGCAGCCGCTGATTTTACTTTCCGATGCGGAGACGCATCCCTTATCCGTATTCTTAAGCAAGATTAATTCCGGGGAAATCGGTCTTGCCTTTGCCGTGGCAACGATTTACATGATTCCCAGCTTGTTAGTATTTTTATATGGCGAAGAGTATCTGGTAGACGGTATTACCTACCAGGGCGGAATAAAAGGTTAAACCAAGGAGGATTTACCATGAACGAAAAAGCAGGAAAGAGAAGAGACTGGGTAAAAAATGCAGCGATTGTATTCCTGACAATTATGCTGATACTGACATTCTTTTCCAACACCATTATGAACTATTCTCTGCCGGAGGTCGCTATCCAGTACATCCAGTCCGGCACCATTACCTCGAAGGTACGCGGTACCGGTACGGTGCAGAGCAGCTCCCTTTATAATGTAAAGGTAACGGAGAGCCGTAAGGTAACCAGCGTAGCGGTCAAGGTAGGAGATACCGTAGCGGAGGGCGATGTGATCTGCTATCTGGATGAAAAAGAAAGCACCGAACTGCAGGCGGCAAAAGATGCCCTGAAGGCAGCGCAGGTAGCCTACGATACCGCATTGTTGTCCGGCAGCCTGACAGCTTCCCAGATGCAGAACGGCGGCAAGGATTTCTCCGTGGATAAATATAAAAAACAGTTAATCAACGCACAGAACGCGATTACGGCAGCACAGCAGGAAATCGATGCGTACCAGCCGGATTACGATGCGATAAAGAAGGCAAACGACGATGCCCAGACCGCTCTTACCACTGCCAACAACAACTTAGCCAATATCGAAGCCTGGATGGGCTATCAGGATACCATCAGCAGCGGTAACGCGGCAGCCAAGGACAAATTGAAGAAGCAGTATACGGAAGCCAAGCAGTTAGCACTGGCTGCACAGAACAATGCCAATGTGGCAAGCGCCGCTCTGGCACAGGCGGATGCCAGCATGAAGGTACTTACCGATAAGCTGGATGCGGCAAAGGCAAGTGCGACCGAACTGGCAACCGACATTGGCGCCAACTTAAACTTAAACAGCCTGTATGAAGCAATGGTTACCGCACAAAACAATGTGGATGAGCTCACCAAGAATTCCCAGAGCACCACTATTACCGCGGATATAGCCGGCACCATTACCTCTGTTTCCGTAACCGCAGGCGAGCAGACTTCTCCCGATACCCCCGTGGCAGTTATCCAGCCGGAGGGCAAGGGCTATACCTTAAGTTTCTCCGCTACGGCAGAGCAGGCTGCCAAGATTTCCGTGGGCGACCCGGCAGAGCTTGTAAACTCCTGGTATTACTCCGATATTACGGCAACCGTGGCTTCCATCAAGCCCGACCCGCAGGACAGAAAGAACAAGGTGATCACTTTCAACCTTTCCGGCGACCTGACGGAAGGACAGTCCTTAAGCTTACAGGTAGGACAGAAGAGCGCCAACTACGATTACATCGTTCCCAACAGCGCCATCCGTGAAGACAACAACGGTAAGTTCGTGCTGATTGTGGAAAGCAAGAGCAGCCCCTTAGGCACCAGATATTATGCAACCCGTTATGATGTGCAGGTACTGGCAAGCGACGATACCCAGACAGCCATAAGCGGCGGATTCTATGGGTACGAAAGCGTCATTACCACTTCCACCAAGCCGGTAGAGGCAGGTAAGTTAGTACGTCTGCCGGATTAATGCTAAGTCCTTCTGAAAGGAAAGAAAACCATGAAAAAAATCAAATTACAAATGTCCCGTAAGCAGCTTATATGGGGCATTACCGCACTGGTGAGTTTGATAATAGGTCTTATCCTTGCGGGACTGCGCACCCATATGACGGACGGGCTTCTGACACAGAAAATGGCTGACAGATGGTCAAACGTCAGCAAATCGGCACAAATCAGCTGCTTCTTTGCAGAGTCCGCACAGATTACGGAGGAGTCCTTACAGCAGTTTGAATACAATCTGAACAAGGGACTGGAGGAAGCCTCCATTGTCAGTGAATCCGAAAATGAGGGAGCCAGACTCTGGGCGGATGCTTACAGTGCCAAGGGTACGGTGACCCTTGAAAGCGACAGGGCAAAAGTGGATGTGACGGCAATCGGAATCGGCGGTGATTTCTTTCTGTTCCATCCGGTTACCTTAAAAAGCGGTATCTATTTCTCAGGAAATGACCTGATGCAGGACCACGTCATTATCGACGAGCAGGCAGCCTGGCAGCTGTTCGGCTCCAATGATGTGGCGGGACAGATTGTTTATATAGGAGGCATTCCCCATGTGGTGGCGGGCGTCACCAAAAGAGAAGAGGGAAGAATGGCGGATGCAGCCGGACTTTCCGCCTCCATTGCGTATGTATCCTATCAGACCTTAAGCCAGTACGGCACAGATTACGGCATTAACTGCTATGAGGTGGTAATGCCCAATCCTGTAAAGGGATATGCCAAACAGTTTGTGGGTGAAAAAATAGGGGTTACGGAGAACGATGTGGAAGTCCTGGAAAATACCACACGATTCGATTTCTTAAACCTGTTAAAGCAGCTCACCCAGTTCGGCACCCGTTCCATGAGCAGCAAAGCCATTATTTATCCTTACTGGGAAAATATGGCAAGAGGGTATGAAGACATTGCCCTTCTGCTTCTGGTATTTGAATTGTTATTTATTTTGTATCCTGCCATTTTTACAGTGGTTGTGATAATTCTTGCCTGGAAGCATAAAAAGTGGACGGCAGGAAGCGTTTGGAATGCTCTTTGCAATTTCTTCTACAATCTGAAGTCAAAGAACAGACAGAAGAGAAAAGAAAAAAAGGCAAAAAAGAAAATTCTGAAAAAAGGAGGAGAAGAATTATGAAAAAAGGAAGAAAAGCCTTAAGCCTGTTACTTTGTGCAGCCATGACGCTGAGTCTTGCAGCCTGTACGAAAAACGGCGGCGGTAACGGCACAAACGGCGGCGGTACGGCTGCTAACGGCAGCGGAAACGATGCCGCAAAGCAGGGGGTTTACAAAGAGGAGCCTCTGAATATAGAAGGTATTCCCGGTGACAGTTCAATCAATGATGTTGCCCTGATTGACGGCAAACTGTATATGCTCGTTCAGGAATACCGTTATGATGAGATGCAGGGAATGGTGCTTCAGCTGATTACAGCCAATGAAGACGGCAGCAATGCGGAAACCAAGGAAATTTACAATAACCTGACCCCCAATCCGTATTACAATAACGATGGGGAAGAAGGTGGGGATGTGGACGACGGTGTGGCTCCTCTTGCGCTGGAAACTGCCGCTGATACCGCACTGTTAAGCAGTATCCAGCCGGCAACAGAGGATGCCGATACCCAGACAGAGGATACGGCAGTGCCCGGGGATAGCACGGACGGTTCCGACGAAGAAGAAGCTGTAACCGATGAACCCATTGAGGATGAACCGGCAGGAGATGCGTATGACAATACTTACGTTTCCGATACAATATTCTGTGAAGGCGGTATCTTCCTGCTGATAGAAAGCTCCAAGACTGATGCTGACGGCAATTATACAAGCAAATTGGATTTATATGCCTATAATCTGGACGGTACCGAAAAGTACAATAAGGAGCTGTTTGTAAACGACGGCGACAACTACCAGTACTTAAACAGACTGGCAGGCAGTAAAAACGGTGAGTTTGCGGGCGTTTCCGACAGTGAGCTGTTCCTTTTTGACACCGAAGGAAACGAGACAGGAAGAGTGACGATTGACACCAGTACCGGCTGGATGAACAATATGTTCTTCGACAAGAACGGTGATGTCAACCTGTTTATGGTAAATAATGACTATACCAAACTGAGCCTGTATAAATATGACAAGACCGGCAAGCAGATTGGGGAGCCTGTAGATTTGTGCTCCAAGCTGTTGAATTATAATCTGAATTGCGGTGTGAATTATGATATTTTTGTAACGGATAATCAGGGGGCGTACGGCTACAACATCGGAGACAGCGACCTGACCATGCTGTTCAGCTACATCAACTCCGATATCAACAGCAATGATGTCAGCAGCCTGTACGAAATCGACGAGAACCGTATTCTCATGACCTATTATTCTGACAATGACGGAAATAACAGGCTTGCATTTTTAACCCATGTGGATCCGAAGGATGTACCGGATAAGCAGACACTGGTACTCGGCTGCTATTATCTGGACTGGGATTTACGGGCAAGAATCGTAGATTTCAACAAGAATAACGATAACTTCCGTATTACCGTTACGGATTATTCCCAGTACAACACCGGTGATGATTATACAGCCGGTTATACACAGCTTAACAACGATATCTTATCCGGAAAGATGCCGGATATGCTGGCGCTCAACAGTACCAGTGATATTCCGGTGGACTCTTACATTTCCAAGGGACTGTTTGCGGACATCAGCGAAATGATTAAGAACGATTCCGAACTGAACTATGACGATTACTTAAGCAATGTGTTTGAAGCTTATATGCATGACGGCAAGCTTTATACCCTGGTTCCGAAGTTCTCTGTCAATACCGTTATGGGCAAGACCTCCATCGTAGGGGACAAAGAGGGCTGGACCATGGAAGACTTAAAGGCTCTCATGGCTAAATATCCCGATGCCAGTGTATTCGGTGATACCACTACAAGAAGCGAACTTTTATGGATGTTTATGATGTATTCCGGTTCCCAGTTCGTAAACAGAGAGACCGGTAAATGCTCCTTTGACTCCCAGGAATTTGTAGACCTTCTGGAATTCATGAAGCAGTTCCCGGAAGAATTTGATTACAGCACTCTGCCGGATGATTACTGGATGAACTCCCAGAAAGCATACAGGGATGGCAAGATTTTACTGATGAGCCTGAATATTTCCGATGTGGAAAGCTATATTACCAATATAGGAATGTTCGGAGAACCGGTTACCCTGATTGGTTTCCCGGCGAAGGAAGGAAACGGTGCGATTATCTCTCCGAACAACGTATATATGATTTCCTCCAAGTCCAAAAATTCGGACGGTGCATGGCAGTTCTTACGTTACTATTTAACCGATGAATACCAGAAGAACGGCAATGACTCCTGGAGCCTTCCCATCAAGAAGGATGCCCTGAAAGAGAAAATCAACAAGGGTACGGAAAAGCCTTACTGGATAAATTCTGATGGTGGTAAGGAATATTATGAATATACGGCATGGCTCGGTGATGAAGAAGTGACCTTAGACCCGCTGACCCAGGAACAGGCAGATGATTTATACAATTACATCTGCTCTGTAACGCAGGCTTACTACAGCGACGATTCCTTAAGCAATATCATTACGGAAGAGTCCGCAGCGTTCTTCTCCGGACAGAAGAGTGCACAGGATGTGGCAGACATCATCCAGAGCCGTGCACAGATTTACATTAACGAAAGCAGATAAAAGCGCTTAAGAAAAAAGCAATCGTTATGGAATAAAAAATCAAACGGTTGCAGCAGAAATAATTAAAAGCCCCGAGTGTATTAAACACTTGGGGCTTTTTGATGTTCCGAGCTTCTTTATAATGGGAATAGCCTATTAAGCAAGTGCCTACCGTATTCAAATATGTAGGCACTAAAATGCAAAGCAGAAAGGAAAGTGCCTACTGATTTCCTAAAGGTAGGCACCGAAAAGCAAAACAGAAAGGAAAGTGCCTACGGCACTTCCAAAAAGTAGGCACTGAAAGGCGAAACAGAGAGAAAAGTGCCTATTGATATCCAAAAGGTAGGCACTGAAAGGCAAAACAGAGAGAAAAGTGCCTATTGATATCCAAAAGGTAGGCACTGAAAGGCAAAATAGAAAAGAAAGTGCCTACAAGTTTATTGTTCCATAGATGCAATATAAAATAAAACAATGATATAAACAGATATTTATGTTGACAATATAAGCTATATGACATAACATTAAATTATATTATATGATTTATATAATTTGAATTAGGAATGCAGCAAAACTAAATACAAATGAATAGGATGTATGGAGTATGCATCCTATTATTTTTTCACATCGGGAGGAAAATGATGAAAAAATATATTTTCACCACAGTACTTTGCATAGCAACCATATGGATGAGTGCCTGTGCTTCAGGAAAAAAGATATATGAGTCCGAAAAGATGAACGCTTACGAAAGGATGGAATATTTTCCGACAAGGGAATATGCGGATACCCGTATTGAGGCATTGGACAGCACGGACGAAAAAGCACTGTATTGCGAGTCGAGATTTGAAGATATAGACGGAATTACTACATATGTGGTCAAAAACACCTATGAATATGATTACGAAACCGGAAAAGCAGAGAAAATAGAGTCTTTTACAGCTGAAAATTATTCCTCTTTTTATGTACCGGGAGGGAAAATGCTGGAACTGGATATTGATAAAAATCTGTATGTCCTGGATGAACAGAGGCAGGTCATAACAAAGGTTAATTTAACAGAGCTGACATTTCCAAATCAGGCTTCTGAGAAAAGCAGTATAAATTATATTTTTGATATTAAAAGTGATGGAAACTATGTATATGTAAACGGACAAAATAATGATGGCCGGGGAATTGTTCTTGTGCTGGACATGGACTTACAGGGAAAGGCAGCCTTTTTGGCAGACAGCGGCTGGACACTTGTTCCGATGCGGGAAAATAAGGTAAAGCTGGTGGACAATAAGGACGGTTCCGTATATGGATATAAAGAGGAGCGGAATAAACTGGACAAAGAAGGAAAGCTTCCGAAAAATGTGATGGACTTTTCCGTAACCAAAGGATTTTGTCCGGGAAATGCCGAATATGATTATTTTTATTATACCAATGGTTATAAGAATGAGGACAATGGTATCGGAAAGGATTATTTAATCGGAGTAAAGGATGGCAGACAGGAAAAGATATTTGATTTTACTGCCATGGGAATTGCTGATTTTTATATAATGAGCATTACACCGGATACACAGGAAGGCTTTTATATCTGGGTTATAGCATCGGAGGAGGAACCGGTTCTGTATCATTTTACCCCTAGTGAGACTGTTGGAGATTATTCCGGAAAAGCCGGAAAAATCTGCTGTAAAATCGGCAGTCTGTGGACTGTAAACAATTTGTACATAGAGGAATTTAACAAGCAGTCGGAGGACTACTATTTTGAGATGGTCGTCTATGGGGATATGTACGAGGACAGAGACATCGCCATTACGCATCTGTTCTTGGACTGCCAGGATGGCAAGCTGGATGGCATTCTTCTGGATGATATAGAGGATGAACTTATAAAAAATGATGCCCTGTATGATTTGGAAAATTATTTTGCACAGAGTAAAGTAGTTTCCAAGGACCGGTTTATCACACATTATCTGGAGAGTGTTACGGATGAGAAGGGGCGAATATATGCCCTTTACCCCGATTTTAAGGCGTTCGGATATGCGTACGATGAAAAAATTGATTTTTCCAATCTTATGCAGTATGAAAATTTGTGTGGAAAGACAAAGTCTTTTTTATCCACACAGGGAGCCGGCGGAGATTTAGCATGGCTGTTAGAGTATTCCGGCAACCGGATTGTCGATGAAGAAAATAAGAAAATCCATGTAAAGGAGGATGCATTCCGTTCCATGCTACAGTTCTTAAAAATACAGAGTACCGACAAACATAAAAACTTTGACCCGGTTATGCAGTATTGTGAAGGGGAGTCCTGCGCTACAAGGGCAAACTTATCAGAACCCAGCGATTATCTGTATTTTAATGAGCTGTTTCATAAAAATGCCGTATTCGGCAACGTGGGTGCGGACGGGCTGATCATCGGAGAAAGAGAAGGTCTTCTCGGGGTATGCAGCAAATCGGAGAACAAAGAGGCACTCTTTGCCCTGTATGATTTCCTGTATGAACCGGAAAATTATCACAATTTTTATTTTTGGGGAATGATTATGCCGGTTATCAAAGAGGAGTATGGACTTTGGAAAGACTATTTCCTTGCCACAGAAGCCTATGAAGACAAGTACGGAAAGTATAACAGAAAGCATGATTTCCAGATTGGAATGGGAGCGGCAGAAGTTATTATTCCGGTCGGTTCTATTTCCGAGGAAGAGGCGGAAGCAGCGGTAACAGCTTTGCAGGAAGTAAAATACGTGAAACCCATGAAAGCAGCCTATGAGAATATCATTCGGGAAGAAGCGGAAGCCTATTTTACCGGCAATCAGGACCTGGACAGGACATGTGATAACATGGAAAACCGGCTGAGACTTGCGTTGGAAGAAAATAAGGACTAAGACAATAAGAAAACAAAATGCGCAGAAGACAAAAAGTAACAGATAAACAAAATGCAATAAAAAATCCCCGGCAGACCAGTTCTGTCGGGGATTTTGGTGTAGATATTGAGATTTATACCGCAAATTGTGCCATATACAGGTCGTAGTAGGCGCCTTTTTTTGCAAGCAGTTCTTTGGCAGTTCCCTGTTCCATGATGCCGCCCTCATCAATGACGAAGATGCGGTCAGCCTTCTGGATGGTGGAGAGGCGGTGGGCAATGACAAAGGAAGTTCTTCCCTTAAGCAGTGTCTCAATGCCTTTCTGTACTAAGAGCTCGGTTTTTGTGTCAATGCTGGATGTTGCTTCATCCAGGATAAGAATACCGGGCATGGATACAAAGGTGCGGGCAAACGCCAGAAGCTGTTTCTGACCGACGGAAAGACCGCCGCCGCGTTCGCTTAGCTTGGTGTCGTAACCGTCCTTTAACTTCATGATGAAGTCATGAGCGCCGACGGCCTTGGCAGCCTGAATGATTTCTTCTTCCGTGGCATCCAATTTTCCGTAGCGGATATTTTCCTTTACCGTGCCAGAGAAGAGAAAATTGTCTTGGGTCATAATGCCCATGTGGCTCCTTAAGCTGTGAAGCGTCATGTTCTTGACATTCAAGCCGTCGATTTTCACTTCCCCTTCCGTTGCATCATAGAAACGGCTGATTAAGTTGACAATCGTGGTCTTGCCGGCGCCGGTGGGGCCTACAAGGGCAATGGTTTCACCGGGCTTAATCGAAAAGGAAACATCCTTTAACACCTTTATATCGGGCGCATCCGTATAGGCAAAGGAAACATGGTCGAAGGTTACGGCGCCGGTGATGCCGGAAATATCCACGGCATCCGGGCTGTTTTTGATTTCGGGTTCCGTGTCCAGCACCTCAAAAATACGTTCCGCTGCGGCAATATTGGTAATTAACTGGTTGTAGAAGCTGCTCAAGTTGGCAATGGGGCTCCAGAACATACCGATGTAGTAGCCGAAGGAGATTAAAAGTCCCACGCTGGCGCTGCCGGGCAGTAACACCAGTCCCACATAATAAAGAGCAATGGTTCCCACACTCCAGCAGATATCAATGATGGAGCCGAAGCTGTCGTTTAACCGGACAGCCCTCTTGAAGGCGGATAAATGCTCCTTCACCAGTACGGAGAAGGTCTTTTTCGTTTCTTCCTCCGCCGTAAAGTTCTGGATGATGCGGATACCCGAGATGTCCTCATGAATGAATGCATTCAGATTGGAGGCTTTTTTGCGGAAAATACGCCAGCGTTTGTGGGAGAAAAGCTGGATAACCGTAAGCCCGACGATTAACACCGGAAGGGTGGAAAGGCTTGCAAGTGCAAGAAGGGGGCTTTTTACCAGCATAATCACGACAACGCTTGCCACCGTAATAAAGTCGGGTATAAGAGTGGTAACGCTGTTGTTCAGCACATCCTTTAAGGAATTGATATCGCCGATGATACGGGAGAGAATCTTTCCGGTGGGACGGCTGTCAAAAAAGTGAAAATCCAGTGTCTGGATATGGGTGTAAAGTTCCTGACGGATGGTTAAAAGCACCTGGTTGCACACCTTCGCCATGATATACATACGCAATTTTACCAGCAGTATCATAATGATATTTAAGGCGGCGGCAAACAAAATCAGTCCAATCAGGCCCTTTAAGTCGCCTTTGCCGATGTAGTCGTCAATGGCGGCTTCCATGATGAGCGGGTTTAACAAAGATACCCCCACACAGAACGCCATAATGAGAAGTACGCCGACAATTTCTTTTTTATAGACAAGTAAGTAGGAGAACAGACGAAGCAGGGTGGCGCTTTTCTTTACATGGCTGGTCTGTTCGTCTTCTTTATAAGAATTAAATGCCATAAGCTGCATCCTCCGTTTCCGGTAATAAATCACCGTACTGAGACTGGTAAGCTTCGTAGTACAGCCCCTTCTTAGCCAAAAGCTCTTTGTGGGTGCCGCGCTCCCGGATCTTACCGTTTTCAAGGAAAAGTATCTCATCCGCATGCCGGACGGCGCTGATGCGGTGAGCAATAATGATTTTTGTGGTATCCGTTAACGTTTTTAACGTTTTCTGGATTTCGTGCTCCGTTTCCATGTCAAGAGCGGAAGTGGAGTCGTCCATAATTAAAATTGGGGTCTTTTTGGCAAGCGCACGGGCAATGCTGATACGCTGCTTCTGGCCGCCGGAAAGACCCACACCGCGTTCGCCGATAACGGTATCGTAACCGTCCTCCAATTTTTCGATAAACTCGCTGGCGGAAGCGGCGGAAGATGCCTCCCTTACCACATCGGGGGTAATGCTGTCTTTTTTTCCCAGACGCACATTTTCGTCAATGGTATCGGAAAAGAGGAACACATCCTGCATAACGGCGGAAATACTGCTCCGCACCTGCTTTAACGTAAGCTTGCGGATATCCACGTCATCTAAGGAAATGCTGCCGTCGCTGCAGTCATACATACGCTGTATAAGCTGTACGATGGAAGACTTGCCGGAACCGGTGGCGCCCATGATACCAAGAGTGTGTCCGGCTTCCACGGTAAAGCTGATATCGGACAATACCGGCTTTTCCTCCCTTACAAAGCTGACATGGGAGAAGGAAAGCTTTCCTTTTACCCCGGGCAGAACAACCGGATTTTCCGGATTTTTAATGGTGGGCGTTTCCGCATAGAGCTTCCGTATTTTTTTATTGGAAGCAACGGCAGAAGATAAGCTGTTGGTCAGCCAGCCTAACATTTCCATGGGCCACACGATATTGGTGGAGTACTGGATAAAGGCACCCAGGTCACCTAAGGTAAAGCTGCCGTCCTTCTGATTTAAGTACAGAATACCGCCGAAGAGTAACACAAACAGCGGAAGGATTTTGCTGACTAAGGAAAACAGTGGGTGGTACTTTACAAAGATTTTAGACTGCTGCATGTTCAGTTCATAATAGCGGGTGTTGTGGGAAAGGAATTTGTTTATTTCAAAATCCTCTCTGGCAAAAGCCCGCACGGTGCGCACACCTGTTAAATTTTCTTCCGCAACGGTATTTAATTCTGCATTTTCCTCACTGATGGCTTCATAGACGCTGTCCAGCTTCTTTTCTAAATAAATGGCGAGGCAGGCGCACAAAATCATGCAGACGATGGGAATTAACGCTAACTTCCAGTTGATGCGTATCATACAGAATAAAATCAGGGATGTGTGTACGGCAACCTCAATCAGAAGCATTCCCACATAGGAAATACCGTCCCAGATATGGTCGATGTCATCCTTGATACGGCTCATCAGCTCGCCGGTGCCGGTCCGGTCAAAGAAATCGGCGGAAAGGCTCTGGATGTGGTCGAACAGCTCCTTACGCATATTGGATGCGATGGTGGCGCCGGTCACATCGAAGGTGTATTCCTTGATGTAGCCGAAGATAAAGCGGCCGATACCGATAGCAAAAAAGCCAAGGAGAATACCTTTCAGGGCGGCAAGGTTGCCGTTCCCGATAACATCATCAATGATGCGTTTGGTAAGCTCCGGTGAAAGCATATCCAGTCCGACATGGATAACAAGGGCAAGGGTGGCTAAAAGATAAGCCGGCAGATGCTCTTTGATATGCGTTGACAGTTTCTTCATGTTTTCATTCTCCTCCTTTTTTAATCCCCTCGGAAAGACGGCAGCGGCGATATACCCGCAGACACAAAAAAAGCCTGCGGAAGAAACCGCAGGCAAATTTACAAACCGGAGTGCCGAAAGCTTAATTCAAAAGTATAAGCTTGCAGAAGCACTTGCTGTCAGATATCAGCAATTCATAAGTCTTTCTGAGGTAACTGCGAAAATAGTCGTTGTTAAGATTTTGTTATCTGTCATGTTGTTTACGAAATAAATCATTTCGGTTACCTCCTTCTTTTTATATTTTGACATTAACTTGTTTGACTATACGCCTTTTTTAAGAAGCTGTCAAGTATACTTTTCATCTATCTGAATAATCGGGTAAAAATTTTCGCCCATAGACTGTATTTTTTCGCTTAAAAGCTGTTTTAACTCCTCGTCGGAGAGGGGAAAACGGTAGGGCTTTACCACATCGAAAATGATATTTGTGTGGGTGGGTCCCTTTACCGTGCGGAAATCGTGCAGGGTCAGAACCGGATCGATATTTCTTAAAATACCGCAGATCTTTTCTTTCAGGTCATTGACCTCCGGGTCATGAATACAGATGGGGTCCATATGAATGACCGCCTCACAGTGCAGTTCTTTTTTCAGTTTCCGTTCGATGTTGTCAATGGTGTCGTGCAGGGCAAGGATATCCCCATCGGCAGGTACTTCTGCGTGCAGGGAAATGATGACGCGTCCGGGACCGTAATTATGTACCATTAAATCATGGAAGCCTAAAATGTCCTCGTAGGAATAGACGATTTCACCAATCCTTTTGACAAATTCCGGGTCGGGAGCTTCGCCAAGCAGCGGATTGATGGTATCCCTTGCAGCGGAAAGACCTGTCGTGAAAATAAAGATACCTACCAAAATACCGCACCAGCCGTCCAGATCAATGTGGGCGTAGCGGGAAAGCAGGGTGGTGAAAAGCACGGCGGAGGTTGCCACCATATCACTTAGGCTGTCCTTTGCAGTTGCCATCATGGCTTCACTGTGTATTTTTCTGCTGATGCTTTTATTATATAAGTACATATAGCCCTTCACCAGAATGGAAAGCAGCAGACAGAGGATGATCAGAGGATGAAAAGCGGTTTCCACCGGGTGGAACAGTTTATCCACAGAGCTTTTTAAGAGCTCAAATGCCATGATTAAAATGGCGGCGGCAACCGCAAGACCGGACAGGTATTCCATTCTGCCGTGCCCGTAAGGGTGGTCGGGGTCTGGCTTCTGACCGGCTAACTTGAATCCTATCAGTGTAATGACGGAGGAAGCCGCATCGGATAAGTTGTTGAAGGCATCCGCCGTAATGGCAATGGAGTGGCTTACGGAACCGGCAATGAACTTCCCGGTAAATAAAAGCAGGTTAAAGAAAATGCCGACCGCGCCGCTTAAAATACCGTAGCGCTGTCTGACCTCGGGAGAGGAAGTGTCCTCCCGGTTTTTAATAAAAAATTTAGACAGCAGAGTTATCATGAGAAAATCCCCTTTATGTAAAAGTATATTTCATCTATTTTATGTCAATGGCCTAAAAAAAACAATTCTTTTCTTGCATGTTTTGCAAAGAAAAGGTATAATTTTTGCGATGTAAACAACAAATATATAACAATCAGAAAAGAGGAGCAAGCAATCATGAGTAAAAAACCGGTTGTATTAATGATTTTAGACGGCTATGGCCTGAATGATAATAAGAACGGCAATGCCATTGCCATGGCAGATACCCCTGTCATGGACAAGCTGATGGCGGAAAATCCTTTTGTAAAGGGACTGGCAAGCGGTATGGCGGTAGGACTTCCAGAAGGACAGATGGGCAACTCCGAAGTCGGTCATATGAATATGGGTGCGGGACGTATCGTGTACCAGGAACTGACCCGTATCACCAAGGAAATCCAGGACGGCGATTTCTTTGAAAATCCGGCACTTCTTAAGGCTATGGAAAACTGTAAGAAGAACCATTCCGCCCTGCACTGCATGGGACTTCTTTCCGACGGCGGTGTGCACAGCCACATCACTCATTTATACGGCCTTTTGGATATGGCAAAGAAGAACGGCATCGAAGAAGTGTATGTGCACTGCTTCTTGGACGGCAGAGATACCCCTCCCGCAAGCGGTAAGGAGTTCTTAGAGGCGCTGCAGAAGGAAATGGACAACAAGGGTGTCGGCAAAATCGCTTCCATCATGGGCCGCTACTATGCAATGGACAGAGACAACAACTACGACAGAGTAAAGCTTGCGTACGACGCCATGGTAAAGGGCGAAGGCGTACAGGCAGAGTGTCCGTTCTGCGCAATCAAGGCTTCTTACGATAAGGAAGTAACCGATGAATTCGTAGTACCCGCCGTTGTGGCAAAAGACGGCAAGGCAATCGGTACCGTTAAGGACCACGACTCCGTTGTATTCTTCAACTTCCGTCCCGACAGAGCAAGAGAAATCTCCAGAGCATTCTGTGAGGATACCTTTGATAAGTTTGAAAGAGGAGACAGAAAGGATATCGTATTCGTAGCCTTTACCGATTACGACCCGACCATCCCCAACAAGGAAGTGGCATTCCACAAGGTAGCTATTACCAACACCTTCGGTGAGTATCTTGCCGCTCACAAGATGACCCAGGCGCGTATTGCCGAAACCGAAAAATATGCACACGTAACCTTCTTCTTCAATGGCGGTGTAGAGCAGCCCAACGAAGGTGAGGACAGAATTTTGGTACATTCTCCCAAGGTTGCAACCTATGACTTAAAGCCGGAAATGAGCGCTTACGAAGTATGCGACAAGCTGACCGCCGCCATCAGAAGCGGCAGCTATGATGTTATTATCATCAACTTCGCAAACCCCGACATGGTAGGACATACCGGTGTTATTCCCGCAGCCGTAAAGGCAATCGAAGTTGTGGATGAATGTGTAGGAAAGGCAGTAGCCGCAGTAGACGATATGGATGGCGTACTCTTTATCTGTGCGGACCACGGAAATGCAGAGCAGATGATTGATTATGAAACCGGTGAACCTTATACCGCTCATACCACCAATCCGGTTCCGTTCATCCTGCACAACTATGACAAGTCCTATACCTTAAGAGAGGGCGGCTGCCTGGCAGACATCGTTCCTACCCTGATTGAGATTATGGGTATGGAGCAGCCGAAGGAAATGACCGGCAAATCCCTTCTTATTAAGAAATAAAATAAGAAATTACAACCGTTCTGTGTGAAAGACGGGTAATAAATTACAGAAATCGTGGCATACTGACTAAAAAAGGAGGTATGCCATGATTTCGTTTAAAAAGATTATCGAAGTGCACGGAAGGGAAATCTTAGATTCCAGAGGAAATCCTACCGTGGAAACAGAAGTAGTGGTAGAAGATGTGGAAACCGGATGCCGTTATATGGGACACGCATCCGTACCGTCGGGAGCAAGCACCGGACGGTTTGAGGCAGTGGAACTGCGGGACGGCGAAGAGCGGTATTTCGGTCTCGGTGTGGAGCATGCGGTGCAGAATATCAATGAGAAAATAAAGCCGCTTTTAATCGGAAAGAACGTACTTGACCAGAGTGAAATAGACCGCCTGCTCATTGCGGCGGACGGCACGGACAACAAGGCAAACTTAGGCGCCAATGCGACTCTTGGTGTATCCATGGCATGCGCCAGGGCGGCAGCCGCTTCTTTAAAACTTCCTCTGTACCGGTATCTCGGCGGCAGCCGTACCATTTTGATGCCAACCCCCATGATGAATATCTTAAATGGCGGAAAGCATGCCGCCAACACGGTGGATTTTCAGGAATTTATGATTGCACCGGTGAGCGCACAAAGCTTTAAGGATGCCCTGCGCATATGTGCGGAGATTTACCATAATTTAAAAGGCATCATTACCGGAAAAGGACTTTCCGCGGGTATCGGGGATGAAGGCGGCTTTGCACCCGACCTGCCCGATGCGGAAGCGGCGCTGGATCTTCTGGTGGAAGCCATCAAGGCCTCCGGCTATGAACCGGGTGCGGATGTGCAGATTGCCATAGACGTGGCAAGCAGCGAGCTGTACCGGGAAAAGACCGGCATGTACCATTTCCCCGGTGAGAGTAAGCAGAAGGGGGAGGAAATCATCCGGGATGCCGCAGAGATGATTGCCTACTATGAAAGACTTCTGGATAAATATCCCATTTTCTCCATAGAGGACGGCCTGGCGGAGGACGACTGGGAGGGCTTCCGTACCATGACGGAGCGTATCGGCAGGCGGGTGCAGCTTGTGGGTGACGATTTGTTTGTGACCAATGTCAAACGCCTGGATGCCGGCATCAAGCTGAACGCAGCCAATGCCATTTTAGTGAAGGTAAACCAGATTGGTACGCTTTCGGAAGCCTTTGATGCAGTGGATATGGCAATGCGCAACGGCTACCGTGCCGTGATTTCCCACCGTTCCGGCGAAACGGAGGATACCATCATTGCGGATATTGCTGTAGCCTTAAATGCCGGACAGATTAAAACAGGCGCTCCGTGCCGCTCCGACCGTGTGGCAAAGTACAACCGGCTTTTACAGATAGAAGAGGAAGTGGGTGCATCGGCGGTTTACGGCGTGCTGGCAAAATGATTTTATAAACAGCCGGAGAGTATATGGATGCAGCAGACTGTAAGCAGGCAGCCTGCTGCTTTTACAAATATACGCTTAATTGTAATCCAAGATTCCATACCAGCTATCTTGGATAAGTGTAAAAGTT
>OLGB01000219.1_pt1 | contig 85951 bp, 78 predicted proteins | sample 1605691 | NCBI WGS metagenome assembly OLGB01 (sample SAMEA3888925, study PRJEB22519) | human gut metagenome | biome: human gut; feature: human-associated habitat; material: faeces | place: Denmark | collected 2010 | reverse complement strand
CCACGGTCTTGCCGTCGTCGTTGAGGCGCATATAGAAGGCCTTGATCTCCTTGGGGTAGTCGGTGACGAAGACAGGGCGCTTGTATACCTGCTCGGTGAGGTAGCGCTCATGCTCGGTCTGGAGGTCGCAGCCCCAGGAGACCTTGTAGTCAAATTGGTCATTGTGCTGCTCCAGCAGTTTGACGGCCTCGGTGTAGCTCACCCGGGCAAAGTCGCTGGAGGCTACATGCTGAAGACGCTCCAGCAGGCCCTTGTCCACAAAGGCGTTGAAGAATTCCATCTCAGCGGGGCACTTCTCCAGCACGAAGTTAATGATATACTTGATCATGTCCTCGGCCAGGTCCATGTCGTCTTGGAGATCGGCAAAGGCGATCTCCGGCTCGATCATCCAGAACTCAGCGGCGTGGCGCTGGGTGTTGGAGTTCTCCGCCCGGAAGGTGGGACCGAAGGTGTATACGCTGCCAAAGGCCATGGCAAAGTTTTCGCAGTTGAGCTGGCCGGAAACGGTGAGGTTGGCCCGTTTGCCAAAGAAATCCTGGCTATAGTCCACGCTGCCGTCGGGAAGACGGGGCGGGTCGGCCGGGTCCAGGGTAGTGACCTGGAACATCTCCCCCGCACCCTCGCAGTCGGAGGCGGTGATGATGGGGGTGTGGACGTAGACAAAGCCCCGATCCTGGAAGAAGCAGTGGATGGCGTGGGCGCACACCGAGCGGACCCGGAAGGCGGCGGAGAAGAGGTTAGTCCGGGGCCGCAGATGCTGGATGGTACGCAGATACTCCACGCTGTGGCGCTTTTTTTGCAGGGGGTAGTCGGGGGTGGAGGCGCCCTCTACCTGGATGGTCTTGGCCCGTAGCTCCAGGGGCTGCTTGGCCTCGGGGGTCAGCACCACCGTACCGGTGACGATAAAGGCCGCACCCACGTTTTGCCGGGCCACGTCCTTGAAATTGTCTACCTCCCCTTCGGCAAAGACCACCTGAAGGTTTTGGAAGGCGGAGCCATCATTGAGTTCCAGGAAGCCGAAGGTCTTCATGTCCCGAATGGTGCGGCCCCAGCCACAGACGGTGATGTCCTTGCCGTCGTAGTCCGCCATGTGGTCCAAAAGGGCGCGAATGGTGATGCGTTTCATATCTCTGTCCCTCCGTTGGGCAAAATTCAATGTATATTATAGTATACTCCAATCGGTTTTACAATCCCCACTTTTGCGCTTCATATTTCCCGCCAAAGGCTCATATGGTGGAAGGGAATCGGAAGTTGGGGAGTGTGTTGCGCGTGAAGGAAAAGATCGAGGAGCGGTGTGAGATGCTGGCCCAGTACATCATAGAAAGCGGCGCCACCGTCCGCGCCGCCGCCGCCAAGTTTGGTCTGAGCAAATCCACGGTACACAAGGACCTGTCCGAGCGGCTGCCGCGGTTCCGGCCCGGGCTTTATGAGCAGGCCAAGGCCGTGCTGGACAGAAACAAGGCTCAGCGCCACCTCCGGGGAGGCGCGGCTACCAAGCGAAAATACAAGGGAGAGTGAGGAGAGCTCCGGCGGGCCCAAGCCCGCCGGAGTTTTTTTGCGCAATTTTTTCGGCGGGAAAAGCCCTGTTTGTTGTGCCTAATTTTACCGGAGACGGGAAAAAGCCCCAAGGTATTGTTACAAAACAGTGACAAGGGGTGAAGGCTGGGAAACAAAAAGGGGTTGACGGGTGGTGGGAAAAGGTATAAGATACATATTGTAACTAATTTGTAATCTTTATCCTGCCCTCTGGGGCAGTCCCATGAAACAGACAGCGAGAGGGTGAACACCCATGGACGAACTTCTATATCCCGGCCTCCCCAACGTGGAGGAGACCGCGCCCGCCCAGCGGCTGAGCCGGAAGGAGCGCTGGGAGCGCAAGTTGGATGAGCTGCTTTTTCGTTACGACGCCTTTGTGCAGCGCCACCGTCCCAGAGCCCGCTGGTTTTTGGCCGCGGCGCTGACCCTGGGCGCTGTGACCACCGCCGCCACCCTGTATACCGCTGGCTACGCGGTGGTGGTGGACGGCCAGACCCTGGGCGTTGTGGCGGATACGGCCCAGTTTGAGGCCATTGAACAGCGGGTAGAGAGCCGTGTGGAGGCCATTCTGGGCCGGGACTATTCCCTGGACGGCCATGTGAGTTTTGAGCGGCAGCTGGTGGCCAAGCGGGACCTCTCCGACCTCAGCGGCTTTGAGACCTATCTCTTTAACCAGGTGGACGAGGTCACCCGGGGCTATGTGCTGAGTGTGGATGGTCAGGACCTGACCGCTCAGGCGGACAGCGCCCAGCTGGAGGCTCTTTTAGAGCGGCTGAAGGCCCCCTATGTGAATGAAAATACCATTGTGGCCGAGTTCACCGTGCCGGTGAACCTGACCTGCGAATATGTGGGCCGGGACCAGATGAAGCGGGACCTGGCCGATGTGGAGGCCCTGTTGACCTCCAACACCAAAGAGGCGGTCACCTACACGGTGGTCAAGGGCGATACCTATAGCGGCATCGCCGCTCGTTACGACATGAGCGTAGACGAGCTGATGGACATGAACCCTCAGGCCAGCCTAAAGCGCCTGATGATCGGCGATGAGCTCACCGTCTCCGCCAGCGTGCCCTATCTGGGCGTGCGCACGGTGGATCAGATCCGCTATGAGGAGCCTATCCCCGCGCCGGTGGAGTATGTGGATGACGACACCATGTACCAGGGCGACTCCAAGACCCTGGAGGCCGGAGCGGACGGCGTGCAGCAGGTGGACGCCCGGGTCACCTACCTCAACGGCGCCGAGCAGCAGCGGGACATCACCGCGGCCCAGGAGCTGACCGCCCCGGTGACTAAGGTGGTGGCCAAGGGCACCAAGGAGCGGCCCAAGACCATGGCCAAGGGCAACTTCATCTGGCCCGTCCGGGGCACCATTACCTCCCGCTATGGCTACCGTACCCTCTTTGGCACCTACAACTTCCACGGCGGTCTGGACATCGCCGTGCCCTATGGCACCTCCATCAAGGCCGCCGACGGCGGCAAGGTGATCACCGCCGGCTGGCACAACAGCTACGGCAACTATATCATCATCGACCACGAAAACGGCAAGCAGACCTACTACGCCCACAACTCCAAGCTCCTGGTCAGCGTGGGCCAGCGGGTCTACCAGGGCCAGGTCATTGCCAAGGCCGGTTCCACCGGCAACTCCACCGGCAACCACTGCCACTTTGAGGTCCGGGTCAACGGCCAGCGGCAGAACCCCCGCAACTATTTGCCCTGACGCCAATAAAAGAGCAGCATAAAAAACACCGCCTCATGGAGGGCGGTGTTTTTTTATGCAAATGCGAATATTTATTCACGCACAACGAATACGGAAAAATGAAGTGTTGATTTTGTGGAAAATGCCATTGCATTTTACCTGTATCTCATGTATAATCCAGATAATTCCCGTTCTATCAGGAACGGCAAAAGGAGATCGAATGAAAATGAAGAAATATGTTGCATTGCTGTTGGCCCTTTGCATGGTCTTCGCCCTGGCTGCCTGCTCCGGCGGCGATACCACCCCCGCCACCGACGCGCCCGCCAGCGACGCCCCTGCTACCGACGCGCCGGCCACGGACGCCCCCGCTACCGATGCCCCCGCCGGTGAGCTGGTCACGGTGGAGCCCGGTAAGCTCCACATGTCCACCAACGCCGCCTTCCCTCCCTATGAGATGACCACCGACGACGGCGGTTTTGAGGGTATCGACGTGGAGGTGGCCACCGCCATTGCCCAGAAGCTGGGCCTGGAGCTGGTGGTGGACGACATGGGCTTTGACGCCGCCCTCACCGCTGTGCAGACCGGCCAGAGCGACATCGCCATGGCCGGTATCACCGTCACCGAGGAGCGCACGAAGGTCATGGACTTCTCCGACAGCTACGCCACCGGTATCCAGGTGGTCATTGTCAAGGAGGACTCCCCCATTGCCACCGTGGACGATCTTGCTGGCGCCAACATGATCGGCTGCCAGAAGGCCACCACCGGCTACATCTACTGCTCCGACACCCCCGAGAACGGCGGCTACGGCGAGGACCATGTCACCGCCTATGACACCGGCGCTGTGGCCGTCCAGGCTCTGGTCAACGGCCAGGTGGACGCCGTGGTCATCGACAACGAGCCCGCCAAGGCCTTTGTGGCCGCCAACGAGGGCCTGAAGATCCTGGACACCGAGTTCGCCGTGGAGGACTACGCCATTGCCGTCCAAAAGGACAACACCCAGCTGCTGGACGCGGTGAACGCCGCCATGGCCGAGCTGAAGGCCGAGGGCACCTTCCAGGGCATCGTGGACAAGTACATCACCGCCGAGTAATTTCTCACCCGACGTGACCCCAGAAGGGCGGCCTTCCAACCAAGGCCGCCCTTCTTTTTCAAGAGAGGAGGGGACGTATGTTTCAAGATATGATCGACTGGTGCGCGGAGCTGTGGCCCCGGATCGAAACGGCCTTTCTCACCGGCGGGCGCTGGAAGCTCTATCTCAAGGGGCTGGGCACCACGCTGGAAATGACGGTGATCGCCCTGTTTTTTGGCGTGATCTTAGGCCTGATCGTCGGCATGATCCGCACTGCCCACGACCAGCAACGGCCTGACCTGAAAAGCTCCCGGCTATGGGGACGGTACTTGCTGTGCCGGCTTTTTCGCCTGAACCCCAAGCACAAGCCACCTTTCCGCAATCTTGCCTTGGGGATCGTCAACTGGGTGTGCAAGCTCTACACCACGGTCATTCGGGGCACCCCCATGCTGGTGCAGCTGTTCATCTGGACCTTTGTCATCATGCGGGAGGAGCGCAACAAGGTGTTGGTGGGCATCATCGGCCTTGCTGTTAACTCTGGGGCATATGTGGCGGAGATTATACGAGGCGGACTCATGAGCGTGGACCAGGGGCAGTCCGAGGCCAGCCGGTCTCTGGGCATGGGCTATCTGGACACCATGCGCTTTATCGTGATCCCCCAGGCCTTTAAAAACATCCTGCCCGCCCTGGGTAACGAGTTTATCACCCTCTTTAAGGACACGTCTCTGGTCCAGGCCATTGGCGGCATGGAGATGCTCTACTACGCCTCTACCATTGGCGGACGAACCTTTGACTATATGCCGCCGCTCATCGGCATCGCACTGCTGTATCTGCTGGTGGTCATCGTGCTGACCTGGCTCCAGGGCAAGCTGGAAAGGAGGCTGCGTCAAAGTGATCGACGTTAAAAACCTCTCCAAATCCTTTGGCGACCATCTGGTGCTGGACAACATCGACCAGCACATCGCCCCGGGGGAAAAGGTCGTGGTCATCGGCCCCTCCGGCTCAGGGAAGTCCACGTTCCTCCGGTGCCTCAATCTGCTGGAGACCCCCACGGCGGGGACCATCACCTTTGCGGGCACCGTCATTACCGACCCCAAGGTGAATATCAATGCGGTGCGTCGGCAGATGGGCATGGTGTTCCAGCACTTCAACCTTTTCCCAAACATGACTATCCGCAAGAACATTACTCTGGCCCCCGTACGCACCAAGCTCATGACCCAGGCCCAGGCCGACGAGGAGGCCATGCGGCTTCTGGAGCGGGTGGGCCTTTTGGAAAAGGCCGACGCCTACCCCGCCCAGCTCTCCGGCGGGCAGAAGCAGCGCATCGCCATTGTCCGGGCCCTTGCCATGAAGCCTAAGCTCATGCTCTTTGACGAGCCCACCTCTGCCCTGGACCCTGAGATGGTGGGCGAGGTACTGGAGGTCATGAAGGAACTGGCCCGGGAGGGCATGACCATGGTGGTGGTCACCCATGAGATGGGCTTTGCCCGGGAGGTGGGGTCCCGGGTGCTCTTTATGGACGAGGGCAAAATTCTGGAGGAGAACACCCCTCAGGAGTTTTTTGCCCACCCCAGGGAGCAGCGCACCATCGACTTTTTGTCTAAGGTCCTTTGAGAAAAACAAGAAAAGCCACCCTGGAGGCAACGCGCCTCCGGGGTGGCTTTTTCGGGTTTAAAACGGCGTGTTCTGTCCCTGCTCTCTTTGTTGGTGAGTGGTCAGAGTGACCCAGCCGGGGCCCACGGCGGCCTCCGGGGGCGGCACCGAGCCGGGAGAGACCACGCCGGGGAGCTGGGCGGCTTGCTGCTGCTGGAGCTGACGTTCCAGGCGCTGGGCCTCCGCCTGGGCCCGGCGCACCTGAGCTGGGGTCACCTGGGCGGTGGGCCGGGGAGTGGGGCCCTCCATGTCGTCCACGGGCCAGAGGTTTCCCTGGGCGTCTACCTCCATGATGCCCATGGGGTTATTGGGCAGCACGCCGGGAGCGGGACGGGTGGCGAAGAAGGCCACAAATTTGGCGGAGAACACGTCGCACATCACGAAGTTCTGGTTGGTCTCGTCGTAGAGGACCACAAAGCTGCGGCCCACGGCGTAGATAATGCCGCTGCGGCGGACCAGGGTCTGGACCCCTACCAGGAAGTCGATCTGGACGTAGTGGCCCAGGTTTTCGGCCAGCAGCTGCTGAAAGGACCCCTCCAGGCCGGGGGAATCCATGATGCCGCTGTCCACCTCCGTGGGCGTGTTGATCATATTGCCGCTGTCCTCCATCTGCTGCTGGACGCGGCGCAGGCCTTCGGTTTGAATGGCCATGGGCAAAACTCCTTTCTAAGTCGTGATGGGGCAAGGGAGAGACTTTATGTATCGGCGTAGGCGCTGGTGGGATTGTAGAAGCAGTGGTCGCCGATACGCAGGGCGTAGGTCCCTACGCCGGAGGGAAAATTGGGCCGGCAGGAGCTGGAATAGGGGTTGAAAAACCATAGAGCCTGCCCAAGCCCGCTTAGCCGCCCGCCGGCGATGGCCCACTCGGCAATGGCGTAGTGCTGGGCCTCGGGGCGCATATTGTAGATGTTCTGGGCGTTATACTCCCCGCCTACGGTCTCCATGGCGCAGACAAACTGCCGGGGCTGGAAAACGACCTGGGAGAGGGTGTCCAGGCGCCCGTACTCCCCCTCGGTGGTCCGCACCCGGTTCATCACCACGCTGGCCACCGCCTCCATGCCGGTCTGCCCCTCGCCGCCGGCCTCGCACTGAATGAGCCGGGCCAGAAGCTCCGCGTCGGAATAGGCCATAACAAGCCTCCTTTCAAACAGGCTCACTCCAACCTATGCTAGGGCGGACCTGAGAGCCACAAAAAAAGCGCGGGTCTCATAGGGAGACCTGCGCTTGGGTCGACTGGGAGGCGGGGCGCTTGCGACGATAGCGTCTGCGGCGCTTGCCCTTGCACTGCACGGGAGGGTTCTGGGCCGCGGCCAGATAGGCGTCCTTTTTGACGCCGGTATTTCGGAAGACGGAGCAGTTGGCCCAGAGCTTTTTGCGCCGGTCGGCGGTGACCTCCAGGCGCAGGATGTATCCCCGGGTACACTGGGGGCAGTTGAACTTGCTGTAATAGTAGCCGTCCTCGCCCTTGTGCCACTGGCTGACCCGGATCACGCCCTGGCACTTGGGACAGACGGCCTTGCGGCAGCCCCGATTGCCCAAGAGTTTGTCCAGACTCTCAAAGGGTCCCTGCCAGAGCGCGGCCCGGCGGGGCAGGGCCTTCTGACCCTTGGGCGGCGTATGGGCGGGGCGGACGGCATCGTCCAGCTCGGCCTGACCAAGCAGCCGGGCGATGCAGGCGGTATACACCGCGTCGGCCAGGGCGTTGTGGGGGTCAAAGATGTCGGGTACGCCGCAGTACTCCGCGCACCACTCCAGCGAGAGGTTGTCCGACGCGCCCACCGCCCGGCCAAAGGCCAGCTGGATATCCACAAAGGTCTCGGGCAGACGGGCCTTGAGCTGCCAGTACTTTTGGTTTTGCAGCAGCACGGCAAGGTCGCTGTTGCCCCAGGAGGCGAAGACCCGGTCCTCGCCGCACCAGTCTAAGAAATCCTCCAGCGCGGCGGGAAAGTCCAGCTTGGAGTCCTGGTAGAGGGCCAGGTCGGGAAGGGCCGCGGCGGCGGGAGAGAGACGCTTATGGATCCAGGGGCGAATGTAGGCGTTGAAGTGGTCCAGGATGGGCCCGCCGGGGGTCTGGAGCTTGACCGCGCCGATCTGCAAGATCTCATCCAGCCGAATGGGATCATAGAGTCCGCTGTTCCACTCCAAATCGAATACGATCACGCCCGGATCCCTCCTCTCTTGCCGCAGATGGTCCTATTGTACGGCAAAATGGGGAAAAAGGCAAGGCGTAAAAATATGGGGCCGTTTTATGTGTCGGAAGGCGTGGACTCATCCCGGCCACCCCGGGGACCGTCTCCCTTCCTCTGGCCAGGGTCAAAACCCTCCGGGGGCTGGGGCCGCTCTCCCTCCTGGCTGGGGTCAAAGCCCTCGGGGGGCTCAGGCGGCCTTTGACCGTCCCCGGGGCGGGGGCCGTGGCCGTGCCCGGCGCTGTTTTGCTCTTGCAAGACGCCGTCCACATAGAGCTGGTAGTCACCGTCAGAGGCGAGACCGGGAAGGGACAGGGTGAGGCTCTGGTGGGACCGCTGGGCGGTATCCGACCACAAAAGGTTTCCCTCGGTATCCTTCAGCTCCAGGGCGCTGCCCTGGGACAAAGGGGAGGACAGGCTGAATTCCAGGAAGGTCTGGGCGGAGCCGGCGGAAACGGGGTCGTTGCGAACGCCGTAGGCGGCCAGGGTCCCGCCATTTACGAGAATGTCCCGGTCGGCGTCGATGCCGCCGTCAGGGGAGCGGTCATTGGACAGGGTCACTATGCTGCCGCCGTTGATGACAAGCCAGCCGTTAGAGTCGATGCCGTCTCCTTCCGCACCGTTTCCGGCGTTGACGGTGAGGGAGCCGCCGTTGATGGTGGTGACGGAGACGTTGTCCTCGTTGGTGTTGATCCCGTCATCCTGGCTGTCGATGCGGATGGAGCCGCCGTTGAGGGTGAGGTGGAGCTCGGTGTCCAGGCCCTCGTTGTCGGCCACGACGCGCAGGACGCCGGTATCGTCGCCGTTGTCCCCTTCGATATTCATGGACATCCGGGAGTAGACAGCCCCGTCGTAGCGGTGGAGGTTGTCGGTGGTACCGGGGGCGTAAATGCGGGCCACGTGGGAGCCGGTGAAGGTATTCTCGCTACCGGCGGCCAGGATGATATTGGCCCCGGCGGCGGAGGTGTCTACGCTGGAGCTGGCCTGATAGCCGGCGTTTTCTCCTTTTTCATAGGACACAAAGTCCCGGTCGCATTCGTAGACGTTGTAGAAGATCAGGGCGGGGGCCACGGTACACTTTACGCTGGCGTTGTCCAGCACCAGCGTCACCACTGCGCTGGGGTCGTCCGTGGCCTCCTCCCCCAGGTCCACGGCGATCTGGCCCTGAGAGAGGGCGCCGCTGAGGCGGTAGGTCCCCGGCTGGGTGATGGTGAGCAGGGTATGGGCGGCGGCCTCAGCGGCGGCGTGCTTTTCACCCTCTTCCCCCTCGCCGTAGGTCTGGTCGGTGTTGTCGTGGTAGTAGATGATCTCCCCGCCTACATAGACGGCCGCGGCGGGATCGGTGGAGACGGCCTGGCCGTCCACGGTGACGCCGCTGTCGGCGAGAAGGATCACGGTCTCCTCCCCGGCAATGGCAGTCTGGGTGACGTTGGGAGCGGCGGGCTCGGCGCAGGAGCTGGTAAAGGCCAAAAGGCCGGCCAGAGCCAGAGAGCAAAAACGGTGCAGCATGGTTCAAACCTTCCTTTCCAATGGGAATACAGCCATTATGAGGGCGCGACCTAAAAAGAGGTTGAAAAAAATGTGAAAATTCTTATAATGAAGAGAAGCGATCAAGCCGGGCCTGGCCCGGAAGGAGTGTGTTCCCTGTGAAGAAGACCCTGTATCAAAATGCCCTTCGGGCAGGAAAGCACGCCGCCCGCGCCCTTTTGTGGCTGGCGGCGGCGGGGATGCTGGGCGGGCTGTGCGGCGCGCTGGGCGCGCTGTTTCATAAGCTCATCGACCTGGCTACCCAATGCCGGGAGGCAAATGCCTGGCTCCTCTGGCTGCTGCCGTTGGGCGGGCTTGTCACCTTGCTCTGCTACCGGCTTTGCAAGGTGCGCTTTGACGCCGGGACCAACCTCATTATTACCTCCGTGACCACCAACGAAGCGGTCCCCGCGGCCCTGGCCCCGCTGATCGTGGTGGGGACCACCCTTTCCCACCTGCTGGGGGCCTCCGTGGGCCGGGAGGGGGCGGCGCTGCAGCTGGGCGGCAGCGTGGGCCACAACGTGGGCAAGCTCCTGAGGCTTCGGGCCGAGGATGTGCGCCTTTGCGCCATGTGCGGCATGGCGGCCTGCTTTTCCGCCATGTTCGGCGCGCCGCTGACAGCCTGCGTGTTCGTGCTGGAGGTCATCTGTGTGGGCAAGATGAGTTACCACGCGCTGCTGCCCTGCCTCGCCGCCTCCTGCGCCGCCTTTATGACGGCCACCGCCCTGGGGGCGGAGCCGATGCGTTTTGAGCTGGCCGCCGCGCCGGAGATCCACTGGCTGGTGCTGGCGCGGGTGGCGGCCTTGGCGGCCTTATGCGCCCTGGTGGGAGTAGCGCTCTGCTTTGGCCTGGAAAAAGGCTCCCACCTGGCCAAAAAGTATGTTCCCAACGCCTACGCGCGCATTGCCCTGGGGGGCCTGGTGATGGCGGCAGTGGTGGCGGCCTTTGGCCTTTATGACTACGCCGGGGCGGGCGCCCAGGTCATCGTCCGGGCCGTGGGCGGTCAGGCGGACCCCTGGGCCGCACCGCTAAAGCTGTGCCTGACCGTCCTCTGCGTGGCGGCGGGCTTTCGGGGCGGGGAGATCGTCCCTACCTTATATATTGGCGCCACCTTTGGCTGCGCGGTGGGGCCGCTGCTGGGCCTGGAGCCGGGTTTTGCCGCGGGCCTTGGCATGATCGCCCTGTTCTGCGCGGCGGTCAACTGCCCCATGGCGTCCCTCTTCTTGGCCGCCGAGCTCTTTGGCACCCATCAGCTGGTGCCCTTCGCGGTGGCGGTGGCGGTGACCTTCGCGTTGTCGGGCCGGTTCGGTCTCTACGAGAGTCAGGTGTACCGGCTCCAGGAGGAGTAAATAGCCCCTTGTTTTGACCCTTGCAACAAAAGGCAAGGTGTGATATCATGGTATTTAGTGAAATTTGCCCATAGGGGCGGAAGTTTTTTGACACGGAGGGATCGTCTATGAAAGCAAAGCGGTTTTTGGCCCTGCTGCTGACCCTGGCTATGATCTGCTCCTTCGCGGTGACGGCTTCGGCCGCCAGCGCGGAGTATGCCTTTGCGGCCGGTGAGCTGACTGCGGCGGCGGACAAGGAGACCCTGTCCGGGGCCTCCTTTGCCGACAACTACATCGCCACCTTCGGCGAGCTCACCAAGCGCACCGACTCCAGCGGCGCGGTGAAGAGCGTGGAGGTAGGCAAAAACGGCGCCAGCGGCTTCACCTTTACAAACGGCGGCGCCGCCGACGTGACGGTGGAATTCTCCTCCACCGGCGGGTCCAATACCTCCACCGTGGGCCTCTGGGACGCTAACGGCGCGCTGGTGGCCAATAACGAGGGCGTGACCACCGTCACCGGCACGGGCAAGACCGCCCTGACCTGGACGGGCCTTCCCGCCGGGACCTACAAGATCGTCTCCCCCGACGCCACCGAGCACAACCGGGGCGCGCGGGTCTACTCCATCAAGATCGTGGACGCCGCCGGAGCCCGTGCCCCCCGGAAGGCCTGGGCCGACGTGGCCGCCCCTGCCATCGCCGATGTGAAGGCCGAGGATGGGAAGATCACCGTCCGCTATACTATGGAGGTGGGCTATGACGGGGCCGACAGCGTCAGCGTGTCTATGAACGGCGGCGAGGCCATCCCCGGCGAGGAGGGCGTGGCCGTCTTCACCCCCGCCGCCTCCGGCAGCTATACCTTTATCGTCACCGCCGCGCGGGAGGGCGAGGCCGCCAAGACCGTCGCCAGCCAGGCGGTGGCCTTTACCCTGCCTCTGGCCGTTCCCGCCGTTGCCAGCGTCACCAGCACCGGCGGCGGCAAGATCGACGTGGTGTGGGACGCTGTGACCGAGGCCACGGGCTACAACGTCTATCTGGATGGGACCTTGGCCAACACCGCGCCTGTGGCCGATACCCACTATGAGGCGTCCGGCCTGGCTGTGGGCAGCACCCATTCCTTCGCCGTCACCGCCCTGCGCGGCGGCGAGGAGACCGCCAAGAGCGAGGCCATGGAGGGCGTCGCCACCCAGGAGGCCCAGCGGGCCTGGCAGTTCGACACCTTCGGCGTGTCCACCCGCGTCGAGAAGAACTACGCTAAGGGCGACCTGAACCGGGACGGCCAGGTCAGCGTCATCTCCACCGACGGCGCGGGCAAGATCCTGGCCGCTTCCAGCGACGGCCTGGCCTTCTACTATACCGCCATCCCCGTCACCCAGAACTTCACCCTTCGGGCCAAGGTCCACGTGAATTCCTGGGAGAACCGCAGCTACCAAAACGGCTTCGGCGTGGCCGCCCTGGACCGCATTGGCTCCGGCTCTGCCGAGGTCTGGAACAACTCCGTGCTGGTGGGCGGGATGCGTCTGGCCTACTATTATGACAAGGCAACTAACACCCAGTTCTCCGAGCAAGACCCCGGACGGCTGGGGGATAAGTACAATATGCGCCTTGGCATCGCCTCCCTCTACCGCAGCGGCGTGACCTGGGACGGCCTGGAGGCCATGGGCGGCGAGATCACCTTCCCGCCCGGCTTTGCCTCCTACACCCAGCCCCTGGAGTCCTTCGCCGTGGCCGAGGGCAAGGCCCCGGGCACCTATAATATTGTGGCCAACGGCGCGGAGCTGGAGTGCGAGGACCTGTCGGCGTTGACCGCCGACTTCATCTTGGAGGTCCAGCGCAACAACACCGGCTACTTTGCCTCCTACTACACCGACGACGGCCAGCTCATTGGCCGCCACAAGACCTATGACCCCAAGGCGCTGGACCAGTTGGACAGCGAGTATGTCTATGCGGGCTTTTTCACCTCCCGGCTCATGGACGCCACCTTCTCTGAGGTGAGCTTGAAGGTCAACGACCCAAGCGAGGATCCCGCTCCCGAGGCCAAGCCCAAGACTTTGATCTACCCCAACGTGGTGATCCACTCCGCCCCCAACGCCAACAGCGCCGACTATGATCTGATCGTCATGGCCAATGTGGCGGGCGAGGTCCACACAATGGTCAACGGCGGCAGCGCGTACTCCGGCCGGGTGGAGACTCCCAACGGCCGGGCCGATATCATGGAAAAGCTGGAGCCGGGTCAGAACGATATCGCCGTGGTCTTCGTCCCCGACGCGGACCAGACCTTCTCCGACCCCGATCTGGCCCTGGGCTCTACCGATGGGGTCTACGCCTCCATCTCCGTCACCTATGACACCCGCCTAGCGGGCCGGAGCCAGATCTATGTGGCCCCCGCCGGCACCGCCCAGGGTGACGGCAGCCGGGAAAAGCCCCTGGACGTGCAGACCGCCTTGGACTTGGCCCAGCCGGGCCAAGTGGTGGTGGTCACCGAGGGGACCTACGCGCTGGATACGGGCCTTGTGATCCGCAAGGGAGTCAGCGGCGCAGAGGGTAAGCCCATCTACCTGGTGGCCGACCCCGCCGCTAAGACCCGGCCTGTTTTGGACTTCGGCGGCACGGGCACGGGCCTGCTGCTGCTGGGCGATTGGTGGTATATCTACGGCCTGGACGTGACCCGAGCCAACGACGAGGGCGTCACCGTCTCGGGCAGCCACAATGTGCTGGACCGCATGGAGATCTACGGCAACCTGGCCACCGGATTGCAGATCAGCCGCTCCAGCCGGGCCGACTACAACATCGACTACTGGCCCAGCTACAACCTGATCTTGAACTGTACCTCCCACCACAACATCGACCCCGGCTACTCCGACGCCGACGGCTTCGGGGCCAAGCTCACCTGCGGCGTGGGCAACGTCTTTGACGGCTGCGTGGCCTACCGCAACTCCGACGACGGCTGGGACCTCTACGCCAAGGCCGAGAGCGGCCCCATCGGCAAGGTCATCGTCCAGAACTGCGTGGCCTACGCCAACGGCTATTTGGACGACGGAACCCCCGCCGGCGACGGCAACGGCTTCAAGATGGGCGGCGAGAGCATCACCGCCTACCATGAGCTCCGCAACTCCGTGTCCTTCCACAACAAGAACTGCGGCGTGACCACCAACTCCTGCCCCGACCTGCAGCTGTTCAACGTCACCGTCTTTGACAACGACCACCTGAATGTGAACTTTTACACCAAGCTGGCCAAGAACACCGACTTTGGCGCCACCGGCGTTCTCAGCTGGCGCACTGCCCCCACTCCGGAGAGCTGGGACCAGTTTGCCCCCACCGGCAGCCAGGACCCCGCTAAGGTGATGAACGACACCAACTACCTCTGGAACGTAGACCAAAGCGCCAACGCCAGCGGCGTCCAGCTCACCGCCGATGCCTTTGTCTCTTTGGAATTTAAGGGCCTGGCCCGTCACGCCGACGGCACGGTGGACCTGGGCGACTTCCTGAAGCTCACCGACAAGGCCCCTGCCGGCGCGGGCGCCACTCTGAGCGGCAAGACGTCTTTGGACGTGGCGGCTCTGGTGGGCGGTCAGAACGTACTCGACACGCCTGTCACCCCTGTCGCCCCGGTGGACCCTGTGACCCCGGTCCAGCCCGCCGAACCTGTGACCCCGGCCACCCCTGCGGGGACCTATGTGGTCAAGAAGGGGGACAGCCTTTGGAAGATCGCCAAGAGCGTCTACGGTGACGGCACGAAGTACATTCTCATCTTCCAGGCCAACCAGGATAAGATCAAAAACCCCAACGCCATCTATGTGGGCCAGGAGCTGGTCCTTCCGGAGGCGTAAGCGGAAATATAGAAAAGAGACGGCCTTGGGGCCGTCTCTTTTTTTACACAAAAAACTTTTGAAAAGATGGGGAAAATTCTTGCATAAAAGGAAAGGGTGTGCTATCATGATAATCAGCAAAATGCCGAAATGGCCAAAATTTTTTATATGGAGGGAGTACACCATGCACAAAAAGCAGATCAACCGACTTCTGGCGGCAGTATTGTCTATCATGATGATCCTGTCTCTGGTGGTCATCCCCGCCGGCGCGGCCCGCCCCATGGGCGGCGAAACCGTGGCGGAGACCCCCGCGGGAGAGGACGCGGGCGCGCATCTGAGCGCCGTTTCCCGCCCCGCCGTCAACACCGAACCGGCGGCAGAGCTCTTTGCCGGCGCCACCGAAGTGGACGTTTGGGACTTCGGCGCCGAGCAACTGGCCAACACCGCCGAGTATACCTTCAACAACCACCTGAATGTTGAGGTCATCAACAGCTGGTATGAGGGTATGGTGGACAAAGACGGCAACCCTGTTACCGTCAAGACGGGCCAGGCCGGCAACAACTTCCCCAGCACCGGCATGCCCAACACCGCCGGACTGAGCTACTCCACTGCCGGCGCCTTCAACCACCGCCTGCGTACCGATAACACCGCTTTGACCCGTGACAGCGGCGACACCTCTACCGGCGACGGCAAGGACCCCTATGTGGCTGCCGACGCCACCTATAAGGGCCTGCTGTACTCCAACTCCGCCGCCAACCCCGCGGTCCATTTCGCTCTGGAGTGCCAGGCGGGCGACACCGTCACCGTCATCGTGGCCTCCAACGGCACCGACTCGCTGATCCAGTTCAGCAAGGCCGGCGCCCCTGCCGCGAACCCCGAGGATCCCGCCGAGCCCGACGTGGTGGAGGCCTCCGACGTCTTTACCCGGGCCAGCCGCACCAAGGCCCAGACCATGGTGTTCCACGCCAAGGAGACCGGTACTTATAAGATCAACTCCGTCAACGAGAAGCTGGTGGTGGACCGCATCTACCGCGAGCACGCCGTGGACGTGGCCGTCTCCGGTAAGGTCACTGAGGCCGATGGGATGCCCACCGGCTACTCCCTGGTCTTCACCAACACCACCACCGGCGCCGAGACTGCCATGGCAGTCTCCCAGGGTGCCTATTCCGGCACCCTGAAGGCCCCTTACAGCTATGATGTGAGTCTGAAGGACGCCAACGGCTTTGCTGTGCTGGTGGGCAACGAGGTCACCGTCACCAAGGCCAGCGCGTCTGTGAAGCACAATGTCATCACCCAGGGCGTGGACCGGGTCACCGTATCCGGCGCCATCACCGGCCTGGGCGATAAGGCCACCGCGCAGAAGCTGGAGGGCAACCTGCTGTTCACCCCCACGGGCGACGGCATTGTCTATATCCCCGCGGTGACGGTCACTGTTGCTGACGACGGGAGCTGCACCTACTCCGTCGAGGTGGAGAAGGATATGCCTGTGAGCATCTCCGCCAAGAAGCTCAACGACTGGGAGATCACCACCCAGAACATCACCGACCGTGCCTTTACCGAGGACACCACCCTGGACCTGGTCTTTGCCAAGAAGGCCCTCTGGCCCGTTACCATTACCACCACCGGTATGACGGCGACTGATCTGGCGGGCACCAAGTTCACCTTCACCAACCTCCATGAGGCCGGTGAGACCGAGGACCAGGTGGCCGTGCCCTTCAATCCGTACAGCGACAGCAACCTGACCGGCTCCATCTACAACTACGCCTACACCTTTACCGGAACTACCGGCGTGGAGCTCCGGGACGGCGTTTACGATGTGACGGTGGACGATCCCCACCAGAAGGCCACTGCCAACCTGGTGGTCAACGGCGCTGCCGCCACCCTGACCATCCCCTTTAAGACCCCCGCTCCCTACGTGTCCAACGGCGTCCACGATTTTACCCCCAATGGCGTCACCCTGGCTATGGTGGACGGCATCAGCGGTGATCCCACCCAGTTTAAGCCCCACAATTCCGGTCACGGCCTGGCCGGCAAGGGCGACATCACCATCAGCCTGGCTGAACTCTCCAACATCACCATCAGCGGCTGCTGCTATTCCCAGGTGGGCGGCACGCTGCTGGTGCCCACTGCCACGGCGGGCGGGCAGGACGTGACGGTAGAGGTCGTTAAGGAGGGCGTGGCCAACTCCGAAGATCCCGAGTACGCCATCAAGGGCGTAGAGGGCGACGTGGTCATCACCTTCCCCGCCACCGGTACCTCTTATATTCACAAGATCACGGTGGAAGCGGCTGTGATGCCCACCATCGCCGCTGATGACTACAAATTCGGCGCCTTTGAGGGTTACGCCCAGGGCGACGCGGTCACTTCTCCCGTCGACGGTCTGGCCTTTGGCGGTTCGGCCAAGTGGTGGAACACCAGCGACGGTATGAAGTTTGACAACGGCACCATGACGGTGAACATGAAGGAGAAGGGCACCATCACCGTGACCGGCTGCCAGTGGAGCTCTGATAAGACTCTGGCGTCGGTGACCTCCGACGTGGGCACTGTGACGCTGGACGAGAGCGGCAGCGATCCCGTCTACACCATTGCCAACGCTGAGGGTCTGGTCACCATTACCCTCCCCAACAACAATACCTACATCCACGGCATCAAGGTAGAGTATCCCACCGTGACTTACTACGGCACCGACTGGGACTTCCGCAATGACGGCGTGGGCCAGGGCACTGCCTACTACCCCGCCAATGACGCTGAGGGCAAGGTCTTTGCCGACAAGAACGGCCTGGGTGAGTTGGCTGTCAAGGGCGGAAAGTTCCAGGGCCATGATACCACCTATGGCACCGCCGGCAACGGCTACACCATGACTGTGCCCGTGATGACTGCCTGCACCGTGAAGGTGGCCGTGGGCTACAACTGGTGGGTCTGGGCCGACGGCACCAACGTTACCTCCGACTTCACCGAGGAGACCCCCGCTACCCATGAGAATACCGGCACCAACAATGAAAACGGCTTTGTGACCTTTACCTACACCGGGACCGACCCCGGCGAGGTGGTCATTCATGTCCCCGCAGCCCGGGCTGCCACAGAGACCCTTACCAAGATCGGCGACTCCTATATTGCCCGGGTCCTGGTGGAGTATGATTCCTCCGTGGAGCTGCCCGAGCCGCCCAAGACTGATGACATTGTCTATCATGTGGGCGCCAGCCGCACCGCCGATGGCGTGACCGAGTTCACCACCATCACCGACGCTCTGACCGCCGCCGAGCAGGCCAAGCGGGCTGTGGGTCAGCGCATCACCATCGAGATCGATCCGGGCAACTACGAAGAGCAGCTCTACATCAAGGTCAAGGACCTGACCCTGAAGAATGCCAAGGCCGACCAGGCCACCCTGGAGCTGAAGAACAAGGGCGTGGACATCGGCGACAACGAGGTGCGCATCACCTGGTACTACGGCCATGGCTACAACTACTATTCCATGACCAACGGCCACCGCTATAACGCCGACGTGATGGCCGCCAACCAGGCCAACGGCTATCCCTCCTATAAGAATGCCGGCGCCGGTTCCACCGACGACAGCTACTGGAACGCCTCTGTGCTGCTGGCTGCCGACAACTTCCAGGCCGAGGGCATCATCTTTGAGAACTCCTTCAACCAGTATGTCTCCGCCAAGAGCGTGCTGGACACCATCGAGCCTCAGGGCGCCCAGGCCAAGGAGGGCAACGTGGCCCGTGCCTCCATGAAGACCGTGGGCGACACCAAGGTCCAGGAGAAGGCCTATGTGGAGCGCGCCGGCGCGCTGTCCATCAAGAGCGGCTCCAACATCTTCTTCAATAAGTGCGCCTTTATCAGCCGTCAGGATACCTTCTACGGCGCTGAGGGCTCCAAGGTCGCCTGCTACGACTGCGACATCTACGGCGGCACCGACTACATCTACGGCGGCATGACCCTGGTGGCCGCCAAGTGCGATCTTCTGTTCAACACCAGCGAGGACAACAACGATGTGGGCTACATCACCGCTGCCCAGCAGAAGAGCCAGCGGGGCTACCTGATGTGGAACTGCACCGTGGACTCCACCACCCCCGGCGTCAACACCGCCTCCGCTTACCGCTCCAAGCCCGGCTACTTTGGCCGTCCCTGGGAGTCCACCACCGGCGAGGCCGTGTTCTACGCCACCGACATCAAGGCCACCGATCCCGTCTACTTCGGCGTACCTCTGGACAAGCAGACCGATTCCTCCACCTCTCTGATCTGCCCGGTGGGCTGGAACAACTCCCTGGGCGGCGAGTCCGCCAAGAGCGCCGAGCTGGGCAGCGTGGAGTTCTATGACGATGTGAACAACACCGCCAAGCGCGTCAGCTGGGCCACCGTGCCCAGCCAGGCTCCCACCGTGGCCGACTTCCTGGGCGACTGGGATCCGTTCACGGAGAACAGCCTGGATATGACCATCAGCAACCAGACTCCCACCGCCGCTCCCGCCGCGACAAAGCCGGTCACCGCGATCAAGATCACCACCACGCCGAAGGATCTGGGCGTGGGCGAGAAGCTGCAGCTTGCGGCCACCGTCACCCCCAGCGACGCCACGGATCCGAGCCTTGACTGGACCTCCAGCGACCTGAGCGTGGCCACGGTCAGCGAGACCGGCGAGGTCACCGCTGTGGCCGGCGGCGTTGTGGACATCACCGCCTCCAGCAAGAACCACATGGTCAACGACCACATCCGCCTGACCGTGATCGTCCCCGTGTCCGGCGTGACGCTGAACAAGACCACCATCAACATGGGCGCGGGCCGCACCACCACCCTGACCGCCACCGTGGCTCCCGACAACGCCACCAACAAGGACGTGACCTGGAAGTCCAGCGATGAGAAGGTCGTCACCGTGGACGCCACCGGCAAGGTCAAGGGCGTGAACGAGGGCACCGCCACCATCACCGTCACCACCGTGGACGGCGAGAAGACCGCCCAGTGCGCCGTCACCATCGTGGGCACCGTGCCCACCACTCCTGACGAGCCCATCGATCCCAACGGCGCTATCGTCATCCTCCACTCCAACGATGTCCACGGCGCCATTGAGGGCTATGCCAAGATGGCCCAGCTGAAGGCCGACTATGAGGCCAAGGGCGCCACCGTCCTGGTGATGGACGCCGGCGACTTCAGCCAAGGCACCACCTACGTCTCCGTCAGCCAGGGCGAGACCGCCATCGAGCTGATGAACCTGGTGGGCTATGACGTGGCCACCACCGGCAACCATGAGTTCGACTACGGCGCGGACAACCTGAACACCCTGGATACCAAGGCCGACTTCGACATCCTGGCCGGCAACATTATGAAGAACGGCCAGAACGCCTACACCAAGAGCGTGATGCTCACCGCCGGCGACAAGAAGATCGGCGTGTTCGGTCTGGAGACCCCCGAGACCGCCACCAAGGCCCATCCCGCCAAGATCAAGGGCCTGACCTTCCTGGCCGGACAGGAGATGTATGGCGCCGCTAAGGCTATGGTGGCCGAGCTGAAGGCCGACGGCGCGGACTACATCATCTGCCTGGGCCATCTGGGCATCGACGCCCAGAGCGAGCCCAACCGCTCCATCGACCTGCTGGATGCCACTGTGGGCAATGTGACCGGGATCGACGTGTTCATCGACGGCCACTCCCACTCCACCCTGGACGACATCGTGGCCGTCACCAACGCCGACCGCACCGTCAACGGCGCTCAGCTGACCTCCACCGGCACCAAGTTCGCCAACATCGGCGTGGTCACTATCGCTCCCGACGGTACCATCACCACCGAGTGCGTGGCCACCGACGACATCACCGTGGACGAGACCAACGCCGCTGTGAAGGCCGTGGCCGACAAGGCCGCCGCCATCAAGGCTGAGGTGGACGCCGACTACGGCGCCAAGTTCGCCACCAGCACCGTGGACCTCAACGGCGACCGGGCCCCCGGCAACCGCACCGAGGAGACCAACCTGGGCGACCTGATCACCGACGCCATGCTGTGGCTGGCCACCAAGGACGACCTGGGCGTGCCCACCGAGAACGTCATCGCCCTCACTAACGGCGGCGGCATCCGCGCCCCCATCGCCAAGGGTGACGTGACCAAGAACGACGTCAACACCGTCCTGCCCTTCGGCAACACTGTGGCTGTGGACTATGTGAAGGGCTCTGTGCTCCTGGAGGCCCTGGAGGCTTCTACCGCCGTCACCCCCACCGCCATGGGCGGCTTCCCCCAGGTGGCCGGCATTACCTTCACCGTGGACACCACCAAGGCCTTTGTGGCCGACGGCCAGTATCCCGGCACCACGGTGGATAAGCCCGCTTCCATCAACCGCGTGACCATTACCTCCATCAACGGCAAGGCCTTCGATCCCGACGCCGAGTACGCCGTGGTCACCAACGACTTCGTGGCCGCCGGCGGCGACAGCTACTACGCCCTGTCCGTCTCCGAGAAGATCACCGACACCGGCGTGGCTCTGGACGAGGCGCTGATGGAGTACATCACCACCGTACTCAAGGGCACCATCGGCAGCGACTACGCCGAGCCCCAGGGCCGCATCACCGTGATCACCGCTGAGAACGTGGCCGATCTGCTGACCGACGCCATTGCTGAGGCCGAGGCCCTGGCTGCCGAAACTGAGACCAGCGAGGACGGCTCCGACGTTCGCAAGACCGAGCTGTGGGTCACCCCGGAGGCCATGGAGGCCTACAACGAGGTCATCAAGGCCGCGAAGGATGTGGCGGCCAGCGAGACGGCCACTGCCGAGGACAAGATCGAGATGATCAACACCCTCAACGAGGCCACCGCCGCCTTCAAGGCGCTCCAGCAGGAGGGCACCAAGAAGACCACCGGCGGTTCCGGCATCGGCACCGGCACCAAGCCCAACACCACCATCACCGAGAAGCGGACCAACGACAACGGCGACGTGACCACCATCACCACCCAGCCCAGCGGCGACAAGACCATCACTGTGGTCAACAAGGATGGCGAGACCGTGGCTGAGATCAAGCTGCCCGCCAGCATCTCCGCCCCCGCTGTCAAGTTCAAGGACGTGCCCGACGACCACTGGGCCGCCAAGTCCATCAACGACATGGCCGGTCTGGGCATGGTCAAGGGCGTCAACGAGGCCAATGACGTCTTCGACATGACCTCCTCCATGACCCGCGGCGCCGTGGCTACCATGTTCTTCCGGCTGTCCGACGGTAAGACCGGGCTGGAGTCCACCTTCGCCGACGTTCAGGGCCACTGGGCCGCTGACGCGGTGGCCTGGGCCTCCAAGACCGGCGTGGTCAACGGCTACTCCGCCGAGGCCTTCGGTCCTGACGACGCCATCACCCGCCAGCAGCTGGCCGTGATGCTCTGCCGCTTCGCCAACCTCATCGGCATGGACACCAAGGCCCATGTCTCCGCTCTGGACGCCTTCACCGACGCCGACCAGGCCGACACCTGGGCTACCGACAGCCTGGCTTGGTGCGTGAAGACCGGCGTGATGAAGGGCCGCGGGGACGACACCCTGGATCCCAAGACCAACATCACCCGCACCGAGGCCACCGTCATGTTCGACCGGCTTATCGGTTTGATGAAGTAAGCACGAAGCGCGAGGGTAGGCGGCCCGGCGCCGATGGAGCCCCGACAGGCCCAAAACAGGCGAACGCCGAAGGCGTGAGCGGCATTTGGGCCGCACAGGGGCGAAGCGGGGCCGAGAAGGCCGCCCAACCCGAGCGTGACAAGGAAGCGCGAGGGTAGGCGCACCGCCGGGCTTGGAGCCGACCGCACGGCAAAAACAGGCTGGCGAAGCTAGCGGCATTTTGCCAAGGGCGGCGAAAGAACCGGCGAAAGCGCGCCCAACCCAAGCGTGACAGACCCCCGCATAAAAAAGGACGGTCCCTACGGGGACCGTCCTTTTTTGCGCGCGTGGGGCGGGTTTGTTGGGGGTTACAAAAGGCGTGGGGCACCACATCTTGTGCTTTGTGAAAAAAAGCAAAAAATCTTTGTATCCCTCTTGCTTTGTTGGGCAAGGTGTGCTAAAATACACTCAGTATGGTGCCGGGGAATCGGCAAAATGCACTTATTTTAATAGGAGGGAACACGATGAAAAGATCAACCAAGCAACTGCTGTCATTGCTGCTGGCCATTGTTATGGTCTGCGGCTTGATGGCGCCCGCTATGGCCGCGCGCCCCATGGGCGGCGACGTGGCCGAGACGCCGGCGACGGAGACGGCCACCCGCCCCCGCTCCAGCAGCGTTAAGAAGGCTACGCTGATGGAGACCACCGGCGAGGCGAAAACCTATAAGCTGGACTTTACCGACACCGAGCTGTCCAGCGTCGCGAAGGACGCCTTCTATGCCGCCGGCAAGTACGGCACCGACGACTTCTTTACCTTTAGCGATAACAACATCGCCCGGAAGGAAGTCGGCACCGGTGACGCGGCTGTTCCCGGCCTGAACGTGGCCAAGAACGGCGGCAACTACATTGGCTTTGCCATCACCGGCACCGACGCCACCGTGAAGGTCACCTTCCGGGGCGGCAGCAGCAGCGGCAAGGTCAGCGGCGGCGCCGTCGTCCCCTATACGGGCGGCACCGCGGGCACCGCTCTGGTGGACGCCAACAACGACACCAGCAACATTGCCAGCAACCAGGTGACGGTCACCGCCACCTATACCAATGTGGCCACGGGCGACTACCGCATCGTGGAGACCGCCAACCAGACCTCCGTCCACGTGCTCTCCGTTGAGGTCACCGAGACCAACGGCAACGTGTATGTGGACTGCCAGCACACCAGCACCGAGCAGAAGAACGCCGTGGCCGCTACCTGCACTGCCCCCGGCAAGGAGGCGGACACCGTCTGCTCCAACTGCGGGAAGATCCTCACCAAGGGCGCTGCCATCGAGGCTCTGGGCCATAAGTATGAGAACGGCGTCTGCACCCGCTGTGGCGACGAGGAAGTCACCGTCATGACCGGCGGCTCCTGGAAGGCCAATCTGGACTCCGTGCCCGGCGCCACCGGCACTGCCACGGACAACACCCAGTATGAGGTCACCGCGGACACCCAGGTGAAGACCGAGGGCATCACCGCCGTGGAGCTGTGGGTCCCCGCCGACAAGTATAAGTATAAGGGTGAGACCGGCGCTGAGGGCTTTGACGGCTGGCTGGCCGGCAACACCAACGGCGCGTTCACCGAGGCTGATGGTGTGGTCACCTATACCGGTGCCAAGTTCGTCTTCAAGGCGAAGGCGGACGGTATCCTGACCATCTACACCAAGGTCAACAGCAGTACCGCGGAGAACCAGAAGCCCTACTTCTGCCTGAATAAGGAGGGCAAGCACGCTACTGCCAACAGCGGCAAGTGGTTCGCCGAGTCTCAGGTTCCCCTGAAGGATGCCGTGCAGGTGAAGAACGGCGACGAGATCACCGTGGGCTTCAAGGGCGGCAAGATCATGCTCTACGGCTTTGACTTCACCGTGTCCATCAACGAGAGCTGGAAAGCCAATCTGGACTCTGTGCCCGGCGCTACCGGCACCGCCACGGACAACACCCAGTATGAGGTCACCGCGGATACCCAGGTGAAGACCGAGGGCGTCACCGCCGTGGAGCTGTGGGTCCCCGCCGACAAGTATAAGTATAAGGGTGAGACCGGCGCTGAGGGCTTTGACGGCTGGCTGGCCGGCAACACCAACGGCGCGTTCACCGAGGCTGATGGTGTGGTCACCTATACCGGTGCCAAGTTCGTCTTCAAGGCGAAGGCGGACGGTATCCTGACCATCTACACCAAGGTCAACAGCAGTACCGCGGAGAACCAGAAGCCCTACTTCTGCCTGAATAAGGAGGGCAAGCACGCTACTGCCAACAGCGGCAAGTGGTTCGCCGAGTCTCAGGTTCCCCTGAAGGATGCCGTGCAGGTGAAGAACGGCGACGAGATCACCGTGGGCTTCAAGGGCGGCAAGATCATGCTCTACGGCTTTGACTTTAAGAGCGGCAGCATGGAAGAGGTCACCGCTGAGTGGACCGCCGCCGCCCAGGGCGCGGAGGGCGCTACCATCACCGGCACCCCCGACAACACCAAGGGTACCATCACCGTCACCGTGACCGGCCCCAAGGTGGGCGTGATCACCGACGAGGCCGCCGGCACCATGACCACCTATGCCGACAGCCTGACCGTTCAGATGCTGAACGCAGCTGGCGATGTGGTCGCCACCAAGTCCGACGTCACTGCCAGCGACACCCACAGCATCGTCTTCAATCCCCCTCTCTCCGGCACCTATACCTTTAAGGCCAGCCTGCAGCGCGAGGGCGAGACCGACATCCCCGCCGGCGAGGGCTCTGTGTCCGGCTTTATTCTGCCTCTGGAGAAGCCCGCCATCTCCTCCGCCGCCTCCAACGGCGCCGGCACTGACGGCAAGGTGGGCATCACCGTGATGTGGGGCGCCGTGACCGAGGCCGACACCTACAAGGTCTTCGTGAAGGAGACCTCCGCCGCCGCGTGGCCCACCGACCCCGCCACCACTGTGACCGCCGTGGACGGCAAGGCCACCTACAGCTATGTGGTGCCCGGTCTGACCGCCGAGACCTCCTATGACTTCAAGGTCTCCGCCACCCGTACCTCCACCAGCGAGACGCTGGAGTCCGAGCCCGCCACCGCCGTGGCCGAGGCTGAGAAGGTCACCGCCTGGACCGAGGTCACCTTCGGTACCTCCGCCACCGATATGTCCAACTGGGTGGTGGGCGGCCCCAACGCCAAGCCCCTGACCAACTATCAGGACCCCGGCAAGACCGCCACGGTGAACACCACCGCCGACGGCAGCTACACCGCCGAGTTCAAGAACTACAAGGGCGAGACCGTGAAGCATGAGATCACCGGCCTGACCGGCGATCTGAACACCGACCCCCAGGGCCGCGTGCTGCTGAGCTCCCGGGACGGCGCCGGTAAGATCAAGGAGAACGAGGGCGCCGACGGCCTGCTGTTCTACTACACTCCCATCCCCGCCGGCACCAACTACACCCTGAAGGCCGACGTGGAGGTCCTGCGCTGGAACACCAGCAACACCCAGAACGGTGTGGGCCTGGCCGCTATGGACCGTGTGCCCGCCGAGAGCTGGACCGGCTCCGCCAGCAACAACGCCGGCAACTACTGGGACAACGTCTACTTTGCCGGCGCTGCCCGTACCGCCTTCAGCTATGACCGCAAGAACAGCGTGATCTATAGCAATAAGGACCTGGGCTATGACTCCGCGTCCAACACCAAGTACAGCTACTATATGGGACTGATGTCCATCGCCAAGTACGGTATCCCCGTGCTGGACGACGGCACGGCCTACACCGGCGCTTCCGGCCCCGCCAACTACTACGAGCGCCGCTTCCCGCTGGATACTCGCATCCCCGCTGACGGCGTCACCGCCAAGGCCGAGGGCAACACCAACCGCTTCAACACCATCGGCAACTACTCCGGCAAGCCCGCCGGCTTCAGCCTGATGCATGAGAACAGCGACTTCATGAGCAAGTACGAGCTGACCAAGTTCACTCTGACCATCCAGAAGAACAACACCGGCTATATCTCCACCCTGTCCGTCAAGGACGCCAACGGCAAGGAGACCGTGCTGGGTCAGAACATCGACTACTTTGTCAAGGGCGCTATGGACCTGAGCGGCGACGAGCCCTATCATGCCGACGACGTGTCCGGCCGCAAGGACCTCCCCGGCATCCAGAAGTGCCTGGACAAGGACTATGAGTATGTGGGCTTCTTCACCGCCCGTGAGATGGACGCGCTGTTCACTAACGTGCAGCTGACCACCATCCCCGAGGAAGAGGATGCCGACCCCGTGTCTCCTCCCATCACCTATATCGCCCCCTCCATGAGCATCAGCTCCGGCGACAGCTCTAACAGCGAGGACTTCATCTTCTCCGTTTCCTCCAACGTGGAGGGCACCGTCACCGTGACGCAGAACGGCTCTGTCCTGCCTGAGACCTATCAGACCAAGTTCAACGACCTGGGTCTGGTGGACCGCGTGGACATCCCCGTGAAGCTGAAGAACGGTAACAACACCTTCACCGCTACCTTCCAGCCCGATCCCAACCAGAAGTTGCCCGCCGTCTTTACAGAGCTGGCCAACACCGAGACTATCACCAAGGACTGCATCGTCAAATATCAGCAGAAGTTTGGCGATCTGAAGAACCTCTACGTCTCGCCCACCGGCCGCAGCACCAACTACGGCACCAAGGCCCGTCCGCTGGACGTCTACACCGCCGTCAGCGTGGTCCGTCCCGGCCAGAACATCATCCTGCTGGATGGCGTTTACAACCTGACTAAGACCATCCGCATCAACCGCGGTATGAACGGCACCGAGGATCAGCCCATCTACTTTGTGGCCGAGCCGGGCGCCCACGTGGTGCTCAACGGCCAGCGCAAGGCCGGCAGCGTCCTGGTCCATGGTTCCGACTGGTGGATCTTCAAGGACTTTGAGGTGGTCGGCGCCAGCGGCGTTGGCTTCCAGGTCAGCGGTAACCACAACATCGTGCAGAACATCAAGATCCACGACAACCTGACCACCGGTCTGCAGATCAGCACCCTGTCCTCCTCCACCGACCGCCCGCCGGTGCGTCCCACCGAGGACAAGATCGACGGCGATCTGGAGATCACCGATTGGGGCGACTGGCCCTGCTACAACACCATCCTCAACTGCGAGTCCTACCGTAACTACGACAGCGGTTACGACGGCGCCGACGGCTTTGGCGCCAAGGAGCGCTGCGGCACCGGCAACGTGTTCGACGGCTGCGCCGCTTACTGGAACGCCGACGACGGCTGGGACTTCTACGCCAAGACCGCGCCCGATCAGGGCCCCTTGGGTCGTACCACCATTATCAACTGCGTGGCCTTCCAGAACGGCTACGAGGTCCGCAAGCTGGCCGACGTCAAGAACGTGATCCCCGAGTTTGAGGACGACGGCTACAACGCCAAGATGAACCTGGACGCCGACGGTAAGATCGTCCTCACCGAGGCCGGCAACGGCAACGGCTTTAAGATGGGCGGCTCTCACCTGCCCGGCGCTCACCGGGTGGAGAACTCCTTCGCCTTCTACAACAAGGCCAAGGGCATCGACTCCAACAACGGCCCCGACATCAAGGTCGTCGGCTGCACCTCCTACAACAACGCCCAGGAGAACGTGGGCCTGAAGAGCGATTTCGCAGTCCTGAACTACTTGGTGGAGAAGACTGTCTCCTTCAAGGACGATAACGCGCCTGACTATGTGGATCAAAAGGAAGGCGTGATCAAGAAGATGAAGGACTCCGCTCCCGAGGCCGACAGCAAGAAGGGCCAGACCAGCACCTCTGTGTATAACTACTATCAGTGGGACGGCACCCAGACCAAGGGTGTGGGCACCGTTACCGGCAACATCACCGCCGACAACTTCGTCTCCCTGGACTTCGACAACACCCAGTGGGTCAACGGCGCTGTCCGTGACGCCGACGGCACGCTGGCTCTGGGCGACTTCCTGAGGCTGACGGGCGTCACCGACGCCGGCGCCGGCGAGCTGGTCAACAACACCACCCCCGTGGAGAACCCCGACGCTGTGGTCAATCCTCCTGAGGAGGGTCCCTCCGGCGGCAACGGCGGCGCTGTCAGCGGCGGCAACGGCGGTAGCATCAGCGAGATCACCAACAAGAAGGACGAGGACGACAAGCCCGCGGATAGCTTCACTGCGAAGAGCACCACCGACGCCGAGGGCAACACCGAGATCGTAGTGACCGACGCCAACGGTGAGACCGTGGCCGACGTCAAGATCCCCGCCACCATCCCCGCTCCCGAGAGCAAGTTCGAGGACGTGGCCGACGATCACTGGGCCGCTGACGCCATCAACAACATGGCCGGTCTGAGCATTGTCAACGGCATTGGCGACAGCATCTTCGGCACCGACAACGAGCTGACCCGTGCGCAGCTGGCCACCATGCTCTACCGCTTCGCCAACGGCAAGGCGGGCATCTCCAACACCTTCGCCGACGTGCCCGCCGACCAGTGGTACACCGACGCCATCGGCTGGGCCGTGAAGGTGGGTGTGGTCACTGGTTACTCCGAGGACGCCTTTGGTCCCAACGACGTCATCACCCGCGAGCAGCTGGCCGTCATGCTGTCCCGCTTCGCCAAGCTGGTGGGTCTGGATACCGAGACCACCGTCTCCGGCCTGGTGGACTTCTCTGACCGCGGCACGGTCAGCGAGTGGGCCAAGGACGGCATGAGCTGGTGCGTGAAGAACGGCATCATCAACGGCGTGAGCGCTGATACGCTCAGCCCCGCCACTTCCGCCACCCGCGCTCAGACCGCTCTGATGCTCGACCGCTTCATCGGCCTGATGAAGTAAGAGCCGAAGCGCGAGCATAGGCGCGCCGCCGGACTTGGAGCCGACCGCACGGCAAAAACAGGTTGGCCGCAGGCCAACGGCATTTTGCCAAGGGCGGCGAAAGAACCGGCGACCAGCGTGCCCAATGCGAGCGTGACAGCCACAGCACAACCATCCTAGCGACTCAAAGGGCCGCCCCAAATGGGGCGGCCCTTTCCTTTTTACGCATAATGTGGTACAATATTCTTATTCAAACTATCCATGAAGGAGAGATGGCCAATGAAGCGCTGGAAGGCGGCGATTTTGCTGCTGGGCCTGGCGTTTGCCCTGTGCGCCTGTGAGAGCGCGGCCCCGGCGTCAACACCGTCCATGGCGGTGCTGGCGGAGATCACCGACGAGCCCGGAGTGGCTCCCACGCCTGAGACAGAACCGAGCGCGGAGCCTGCCGCTGCAGAAACGGCCGATCCCAAGGGAAATAGTGAGTCCATCGATGAAAACGGAAGCTATGACAGCGCTGACGATGTGGCCCGCTACATTGCCGCCTACGGCGAGCTGCCGGACAACTACATCACCAAGGACGAGGCCCGGGACTTGGGCTGGAACGGCGGCTCGGTGGAGCGCTACGCGCCGGGGATGTGCATCGGCGGCGACCGCTTTTCCAACCGGGAGGGGCTGCTGCCCAAGGAAAACGGCAGGGTCTGGACCGAGTGCGACATCGATACTCTGGGGGAAAACAGCCGGGGAGCCAAGCGCATCGTCTACTCCAACGACGGCCTGATCTACTACACCGACGATCACTACGAGACCTTTGAACGCATATACATAGAGGATTGAGGAATAAAAAAATGCCGCTGTGTTATCCAACACAGCGGCATTTTTAAAGTTCTGCCTATTTGGCCTGGGCTACGATGTCCTGCATGGTCTGGAGCTCCTGGGCAGTACAGATATCCTGGGCGATACACTGCTGATACACCGGCTGCATGGCCGCCCGGAAGGCGTCCAGCTCCTGGTCGGTGGGGATATAGAGCTTGGCGTCGGAGGCCTCGATCGCGTCCCTGGCGGTCTGAGTGCCCTCGTCAATGAGGCGGTCGTTGTAGGCGCCCATATCGTCGGCGCAGGTACGCAGGATCTCCTGGAACTGGGTGGGCAGGCTGTCAAACCACTGAGCGTTGACGTAGAAGGGGTCCACGTGGAACTGGTAGTTCACCTCGGTGAAATACTTCTGGACCTCGTAAAAGCGCATGTTGTCCACGTTGATCCAGGGATTATCCTGACCGTCGGCCACGTTGGTATCCAGGCTGATGTAGAGGTCGGAATAGGGGATGGAGATGGTCTCGGCGCCCATGGCCTCAAAGGCCATAATGGTGGTCTCCATGGTGTTGGTGCGCATCTTCAGCCCCTTCAGGTCCTCGGGGGACTTGATGGGCCGGACGTTGTTGGACATCTGGCGGTAGCCGCCGGCGTCGCAGAGGTCAAGGATCACCGTCCCGGTGGCTGCTCCCGCCTCGTCGCAGACGGACTGGGCCAGGTCGCTGTGCAAAAGGGCGGTGATCTGGGCGCGGTTGGCGGTAAGGAAGGGAAGGGTAAACATCATCAGCCGGGGGGAGAAGTCGTATTGGCCGCCCCGCATCCCCTGAATGGTCCCGGCCATGCACTGCTCCAGCATCTCGCGCTCTGAGCCCAGCTGGCTGTCGCCCACTACCTCCACGGTCACATGGCCGTGGGTGGCGGCGGACATGTCCTGGGCAAACTGGGCCAGGGACACCGAACGGGGATTGCCCTGGGGCTGGGCGTGGGCGATGGTCATGGTGAAGTAGCCCAGCTTTTCGTAGGGATCCTCGCCCTGATGGGCGGAGGGCTCAGCGGAGGGGGTAGACTGGGGCTCCTCGGTTTCGCAGGCGCATAAAAGTCCGGCCAGTACCGCGCAGCATAGCAGCAGAGCAAGTGTTCTTCGTTTCATGGTGGAGCCCTCCCTTAACATTGTCGGGCACGTTCTCCTGATCCTAGTGTATACTATACCAAACTTTTACGCAATGGTCAAGGATGTTTGGTGATTTTCACTATATTTCTTGACGCCTAGAGTTGGACAGGGTATGATAGAGCAAAGGAGGCGAGGAGATGGAGCTCCACAGCTGGAATGTATATGAGGTTTTTGGCCTGGACCGGGCCGGGGAGGGCGGCCGGCTGACCGCCTGGAGCATTGGGACGCCTGAGACGCTCAGCGCCCGCCGCCGCCGTCCGGCGGTGCTGATCCTGCCTGGCGGCGGCTACGAGCACGTTTCGCTCCGAGAGAGCGAGCCGGTGGCCCTGCGGTTTTTGGCCCGGGGCTGGACGCCCTTTGTGCTGGATTACTCCGTCGCGCCCAGCCGCTTCCCTGTGGCCCTTAGGGAGGCGGCTCTGGCCATGCGGCTCATTCGGCAGGAGGCGACGGGCTTGGAGGCGGATCCCGCGCAGGTGGCCTGCGTGGGCTTTTCCGCCGGAGGGCATCTGGCCGGGACCTTGTGTACGCTGTTTGACGCGCGGGAGGTGGCCGACGTGGCGGAGCCCGGGGTGGTCCGGCCCGACGCGCTGGGGCTGTGCTACCCAGTGGCCGTCAGCCACGGCAGGACCCACGAAGCCAGCTTTGCCAACCTCTGCGGCCAGGACGGCGCGCTGCGGGAGCGGCTGAGCCTGGACCGGCTGGTCCGGGGCGATATGCCGCCCACCTATCTCTGGTGCACCCGAAACGACGCCTCCGTCCCCTGCCGTAACACCCTGGCGCTGGCCCAGGCCATGGAGGAGGCGGGGGTGGACTTTGCCTGCCAGGTCTACCACCATGGCGCTCACGGCCTCGCTACCGCGGACGTTCAGGCTTTTCCCGCCGGCTGTATCCCACCCCACAGCCGGTCGCTGGAGAACTGGCCGGAGGATATGATGGAGTTTTTTGCCGAATGTGGGCTGGCTATCCGGGATGAATAGAAAAAAGGCTTCCCCTTGCAAGGGGAAGCCTTTTTTCGGTCAAGACCTGGTCTTGGCCCAGGGGACGCGGCTGGGGGCCAGGGGCGTTTCGTAGAAGCGGGCGGTCTGGTCCCGGTGGGTGTCGTTCCACTTGTTGAAGCCCTCGGGGCAGATGTGGTCGCCGTCGATGGCGCAGTCCAGGAACTCGCACAGGCCATAGTCCCGCCAGGGCCGGGCCAGGTAGACGCTGCCGGGGGCCACGCCCGGCTGGGCGGTAAGGCGGCAACGCTTGAACAAAAAGCCCTCGGCCTGCTCCAAGGCATGGGCCGGCGCGGCAATGTAGCCGTGGCCCCGAGCCTCCACCAGAGAGCGGATCTCGCAGTCCTCAAACAGGGCCTGGCCGCAGCCAAAAATGAAATCCACCGTCCCCTTGATGCGGCAATTTCGGAAGGTCTGGCGGCAGGTCGTGTCCCGCCGGAGAGGGTCGGGCAAAAAGCCGTCGTAGCGCTGGATCAGATCCCGGGGCAGAGGACCCAGGAACAGGGTGTCCTGGGTGGAGGTCAGGGTGCAGCGCTCCATGGTGAAATCGTCGCCGTACACCGTCAGGGCCACCTCCTGGCCCTTGTCCTCGGGGCGGAGGGCGTCGTTGACGATGGATAGGTCTTCCATGCGGACGTGGTCGGCGCACACCGCTACCGTCCAGGTGCGGAAGGTGTTGTACTCCCGGCCCTGCTCGTCCAGCTTCTGGGCATAGTCGTCCCAGCACAGGCGAGTCCGGTCCGCCCCCGCGCCCCGGAGGGTGAGCCCGGGCGTGGTGAGCAGGAGCTTTTGGCGGTATTCGCCGGGGACAAGCTCCACCAGAGTCCCGGCTGCGGCGGCGTCCAGGGCCTTTTGCAGGTCGTCGTCAGGGGTCAGTAGCATAAAGAACCACTCCTTTTCAGCACATAAAACCAGCTTTTTTCTTATATAGTTTGCACATAGTATCCTAGCATTTTCTGGGAGAGAGTTGAAGTTTTTCACAGCCATTTCTATGTTTTATCCATGATGAGTTATGTTTTATCCATATACAAAGAGCGGCCCGGAGATGTATAATAACATAAATTGTGGGGTGTCATGCCCCCTATTCTGGGCGTTTTTACCAAAGGCGCCGGAGAAAAACCGCGAAGGGAAGACCCATGAATAGACAGTTGACCCTCCAGCAGTATCGAACCATCGACCTGCTGCTCTTCGCCGCCATGCTGGCCCTCTTCGAGTTCCTCATCGTCCGCTTTGCCACGGGCTCGATGTTCGGCACGGTATCTCTGGCGGCGGCCCTCACCGCCATCGTGTATATGCGCTGGGGCTGGTGGGGCGGACTTCACGCGGCGCTGGCCGGCGCGCTGTTTTGCTTTTATCTGAGCCTGGCGCCCTCCGCCGTCCAGATCATCGGCTGGAACGACTACCTGACCTACATAGTAGGCAACCTCTTTTCCCTCCTGGCTGTGGCGGGGCTCGAGGCCCTGGGCAAGGAGCGGGTGAGGCAGAGCGTGTGGCTGAGCCTCGGGTTTGCCTTGGCGGTGATCGTACTGATGCAGGGCGGGCGGATGCTGGTGGCCCTTACCCTGGGATGTCCGCCGGAGGAGTTGGTCAGGAGCTATTTCCTATATGATTGCCTGTCCATTCTCTTTACCTTAGTTATTATCTGGATCGTCCGCCGTCTGGACGGCGTTTTTGAGGATCAAAGGCACTACCTCCTGCGTCTTCAGGAGGAGCGCGAACGAAACAACACAGAACAGTGAGCAAAGGAGAGGTCGATGATGAAAGCAAAAGCCGCGGATTTCATCCTCTACGATCAGGCCACCGGCGCCTACCGGATAGACCCCGAGCAGGCCGTACGGGATGACGTGGAGAAGCACCACTGGCTCCATGTGGGGCGGACCCTGGCAAAGGACTGGCGCCTCTACTTGATGCTGGTGCCGATGCTTTTGGTCTTCCTGCTGTGGCGCTACCTGCCCATGTACGAGCTGCTGGGCTGCTTCAAGGTCGGCGACCAGGTGCTCACCGTCAACGAGCAGGCCTTCGCGGGCTTCTCCAACTTTAAACTGCTCCTCACCGGCGGCAGCAACGCCGCCATGTCGGTGGAGTTCTGGCGGGCCATGCGCAACACCTTCCTGCTGAGCTTCTACGGTCTGTGCTTTGGCTTCCCCATGCCCATCATCCTGGCTCTGTTCTTCAACGAGGTCAAGTCCAACGCCGCCCGCAGCGTGATGCAGGTGTTGACGTACCTCCCGAAGTTTATGTCCACCGTCGTGATGACCTCGCTGGTCATCATGTTGGTCAAGCAGGGTTCCAGCGTGCAGGGCGTAGGTAACGCCATGGGCGGCGTCATCAGCCAGGCGCTGGCCGGGCTGGGACTGATTTCCGAACAGACGGCAAAGGCGGGACTTCTGAACGACCCGGCCTTCTTCCGAACCATCTACCAGGTCAGCGGTATTTGGGAAGCGGCCGGCTATGACTCCATCGTCTTCTTCGCCGCCATCATCGCCATCTCGCCCACCAGCTACGAAGCCGCGCAGATCGACGGCGCGAATAAATGGGCCCAGATGCGCTACGTGGTCTTGCCCAGTATCCTCTCCACCGTAGTCATCATGCTCATCACCCGCATCGGCCATCTGCTGATGGTGGGCTACGAAAAGGTCATCCTGCTCTACAACGTCAACACCTACCAGACCGCCGACGTAGTCTCCACCTTCTCCTACCGCTACGGCATGGAAAATAACCGCACCGGCCTTGCCTCGGCGGCTGAGATGATGAACAACGTGGTGGGCATGATGCTGGTCATCGGCGCCAACACCATCGCCAAGAAGGCCTCCAATACATCCCTCTATTAAGAAAGGGCGGTGAGACAAAATGAAAAGAAAACTTGAGATCTCTGAGTTGATCTTTAAGATCATTAGCTACGTACTGCTGGGTGTGTTCGCGCTGTGTTGTCTCTACCCCTTTGTCTACGCCATCTCCTCCGCCATCAGCGGTCGCTACGCGGTGGAAAACAGCATGGTCTTCCTGTGGCCCGATCCCCGTAACACCGGCATCCAGTTTGAAGCCTTTGGAGAGATGTTTGGCAACAATATGTTCTGGAACTCCTACTCCAACACCTTGTTCCTGACCCTCTACGGTACGCTATGGTCCATGCTGACCGCCATTCTGGGCGCCTACGCGCTGAGCAAGAAGCGCCTGATGTTCCGTAAAGGCTTCAACTTCTTCTTGGTATTCACCATGTGGTTCTCCGCCGGCATCGTGCCCCAGTACCTGAACTACATCGCCACCAGCAAGGCCTTCGAGGCCGTGGGGATCACCGACGACAAGTGGCTGGTGGTCATCGCCATGGGTATGGCGGCCATGAACATCATCCTCTTGCGCAATGCCTTTGAGGGCGTGCCATCTGAAATAGAAGAGGCCGCCATCGTAGACGGCGCCACCGAGATGCAGGTGCTGACCAAGGTATACATCCCCATGAGCAAGTCCACCATCGCCACGGTGTCCCTGCTGTTCGCCATCTCCCGCTGGAACGGCTACTTCTGGGCCCGCCAGATGATCGACAACTCCTACGAGCACCCCTTGCAGGTCTTCCTGCGTAACCAGTTGGAGCAGTACACAGACTCCGAGTACATCGCCGGCTGGAACCGCAGCTACGCGCCGGACTCCATCATCTACGCGCTGGTGGTCTGCTCGGTCATTCCCATCCTTATCATCTACCCCTTCATCCAAAAGTACTTTGCCAAGGGCGTTAACGTCGGCGGCGTGAAGGAGTAAAGAGATAACACCATGGACCAAAGGTCCAACCTAATTTCAAGGAGGAAAAAATGAAAATGAAAAAGACACTTGCTCTTGGCCTGGCCCTGCTGATGCTGCTGGGCGCTCTGGCCGGCTGCGCCCCCTCGATCGGGGAGATCACCCCCTCTGACACCCCTGACGGCCCCGACGGCCCCACCACTACTTCTGATTACAATAACCCCGACCTGGCTTTTGCGCAGGGCACCGTCCTTCGCATGGCCACGGGCTATAACTCCACCAAGACCGGCTTGTTCTTTGATCCCGAGGTGGCCGGCTCCGGCATCACTCTGGCCGACGGCCACACCTACAACACCGGCGATCTGAAGCCCACCTGGGTGGAGGTCCAGAATCAGCTGGGTATGGTCTTTGAGGACAAGTACCAGGGCAACTCCGACTCCAAGGAGTTTGAGTACTGGAAGGAAAAGCTGACCGATGTGGACATGGTGGCCGGCACAGCCAGCCAGCTGGGCGAGTACGGCGTGGCCGGCAGCCTGGTGAACATTGCCGAGCATCTGGACCAGATGCCCAACTTCAAGGCCTATCTGGACGCCAACCCCATCGTCCGGATGTCCATCACCAGCGATACCGCCAACGGCGGCATCTACTTCAGCCCCTACTTCGACGGTGTCAACGACATCGAGCGTATGCCCCTGATGCGTACCGACTGGGTCCGCAAGCTGCTGGACGGCGAGGGCGCCTTTGCCGCCGAGAACTCCGGCACCACCGCTACCCCCGCCTACGAGCCCTATATGCCCACCTCTGGTAAGGTGGACGTGGACGTGGTCACCGCCGACGGCACCAGCGTGGAGACCATCTCCAAGGACTATGACGCCGCCGGTAACATCATTGCCAAGATGAACGCCGTGGGTCCCATGAGCGGCGTGGACGCTGTCAATATGCTCCGCGACTACATCGACCAGGCCTACAACGGCTACTACGGCACGCAGCGCTCCGACCTCTTCATCGGCCAGAACGCCGCCTGGGACGCTGACGAGCTGGTGGCTCTGCTGCGCTGCGTGGTCTCCAACGCTCAGACCCTGAACGGCACCGACCAGATCCAGGGCCTGTTCTCCCGCGAGGACAATAACAACCAGCGTCGTCTGGACATGGTCCATCTGGCCGGCGTCCTCTTCGGCGTGCGCGGCCTGGAGTCCCGGAAGGACTTCCTCTATGTGGACACCGACGGCACCCTCCACGACGCCCGTCAGGAGGCGGCCACCTATGAGGCTCTGGATAAGATGAATAACCTGGTGAAGGAAGGCCTGATCTCCACCGCCTTTGTCAACACCGAGGAGGTCAACTCCAAGCAGTACCTGACCAACGACCTGGGCTTCATGCACTTCGACTACAACCAGACCCAGACCCTCTTCAACGACGATCCTGAGGTGCTGGATAAGGCCAATGGCGAGGAGTACCGGGCGGTCATGGTCCCCGTGGCCCGCTGGTTCGACGGCACTGATCCCAACGGCGTTTATATGCGCTTCGCTGAGTCCTGGCGCAGCGTGAAGCCCGGCGGTTGGGCCATCTCCGCTGCCGGCGTCAAGGGTAACGACGACAAGCTCAAGGCCTGCCTGGCTCTGATCGACTTTGCCTACACCGACGAGGGCATGCTCCTGCTCAGCTACGGTCCCAAGGTCTTCCGCTCCGAAAAGACCTTTAACTTTAACGGTCAGCAGATGCCCGAGATCGCCGATGCCACCCGCACTGAGCTGTGGGAGAAGGCTGGCGGCAACTACACCAACTACGCCCGTCAGTACCTGGGCTCCACCCTGTCCTTCGTCAAGTGCCAGTCCTTCGAGTACCAGTGCACCACCGATGCCGGCAAGGAGGGCGCGGGCTACATCTCCAACGCCATTGCTCTGGGCACCATCAAGCATCCCATTCTGGACGTTGACAGTTCCAACTGGTGGTACACCAGCGTGCCCACCACCCTGCCCACCACCAAGGTGGAGAACGACCAGATCAACAGCTACTCCAACCTGGGCAGCGTGATGTTCGGCACCTCCAAGGATCAGAAGAACATTCTGGTGGACATCATCGTCGGCGGCTACAAGGAAGAGGGCATGAACGACGCTGCCTCCGCCGCCGCCACCGTGGCCGGCGCCTACTCCGGCTCCCAGTATCTGGAGCTCCAGAACCGCGGCTGGCAGCGGGCCATCGACTTCTACGACACCATTAAGTAATTGATCGCTGCCTCTAGCGCAGCTCGGTAAGGCCGCTTTCCCCAGTCTCCGCAAGGAGGCTGGGGAAAGGTGAAACAGGGAGGTCGCTATGTATAAAAGACAAGTCAAACTGCAACGAGTGTTTTGCATGATAGCCCTCATCGCCAGCGTGCTGGTCTTTGCCTACTCGCTGGGGCTGGTGACGGATCTCTACGACTCGTTGTATACCGCCATGTATAACCCCAACGACTACGACGACTCTGCCGTCACCGGGGCCAGGATCTTCTACGACATCCAGCCCTTTAATAACCAGCTCATGCTGGCGGGCCTTGGTCTGATCATTCTCTCCCTGGGCCTGTTCCTTACCAACACCCATGTCCGCCGGCGCTACTACATCGGCAACTATGTGTCCACCGCCATCTGGTCCGTGGCCGCTCTGGCCGTGGCTGTGTGGGGTCACATCCAGGTGGAGGCCTTCAAACTTCAATATCTCACCACGGTGAACTTTGAAGAACTGAAGACCTATGCCGAGCGCAACAAGAGCTACTACACCGAATCCACCTTCTGGTTCGACGCGCACTATATTGTCCTGGGCGTGCTGGTGCTCGCCGTGGTCATTTTGGTGGGCAACGTCATCTGGAAGATCAGTCTCATGAAGCAGGAGGCCGCCCTTCTCAACGGCTCTGCCGCCAAGACCCAGAGCGGCGCTGCCGCCAAGGCCCAGTGAACCACGCCTGGAAGGGAAAGCCCACCGCGCTTATGAATTAGAAGGAGGCGACAGCATCATGAATGAAGAGCAGATGATCCGGCGAGATAGGATGCGCTTCAAGAAAAACAAATTGTCCGCCAATCTCACGCTGCTGGCTATCGTGCTGGATGTGCTGTACTTTGTCAACATCTATCAAAATGACGCCGGTTCCTATTACCATAACTGGCTGATCGGCGTCTCCATCGTCTATAACCTGGTCTTTATGCTGGCCGCGTTCCTCTCGGAAGAGGGCGCGAAGAACTACAAAAAGGCCTACTCCATTCCCCTGGTGCTCCTGGGGATCGTCCAAGTTGTCCGCGTCTTTATCCTCCCCTGGCAAGCGCACAGCTACATCGACGTAGAGGCCGGCTTCCCCGAGCCCCCCATGGGCGACGGTCAGTTTATTTACCTGATCGTTTTGCTCATCGCCTCGGCGGTCTGTCTGGTGGCCGCAGCTGTGGTCAACTTCATGAAGTGCAACGCTCTGGAGTCCCACTTAAAAATGCTGGAAGAGCGCTCCGCTGAAAGCGGCGCTCTGGCCGGCAAGTCCGCTTGAAGGAGGGGTCAAGATGGCTGAACTGAGTTTACAGCATATCGACAAGATATACGACAACAACGTCCAGGCGGTCTTTGACTTCAACCTGGACGTGAAGGACGGCGAGCTCATCGTGCTGGTGGGCCCCTCGGGCTGCGGCAAGTCCACCACCCTTCGGATGGTGGCTGGCCTGGAGGACATCTCCAAGGGCCGGCTCTACCTGGACGGCAAGGATATCACCCAGACCCCCGCCAAGGACCGGGATATGGCCATGGTCTTCCAGAACTACGCTCTTTATGGCCACATGACCATCTACGAGAACATGGCCTTCTCCCTGACCCTGCGCAAGGAAAATCCCAACGTCATCCACAAAAAGGTGCTGGCGGCGGCGGAGATCCTGGGCCTGACCTCCCAGCTCAACAAAAAGCCCAACCAGCTCTCCGGCGGCCAGCGCCAGCGCGTGGCCATGGGCCGGTCCATTGTCCGAAACCCCAAGGTCTTCCTCTTTGACGAGCCTCTTTCCAACCTGGACGCCAAGCTCCGCGGCGCCACCCGCCGGGAGATCCTGCTCCTACATAAGCGGCTGAAGGCCACCATGCTCTACGTTACCCACGACCAGACCGAGGCTTTGACCCTGGCTGACCGCATCGTGTGTATGTCCATGGGCCACGTTCAGCAGGTGGGCACGCCTTTGGAGCTTTACGATTCCCCCAACAATGTCTTCGTGGCCAGCTTTATCGGTCTGCCGCCTATGAACCTCTTTGACGTGAAGGTGGACGGGGACGACCTGGTCATCCAACAGGACCAGGGATACCGCATCGCCCTCACCGCCCAGGAGAAGCAGATCCTGGCCGCCTATCAGGGCAAGGAGATCATCATGGGCGTCCGGCCCGAGGACATCGAAGAGGGCGCGGGGATCCCCATGGTGGTGACCAACAACGAGAACCTGGGCATGAACACCCTGGTCTACGGCAACATCGGCGGCCCCGGCGGCGTGAAGCTCTGCGCCAAGCTGAAGGGCTGGATCGGTCATCAGCACGGCGACAAGATCCAGGTCGCCATCCAGCGCAAGCATCTCTTTGACAAAGAGACGACCAACGCCATTCGGTAAGGGGGCGAGAGACATGGAAAAGAAGAAACTGGGCTTTGTGGGAGGTCTCAAGGAATTCTTCCGCAAGCGCATCGTGACGTTGAAGCATAAGCCCCAGAACATCCCGATGGTCATGCTGGTCATTACCTTCCTGTACTACTCGCTGAATTTGACGAAGATCTCCAACGCCACCGCTACGGTGAATGTGACGCCCATGGGCCTGTGCGGCTTCATCGCCATGCTGTTCTCCATGCTGGCGCTGGTGTGCTTTATGAACTCCTTTCCCAGCCGCAAGCCGGTGAATAAGCCCATGCTCATCCTCATGTTCGTCATGATGCTGGGCGTGCTGGGGGCGGACGGGCTCTACTACAATACGGTGCTTGCCGCCGCCCAGATCATCAAGCGTACACCGGACAAGATCGCCATTATGAACAGCGTCCTCCAGGTTCTGATGACCCACATGATCCTGATCGCGGTCTCCCTCGCCATTGTGGCGCTGATGCCTGTTTACAGCAAGCTCATCCGCAAGATCAAGACCAGCGTGGAGGTGGAGGCCGGCGGCGAGATGGCCGCCATCGACGTCTCCGGCGAGGACTGATATGGCAAGCAAGCCCGAAAAGAGCCACCGGCAGAAAAAGCAGCAGCACAGCGCCACGGAGTACTACAAGCTCAACACCCAGGCCGTGGAGGACCTGGCCTCGGCGGACGCGTCCAACTCCCCGGCGGTCACTCCAGAGGAGTTGGAGCGATATGGCGCCACCAAAAAGGGCGTCCTTCCCAACTGGCTGAAGGTCTGCTTCGCGAAATTCTGGTTTGCCGGGGCGGTGGAGTTTTTCATGGTCACTGGCCTTGTGCTGATCTATCCCGGCATCGCCCTGCTGGAAAACCAGATCGTGGTCGTGGGCATCGTGATGGGCATGGTCACAGACCTGCTTACCAACAATGTCCTACGGTTTATGGCCTATCCGGAGGGGGCCAACGACCACTGGATGATGTTCCCGAAGCCTGGCTTTTTTGCCTTCTTTTTTAACATCATCTACGCCATGCTTTTGGTCCTGCTGGTCAATCTGCTCTACATTGCCACCAACCTCGGCTTGAACGCCGTCTTCGGTGGGGGTCACCTGAGCATGGAGCCCATTTCCTTCGGCCTTTTCTATCTGCTCTGCGATCTGGCGCTGGTCGGGCTGAAAAATCTCGTCATCCACTTGGTCTCATCCCGGAAAAACAAGAATGTGCAGGAGGGTTAAGTCATGTCTACCCTGGAGCTGAAAAACGTCAACAAAATATACCCCAACGGATTCCACGCGGTTCATGATTTCAACCTCACCATCGACAAAGGTGAGTTCATTGTCTTCGTTGGACCCTCCGGCTGCGGGAAGTCCACCACGCTGCGGATGATCGCCGGACTGGAGGACATCTCCAGCGGCGACTTCGAGATCGACGGCAAGCGGGTCAACGAGCTTGGCCCCCGGGAACGGGAGGTGGCCATGGTCTTCCAGAGCTACGCCCTTTACCCCAACATGACCGTCTTTGACAACATCGCTTTCGGCCTCACCCTTCAGGGTGTGGACGACGACGTCATCGAAGAGCGGGTGCTCAAGACCGCCAAGATCCTGGGCTTGACCGACTACCTGGACCGCTTCCCCCGGGCCCTGTCCGGCGGCCAGCGTCAGAGAGTAGCCATCGGTCGGTCCATCATCCGCAAGGTGGGCATCTTCCTGATGGATGAGCCCTTGTCCAACCTGGACGCCAAGCAGCGCGTGACCATGCGCTCCGAGATCGCCCAGATCCACCGGGAGGCTGGCGCCACCACCATCTACGTCACCCATGACCAGACCGAGGCTATGACCCTGGCCGACCGCATCGTGGTCATGAAGGACGGCTACGTTCAGCAGATCGGCACCCCCAAGGAGCTGTATTTCGCCCCCGTCAACGTCTTTGTGGCCGGCTTTATCGGCGAACCGCCGATGAACTTTATCCGCTCCACGGTCCAAGGGGGCAAGATCGCCTTGGGCGACAACACCCTGGATCTGGCCCCGGTGCTGGGCGACAAGCTCTCCGCCTACGAGGGCAAGAAGATCGTCTTTGGTTTCCGTCCCGAGGCCATCGAGCTGGGCAAGGTGGAGGAGGCCTACCAGATCAACGCCTCTGTGGAGCTCACCGAGATGCTGGGCGACAACACCAACGTCTATGTGGTGGCCGGAGAGGAGCGCGCCATTCTCAAGGTCGATCCCCACGATACCCCGGAGATGGACGCCACCATCACCTTCTCCATCCCCTACAAGAGCGTCTACCTCTTTGACGACGAGACCGAAATGGTCATCCAGTGAGGAGTAAGGGCCCTTTCAAATGGACAAAAGCTCCGAGTTCTATGGAACTCGGAGCTTTTATTTTTTCCTTGCCAGCCATATTTTTCTGGACTTCTTGTCCCAGGTGCGGTATACTATGGATATGGACAAAAAGGATGTGCAAAGGAGGGGTCCCATGCTGCAGATCGGCCTTCGACTCCACGACGGTGAGAAGCTGCCTCTGGAGGAGCTGCTGCCCATTACCGCGCAAAAGGGGTTCAAATGCGTCCACATGGCCCTTGGTAAGTCCCTCAAGGACGTGCCCAACGGCCCGGCCAATTTGAATCCGGGCTACGCAGGCTATCTCAAACGCCTGTTTTGGGAAAACGGCCTGGACATTGCGGTGCTGGGGAACTACCTGAACCTGGCCCATCCCGACCCCACGGCCCTGCGGGACATCCAGGAGCGCTACTACGCCCACATCCGCTTCGCCGCCTACCTGGGCTGTGCCATGGTGGGCACGGAGACGGGCGCGCCCAATCCGGAGTATAAATTCTGCCCGGAATGCCGCTCCGACGAGGCCCTTTCTACCTTTATCAAGAATTTTAAGCCGGTGGTCCGTTGCGCCGAGCAGTATGGCGTCACCGTCGCCATCGAGCCGGTGGTCAAGCACATCGTATGGAACCCCAAGCGGTGCCGGGCGGTGCTGGACGAGATCGGCAGCCACAATTTGCGGGTGCTCTTCGATCCGGTGAACCTGCTGAGCATGGAGAATTTGCCCCGCCGGGACGAGGTCCTGGCCGAGGCCATGGAGCTTTTGGGCCCGGACATCGCCATGGTCCATTTGAAGGACTACCTCCCTGAGGACGCCGGCGGCCAGCTCAAGGCCGCCGCCCCCGGCCACGGCGGCATGGACTATACCGCTGTCATGCGGTTTTTAAAGGCGGAAAAGCCCTATATCTACGCCACGCTGGAAAACACCAACCCTGACAACGCCGAGGACTGCCGCAAAGCCATGGAAGCGGCCTACCTGGAGGCGTAAGAGAGCATGGATACCATCCTCTATGTGGGCGAGCACCCCAGGACCTACGATGTGCGCTGGCACAGCCATGAGCACTGGGAGCTTGTGTACTGCACCACCGGCGAGGGCGCCTTCCGGCTGGAAAACGGTACGGTGATCCACTACCGGCACAAACAGGCTGTGGCCATCCCCCCCGGAGAAGTCCACATGAACAACTCCGACCAGGGCTTTACCAACATCCATCTGACCATGGAAGCGCCCGCTTTTCCTTACAAAACGGCCTTTTTGGTGGAGGACGACGCGCAGGGAAATATGGGCGCCGCCTTTGCCCAGGCCCGGTTTTACGCCCAGTCCGACCTGCGCCGCCGGGATCTGGTACTCTCTGCCCTAGGAGAGCTGATCACCAGCTTCATGATCGCCTTTCGGGACAACGGGGAGTTTTCTCCGGCAGTGGAGATGATCCGCTCCAGCATCATCCGCAACTTTGCCAGCCCTGCCTTTGAGCTGGACGGCGAGATCCGCCGGATGCCCTTCAACTACGACTATCTGCGTAAGCTCTTTCAAAAGGAGATGGGGCTGACGCCGCTGAAGTACATGATGGACCTTCGTATGAAGCGGGCCCGGACCATGCTGGGCGCCGCCTGGACCAGGGAGTATTCCGTGGCCGAGGTGGCGGAGAACTGCGGCTTTTCCGACGCGCTTTACTTCTCTCGGGTGTTCAAAAAGTACTATGGCTGCTCCCCCACGGAGTTTGTCAAGCACAGCAAAGGGGAGGGATAGCCACCGCCATATCCGTATTGTGAATATTTCGTATCGTTTCTGACATATGGTTATGCAATACCATATATTATAATGGCATTTACAAGGGAAAATATAGCCAATTCCAACAAACCCGCCTCTTTTTACAAGGGCCCGGGCAACCAAGGAAACCAATTTTAGGAGGAGTTTTATTATGGGCATCGACATTCGCTATTCCACCGGACCCAACGACGTCAAGCGCTATACCACCGAGGAGCTCCGCCGGGAGTTCCTGATCGAAAACCTCTACCAGCCCGACCAGGTGGTGGCGGTCTACTCCCATGTGGACCGCATGGTCACGATGGGCTGTATGCCTGTAAAGGAGAGCGTGTCCATCGACAAGGGCATGGACGTGTGGCACACCTTCGGCGTGGACTACCTGCTCCAGCGCCGGGAGATCGGTATCTTTAACATTGGCGGCGACGGCGCCATCACCGTGGACGGCAAGGTGTACGAGCTGGGCTACAAGGATTGCCTCTACATCACCATGGGGGCCAAGGAGGTCCTGTTCTCCTCTAAGGATGCCGCCAAGCCCGCCAAGTTCTACATGGTCTCCGCTCCCGCCCACTGCGCCTATGAGACCCGGCTCATCAAGATCGCCGACGCGGCCAAGAAGCCCCTGGGCGCCATGGAGACTTCCAACAAGCGGGTCATCAACCAGTTCATCCACCCCGATGTGCTCAAGACCTGCCAGCTCTCCATGGGCATGACGGTGCTGGACCCCGGCAGCGTTTGGAACACCATGCCCGCCCACACCCATGAGCGGCGCATGGAGGTCTATATGTACTTTGAGGTGCCCCAGGACAACGTGGTCTTCCACATGATGGGCCAGGGTCAGGAGACCCGCCACATCGTCATGCAAAACGAGCAGGCCGTCATCAGCCCCAGCTGGTCTATTCACGCCGGCGCCGGCACCAGCAATTACACCTTCATCTGGGCCATGGGCGGAGAGAACCAGACCTTTGACGACATGGACACCATTCCCACCACCGAGCTTCGGTAAAACTTCTGAGAGGGGGAGCGATCCCATGAAATTTCATCTGCTGACCGCCACCTCTGTCTCCGCCTGCTTTGAACTGGAAAACGACGCGCCCTATTACGCGCCCCAGACCTTCGATGTGACGTTGGACGGCCAGACGGTCCTTCAGGACGTGAAGACTAATGTCTTCTCCCTCTTTGACCTGACGCCGGACACAGCCTATGAGGTGGCGGTGGAAGGGGACGTGACCGCCTTCCGCACCCTGCCCGAGAGCGCCTGCTTGAACGTCATGGACTTTGGGGCCAAGGCCGACGGGGTCAGCGACGATACCGCCGCCATCCAAAGCGCCATCAACGTCTGCCCCAGCGGCGGCCGGGTCATGGTGCCCGCGGGGACCTACCTCATCCGGCCCCTGGTGCTCAAGTCCGATCTGACGCTGCACTTAAAAGAGGGCGCGGTGCTGAAGGCCGACCCGGTGGAGGAGCACTATCCGTTGCTGCCCGGCGAGCCGGAGGACGGAGTTACTGGGGCGAATATCCAAGTGAACTCTTGGGAAGGAACGCCTGCCCTGGGCCGCCAGAGCATCTTGTCTGCCTATTACGCGCAGAATATCACCGTGGTGGGCCAGGGCGTTATCGACGGCAACGCCTCCTTTGACACCTGGTGGAAGGACGTGAAGGCCCGGACCATCGCGAGGCCCAAGCTGGTGTTCTTCAACCGCTGTGAGCACGTGACCTTCCATGGCATCCTGGGCCGCAATTCCCCGGCCTGGAACTTCCACCCCTTCTTCTGCAAGGACGTAGGTTTTTACCAGATCGCCGTGGAGGCTCCGCCTGATTCCCACAACACCGACGGCACCGACCCCGAGAGCTGCGATGATGTGCGCTATATCGGCGTTCGGTTCTCCGTGGGCGACGACGCCATCGCCATCAAGTCGGGCAAGATGTACATGGGCATGAAGTATAAGACCCCCGCCACCCATCACCTGATCCGCAACTGCTTGATGGAGCGGGCCCACGGGGCGTTGACCCTGGGCAGCGAGATCTCCGGCGGTATCAAGGACCTGACGGTGAGTCAGTGCCTCTTCTCCCACACTGACCGGGGCCTTCGCATCAAGACCCGGCGAGGTCGGGGCGAGCAGTGCGTGGTGGACGGTGTGGAGTTCTCCAACATCCAGATGGACAACGTCATGTGCCCCATTGTCATCAACATGTACTACTTCTGCGACCCTGACGGCAAGACCGAATACGTCTGGACCAAGGAGGCCCTTCCCGTGGACGAGCGGACCCCCCACATGGGCTCCTTCACCTTCCGGGATATGATCTGCACCGACTGTGAGTGGGCCGCCGCCTACTGCTACGGCCTGCCGGAAATGCCCATCGACAGCGTCACCATCGAGAACGTGTCCTTCACCTTTAAGCCAGGCGCCCAGTCCGGTCGGCCCGCTATGATGAGCTACATCGAGGACGTTTCCAAACTGGGGCTTTACTTCAACTGCGTCAAGAAGGTCAAGTTGAAGAACGTGAGACTGGAGGGCCAAGAGGGAGCGCGGGTCATCACGGAAAACGTGGGGGAGGTGGACGATCAATGAACCTGATCGAGCGCTATGTTCAGCAGATCCTGGACGGCTCCACCCCCGACAAGCCTCTTTGGAACATCGAGAAGATCCACCAGGGCAAGATCAACGGCTGGAACTACATTGACGGGTGCATGATGATCGCCCTGCTGAATCTTCATGAGATAACGGGGAGTAAAATTTACTTCGAGTTTGCCGAACAGTATTTGGACTACTACGTTCTGGAAGATGGGTCCATGCGGGGCTACCAGGAGGAGGACTACAACCTGGATAACCTGTGCGAGGGCCGCCCCCTCTTCGATGTCTACGCCGCCACGGGGAAGGAGAAGTACCGCCTGGCCATCGAAAAGCTCTATGGTCAGATCAAGCGCCAGCCCCGGACGGCGGAGGGGAACTTCTGGCATAAGAAGATCTACCCAAACCAGGTCTGGCTGGACGGGCTCTATATGGCCCAGGTCTTCTACACCAAATACACCACCCAGTTTGAAGGCTGCGCCAACTACCCCGATATCTTAAAGCAGTTCCAGACCGTTCGGGCCAAGATGTACGACGACAAGACCGGCCTCTACCGCCACGGCTGGGACTCCAGTAAGAGCGCCTTCTGGTGTGAGCCGGACGGCAGGAGCAAAAACCCTTGGCTTCGCTCCCTGGGCTGGTTCTCCGCCGCCTTGATCGACGTGACCAGCCAGTTGGCGGTTGGTCATGAGGACATGAAGGCGGAGCTCACCGGCATTGCCCGGGAACTGGCCGGGAATCTCGCCAAATATGTAGACGAGAAGGTGGGCATGCTCTGGCAGGTGCCTGACCAGCCCGGAAGAGAGGGCAACTACCCAGAGACCTCCGGCTCAGCTATGGCGGCCTACTTCTTCCTCAAGGGCGCGCGCACCGGTATTTTGGACAAGTCCTATGCTCCGGTGGGGGCCAAGATCTTCCAAAATATCTGCAAGACCTATCTCACCGAGGTGGATGGCAAGCTGAATCTGGGCGGCATTTGCCTGGTGGCCGGCCTTGGCCCGGAGAACAACCGACGCCGGGACGGCAGCTACGAGTACTATATCTCCGAGCCTATTGTGGAAAACGACGCCAAGGGCCTGGCCCCCTTCCTGATGTGCTACACCGAGCTGCTTCGCTCCGGGCAGGACCTGTCCTTCCTGGAGAAGTAATGGAAACGCTGGGTATTTAAGCAGCGAAAAACAACTAGGAGTATTACGAAAATCATTTTATAAAAGGAGTTTGATCATCATGGTAAACGACAAGAGCTTTCGTCTGGACGGTAAGGTAGCCCTGGTCACAGGCGCTTCCTACGGCATCGGCTTCGCCATCGCCAGCGCCTACGCCAACGTGGGCGCCACCATCGTCTTCAACGACATCAAGCAAGAGCTGGTGGACAAGGGCCTGGCCGCCTACAAGGAACTGGGCATTACCGCCCACGGCTACGTCTGCGACGTCACCGACGACAACGCGGTCAAGGAGATGGTGGCGAAGATCGAAAAGGAGGTCGGCGTCATCGACATCCTGGTCAACAACGCCGGCATCATCAAGCGTATCCCCATGCTGGAGATGACCGCCAACGACTTCCGCCAGGTCATCGACATCGACCTCAACGGTCCCTTCATCGTCTCCCAGGCCGTGCTGCCCTCCATGATCAAGAAGGGCCACGGCAAGATCATCAACATCTGCTCCATGATGAGCGAGCTGGGCCGTGAGACCGTCTCCGGCTACGCCGCCGCCAAGGGCGGCCTGAAGATGCTGACCCGGAACATCTGCGCGGAGTTCGGCGCGGCCAACATTCAGTGCAACGGCATCGGCCCGGGCTATATCGCCACGCCCCAGACCGCGCCTCTGCGTGAGAAGCAGCCCGATGGCTCCCGCCATCCCTTCGACGAGTTTATCTGCTCCCGGACTCCCGCCGGCCGCTGGCTGCAGCCCGAGGAGCTGACCGGCCCCGCTATCTTCCTGGCCAGCGACGCCTCCAACGCCGTCAACGGCCACATTTTGTACGTTGATGGCGGCATCCTGGCCTACATTGGGAAACAACCTTGATAGGCGATACGGAAACTGATTTTTAAGAGGAGAGCATATCATGGAGAAACTCAACTATAAGGTCCTGAGGGCCTCGGGCTATCAGGGCTATATCCTGGAGAAGGCGCCGGAGAAGGTCTTACAGTTCGGCGAGGGCAACTTCCTCCGGGCCTTTGTGAACTACTGGTTCGACGTGGCCAACGAGAAGGCCGGCTGGAACGGCAAGTGCGTGCTGGTCCAGCCCATCGCCCCGGGCCTTGCTAAACTCATCAATGAGCAGGAGGGCCTCTACACCCTCTACCTCCGGGGCCGTGAAAACGGCGAGAAGGTGGACCGCAAGCGGGTCATCTCCTCGGTTTCCCGTTGCCTGAACCCCTATGAAAAGGCCGACTTCGACGCCATGATGGACGTGGCGGTGTCCGACGATCTGGAGTATGTGGTGTCCAACACCACCGAGGCGGGCATTGTCTACGATCCCGCCTGCCAGCTCACCGACGAGCCCGCTTCCTCCTTCCCTGGCAAGCTGACTCAGGTGCTCTACAAGCGCTGGCAGGCTGGGAAGTCCGGCCTTGTCATCCTCTCTTGCGAGCTCATCGACAACAACGGCAAGGAACTCCTCAAGTGCGTCAACCAGTACATCGACCAGTGGAAGCTCCCCGAGGGCTTCAAGGCCTATGTGAACAACGACTGCACCTTCTGCTCCACCCTGGTGGACCGCATCGTTCCCGGTCGCATCCGGGACGAGGCAGAGGTGGCCCGGCTGGACGCCGAGAACGGCTACACCGACCCCCTCACCGATGTGGGCGAGGTCTTCGGCGTTTGGAACATCGAGGGTCCCGCGTGGCTGGAGGAGAAGCTCCCCTTTAAGAAGGCTGGGGTCAACTGCCCTGTGGTGCCCGACGTGACCCCCTATAAGAAGCGCAAGGTCCGCATCCTGAACGGCGCTCACACCGGCTTTGTGCTGGGGGCCTACCTGGCGGGCTTTGACATCGTCCGGGACTGCATGGAGGACGATACCGTCCGGGGCTTTATGAACAAGATGCTCCATGAGGAGATCATCCCCACCCTGCCCCTGGACAAGAAGGACCTGGAGGACTTTGCCTCCGCCGTCCAGGACCGGTTCAACAACCCCTTCGTCAACCATGAGCTCATGAGCATTTCCCTGAACTCCACCTCCAAGTGGCGGGCCCGGAATATGCCCTCCTTCCTGGAGTACATCGAAAAGACCGGCAAGCTGCCCCAGTGCCTCACCATGTCCTTTGCCGCCTACATCGCCTTCTTCAGTAACGACATCCAAGAGCGCAATGAGAAGGGCCTTGTGTGCAAGCGGCCCAAGGGCGACACCTACACCTGCTCCGACGATGGCTGGGCCCTGGACTTCTACTATGCCCACAGAGGCGACAGCGTGGAGGACCTGGTCCATGCCGTGATGACCAACGAGCAGATGTGGGGCCAGGACCTGACCAAGATCCCCGGCTTTGAGACCGCCACCGTGGCCAATGTCAAGCTCATCCGGGAGAAGGGGGCCAAGGCCGCCTACGCCGCCTGCCTGTAAGGAATTCCAAAGCCCATCTCCCGCTGAGCAGTTACAGTGTAAAGCGGGAATACCCTCCGCTCTTTGAAGCGGTAGCAAGGGAGCGAGCAGAAAAATGCCCGACTTTATCAAAATTCACCCCAACGACAACGTAGCCGTGGCCCTGCGGCCCATTCCCAAGGGGACGGTGTTTGAAGGCGTCAGCGCCAATATGGACATCCCCCAAGGCCACAAGATGGCCCTGAAGGCCATTGCCCTGGGCGAAAATGTCATCAAATACGGCTTTGCTATCGGCCACGCCACCGAGGCCATCGCCCCGGGGGACTGGACCCATACCCACAACATGCGGACCAATCTGGAGGGGGAGATGGAGTATACCTATTCCCCCAAGGCAGTCCCTGTGGCTCCCGTCCCCACCGCCACCTTCCAGGGCTACCGCCGTAAGGATGGCCGGGCCGCCACCCGCAACGAGATCTGGATCATCCCCACCGTGGGCTGCGTCAACGATGTGGCCAAGGCCCTGGTGCGGGAGAATCAAGACCTGGTCAAGGGCTCCATCGACGGGCTCTATACCTTCACCCATCCCTTCGGCTGCTCCCAGACTGGGGAGGACCACGCCCAGACCCGCAAGCTGCTGGCCGCCCTGACCCGCCACCCCAACGCGGGAGCGGTGCTGGTGCTGAGCCTGGGCTGCGAGAATTTGACCCACGAACAATTCCTGGCTGAGCTAGGTGACTTTGACCCCGACCGGGTAAAGTTCCTCACCTGCCAGGATGTGGACGACGAATTAACTGCCGCCCGGCCCATTTTGGAGGAGTGCGCCAAGTTCGCCTCCCAGTTCCAGCGGGAGAGCATCCCCGCCAGCGAACTGGTGGTGGGCATGAAGTGCGGCGGCTCCGACGGCCTTAGCGGTATCACCGCCAACCCCACCGTAGGCCGCTTCAGCGACCTCTTGGTGGCCATGGGCGGCTCCACAGTGCTCACCGAGGTGCCTGAGATGTTTGGCGCGGAGGGCTTTTTGATGGACCGCTGTATCAGCGAGGCGGTCTTCCAAAAGGCCGTTTCCATGATCAACGGCTTCAAAAACTACTTCATTCGCCACGGCGAGGTGGTCTACGACAACCCCAGCCCGGGCAACAAGCAAGGCGGCATCACCACCCTGGAGGACAAGTCCTGCGGCTGTGTGCAAAAGGGCGGCTCCGCCCCCATCATGGACGTGATCGGTTACGGCGAGCAGGTGACCACCAAGGGCCTCAATATGCTCTACGGTCCCGGTAACGACCTGGTCTCCGCCACGGCTCTCACTGCCGCCGGGGCCCACGTCATTTTGTTCACCACCGGCCGGGGCACCCCCTTCGGCGCTCCCGCCCCCACCATGAAGCTGGCCACCAATACGCCTCTGGCTACGAAAAAATCCACATGGATCGACTTCAACGCCGGGGTGGTAGCCGACGGCAAGAAGACCCTGGACGAGGCCGCCCGGGATCTGATGGACCTGGTGCTGGAGGTCTGCTCGGGCAAGAAGACCCGGGCCGAGGAGAAGGGCTTCCGGGAAATTTCGATTTTCAAAGACGGAGTCGTGCTGTAACCAAAAGAGAGGAGCCGTGGGCATGGCGATCGGCGTTTCCAAAAAAGATGAATCCTTTCGCCAATACGCCCTCACCGGCCCGGCGCTGAAGGTGCTGCTGGCGGTGTGTTTGCCGCTGGCCCTATACCAGGCGCTCCAGAGCATCTTTTCGATCCTGGATACCCTGATGGCGTCCCACATCAGCGCAAGCTCGGTCTCCGCCGTGGCGGTTTTGAACCAGATCAAGTCCATGATCTCCGCCATTGGCGGCGGGCTTTCTATGGGCGGGTGCATCAAGATCTCCGAGAGCTATGGTAAGGGGGATTATGACGCTGTCCGCCGTCAGGTCTCCACGCTATACGCCATCACTGTGGCTGTGGGCGTGGTCCTCATCGGGCTGCTCATTCCCTTTGCCCGGCCCTTTTTGGCCCTGCTGCAAACGCCCCAGGAGCTGATCGACACCGGCATCGGCTATTTCCGGGTGGAGATCCTGACGCTGGTGGTGGTCTTTTTCAATAACGTCTACATCGCCACCGAGAAAGCCCGGGGCCACTCCCGGAAGATCCTGATCTTGAATCTTGCCGTTATCCTGACCAAGCTGGGTCTCACGGCGCTCTTTGTCTACGTGCTGGACCAGGGGGTCATGATGATCTCCGTGGCCACGTTGTGTGGACAGCTGCTGCTGCTGGGCTACGCGATATGTACCATGCCCCACGACGAGGGTGCTTTTCGCTTTGGCCGGAGCAACATCGAGTGGAAGCGCCGGACCGTTCTGCCCATGCTGAACCTCTCCTACCCCGTGGCGGCGGAGAAAATGCTTTTCCAGGCGGGAAAGGTGACGGTGAACTCCATGGCCGGGGCCTACGGGTCCCTCACCGCGGGCGCCCTGGGAATCTCCAACAACATCGGTGGGCTCACCACCGGCTGGCAGTCGGGGATGCAGGACGGCGCGGCGCCCCTGATCAGCCAGAACCGGGGCGCGGGCAAGTACCGCCGGACCCTGCGGCTCTACATTTGGCTGATCGTGGTCAATGTGGCCATTGGCGCCATTGGCCTGGTGGCGGTGACCCAGACCTTGCCCTGGTTGGCCCAGGTCTTCGCCCAGTCCAAAAATCAGTTTGACCCGGTCTTCCAGCAGATGATCGTGGATATCCACAGCTACGAAAAGCTGGGCTACATCACCCTGGGACTCCACTCGGCCACCCTGGCGCTGCTGCTGGGCTATGGCTATACCAAGCTGACCCTGATCCTCAACGTCTCCCGCGTGTTTATCTTCCGGGTGCCTGTTTTGTGGTATTTGCAGCACTATACCGCCATGGGCTCCGAGGCCGTAGGCGTCACTATGATGGTGTCCAACATCTCCGTGGGCATATGCGCGGTGCTGTTTGCCATTCCGGTGATCGTCCACATCCTCAAAAAGGACCGGGAGACGGCCCAGGAAACCTTAGAAACGTAGATCCATTGTAAAATCGCAATTTAAAATAGGAGGGAACCCAATATGAACGACATTCTCAAGCGCATTTCCGACATTGGCATCATCCCTGTCATCGCCTTCAACTCCGTGGACGAGGCGGTGCCCCTCTGTAAGGCTCTGGTGGCCGGCGGCCTGCCCGCGGCCGAGGTGACCTTCCGCACCGCCTGTGCCGAGGAGTGCATCAAGATCATCAACAAGGAAGTGCCCGAGATGCTGCTGGGCGCGGGCACGGTGCTCACCTGCGAGCAGGCCGACAAGGCCATGGCCGCCGGCGCGTCCTTCATCGTAGCCCCCGGCTACGATCCCGCCGTGTGCCAGCACGTGCTGGACAAGGGCGGCATCATGGTCCCCGGCACCTGCTCCGCCGGCGAGATGCAGCAGGCCATGAACCAGGGCTGCCAGGGTCTGAAGTTCTTCCCTGCCGAGGCCAACGGCGGCGTGGGCATGCTCAAGAACATCGGCGCGGCGCTGAAGTCCGCTCGCTGGATGTGCACCGGCGGCGTCAACGCCAAGAATGTCAACGACTACCTGGGCTATGACCAGATCATGGCCGTGGGCGGCACCTGGATGTGCAAGAGCGATATGATCAAGGCCGGCAAGTGGGATGAGATCACCGCCATGTGCCAGGAGGCCGTGCGCACCATGCTGGGATTCACCCTCAAGCATGTGGGTATCAACTGTGGCGACGCCGCCCAGGCCGCCAACGTGGCCAAGGCCATCGGCGCCATCTTTGGCTTCCCTTATAAGGAGGGCAACTCCTCTGACTTTGCCGGCACCGTCGTGGAGGCTTGCAAGGTGAAGAAGCCCGGCACCATGGGCCATATCGCCATCGGCACCAACGACGTGGATCGGGCCATCTACCACCTGGGCCTCCAGGGCGTCAAGTTTATGGACACCGACAAGGTGGTGGACCAGGCTACCGGCAAGACCAAGGCCGTCTACATCGAGGGCGAGTTCGGCGGGTTTGCTATCCACCTGGTGAAGAACTGAGAAGCGCGAGGGTAGGCGGCCCGGACCCGATGGACCGGCGACAGGCCAAAAACAGGCGAACGCCAAAGGCGTGAGCGGCATTTTGGCCGCGCAGCCGGGAAGCGGGGCCGAAAAGGCCGCCCAACTCGAGCGTGACAACAGCGTACATACCTAAAATTGAAATATAGGAGGAACCCTACATGAAAGTCATTACCTTCGGCGAGCTCATGATCCGTCTCCAGCCCTACAACTACGAGCGCTTTGTCCAGGCCGACCATCTGGAGTTCACCTTCGGCGGCGGCGAGGCCAACGTGGCCGTGTCCCTGGCCAACTACGGCCTGGACGCCGCCTACGTCACCAAGCTGCCTGCCCACGCCATCGGCCAGGCCGCGGTCAACAGCCTGCGCCGCTATGGTGTGGACACCTCCCTGATCACCCGGGGCGGCGACCGCGTGGGCATCTACTTCAACGAGAAGGGCGCTTCCCAGCGCGGCAGCGTGTGCATCTATGACCGGGCCCATTCCGCCATCCAGGAGGCCACCAAGGCCGACTTCGACTGGAACAAGATCTTTGACGGCGCCGACTGGTTCCACTTCACCGGCATCACTCCGGCTCTGGGCCCCAACGTGGTGGAGATCTGCAAGGAGGCCTGCCAGGCCGCCAAGGCCAAGGGCGTGAAGATCTCTTGCGACCTCAACTACCGCGGCAAGCTGTGGACCCGGGACCAGGCCCGGGCGGCCATGACGGACCTCTGCCAGTATGTGGACGTGTGCATCTCCAACGAGGAGGACGCCAAGGACGTGTTCGGCATCGAGGCCGAGGCTACCGATATCTACGGCGGCAGCCTGAACCATGAGGGCTACAAGTCCGTGGCCAAGCAGCTGGCTGATAAGTTCGGCTTTGAGAAGGTGGCCATCACCCTGCGTGAGAGCCACAGCGCTTTCGACAACGGCTGGTCCGCCATGCTCTATGACGTGGCCAGTGGCGAGTACTGCTTCTCCAAGAAGTACGACCTGCATATCATCGACCGCGTGGGCGGCGGCGACAGCTTCGGCGGCGGGCTCATCTACTCCCTGCTCACCGGCAAGTCCACCCAGGACGCGGTGGAGTTCGCCGTGGCGGCCTCCGCGCTGAAGCACTCCATCGAGGGTGACTACAACATGGTCACTGTGGCCGAGGTGGAGAAGCTGGCCGGCGGCGACGGCTCTGGTCGTATTCAGAGATAAGAAGCGCGAGGATAGGCGCGCCGGGGGCGATGGAGCGGCGACAGGCCAAAAACAGGCGAACGCCGTGGGCGTGAGCGGCATTTTGGCCGCGCAGCCGCGAAGCGACCCCGACAAGCGCGCCCAACCCGAGCGTGACAGCCCCACAGACAGATGCAAAAAAAGAGACTGGCCAGCGGCCAGTCTCTTTTTTTGCTCACATCACTTTTTCTGGACCACGCTGAGGATGCCGCACAGGATGCCGCCGATGGGAAAGACCACCCAGCCCGGGTGCCACAGGTTCCACACAAAGCCCAGCAGCAGATAGAGGATGGTGGCGGACATCATGATGACCCCGGCCCAGGGATTCTCCTCCGGCTTGGGCCTTTTTTGGCACGCCTCGCCCTCCATCTTCGCCGTCTGGATGCCCAGATAGACAAAGGTCCACACGCAGGCGGCCAGGATCAGCATGAAAAGGGCCACCGCCCGGGCCTTGGCGGCCTCGTTTTCCCCCGCGTGCCAGCCCAGCAGCACCAACAGCGTCACATTCAGTAGTACGCCCACCACCGCCAGAGTGATGCCCAGGCGGAATTTTTTGCGAAAGGCCTCTTGTTCTTCGTCGGTCCACAGCATGGGCACGTCGGGATGGGCCTTTAGAAAGTCACCGTGGCTGATGCCGCCCCAGACAAAGAGGAACACGGCCCCGGCCAGGAAGAGGAAAAAGGGCAGGACTACCAAAGGGTCCCCCTCCTCCACCCGGGTGGAGACCATCAGTAGGGCCGAGATACCGGTCAGCACCAACGCCACGCCCCAGGCGATCATCCTGGAAAAGCGGTCCATGTGCGCGGCCCAGGCGGTAAAGACCGCCCGATCCTCCGCCTCCGGCGGCACATCCTCCTGAAAAGGGACCGGCGGGTCTGTCAGTTCCTGGCGCATCAGCTGGTCCAGGGAGCAGTCCAGCAGGTCGGCCAGCTCCACCAGCGTGGCCGCCTCAGGCATGGCCTGGCCCGACTCCCACTTGCTCACCGCCTGGCGGCTCACCCCCAGGGCCTCGGCCAGGGACTCCTGGGTATACCCGGCCCGTTTGCGCAGCCGGGCCAGATTTTCCGGAAAATAATTCATTCCTATGACCTCCTTGTTGTGGATGTCCTCATTCTAAGGTAGCCCGGGCCAAAAAGCCACCAACCCAGCGTATCAAGGGGGAAAATTTTCCGCAACTTCAAGTTGCCACGCAAGCAACGCAGGCGGTTTTCGGCTGCCGAAGCCCAAAACAAAAGGACACGCCGACGGCGTGTCCTTTTGTTTTGGAGCGGGTGACGAGGCTCGAACTCGCTACCTCCACCTTGGCAAGGTGGCGCTCTACCAGATGAGCTACACCCGCGACAACGGTGGTATTATACAGCCTTTTTTCCCGTCTGTCAAGAGTTATTTTATCCAGCCGCTGGCCACCACCGTATCCCCATCGTAAAATACCGCCAGCTGGCCCGGGGTAGGGGCCCGGACGGACTCGTCGGCCCGGAAAAGGCCCTGGTTGCCCTGGACCTCCAGCGTCCCCGGGGTCAGGGTCCGGGAGTGGCGGAAGCGGGCTGTCAGGCGCGGGGGCAGGCCATCGGCCAGGAACTGGAGGCCTTCCACGGTGATCTCGGTCCGGCCCAGATCGCTGCCGTCGGACAAGACCACCTTGTTTTCCCCGGGCAGAATGGCCGAGACGTAGTATTTGTGGGGCCCGGAGAGGCCCAGGCCGCTGCCCTGGCCCAGGGTGTAGTGGTGGATGCCCTTGTGGCGACCCAGGACGTGGCCCTCCTTGTCCACAAAGTCCCCCTCCGGGCAGGCAAAGCCCCGGCGCTCCAGCCACGCGGCGTAGTCGTTATCCGGGATAAAGCAGATCTCCATGCTGTCGGGCCGCTGGGCGGCGGCCAGACCGAACTGGGCGGCCAGGGCCCGGACCTGGGGCTTTTCGTACTCGCCCAAGGGGAAGATACACCGCGCCAGCTGCTGCCGGGTCAGCCGGGAGAGCAGATAGGACTGGTCGTTGCCAACCGCGCCCTTTTTAAGCAGCCCTCCCTCCGCTACCTGAGCGTAGTGCCCGGTGGCCACAAACCTTGCGCCCAGAGCGTCTGAGCGTTGCAGCAGCGCGTCAAATTTCACCGCCGGATTGCATAGGGCGCAGGGACTGGGGGTTTTGCCGGCCAGATAGCCCTCGGCGAAGGGCTTGCAAACCCGCTCCTCCAGGGCCGGGCGGATGTCGATGATCTCCAGCTCCAGCCCCAGCTGCTCCGCCGCCTGGCGGGCGGGGGCGGCATCGCCTACGCCGTTATCTAGGTAGACACAGGAGACCTGGAAGCCCCTCTGGACTAAAAGGGCCGCCGCTACGGCGGAGTCCACTCCGCCGCTGAGGCCCAAAACTACCTTATTTTCCATGGTTTTTCTCCGTTGTCACGCTGCCGGGTTCCTTGGCTTCCCCCTGGCAGGGGGGCGAGTGGGCCCCAGAGGGGCCCGAGCTACGAGCTGACCGAGCCGACAGGCGAGACGCTGGCGCCGCAGGCGACTGATGAGGGCGCCCTTCAAGGCCTGCGACGCTCCCCTCATCCGTCACGGCTTCGCCGTGCCACCTTCCCCCCTCTAGGGGGGAAGGCTTGGGAGTGGCAGCGCGTTTTTCCAGATAAAACATCAGGGCTGTCAGGTCCGCCGGGGAGACGCCGCTGATGCGGCCGGCCTGGCCCAGGTTGGCGGGCTGGACGGCCTTCAGCTTCTGCCGGGCCTCCAGGCGAAGACCGTCGATGTGGTCGTAGTCCATGTCCGCGCTCAGGGGGCGGTCCTCCATGCGCTTCAGTTCGGCGATCTGCCGCTCCTGCCGGGCGATGTAGCCCGCGTACTTCACCTGGATCTCCACCTGTCGGACTACCTCTGGGTCAAGGGCGGGGCGGCCGGGATCCTGCCCAGCCAGGTCAGCATAGGTCACCTCCGGGCGACGCAGAAGCTGGGCCAGGCGCTCGCCGCCGGGGGTGCCGGTGCGCTCCAAGCGAGCGATCTCGGCCTCTACGGCGGCGTATTTGGCCTCCACGGCGGCCAACCTGGCGTCGCTGACCAATCCGATGGCGTGGCCCAGCCTGGTCAGGCGCTGGTCGGCGTTGTCCTGGCGGCAGCGCAAGCGGTACTCGGTGCGGGAGGTCATCATGCGGTAGGGCTCGCCCGTGCCCCGGGTCACCAGGTCGTCGATGAGCACGCCGGTGTAGCCTTCCCAGCGGCTGAGGACCACGGCCTCCCGGCCCAGCAGCTTCATCGCGGCGTTGATCCCCGCCAGCAGTCCCTGGGCGGCGGCCTCCTCGTAGCCCGAGGAGCCGTTGAACTGCCCCGCGCCATAGAGGCCGGGCACGGTCTTGCACTCTAGAGTGGGCAGCAGCGCCGTGGGGTCCACGCAGTCATACTCGATGGCGTAGGCCCGCCGGGTCATTTTGGCGTGCTCCAGGCCGGGGATGGTAGCCAGTATTTCCAGCTGCACATCCTCGGGCAGCGACGAACTGAGGCCCTGGACGTACAGCTCCCCGGTGTCCAGGCCCATGGGCTCGATAAAGAGCTGGTGGCGGGGCTTATCGGCAAAGCGGACCACCTTGTCCTCAATGGAGGGGCAGTACCGGGGGCCTACCCCCTCGATGACGCCGGAGAAGAGGGGCGAGCGGTGGAGATTTTGCCGAATGATGTTGTGGGTGGCCTCATTGGTATAGGTGAGCCAGCACACCGCCCGGTTTTCCGGCCCCGCGCTCTGGGAAAAGCCCGGCGCGTCGGCGTCCCCTTCTTGCAATTCCATCTTGGGAAAGTCCACAGTCTTGGCGTCTACCCGGGGCGGCGTGCCTGTCTTGAACCGCCGCAGGGGCAGGCCCAGCGCCCCCAGCGAGCGGGTGAGCTGGGTGGCGGCCTGGAGGCCGTCAGGGCCGCTTTGCCGGGCGACCTCCCCGGTGATGGTGCGCCCGCCCAGATAGGTCCCGGTGGCCACCACACAGGCGCGGACGGGGTGGACTGCGCCGGTATCGGTGACCACAGCGGCCACTCCTGTCGGATCGCGTCGAATTTCCACGATCTCCGCCTGCTTCAGCGTCAAATTTGGCTGATTTTCCAGGACGGACTTCATATAAGAGCGGTACTTCTGCCGGTCGGCCTGGCACCGGAGGGACCACACCGCCGGGCCCTTGCCCCGGCCCAGGAGCCGGGACTGGATACAGCAGGCGTCGGCGGCCCGGCCCATCTCGCCCCCCAGGGCGTCGATCTCGGCCACCAGCTGGCCCTTGCCCGCGCCGCCGATGGCGGGATTGCAGGGCATATTGCCCACGCTGTCCAGATTCACACAAAAGCACGCGGTCTTCAGCCCCAGGCGTGCCGCCGCCAGAGCGGCCTCGCACCCGGCGTGGCCCGCGCCGATCACGGCAATGTCGAAGCTCTCGGCCTGATATTCCATGGGCCACACCTCCTTATATAATGTAGTGGGACGGAACATGCCTATTCTAGCGCAAGCAAGGCCCATGGTCAAGAAATTTCAATATTTTGCGTTGTCACGCTCGGGTTGGGCGCGCTTTCGCCGATTCTTTCGCCACCCTTGGCAAAATGCCGCTGGGCTGCGCCCAGCCTGTTTTTGCCGTGCGGGTGGCTCCAAGCCCGGCGGCGCGCCTACCCTCGCGCTTCGTTGCTGTCACGCTCGGGTTGGGCGGCCTTTTCGGCCCCGCTTCGCCCCTCGCGGCCCAAATGCCGCTCGCGTCTGCGGCGCTCGCCTGTTTTGGGCCTGTCGGGGCTCCATCGGGTCCGGGCCGCCTACCCTCGCGCTTTCTGCATTATTTCAGTTATGTTACACTTGCCGAAAAGCTATTGACCTTTTTCGCGGGATGGTTTATCATAGCCAACGTAAGGCGAGGGGGTATTTGTCCCCAAGTCAAAAATTTGAAGGAGGAATCTTCACATGAAAAATCTGAAGAAGGTCCTGGCTCTGGGTCTGGCCCTGATCATGCTCATGGGCATGTTCACCGTCGTCTCCGCTGCCGAGGATCAGATGACTGCCTCCGATCTGACCGACTGGAACACCGTCACGCACAAGGACGCTGTTTCCCTGATGGTCGATCTGGGCATCATCAAGGGCAAGGACACCGGCGACTTTGACCCCACTGGTAACATTGACCGTTCCAGCTGGGCCAAGATGGTCTACTTTGCCGCTACCGGCTCTGAGGACGCTGATGCCTATCTGGGCACCGCTTCCGGCCTGGGCGACATCGCTGGTGACTGGGCTGAGAGCTACATCAGCTTCCTGAAGGCCAACAACTACATCTCCGGCGACAACTTTGGTAACTACAATCCCAAGAACAACGTCACCGTGGCTGAGGCCTGCAAGATGATGCTGACCGTCCTGGGCTATGACGCTGAGGACCGTGGCTATCAGAACGACCCCGCTTGGTCCGGCAAGATCATGAACGACGCTAAGCGCAACGGCCTGATGGACAACGTGGACAAGTCCCAGACCGCTCTGGTCCCCCTGACCCGTGAGAACGCCGCTGAGATCGTGCTGAACGCTCTGAACGCCAACATGGTCGAGGGCATTCCTCAGTGGGACGCTGGCAACCGCTACATCACCACCTACCAGAAGCTCTACACTCTGGGCTATGACGTGTTCAACATGGTGAAGGTCACCGCTACCGTCACCGGCTTTGACAGCAACGGCTACGCCACCTTCGCTAACGCCAAGGTCACCGACCAGCTCTCCTGGAGCATCGAGTCCGCTCTGGCCGGCAAGGTCAAGGCTGACGCTAAGCTGGTTGGCGAGGAAGTCAACGTCTACGTCAAGGCTGACGGCGCCAAGTGGGACGATCAGGGCGAGCAGAACGTCAACGGCTCCTTCATGAGCGTCATCTCCACCAGCGCTGCTCAGGCTGATTCCGCTCCCATCAAGGTCATCACCTCCGGCATCACCCGTTGGCTGGACCTGACCACCCGCGGCACCAGCAACTTCGTGGCCACCAACTGGACCAACGATGACGACACCACCGCCGCTTACTACCTCAACGGCAAGGAGTCCAACGACACCGCCGTGAAGGCTGCCGCTGCCAAGCGGGGCACCGTGGTGGAGTTCTACACCGACGAGAACGGCAAGATCGGCACCGTCAAGGCCTATGAGTACACTGTCGATCAGGTCGAGAACGGCGACGCTTCCAGCAAGACCCTCTCCGACGGCACTGTCCAGGTTCGCGTTCCCGGCGTTGTGAACAGCTGGGTCGACGCTGACAAGGTCACCGGCTGGCAGGGCCTGGTGGACGGCGATGTGGTCCTGGTCTACCGCACCGACCTGGGCTCCAACACCTACAGCTACACCATCGAGAAGGCTGACAAGATCACCGGCAAGGTCAGCAGCTTCAGCACCGGCAACGGTGAGCTGACCATCAACGGCACCAAGTATCGCGCTTCCGAGCAGCCCAGCGCCGGCAGCATCGGCGACGTGACCTTCAACGCCACCGGCAACGGCAACGGCGAGAGCGTGTTCAAGAGCTGGACCAGCAGCTACAACCTGGTCGACGAGTACGACTTCTATCTGGACAAGAACAACTCCATCGTGGCTGGTATCCAGCTCACCGAGAGCGTTGACTCCAGCAAGGTCTGCATGGTCCTGGAGACCGAGGTCGCTGACTCCGGCCTGGGCGTGACCGGCAACCTGCGCGCCAACCTGCTGTTCGTGGACGGCTCCACCGAGATCGTGGCCATCTCCAAGGTGGCTGTGAACGATGGCAGCAAGGTCATCATGAAGAACGTTGTTGACAAGGTCACCAACGAGGATCGTCAGATCAGCACCAGCGCCGCTCAGCAGGCCCTGGCTGGCCGCAAGGACGCCGAGGTCATGCAGAAGTTCTTCTCCTGGCGCTCCACTGCTTCCGGCTATGAGCTGACCGAGCTGAACGCCACCAACGACGTTCGCAACTGGGAGAACCCCTACACCCTGGGCAATGGTAGCGCGAAGATTGCCACCATCATGCAGGAGGGTTCCTTCGCTAAGACCCCCGGCGCCACCGTGGGCGGCACCAACTCCAACCTGGCTGGCTGGAAGGTCACCGCTGACAGCAACACCACCTTCGTGGTCGGCAAGCGCAACAACAACGACGACACCGTTGCTTACAGCGTGTACAAGAGCTTCCGCAACGTGCCCACCATGGACGCTACCATGATGACCGCCATCTGCGCCAACACCAGCAACGACGCTGCCAAGGACGAGAACACCGTGGCTAAGTTCGTGTACCTGGAGACCGGCGCCTTCAAGGACGATGTGCCCGATGGCTACGTCTTCATCTACAGCAACGACCTGCGCATCGATCCCGAGCTGGCTGACGACGACGTGTACCTGGTGCCCGTCATCGACGTGGACGGCAAGCAGACCGAGATGCGGGTCACCGGCTCCCTGGCCGCTGAGATCTCCTCTGATCCCACCGTGCTGAACGGCAGCCGCACCTATCTGGGCAACTTCTTCGCCATCGGCGAGATCGACGAGAACGGTGTTGTCTCCTCCCTGACTGACGGCGCTGAGAATCCCAACGAGGGTAGCGCTGTGTCCCTGGTCAAGCTGATCGCCATGGGCGGCGATGTGGTCACCCTGGAGGACGCCAGCTATGATTACGACGACGCCACCAAGTTCGTCTTCGTGGACATGGGCTGGACCGACGGCAAGCAGGCCAACAACGACCTGAACAAGCGTGAGCCCGACAAGGACGACATCGACTTCAAGGGCGCTGGCGACTTCAGCCCCAACGGCTTCTACAACGAGAACGATGTGACCGCCGAGGGTGCTGAGACCAATGCCAACGGCGAGACCTACATCAGCGTTGACGCCGTGGTCATCTGCCCGGCCAACAGCACCACTGCCGATTACGTGTACGTGCTGCGCACCATGTGGTAATCTGAACCTCTCTGAGGGAAAGAAAACCGCATAACTCCAAGCAAAGAGGACGGTCCCTTCGGGGACCGTCCTTTTTTGATTTGGTGCCCCGGGAGGGGGGCACCAAAGGGGGGAGCCCGCTACGCGCACTCGCCCCGCTCGCACAGGCCACAGGCTGAGAGGAAAGCCAGGCCCCGGTTGCGTCGATTGCTGAAGCGTGGTATAATACTGTGTAAAGAGACGCCCGAGGGGGAATGGATATGAAACGTCTGGTGATCGACGCCAAGGCGGTGGTGAAGAATCTGGAGGCCATGCGCCGCCACGCCCAGGGGGCCGCCATGTACGCGGTGCTGACCGGGGATGCCTATGGCGCGGGGCTGGAGCGGATGGCTCTGCTGCTGCGGGACCACGGCGTGACGCGGGTTGCCATCTCCGAGCCCGCCGAGGCTCAGGCTCTTCGGAAGGCAGGGCTTGTGGAGGAGGAGCTTTTGATGCTGCGCTCCACGGTGAACCGGGACGAGCTGGAGACCCTGATGGACCTGGGCGTGGTGTGCTCCATCGGCTCGGCGGAGGCGGGCATGGCCCTCAACGCCCTGGCCGAGAGCCGCTCCACCATTGCCGAGGCTCACGTGCAGCTGGACAGCGGTATGGGCTATGGCGGCTTTGTGCTGGACGAGGTGGATAAGGTGCTCTCTGTGTTCCAGAACCTGCAAAACGTGGCCATTTCCGGGATCTATACCCACTTTCAGTCCGCCTCGGTGAAGGCCAAGGCGGTGGCAGCCCAGCTGGACGCCTTTGGGCAGGTGGTCCGGGATATTCAGAAGGCAGGCTTTGAGACCGGCGTGGTCCACGCCGCCGGCAGCTTTTCCACCATTCAGTTCGACTTCTCCCACCTGGACGCCGTCCGGGTGGGCTCAGCCCTGCTGGGCCGGTGCAAGCGCAGTCGGGACGACGGCTTGCAGAAGGTGGGCTATTGCGAGGCCACCATTGAGGACGTGCGCTGGCTGCCCGCGGGCCACCGGGTGGGCTACGAGCATCCCGTGCGGTTGAAAAGGCCCACCCGGGTGGCCACTGTGGCCGTGGGCTATCAAAACGGACTGGGGGTGCGCGCGCCGCGGCCCATGGGGCTGATGGAGGCGGTCCGCCGCTGGCGGGGCAAGGATCTGCCCGCTGTCCGGGTGGCCGGGCAAAAGGCCAAGATCGTGGGCCGGATCGGCGCCATGGAGACCCTGATAGATGTCAGTAACCTCCGCTGCGGCGGCGGGGACCTGGTCCAGCTGGAGATGGACCCGCTGTTTTGCCGCGGGCTGTCCCGGGAGTACCGCTGATGCGGGCCGTGGTCACCCGGGTCAGCCGGGCCAGCGTCGCGGTGGACGGCGCTGTGGTGGGGCAGATCGGGAAGGGCTATCTGGTGCTGCTGGGGGTAGGCCCCCAGGATACCGCCGAGACTGCCGACAAAATGGCGGAGAAGATCTGCAACCTTCGGGTATTTGAGGACGAAAACGGCAAGATGAATTTGAATCTCCAGCAGGTGGGCGGGGCCATTCTGGCCGTCAGCCAGTTTACCCTTTACGCCGACACCTCCTCCCGACGTCCGGGCTTTTCCGGCGCGGCCAAGCCGGAGTTGGCGGTGCCACTCTATGAGCGATTTATGGATTCCTGCCGGGAAAAGGGCTTTGAGGTTCAACAGGGAGTATTCGGCGCTGACATGGCGGTGGACTCGCTGAACGACGGGCCGGTGACCATTTTGTTTGAAGTGTGAGGTGGTAGAGATGAAACGGATCACGGCGATCTTGCTGGCCTTTGGGCTGCTGGTTTTGCCCTGCCTGGCGGCGGAGGCCACGGTGCAGAGCGTGGACATCGGCGGCACGGCGGTGGAGCTTTCTATGTATACGGTCTATAACGAATGGGGCTTTGCCACCAACTATGTGAAGCTCCGGGACGTGGGGTGGTGCCTCAAGGACACGCCAAAGAAGTTCCAGGTGGACTACGACGGCTCCACCCGGGTGGACACTGGCCTTGACTACCAAAGCGACGGTACGGAGATGACGCCGCTGCCCGGTGGCGCTACGGCGGTGGAGTATCGGGCGGTGGTCACGGTGGACGGCGTAGGCCACCCGATGGACGCTTATCTGATCACGCCGCCCGGGTCTGACGGGGGGAACTTTTACTTCAAACTCCGGGACCTGGGCGCCGCCATCGGCTTTGGTGTAGGCTGGAGCGCGGAGCGGGGCGTATATATCGAAACGGAATAACAAAGAACGCCTTTCCCGTCGGGAAAGGCGTTCTTTGTTGTCGTTTCTTATTCCGGCAGCTTTTCCACCAATTCGGCCAGGGGGTTGGGCTCGTAGTCCTCCAGGATCCCCGCGTCGCAGGCGGCGGCCAGGGTGGGGTCGATGGGTAGGCGCGCCAGGATGGGAAGGGCTAAGTCGGCGGCTACCTGTTCGAGCTTGCTCTCGCCAAAGATGGCGTGACGGTTGCCGCAGTCGGGGCACTGGAAGTAGCTGTAATTCTCCACCAATCCCAGCACCGGGATCTCCATCATCTGGGCCATTTTCACCGCCTTGGTCACGATCATGCTCACCAGGTCCTGGGGGGAGGTGACCACGATCACGCCGTCTACCGGCAGAGACTGGAACACCGTCAGGGGCACGTCGCCGGTCCCGGGCGGCATATCCACAAAGAGATAGTCCAGGTCGCCCCAGACCACGTCGGTCCAGAACTGCTTCACCGCCCCGGCAATGACGGGGCCACGCCAGACCACGGGGTCGGTCTCGTTTTCCATCAGCAGGTTGAGGCTCATCACCGGCAGTCCGCCCTTGCTCTCCACCGGGAAGATGCCCACCTCGTTGCCTTCGGCGCGCTGGTGGATGCCAAAGGCTTTGGGGATGGAGGGACCGGTGATGTCGGCGTCCAGAATGCCCACGCGCTTGCCCGCTTTGTGGCAGGCGGCGGCCAGGGCGGAGGTCACCAGGGATTTGCCTACGCCGCCCTTGCCGGACATGACGGCAACGACGTGCTTGATGCTGGACAGAGGATTCATCGGGGCCTCAAAGCCCTGAGGCTCCTGGCGCTCCGAGCAGCTCTCGCCGCAGGTGGAGCAATCGTGGGTGCACTCGCTCATATTGTATCGTTCCTTTCCTTTTGAGATGGTTATTTTGAAAAGCTGTGGGCTTTGCGTCAAAACTTAGTAGTGGTAGATGCTTCCCCCAATAAACTCCCGGACCAGGGAGTCGGGTGGCACCAGCGCGGGGTCGATGGGAATAAAGCGGTCAAAGGCCTGGATCAGCGCCACCAGCTCCTTGGCCCGGGGATTCTCCGGCGGGATCTCGGCCAGCAGGGGCCGGGCAAAGTTTGCCATCACCGGGGCCTCATAGGCCAGGGCGGTGTCAAACTGGATGTGGGCGGTGTCCTTATAGGGGGAGATATAGAGCTTCTCGCCCCGGCGGACATTGGCCCAGTTGGCCAGGGTGGCGGCGGCGTCATAGCCCCGGAAGTTGTTGTCCCGGACTGCCCGGCGGGCCAGACGCAGCCAGGTGCGCTTAAATACCATCTCCGTGCCGTCTACAATGTCGCTGCGGGCGGAGATATAGAGCCGCAGGGCGTCGGGATGGGCGGCGGTGATGCGGGGGTTCAGAGCGTGAATGCCCTCGAAGATGGCCACTTCGTTGGGCCCCAGCTCCACCCTTCTGGCCTTGGCGGGGTTTCGCAGCTGCCGGGTAAAGACGAAGTGGGGCACGTCGATGGGCTCTCGGCGCTCCAGGGCGGTGAAGTGGGCGCTGAGCAGCGTCCAGTCCAGCAGGTCCGGGGATTCCAGATCCACCTCGCCCTCGGGGGTCAAGGGCAGGGCGTCCCCCGGATGCCGTTCCACAAAGTAGTGGTCCAGGGCGATGGGGTGGGCACGTAGCCCCCGGCGCTCCAGCTCCTCCTCCAGCTTCAGCGAGGTAGTGGTCTTCCCGGAGCCCGAGGGGCCCGAGAGCAGTACCACCGGGCTTTTGGACAGATTCTGCTGGATAGCGTCGGCCACCTTAGCGATGCTGGCTTGGTAGCTTTGGTCGCACTTGGCGATAAACTCCGCCGGGGCCTTCGCCGCCGCTTCGTTGATCTCCTTTAGTTGGTAGGCCATATAAGCGCCTCCCTTTGGGATAAGATTTCCTCCAGCCGTTCCAGGTATTCCTTGGGGTATTTGGGGTTGGTGTGGCGCTTTACGGCGCCGCCGCGGCGGTCGATGAGTTTGGTGACGCCGCCGGAGCCCAGGGCCAGTACGCTGCCCAGCTCCTCCATCATCACAATGTTGTAGAAACTGGCCCGATCCCGCCGGGTCCAGCCCAGGTTCTCCATGGCCCCGGTCATGTACTTTTGCCGGTAGAGGTAGTAGGGCCGGTAGCCAGCTAGGGGCAGGACCTGGGCGGCATAGGCCAGCATGGCGGCCACCTCTTCTGCCGAGGGGAGCTGCTGGGGGCTGGACAAAAGCCCCGCGCCGTGCTTGAGAGCCAGAGTGTGGACGGTGATCTCCTCGGGGGCCAGGGTCAAGAGCTCGTCCAACGTGGCCCGGAAGCCTTCTTCACTGTCCTGGGGCAGACCGGCGATGAGGTCGGTGTTGACGGCGGCAAAGCCCGTCTGGCGGGCCAGGGCATAAGCGTGGCGGAACTGCTGGGCGGTGTGGTGGCGGCCCATGGCCCGCAAAACGTCATCTGACAGGGTCTGGGGATTCACCGAGATCCGGTCCACGCCGTGGGCTTTCAGTACGGCCAGCTTTTCGGCGGTGATGGTGTCGGGCCGCCCGGCCTCCACAGTGAACTCCGCCAACTCTCCCCGCCCCGGCCAGCGGTCCAGGGCTGTCAAAAGCCGGTCCAGCTGTGGGGCGGACAGGGTGGTGGGGGTACCTCCGCCCATGTAGATCGACCGAAGCCGCAGACCCTTGCGCAATATGTAGTCGCCTGTCCAGGCGATCTCCCGCTCCAGGGCGTCCACATAGGGCTCTACCATGGCCAGGGCGCCCTTTACGTCGTGGGAGATAAAAGAGCAGTAGGCGCAGCGGCTGGGGCAGAAGGGGATGCCGATGTAGACCGAGAGGTCTCTAGGGCCCAGCTGGGCGTCGATCTCCCGGGCTTCCTGGGCGCAGCGAATGGCCAGAATGGCCTTATCCCGGTCCAGATCATAAAGTCCGGTCAAAAGCTGGGCGCACTGGGGCGAGTCCGCCCCCCGTTCCAGCCATTTTCGCACCAGCTTGGCCGGGCGTACGCCGCTGAGCGCGCCCCAGGCGGGCTTACCGGTGTGCTGGCAAAGGGCCCGGTAGGCAGCCATCTTCACCAGCCGCTGCTCCTGGGCGGGGCGGTCGGCAGGCGTATCCAGTCCGAATTCTCCCAGCTCCGCCGCACCTTGATACTGCTGCCCATCCACAGTGAAGACCGCCGCAGCCCGGTCGCCCGTCAGGGTCACAAGGCCCTGGTGGGGATCTGACGCTTCGGTAGTCACCGGGTCCTGGGGAAGCAGCATGGTGACCATCTGCTCCACGGCGTAGCGGTGGTCATGGCCTTGAAAAATCAGTCTCATAGGCCCAGCTCCCGCAAGTAGGGATTGTTGTGGCGCTCAAAGTCCAGGGTGGTGGGCGCGTCGTGGCCGGGGTGGATGGCGTAGTCGCCGGGTAGGGCGGCCAGTCGTTTCAGCGAGCGGGCCATGGCTTCTGCGCTGCCGCCGGGAAAATCGGTGCGTCCCATGGAGAAGCGGAAGAGCGTGTCCCCGGTAAAGAGGTGCTCGCCGAGCTGGAAGCAGCATGAGCCCTGGGAGTGCCCCGGGGTGTGGAGCACATGGATGTGAAAGCCCGTCAGTTCCAGGCACTCTTCCTCCAAGGAGCGCAAATTGTCCCAGTACCCCGCCCGCTCCAGCTGGACCGGCAAGGGGAAAAGCTGAGGGTCGGACCCGGCGGCGTCCAGGTCGTGGAGGTAGACGGGCAGGAGCGGGTAAACGCGGCAAAGCTCAGGCACAGCCCCCACATGGTCAAAGTGCCCGTGGGTCAGCAACACTGCCTCCGGCGTCAGACCTAAGTCGGCGCAGGCCCGGACCACGGTCTGGGCGTCTCCCCCGGGGTCGATGATCAGGCCCCGAGCGCCGTTTTGCAGCAAGTAGCAGTTGGCCCCAAGGGGCGGCAGGGGCAGGCGGTGAACGTCCATGGGGTCACGCTCCTTTTGATTACAAATCGTTAATTTTCTGCTTCCTTATCCCGCAGGTAGACGTGCTTGGTGTGGGGATTCGAAGTGGGCCGGGCGTCGATCTCAAAACGGTCCAGACTCTTGACCAGCTGGGTCAGCTTCTGGAAGCCGTAGTTGCGGGGGTCGAAGTCGGGCTGCTGCCGGAGCAGCAGATTGCCGAGCTCCCCCATGAAGGCGAAGCCGTCCTCGTCGGCGATCATGGCCAGGCTCTCGGCGATCAGGTCCACTACCGCCTGGGGCACTCCCTGGGCGTTGACGGCGCCCTCCGCCCCCTTGCGGCGGCTGGGCCGCTCGGTGGGCTTGGCGGCGTCCCAGGCCTCGTCGGGGGTCTCGCCGGTGGCGGTGGCCGCCCGGATGACCTCGATATAGATGAACTTGTCGCAGGCCACGATAAAGGGTTCCGGGGTCTTGCGTTCGCCCAGGCCGATGACCTTTTTGCCCGATTCCCGCAACCGCAGGGCCAAGCGGGTGAAGTCGGAGTCGCTGGATACCAGCACGAAGCCCTCGCAGGGGTTGTTATAGAGGAGGTCCATGGCGTCGATGATCATGGCCGAGTCGGTGGAGTTTTTGCCGGTGGTATAGCCGTACTGCTGGATGGGCGTCAGGGCGTTTTCCAGCAAGATGGGCTTCCAGGAGGCCATGTTGGCGGCGGTCCAGTCGCCATAGATGCGCTTGATGGTGGGGGTGCCGTAGACGGCCACCTCGTTCATGATGGCCCGCATGGCGGTGCGGGGGGCGTTGTCGGCGTCGATCAGGACGGCCAGACGGCTCTCAGCGGGTTCAGGCATGGGCCCCTTCCTTTCTCAGCACGGTCTCTACAGCCTGGAGCTGCTCCACGGTGTTGACCCCCAGCATTTCCGTCTCTGAGCAGGTGTCGCACACGGAGACCTTCAGGCCCTTGGACAGCAGATAGCCGGGGACGTCGGTGATATAGTATTCCCCTTGGGCGTTGTCATTTTTTAAATGGCCCAGCGCCTCTAAAAGAGCCTGGGCCTGGAAGACGTAGACCCCGGTGTTGACCTCGCTGACAGCCGCTTCCTCGGGCGTGCAGTCCTTGGCCTCCACGATGGCATGGAAGGCCCCGGCCTGGTCCCGGATGACCCGGCCGTAGTTGCCCCCCTGGTCGATGTGGGCCGACAAGAGAGTGCAGGCCGCGCCCTGGGCCAGATGGAGGTCGATGAGGGACTGGTAGGTGGACTTCTTCATCAAAGGCGTGTCCCCGCAGCACACCAGCACATGGCCGTCCAGGTCCTGAAAATGCTCCTGGGCGCACTGGACGGCGTGGCCGGTGCCCAACTGCTGGGCCTGAAGAGCGCTGGGGTAGTCGGGGTAGGCGGAGTGGATATACTCCCGCTTATAGCCCACCACCAGGACTACGTCCTCCTTGGGCAGAAAGTCCAGAGCGGTCAAAACATAGTGTAAAAGAGGCTTGCCGTCGGCCAGGCGCATGACCTTGGGCAGGTCCACCCCCTCGGTCTGGAGCCGGGTGCCCTTCCCGGCGCACAGCACCAGGGCCTTGACTTGCTTTCCCATGGAGAATTCCCCCTTCAAGATCGTTACCTTATATTATAGCATAAGTGTGATTGCTGTGCAACGCCTGGTCTGCCGCCAACCTTCGGTTGATTTTTCGCCGGGGATGTGGTAGGATACAGTCAAATTTCAGCGGGGAGGTGAGCGCGGTGCGGAAGCTATGGGTGTCAGAGCCGGTGGGCTTTGCCCGGGAGATGGTGGCCATCTACTTTGAAAAGCATGTGGCCCGGGCGTCGGCGGCCCTGGTGTACTGGCTGATCCTGACCATTTTCCCGCTTCTCATCTGCATCAACTCCTTTATTTCCTGGCTGGAGGTGGACGTGGCCTCAGCGCTGGAGGTGTTGGAGCCTATTTTGCCCGCGGGACTGCTGGGGGTGGTAGAGGATTATCTCCACTACGCCAACGTCACCGCCGAGGAGTCCCCCGCCTTCTTTATCGCGGGGGCCTTTACCATGGTGGTCTTTGCCTCGGCGGCGGTGCGGAGCCTGATGGATATTATGACGGAGATCTATGAACGCAAAGGGTATGGCCCGGTGGTGCGCTTTGCCGTCAGCGTGGGCTTTTCCCTGCTCTTTTTGGTGGTCATCTATCTCTCCATGGTGGTGGTGCTCACCGGCACGCGGCTTTTCCATGTGCTGGAGGCCCGGCTGGGTCTTACCATCTTCAGTTGGCTGCTGGACTGGCCCTGGCTAAAGTTCGCGTTGCTGTTTGGCACGGTGTTTTTGCTGGTGAGCCTGATCTATCTGGTGGCGGCCCCGCCGGGAAAGCCCCGGGCGCCGGTATTTTTGGGAGCGCTGCTCACCTCGGCGTGTTTGGCGGCGGGCTCGGCGGTCTTTTCGCTGTTTATGAGCCTTTCCAGCCGCTATTCGCTGATCTACGGGTCGCTGGCCACTTTGATCATCCTGCTTTTGTGGCTCTATCTGTGCGGAAATGTGCTGATCTTGGGAAATGTTTTCAACTGCGTTCGTTATCAACGAAAAAAACAGAAAAATATTTCTAAAAACCCTTGACACCGGTCCCAACCTTTGGTAGAATAATCGAGCGCCTGCATGGGCGCAGTCTGCGATGATGCGGGAGATTGCTCAGAAATGAGGTAACTTCCGCGGAGTATGTCCGTTGATCGGGCGGCTGAGAGGACCTATTTCATGGGCGTATATCGCCCGGATATGGGAAACAGCCGGCTTGCTATGCCGGCTTTCTTCATGTCAGGGAGTGATACGCACGGAAACGTGGATAGGAATTGTCTCACCGATACGAAGCGCGACAGCAAGACAACTTCGTATTTAAGGAGGAAAAACCATGGCAGCACAAAAAGAAATGATCCGCATCCGCTTGAAGGCCTACGACCATCAGCTCATCGACCAGAGCGCCGAGAAGATCGTGGAGACCGCCAAGCGCACCGGGGCCAGTGTCTCCGGTCCCATTCCCCTGCCCACCAAGAAGGAGGTCGTCACCATCCTTCGGGCCGTCCACAAGTATAAGGACTCCCGGGAGCAGTTCGAGCGCCGCACCCACAAGCGGCTCATCGACATTCTCAAGCCCTCCCCCAAGACCGTGGAGGCTCTGATGGCCCTCGAACTTCCCGCTGGCGTTGAAATTGAGATCAAGCTCTGATCTCACCTAACTTCGTTGTACCGCGTCTACCTTATAAATAGGTAGGCAGGTCATGTTAGCTGAGCAATAGGCACGGACCTAACTCACCTAACCAATAACCTTTATGAGGAGGAAGAAAACCAATGGAAAAGGCCATTATCGGCAAGAAGGTCGGCATGAGCCAGATCTTCGACGAAGCCGGCAAGGTCATCCCGGTCACCGTCATTCAGGCGGGCCCCTGCACCGTGGTGCAGAAGAAGACCGAGGACAAAGACGGCTACAACGCCGTGCAGCTGGGCTATGAGGACGTCAGCGCCAAGCGCCTGTCCAAGCCCGAGCTGGGGCATCTGAAGAAGGCCGGCGACGACCTCAAGCGGGTACTCCGGGAGTTCGATCTGGACAACTATGACGAGCTGAACGTGGGCGACGTCATCACCTGCGATCTGTTTGCCGCGGGCGACCGTGTGGACGTCACCGGCATCAGCAAGGGCAAGGGCTACGCCGGCGTTGTCAAGCGCCACGGCTTTCATGTCCAGAAGGTGACCCACGGCGGCGGCCCCATCCACCGTCACCCCGGCTCCAGCGGCCCTGCCACCGACCCCAGCCGTGTCTTTAAGGGCACCAAGAAGGCCGGCCACATGGGCTCTGAGCAGGTCACTGTCCAGAACCTGGACGTGGTCCAGGTGGACGAGGAGTTGGGCCTGATCGCCGTGTGCGGCGCCATCCCCGGCCCCAAGGGCGGCGTGGTGCTGGTCAAGTCCAGCGTCAAGAAGCTCATCGAGAAGAAGGGCGAGGCCGGCGTGTCCAACAACCCGCAGAAGGCTTCCGCCCGTGTCAACCCGCAGAAGGCCTCTGCGCGTAACAAGTAAGAAAGGAGAGAAACACAATGCCTAAAGCGAATCTTTACAACATGACCGGCAAGAAGATCGGCGACGTGGACCTCTCCGAAGCCATCTTCGGCATCGAGCCCAACACCTATGTGGTCCACGACGTGGTCAAGAACCACCTGGCCAACTGCCGGCAGGGCACCCAGAGCGCTCTGACCCGGGCCGAGGTGGCCGGCGGCGGCAAGAAGCCCTGGCGTCAGAAGGGCACCGGCCGGGCCCGTCAGGGCTCCACTCGGGCTCCCCAGTGGACCCACGGCGGCGTCGTCTTCGCCCCCAAGCCCCGGGATTACAGCTACACCCTCAACAAGAAGGTCAAGCGCCTGGCGCTGAAGTCCGCCCTCTCCGCCAAGGCTGCCGAGGGCAACGTGCTGGTGGTAGATGACCTCAAGCTGGACGAGGTCAAGACCAAGGAGATGCAGAAGTTCCTGGACGCCGTGGGTGCCAAGAAGGCCGTTCTCATCACCCCTGAGGTTCGGGAGAATGTCTACAAGTCCGCCCGGAACATCCCCGGCGTCAGCACCACCACCGCTACCATCCTCAGTGTCTACGACATCGTCAATGCCCAGCAGATCATCGTGGACAAGGCCGCCCTTTCCGTCATCGAGGAGGTGTTCGCGTAATGAAAACCGCTTACGACATCATCAAGCGCCCCATCATCACCGAGCAGTCCATGGCTGACATCGACATGAAGAAGTACGTCTTCGAGGTCGCCAAGGACGCCAACAAGATCGAGATCGCCAAGGCTGTGGAAGAGGCCTTCGGCGTGAAGGTGGCCAAGGTCAACACCCTGAATATGCAGGGTAAGCTCAAGCGCATGGGCGCTCAGCCCGCTGGCCGCCGCCCGGCTTGGAAGAAGGCCATGGTCACTCTGACCCCCGATTCCAAGACCATCGAGCTCTTCGAGAACATGGTGTAAGGAAGGAGAAGAGAAATGGCTATCAAGACTTTTAAGCCCACGACGCCTTCCCGCCGCCACATGACCGTGAGCGCCTTTGAGGGCATCGACAAGAAGGCCAAGCCCGAGCGCAGCCTGACTGAGAACCTGAAAAAGCATGCCGGCCGCAACAGCTATGGCCGCATCACCGTCCGCCACCACGGCGGCGGCAACAAGAAGAAGTACCGCATCATCGACTTCAAGCGGGATAAGGAGGGGACCGCCAAGGTCATCAACCTCCAGTACGATCCCAACCGCTCCGCCAACATCGCCCTCATCGAGTACGAAGACGGCGAGCGCCGGTACATTCTGGCCCCTGTGGGTCTGAAGGCCGGCCACATCATCATGACCGGCGAGCACGCCGATATCCTCCCCGGCAACTGCCTGCCCATCGCCAATATCCCCGTGGGCGAGCTGATCCACTGTGTGGAGATCTACCCGGGCAAGGGCGCCCAGTTGGTGCGCAGCGCCGGCGTGGCCGCGCAGCTCATGGCCAAGGAGAACGGCATGGCTCAGGTTCGTCTCCCCTCTGGCGAGGTCCGGTATATCCGCGAGGAGTGCAAGGCCACCATCGGTCAGGTGGGCAACGCCGACTGGGCCAACATCCAGATCGGCAAGGCCGGCCGCAAGCGCCACATGGGTTGGCGTCCCACCGTCCGCGGCAGCGTCATGAACCCCAATGACCACCCCCACGGCGGCGGCGAGGGCAAGAGCCCTGTGGGTCGTCCCGGCCCCGTCACTCCCTGGGGCAAGCCCGCTATGGGTTACAAGACCCGCAAGAAGAAGAACCGCACCGAGCAGTTCATCGTCAAGCACCGCAACGCGAAGTAAGAAAGGAGCGTGTAAACAATGTCTAGAAGTGTTAAGAAAGGCCCGTTTTGCGCTCCCGAGCTTCTCAAGCGCGTGGATGAGCTGAACAAGGCCAACGACAAGAAGGTCCTGAAGACCTGGAGCCGGGCCAGCACCATTTTCCCCTCCTTTGTCGGTCATACCTTTGCCGTCCATGACGGTCGCAAGCACGTGCCCGTTTACGTTACCGAGGATATGGTGGGTCACAAGCTGGGCGAGTTCGCCCCCACCCGGACCTTTAAGGGTCACTCGGGCACTAAGACCGGGCAGTAAGGAGGGCATAGGAAATGGAAGCGAAAGCATTTGTGAAATATGTCCGTATCTCCACCCAGAAGGTGCAGATCGTCGCCGACCTGATCCGGGGCAAGGATGCCAAGCTGGCCGCCGCCATTCTGGCCAACACCCCCAAGTCTGCCTGCGAGCCTCTGGCCAAGCTGCTCAAGAGCGCCTGCGCCAACGCCGAGAACAACTTCCACATGGACCCCGAAAAGCTCTATGTGTCTGAGGTGTTCGCCACCCCCGGCCCCATAATCAAGCGGATGCGGCCCCGGGCTCAGGGTAGAGGGTTCCGGATCAACAAGCGCACCAGCCACATCACCCTTGCGGTGAAAGAGCGCTAAGGGAGGAGGAAGAATATGGGACAGAAAGTCAATCCCCACGGTTTGCGCGTGGGCATCATCAAGGATTGGGACTCCCGTTGGTTCGCCTCCAATGAGAAGGTGGGCGATCTGCTGGTGGAGGACTACAATCTCCGCAAGGACCTGAAAAAGCAGCTCTACGCCGCCGGCGTGCCCAAGATCGAGATCGAGCGCCGGGGCGACAACAAGGTGGTCATCTATCTCCACTGCGCCCGGCCCGGTATGATCATCGGCAAGGGCGGCGAGGACATCGAGAAGCTCCGCGCCAGCATCGCCAAGCGCCTGGGCAAGGAGGTCGCCCTCAACATCGTGGAGGTCAAGAGCCCCGACACCAACGCCCAGCTGGTGGCTGAGAACATCGCCCAGCAGCTGGAGAAGCGCATCGGCTTCCGCCGGGCCATGAAGAACGCCATGGGCCGGGCCATGCGCATGGGCGCCCTGGGCATCAAGACCTGCTGCTCGGGCCGTCTGGGCGGCGCTGAGATTGCCCGGGTGGAGCACTATCACGACGGCACCATCCCCCTGCAGACCCTCCGTGCCGACATCGACTACGGCTTTGCCGAGGCTGCCACCACCTATGGCCGCATCGGTGTGAAGGTGTGGATCTACAAGGGTGAGGTGCTCAGCCAGACCCTGCGCACCACCCCCCGCACCATGGACACCACCAAGCCCTTCCGGGAGAAGGGCGACCGCCGGGATCGTCGGGACCGCCGGGACGGCGACCGTCGTGGCCCCGGTGGCGACCGCCGTGGTCCTGGCGGCCGTGACGACCGCCGTGGCGGTGGCCGCTTCGGTGACCGCAAGCCGGCGGGTCCTGTTTACCAGGCCCGTCCCCAGATCGTTACCCCTAAGCCCGCCCCCGCCCCTGTGGAGGAGGCGCCCGCCGAGGCCGCTGAGGCCGTTACTCCCGAGGAAGGAGGCCAGGAATAATGCTGCTGCCCAAGAGAGTCAAATACCGCCGCGTCCACCGCGGTCGGATGAAGGGCAAGGCCACCCGAGGCAACACCGTCACCTACGGTGAGTTTGGCCTCCAGGCCACCGAGCCCGCCTGGATCACCAGCAACCAGATCGAGGCCGCCCGTATTGCCATGACCCGTTATACCAAGCGTGGCGGTAAGGTGTGGATCAAGATCTTCCCCGATAAGCCCATCACCGAGAAGCCCGCTGAGACCCGTATGGGTTCCGGTAAGGGCTCCCCGGAGTACTGGGTGGCCGTGGTCAAGCCCGGCCGGATCATGTTTGAGATCGCCGGCGTCCCCGAGGATGTCGCCCGCGAGGCTCTGCGTCTGGCCTCCCACAAGCTGCCCATCAAGTGCAAGATCGTGGCCAAGGAAGCCGATGCCGCTGCCGAGGCTGAGAAGGGTGGTGAATGAAGATGAAAGCCAGTGAAGTCCGTAAGATGAGCACCAAGGAGCTTGAGAGCAAGCTGATGGACCTGAAGAAGGACCTGTTCCAGCTTCGTCTTCAGCACGCCACCAACCAGCTCGATAACCCTGTGCGTATCGCCCAGGTCAAGCGGGACATCGCCCGGGTCAAGACCATCATCCGCCAGCAAGAGCTGGCCAGCCGATAAAAGGAGGTAGACGAAGATGGAAAACAGAACCTCTTCTCGTAAGACCAGAGTCGGCCTGGTGGTCTCGGACAAGATGGACAAGACCGTAGTGGTGGCCATCGCCGACCGTGTGGCCCACCCTCTGTATAAGAAGATCGTCAAGCGGACCTACAAGCTCAAGGCCCACGACGAGCAGAACGCCTGTGGCGTGGGGGATCGCGTCCGCGTCATGGAGACCCGGCCTCTTTCCAAGGACAAGCGGTGGAGAGTGGTCGAGATCATCGAGAAAGCCAAGTAAGGAGGTGCCAGTATGATCCAACAGGAGAGTTATTTGAAGGTTGCCGATAATACCGGCGCCAAGGAGATCAAGACCATCCGGGTGCTGGGCGGCTCCAAGCGGAAGTTCGGCAACATCGGCGATGTGATCGTGGCCTCCGTCCGTAAGGCCCAGCCCGGCGGCCAGGTGAAGAAGGGCGAGGTGGTCCGCGCCGTCATCGTCCGCTCCAGCCGGGGCGTCCGCCGCGCCGACGGCAGCTATGTCCGCTTTGACGACAACGCCGCCGTCCTCATCCGCGACGACAAGAACCCCCGCGGTACCCGTATCTTTGGGCCGGTGGCCCGGGAGCTGCGCGACAAGGATTACATGAAGATCCTGTCCCTGGCTCCTGAAGTGCTGTAAGGGGGTAGCGAGATGAACAACATGAGCATTCGCAAGGACGATACCGTCATCGTCCTGTCCGGCAAGGACAAGGGCAAGACCGGCAAGGTGCTTGAGGTCATGCCCAAGGATAAAAAGGTCGTGGTGGAGAAGGTCAACATCGTCTCCCGCCACACCAAGCCCCGCCAGCAGGGCGAGCAGGGCGGCATCATCAAGAAGGAAGCCCCCCTCTATGCCTGCAAGGTCATGCGGGTCTGCCCCAAGTGCAACAAGCCTACTCGCCCGGCTCACAAGGTGCTGGCCGACGGCAAGAAGGTCCGCGTCTGCAAGAAGTGCGGCGCTGAGATCTGAGAAAGGAGGGAAAACCGACAATGGCTGATAAGAAGATCGAAGAGGCCGTAGAGGCCGTGAAGGATAAGGTCGAGGCTGTGGCCGAGGACGTGAAGGCCGCCGCCGAGCTGGCCGCGGAAGAGGTGGCCGATAAGGCCGCCGAGGTCAAGGCTGAGGTCAAGACCAAGGCGAAGGCCGCCAAGGCCAAGGCTGAGGACGCCGTGGAGGAGGTCAAGGCCAAGGCTGAGAAGAAGGTCGCCGCCAAGAAGGCGGAGACCAAGGCCGCCAAGGCTGCTCCCTCCACCGACGGTATGCCCAATCTCCGGGCCAAGTACGTCAACGAGGTGGCGCCCGAGCTGATGAAGAAGTTCGGCTACAAGTCCGTGATGCAGATCCCCAAGATCGAGAAGATCGTGGTCAACTGCGCCTGCGGCGAGGCCCGGGACAACTCCAAGGTCCTGGAGGCCGTGGTGGGCGACCTGGCCGCCATCACCGGCCAGAAGCCCATCATCACCAAGGCCAAAAAGTCCGTGGCAAACTTCAAGCTCCGCGAGGGCATGCCCATCGGCGCGAAGGTGACCCTCCGCTCCGACAAGATGTGGGAGTTTTTGGACCGCCTGTTCAGCGTGGCCCTGCCCCGCGTGCGTGACTTCCGGGGCATCAACCCCAACTCCTTTGACGGCCGGGGCAACTACGCTCTGGGCCTGAAGGAGCAGCTGATCTTCCCCGAGATCGACTACGATAAGATCGACAAGATCCGGGGCATGGACGTGATCATCTGCACCACCGCCAACACCGACGAAGAGGGCCGCGCTCTGCTGGAGCTCATCGGCGCTCCCTTTGTCCGCTGAAAGGAGAACTGAGAAATGGCTAAGAAATCCATGATTTTGAAGCAGCAGGCGAAGCCCAAGTTCTCCACTCGGCGCTACAACCGCTGCAAGATCTGCGGTCGACCCCACGCCTATCTCCGGGACTACGGCATCTGCCGTATTTGCTTCCGTGAGCTGGCCTACAAGGGCCAGATCCCCGGCGTCAAGAAAGCCAGCTGGTAAGACCAGCGTATCCGTAGGCCCCTGTGGGGGCCTACGGAATCCCCATGTCATGGACCGAATTTGTTCGGTTTATGAATAGTCCGACAATGGCAACAGGTCGGGACGGTGCCTAAGCCCTGATACCTTGCCATTGAACCGGGTAACCGGCCCGGTAATCTAAATAGGAGGTAATCTCATGCAGATCACAGACCCCATTGCGGATATGCTGACTCGCATCCGCAACGCGTCCAACGCCGGCCATGATACGGTGGACGTGCCTGCCAGCAACATGAAGAAATCCATCGCGCAGATCCTCCTCGACGAAGGCTATATCAAGAATTATCAGCTGGTCGAGGACAACCTTCAGGGGATCATTCACATTACCCTGAAGTACAACGCCAACAAGGAGAAGGCCATCACCAACCTTCGCCGCGTCAGCAAGCCCGGTCTCCGGGTGTATGCCGGCGCCGACGAGCTGCCCCGGGTCATCCGCGGCCTTGGTATCGCCATCATCTCCACGTCCAAGGGCATCATGACCGACAAGGCCGCGCGCGCGGCCCACGTCGGCGGTGAAGTCCTGGCGTTCGTGTGGTAAGGGAGGGCGAAGAGTATGTCGAGAATCGGAAGAATGCCCATCGACCTCCCCGCGGGCGTCGAAGTCAAAGTGGCTGAGGGCAACCACGTCACCGTCAAGGGCCCCAAGGGCACCCTGGAGCGTGACCTGAGCCCCATCATCACCATCAAGCAAGAGGGCGCCGTGATCCATGTCGAGCGTCCCAACGATCTGAAGGAGAGCCGCTCTCTCCACGGCCTGACCCGGACTCTGCTCCACAACATGGTCGTAGGCGTCACCGAGGGCTTCAAGAAGGAGCTGGAGGTCAACGGCGTCGGTTACCGTGTGGCTATGGAGGGCGGCAAGCTGGTCATGAACCTGGGCTTTTCTCACCAGGTGACCATGGAGGCTCCCGAGGGCATCAAGCTGGAGACCCCCGACGCCAACAAGATCGTTGTCAGCGGCGCTGATAAGCAGCGTGTCGGTCAGTTCGCCGCCGAGATCCGCGAGAAACGTCCGCCCGAGCCTTATAAGGGCAAGGGTATCAAATATGCTGACGAGGTCATTCGCCGTAAGGAAGGCAAGACCGGCGTCAAGAAAAAGTAAGGAGGTGCCTAAGTTATGATCAAGAAGATCGATACCAACGCTCAGCGGCTGCGCCGCCATAAGCGGGTCCGCGCCAAGATCAGCGGCACCCCCGAGCGTCCCCGTCTCAACGTGTTCCGCAGTGAGACCAACATCTATGCCCAGATCATCGACGACGTAGCGGGTGTGACCCTGGCATCCGCCTCCTCTCTGGAGAAGGGCTTTGGCGCCGGCTCCAACTGCGAGGCTGCCAAGAAGGTGGGCCAGGCCGTGGCCGAGCGCGCCAAGGCCAAGGGCATCAGCGTCGTGGTCTTCGACCGGGGCGGCTATGTCTACCACGGCCGGGTCAAGGCTCTGGCCGAGGGCGCCCGCGAGGGCGGCCTGGAGTTTTAAGGAGGGAGGAAGAACAAATGCCTAAGTTTGAAAAAGAGCAGAGCGAGTTCAGCGAAAAGCTGGTCTACCTGAACCGTGTTTCCAAGACCGTCAAGGGCGGCCGCGTGGCCAAGTTCACCGCCCTCATGGTCATCGGCGACGAGAAGGGCCGCGTGGGCTTTGGCACCGGCAAGGCCGCCGAGGTCCCCGAGGCCATCCGCAAGGGCATCGAAGACGCCAAGAAGAACCTGGTGAACATCACCCTGTCCGGCACCACCATCCCCCATGAGATCATCGGGGAGTTCGGCGCCGGCCGTGTCCTCCTCAAGCCCGCCGCTCCCGGTACCGGCATCATCGCCGGCGGCCCGGTCCGTGCGGTGATGGAGGCCGCCGGCATCCGGGATATCCGGGCCAAGTGCCTGCGCTCCAACAACCCCCAGAACGTGGTCTCCGCCACCTTTGAAGGCCTGAAGGCCCTCCGCGGTCCGGAAGAGGTGGCCAAGCTCCGGGGCAAGAGCGTGGAAGAAATTTTGGGTTAAGGAGGAGACGACACTATGGCTAAGTTGAATGTGAAGCTGGTCAAGAGCCTGAACGGTCGGCTCCAGAAGCACAAGGATACCGCCGCCGCGCTGGGTCTTCGCAAGATCGGAGACGCCACCGTGCAGCCTGACAATGCCGCTACCCGCGGCAAGATCGCCCTGATCGGTTACCTCCTTGAGGTCACCGAGGAAAAGTAAGGAGGCGCAACAATGAATTTGCATGATCTCTCCCCCGCCCCCGGCTCCACCCAGGTGGGGAAACGCAAGGGCCGGGGTCCCGGCTCCGGCAACGGCAAGACTGCCGGCCGCGGCCACAAGGGCCAGTGGGCCCGTTCCGGCGGCGGCGTGCGCGTGGGCTTTGAGGGCGGCCAGATGCCCCTGGCCCGCCGCGTGCCCAAGCGGGGCTTTAACAATATCTTTGCCAAGCCCCTGGAGGCCATTAACGTGGCCAGCCTGAACAAGTTTGATGACGGTGCTACCGTCAATGTCTGCGACCTGCTGGACAAGGGCATCCTCTCCAAGTGCGAGAACGGCGTGAAGGTGCTGGGGAACGGGACGTTGACCAAGAAGCTCACCGTGCGGGCCTCCGCCTTCTCCGCCTCCGCTAAGGAGAAGATCGAAGCGGCGGGCGGAAAGGCCGAGGTGATTTAATTGATCACGACCATCCGTAACGCCTGGAAGATCGAGGAGCTGCGCAAGAAGATCCTCTTCACGCTGTTCGCGTTGCTGATCTTCCGGCTGGGCTCGGTCATTCCCGTGCCCTTTATCAATTCCGACGCCCTGGCCGACGAGCTTGGCCGCCAGTCGGGCACCATCTTTGGCCTTTTGAACGCCATGAGCGGCGACGCCTTTGCCCAGGCGACGGTATTCGCCCTCAGCATCCAGCCCTATATCAACAGCTCCATTATCATCGAGCTGCTCTGCATCGCCATTCCCGCCTTGGAGCGCATGCAGAAGGAGGGCGGCGAGGAGGGCCGCAAGAAGATCGCGGCCATCACCCGGTACACCACCGTGGCCATTGCCATTCTCCAGGGCTTTGGCTACTTCACCCTGATCCGCAGCTGGGGATTGCTCAATCCCAGCGTGGGTATGCCCGGCTGGCTCATGGGCGTGATCATCGTCCTGGCCTTTACCGCGGGCTCCGCCTTCCTGATGTGGCTGGGTGAGCAGATCACCGAGTTCGGCATCGGCAACGGCATCTCCATGATCCTGTTTGCGGGTATCGTGGCCCGGGTGCCCAGCATGATCTCCAGCATGATCTCCGGCGTCAGCATCTGGAGCGAGGTCTCCAGCCAGGGCGCTGAGGCGGTCGTCTCCAACCTGACCCAGACCAGAGGCTATACCGCGGCCCAGGCTCAGAGCTATGTGGACTCCGCCATGCACCCGGTGATGATCCCCCTGTTTATCATCGGTATGCTGCTGCTGGTCATCTTCATCGTCTTCATCACCAATTCCGAGCGCCGCATCCCCGTGCAGTACGCCAAGCGGGTGGTGGGTCGGAAGATGTACGGCGGCCAGGCCACCCACCTGCCCATGAAGGTGAATATGTCCGGCGTGCTGCCCATCATCTTTGCCCAGTCCATCGCCTCTTTGCCCGCCACCATTGCCGCGTTTGCCGGCGTGACCAAGGACAGCGGCGGCTTCGGCGGCGGCTTCATGCGGGTGTTCGATTCCAGCGGCGTGGTCTACGCCATCGTCTACTTCCTGCTCATCGTGGGCTTTAGCTACTTCTACTCCTCCATCCAGTTCAACCCCATCGAGGTAGCTAACAACCTGAAGAACAACGGCGGCTTCGTTCCCGGCTTCCGTCCGGGCAAGCCCACCGCCGACTTCCTTCGCAAGGTGCTGAGCAAGATCACCATGTTCGGCGCGCTCTATCTGGCCGTCATCGCCCTGCTGCCCATCATCACCGGCAACATTATCGGCAACTCCGCCCTCTCTCTGGGCGGTACGTCGATCATCATCGTAGTGGGCGTGGCGCTGGAGACGGTGAAGGCCATGGAGGCCCAGATGCTCATGCGTCACTACAAGGGCTTCTTGGAGTAAGCGCCCATGAAGATGATTTTTCTGGGCGCGCCGGGGGCCGGCAAAGGCACCCAGGCCGACATTTTTGCCAAGCGTTTGAACATCCCCACCATCTCCACCGGCAACATTCTCCGCGCCGCCATTGCCGACGGCACCGAGACCGGTCTCAAGGCCAAGTCCTTTATGGACAAGGGCCAGCTGGTCCCCGACGAGGTCATTTTGAACATCGTCAAGGAGCGGCTGGAGCAGCCTGACTGCCAGAAGGGTTATATCTTGGACGGGGTGCCCCGCACCCTGGCTCAGGCCCAGGCCCTGGAGGATATGGGCGTCAAGTTCGACCAGGTGGTCTCCATTGAGGTGGCCGACGAGGTCATCGTCAAGCGCATGAGCGGCCGCCGGGCCTGCACCCAGTGCGGCGCCACCTACCATGTGGAGGCCGCGCCCCCCAAGGTGGAGGGCGTGTGCGACAAGTGCGGCGGAGCCCTGGTCCAGCGTGCCGACGACGCCGCCGAGACCGTGCTGGACCGCCTGAAGGTCTTCCATGAGCTCACCGAGCCCTTGAAGGACTTTTACGCCCAGCGTGGCCTTTTGAAGCTGGTGGACAATCAGCCCACCATTGAGGCCACCACCGCCGTCATCTGTCAGGCTCTGGGGCTGTAACGCCATGGAGATGATCTCACTCAAGACCCCCGAGGAGATCGAGCGGATGCGGGTGGCCGGACGCATCACGGCCCAGGCCAGAGCACTGGCCGGATCCCTGGTGAAGCCCGGCGTCAGCACCTACGAGATCGACCGGGAGGTCAAACGGTTCATCCAAAGCCACGGCGCCAAGCCCTCGTTTTTGGGGCTCTATGGCTTTCCCGCTTCCATCTGCGCCTCGGTGAACGAGTGCGTGATCCACGGCATCCCCTCCAGAAAGCAGGTGCTCCGAGAGGGGGACATCGTGTCGGTGGATGTAGGCGCCTTCGTCGGCGGTTTCCACGGCGACTGCGCCGCCACCTTCCTGTGCGGCAGCGTCTCTGACGAGGCTAAGCGGCTGGTGGACGTGACGAAGCAGAGCTTCTTTGAGGGCATCAAGCAGGCCAGACCGGGCAACCGGGTCCGGGACATTGGCGCGGTGGTCCAGAAATACGTGGAGTCCTTTGGCTTCAGCGTGGTCCGGGACTTTGTGGGCCACGGGGTGGGCCGGAAGATGCACGAACCGCCGGAGGTGCCCAACTACGGACCCGCCGGACACGGCGCACGGCTGACCCCGGGCATGGTCATCGCGGTAGAGCCTATGGTGTGCGCCGGGGACTGGCATGTGGAGAACCTGGACGGCAACTGGACCACCGTCACCGTGGACAGGAGCCTTGCCGCCCACTATGAAAACACCATTCTCATTACGCAGGGCGAAGCGGAGATCCTCACCGATCCTGGAGACGGTACGCTGTGACGTTACCGTAGGACAAAAGAGGATCCCAGCCGCCGGAAAAAGCGGCACAACGCAGCGCAATCGGGCGCGAAGCGCCTTGGCAAGGAGGAAATGAGATTTGGCAAAGGATGATATGATCGAAGTGGAGGGCGTGGTCACCGAGGCCCTGCCCAACACCACCTTTAAAGTGGACATCGGGAATGGACACATCATTCTCGCCCACATCTCCGGCAAGCTGCGGATGAACTTTATCCGTATCCTGCCCGGGGACAAGGTCACGGTCCAGATGTCGCCCTACGACGTCACCAGAGGGCGGATCACCTGGCGAACCAAATAACAGCCCGCAAGAAACATCAACGACCTTCCCAATCGGGGGACTTTGCTTACAAGCTCAAATTGCTCCGCCGGGAAGGGGCCATCAAGGCATTCATAAGGAGGTTTAACATGAAAGTCAGACCGTCTGTGAAGCCCATGTGCGAGAAGTGCAAGATCATCAAGCGCAAGGGCAAAGTCATGG
>OLGB01000216.1_pt1 | contig 86316 bp, 71 predicted proteins | sample 1605691 | NCBI WGS metagenome assembly OLGB01 (sample SAMEA3888925, study PRJEB22519) | human gut metagenome | biome: human gut; feature: human-associated habitat; material: faeces | place: Denmark | collected 2010 | reverse complement strand
CCGCACAACACCTTTGACAGTGGCTAATCTGTATATTCCGCTGGTTATTATTCCGGTGGTATACATGTCATATTATATTATGTCATTTGTGCTTTTTAAAAATAAAAATCACAGGTATATGTTTCTGACAGCGCTGTCACTTCTGTCAGTATTCAGTAATTATTCACTCAGACCGAAGGAGTCTCTGTGGAACCTGATGCTTATAAACAGCTGGAACCCTGATGTTATGGCTTGCAGCATACTTGCGGTACTTGCATTGTATTACGCTATTACAACAATACGTGCAGAGATAAAGTGGCATGATGCAGAGCTTGAAGCCGGTTCTGAAAAAGCAGATGCCGCATACAGGAATGTTGTTAGAAACAAAAGTATCTTCAGCTCAAAAAGAGTATATCTTACAGCAACATTATGCGCACTCTGTTTTACGTCTGTATATGGAATCATAATAAGTACGATTATGTGTGCGGGAGTATTCGGATGCTATTACGTTGCTAATTACGGCATGAATGGGATGCATATCAGAAGTTATGCGGTATCATTTGTTCCGTGTATTGTATACATTGCTGCATGTGTTATATACAGTGCAACTACACATAATATGGGCTCAGCCGCCGGTTTCTGGAATAAGTATGCCGGATACATAAGCGGAATGTTTGTTAATGATTTCATGACAAATATGTATCTTGTGATAACCATCCTTGCTATTGTATATATTGCAATGAAGAAGAATAATTCCGGAAAAATTCTGTTTGTCTATATAACTGCAATTACTTTTTTAATAGTGGTGCTTAATCCGTTAACGTATTTAATATTGGGAGTTATTGCACCTGAATATTGCAGCGTAACATTTTGGATCATACCGTTTAATGCAGCGGTAGCTTATGCGGCTGTGGATATAATATGCGGCATTTCCGGGAACAGGCCGCGGATTACCGTATGCTGCATATGTGCGCTGATGGTTGTGATGATAGTGGCGTTTATGCCGGTATACGGAAATAATTTTGCATGGCAGAGGACAAGAAAACCTGATAAGATATCTGATGAGACAAAACAGATATGCAGGATAATCGGGGATGACGGTCAGGATAAGAATGTTATAGCACTCAATGAGCTGTGCTCATCACTTAGAATGTCTGACCAGGGTATAAAACTTTATTATTACACAGATAACAGATATGCTGTCGATGATGACAGGGATATGTATGTATATCTTAATCAGGACGAGCCATATCTTCAGGGAATAGTGCAGAATGCAAAACGTGCCGGATATAATTATGTTATATTCAGAAAGGGAGTGTTAGACCCTAACTGGTCGTCTGTGCAGTATCATATATGGCCTGTGGGTTCCACGGATAATTATGATGTTTACAGTATAGGATATTTTTAGAAGTTAGCTTTATCAGTATGCTTAAGGTATGCTGATAAAGCTATTTGTGTAATTATATGTTATATGGTAAAATAAAAAGATAATATGTACGCGGCAATCTGTCTGAGTGCAGCCCGCGTAGTGCGATTAACTTTGTGCAGGAACGGAGAATATATGGAGAATCTGATAAAGCAGTTAAAACTTTGCAATAAAAAATTCCTCGTGGTTGGAGATGCAATGCTTGATGTGTATCTTCACGGTCAGGTCTCAAGAATATCACCGGAGGCACCGGTCCCGGTATTCAAATATGAGAGCAGGGAGAATGTGCTTGGTGGTGCAGCCAATGTGGCAGCCAATGTGGCGGCAATGGAAGTGGATGTGGCACTTCTTGCGGTTACGGGCAATGATGATGCCGGACGGCAGATAATAGAACTCCTTGGGAACAAAGGCGTGAAGACAGATCTTGTGCTTGCATGTGATAACAGAATTACAACTATGAAAGCAAGACTTGTATCATCAGGCCAGCAGATAACAAGAATTGATAACGAGGATACCTCTGATATAGATGACACATGTGAGAATAAGCTTGCAGACATGCTTGAGGCAGCAATCGACAGTTATGATATCGTGCTTATGTCAGATTACCAGAAAGGCTTGCTGTCAGACTCATTTGCGGCAAGGGTTATAGATATTGCGCGTAAGCATGGGCGTAAGGTCATAGTTGATGTCAAGTCCAGGAATCCTGCCAAGTATGCAGGTGCATATCTTCTTAAGCCTAACCGCAGAGAGCTTGCATATATGACAGATATGCCGGTCGGGACGCATGATGAGGTAGTAGCTGCTATGAAAAAGCTTCGCGAACTTGCGGGATGCGAAGCTGTTATAGCAACCTTAAGCGGTGACGGAATGATGTATCTTGACAGGGATGGCAGTGTATACGAGTCTAATGTTGAGGCAAGGCAGGTTCGTGATGTTGTAGGTGCCGGAGACACTGCATTTTCATATATAGGACTTGGAATTGCCGAGAACTTAAGACCGCAGACAGTAATCACACTTGCTAATGCAGCATCATCGATCAAGGTTACTAAATTCGGTACATCGGTGGTTACGCTTGATGAACTTGAGGATATGTTTGGCAGCAGGCCGGCTAAGATCCAGACACTTGACGGACTGCTTGAGCAGCTTGCCAGATTCCGTGAAAGAAAGCCGGGGGCTAAGATTGTATTTACAAACGGATGCTTTGATATTCTTCATCTTGGACATGCAAGGTATCTCAAGGAAGCAAGAAAGCTTGGAGATATGCTTATTGTCGGGGTTAATTCCGATGCTTCGGTTAAGAGACTTAAGGGCGAGGACAGACCGATTAACCATGAGGATGTAAGAATGGCAATGCTTGCAGAGCTTGATTTTATAGATTATGTTGTAAAGTTTGAGGATGACACGCCATATGACCTGATAAAGGCTGTACAGCCGGATATTCTTGTCAAGGGCGGGGACTATAAGATTGAAGATATAGTGGGACATGACATAGTTGAAGCTAAGGGTGGACTTGTCACAACAATACAGCTTGTTGACGGTATGTCCACAACTAACATTATCAATGCCGTTAACGCGGCTCACCACGAATAGCCGGACGGTAGTGCAAAGCTGTAGAGGGATACCGTATAATAAGTATTGCAGGATGTGGAACAATGGGAAGTATCTTAAGAAAAGCAGTCATAAGAATGACACCTGTGCTGTGTAAAGCAGATATATGGCAGCTCAGACACAATAATAACAGAATAGAGACAGATGAACAGAGAGCCGCAGCTAAGGGCAGGGTGGCACTTGTAAGGCTTGATGCAATCGGTGACTTTGTAATATGGCTGGACAGTGCGGCAGAATTCAGAAGACAGTTTGCAGGAAGGCATATAATACTTATATGTAACAAGGCATGTAAGGGGATAGCCGAGGCAAGCGGACTGTTTGATGAGATAGTTCCGGTAGATACAGGCAGACTTAATTACGCCGGCAATTTCCGCTTCAGAAAGGAACTTTCGCATGAACTGGAACGTATTAATGTTGAGCTGCTGATACAGACTGCATTTTCGAGGCGGGTGTATACTGATGTGGTATCTGCGGCAGTAAGGGCAGAGAAGAAGCTGACAATACGCGACAGGTCATTTGATAATGCCTCACAGGGTGCGCTTAAAGCAACAGATACGATATATGACAGTGTTATAGATGCCGGAGACGGACATGTTATGGAGCTGGTGCGCAATGCCGAATTCGTGCGTAAGGTGACAGGAAGCACATTCCGTGCATCCGTTCCGGTGCTCAGGGCTACAGAAGTTCCTGACGGCATGATTCCGGAGGGAGATTATTTTGTTGTATTTCCGGGAGGAAGCTTCAGGGCAAAGATGTGGCCGATAGAAAGATTTGCGCAGGCGGCGCAGTTTATACATGATACTACAGGCTGGAAATGCTGTGTCTGCGGTTCACCTGATGAGAAATATCTTGCCAATGGTCTTACATCGCATTACAATGGTGATGTCATTGACATGACGGGTAAGACAACGCTTCTGCAGTCGATAGAGGTAATAAGGCATGCAAAGCTGCTCATAGGCAATGATACGAGCGGAATACATTTTGCTGCGGCAACAGGAACCAAAGCAGTCTGTGTATTCGGCGGATGGCATTACGGGAGATTCCTTCCGTATAAGATTGAGAACGGGCAGTTATCCGGTGGAAATGACAATGACATCAATAACAATGATATCAATAAATGCATGCCGGCAGTTTGTGTTCATGACATGGAATGCTTTAACTGCAGAATAGTTGACAGAACTTCCCAATGTCAGAAACATATGAAAGATACAGGGCTGTTTACATGTGTCGACATGGTGAGTGTGCAGGATGTAACAGATGTTCTTAAGAATGTGCTTAGAGAGCTGCAGATATAGAACGTGGTCATAAATGCAGCTTTTAACAGCATAATATTGGAGGTACAGACATGATAATAGTAACAGGTGGAGCAGGATTTATAGGAAGCTGTGTAGTGAGAAGCCTTAATGACAGGGGAATTGACGACATTATTATAGTTGATAATATTGCCGAGACTGATAAATGGCGCAACATGGCCAACAAAAGATACATAAAGTATTACAACAGGGATGAGTTCCTTGAGCATCTTCCTGAGTATGCAGGCAGGGTTACCAATGTATTTCATCTTGGTGCGTGCAGCGCAACAACAGAGCGTAACTTTGATTACCTTTACAAGAATAATCTTGAGTACACCAAGACATTGTGGAAGTTCTGCGCAGACAATAATGCAAGCTTCGTATATGCAAGCAGCGCTGCAACATATGGTGACGGTTCACAGGGATTTGACGATAAGGCAGATATAGATAACTATCTTCCGCTTAACGGATATGGATATTCAAAGCAGCTGTTTGATATATGGGTAAAGAAGGAGCTTGCGGCAGGTAATAAAGCACCACGCCAGCATGCGGGACTTAAGTTCTTCAATGTATATGGTCCTAACGAATATTTCAAGGGCAGCATGGCGAGCGTTATCATGCATGGCTTTAACCAGATTAAGGAAAGAGGATATATAGGGCTCTTCAAGTCTTATAAGGAAGGCTATGAGGATGGCGGACAGTTAAGGGATTTTGTTTATGTAAAGGATGTATGCAATGTCATGATGTTCCTTATGGATAATCCTGACGTAAGCGGGCTTTTCAATGTCGGAACAGGTAAGGCAAGATCATTCTATGACCTCGCAGCTTCTGTATTTGCGGCACTCGGAATTGATAAGGATATAAGGTTTATAGATATGCCTGAGACTCTTCGCCCAAAATATCAGTATTTTACAGAGGCTAAGATGGACAAGCTCAGAGAGGCAGGATATGATAAGCCGTTCTACTCACTTGAGGAGGGCGCAAAGGACTATGTTCAGAATTATCTGGACAAGGATATGCGTATCTGGTAATTATGAAGAATAAAAATGCAGCTAATGCAATAGCCGTGCTGATACCGTATTTAAGGGCGGCAGCATTTATAGTGCTTGTTATTATGCTTGAGATAGTGCATGCAAAGGCATGGAGCTATGATGAAAACGGACTTGCAGAAGACCAGTTCAGACTTATAGAGCAGTCTAAGCAGACACGCAGTGAGGAGAAGCTTATAATAGGCGACAGTGTGGCATCACAGCTATTCGGCAATGATAAAAGGTTTCAGAATGCATATACAATGACAGGCAACTGCTCGGCGACAATGGGAGGCTATTATCTGCTTCTGCGTAATTACATAGAGGCTAATCCACAGACCAAAAGGATAATTATGGTAATATCTCCGGATCTGATGGCTAATGCGGCAGACAAGGATTACTCATACCAGTATTATGTTGTTCCGTATTATACGCAGGAGAATATGCAGTATATAACGGAGGATGTCCAGGAGTATATTGATTATAAGTATGGAGCTGCCGCAACCAGGTGTGAGCCTCTCAAAAAGATAATATACAATGATATGTTTGTGTTGTCACAATACAGGGATTACATAACAGCAACGCGTCCGAAAGAGCGTGAAAATATGCGTATAAGCGCATTGTCTGCCACATATCTGAGGCAGATAAAGCAGCTTTGTGATGATAACTCAATTAATCTTAAGGTAATGTGCTGTCCATTGCAGAGCAACAGAATAATGCGTACATGGAAGGGCTTTGAGGAAGATATAGAAAGATACGGTTTGCAGGATATCCTCAACGGTTACAGTAAGAATGCTACTTATTATGACGAAAAGAATTTTCAGGATGAATATCATTTTAAGGACAGTTTCCTGAAAAAGGGACGGCCGGTTATTCTGAAGAATCTTCTTGAAAGGAATGGAGAATAGTGTGAAAAATAAGATTTTTCACACGCAAGATTTGTGCTTGCGCACAAACTTGATATGCGCAAAAGGCAGCGCAGGAATGGAGAATAGTATGGAAAAAATTCTTGTTACAAGGTCATCTATGCCGCCAATGGAAGAATATATAGAGGAAATAGCTTCGATATGGGACAATCACTGGCTGACCAATATGGGAGAGAAGCATGTAAGGCTTGAAAAGGAACTTAAGGAGTATCTGGGAGTTGATGACATCACGCTTTTCTCTAACGGGCATATGGCACTTGAACTTACGCTTCAGGCGATGCATCTTAAAGGGGAAGTAATTACCACTCCGTACACATTTGCTTCAACAACACATGCTATAGTAAGAAACGGACTTAAGCCGGTGTTCTGTGATATTAATCCGGATGACTATACTATAGATGCTGATAAGATTGAGCGGCTTATAACAAAGGATACATGTGCTATTGTTCCTGTACATGTATACGGCAATATATGTGATGTCGACAGGATTCAGGAGATAGCTGACAGACACGGACTTAAGGTTATATATGATGCCGCACATGCATTTGGGGAGACATACAACGGACGGGGTGCCGGAAGCTTTGGCGATGCATCAATGTTCAGCTTCCATGCCACCAAGGTATATAATACAATCGAGGGCGGCGCTGTATGTTATTCGGATGAAGAGCTGGGAAGGAGACTGTACCGCCTTAAGAATTTTGGCATTATGGATGAGGAGACGGTTGATTATGTCGGAGCCAATGCCAAGATGAATGAATTTCAGGCTGCAATGGGGCTTTGCAATCTTAAGCATGTTGATGGTGAGATTGCCAGGAGAAAGGCTGTTGTAGACAGATACAGAGCCAATCTCGATGGTGTCAGAGGTGTGCAGCTTTCAAAGGTTCAGGATGGCGTAAAGTACAATTATGCCTATTTCCCTGTAGTATTCAATGAAGAAGAATTTGGTGTGACAAGGGATGTGGTATTTGAGAAGCTTGCAGAGAATGATATATTTGCAAGGAAGTACTTTTATCCGATTACGAATACATTTGAATGTTACAATGGAATGTTTGATCCGAATGATACGCCGGTTGCACTTAAGATTTCAAAAAGAGTGCTTACACTTCCGTTATTTGCTGACCTGCCATTATCAGATGTTGACAGGATATGTGATATAATAAAAGACTGTGCAGAGTAATGAATGGAACGAAATGGAGATTGGAATTAATGAGGAATTGGAATTATTACATTAAAAAAACGACAGCAATTATGATTGCCTCAGGAATGGTTGTCATGACAGGATGTGCAGATAAGGGGCAGGGCGCTGATGCAGATGCATCAGGTCAGGCAGAAACTGTAGTGCAGGCCAATTCCCAAGGTCAGGATAACAGGCAGAGTCAGGATGTTTCTTCTGCACCGGATCAGACAGAGACAGAAGCCCGGACAGAGTCAGATAAAACAGAAAAAGCTGTTGAAGAGAAGTCTGAAGCAAAACAGGCAGAGACTGAAGCTGCAGAACAAAATACAGAGAAGGAAACAGATTCTGAAACAGAGACCGAGGCAGCAAAGGCTCCGGTTGAAGTGAAACCTGTATACAGAGTGACACCTGAGACGGAAGCCGATACAGAGGCACCTGCCCGGACGGAGGCTGTCACGGTGGCAGCACCTGTACAGACAGAAGCCCAGACTGAAGCTGCTTTTGTATCAGCAGGTAAGCTTACAGCACCTTTTGGAATAGCATTCCTTGGAGACAGCATAACGGTAGGATATAAGAGTGGTTACAGCTATGCGGATGTTGTCTGCGAAGATCTTGGATGTGTACAGTTCAACTATGGAATATCGGGTAATACGCTTGCAAGCAATGGCGGAGAAGGCTTTGTTGAGAGATATAAGTCTATTAATCCTGACTGCAGGGTTATAGTTGTATATGGCGGTTCTAACGATTACTACAATAATGTTGCACTTGGAAGTCCGGATTCAACCAGAAAAGACGAATTCTACGGCGGACTTAAGAAGCTGTGTTCAGGCCTTAAAGAGAGTTATCCGGATGCCAATATAGTATTTCTTACGCCGCTTCCGGGTGAATTTGGCGGTATGCATAATTCGAGCAACAATGAGACAGGAAGTTCGATGTGGGATTATGTAGATGCAATGCAGAAGGTATGCGCAAAGTATGATATTCCGGTCATAGATTTGTATCACAATTTCAGCATCAATGCGGATAATTATGATTCATACACATCAGACGGCCTTCATCCTAACGAAGAAGGACACAGCCTGATTGCAAAGGCAGTTGAGAAGTATATAAAAAGTCTGATGTAATTAAGCATCGGTAAAATATGTGTCGAATAATGCGACAGCATACTATAGTTTTGTTTTTTGAAAAATGAGATTATTATAGTAGGCACATATATAACAGGAGGGATGCAAAGTATGGATGACGATAAGATAAGGGTTGCATGTGCAGATGACAATATGGCGGTACGCAGGGTATTCAGGGATATAATTAACGATGAACCTGATATGGAACTTGTCGGAGAGGCGATAAATGGCTCAGAGCTCATATCTGTTATAAAGAATTACAAGCCGCATGCGGTTGTACTTGACCTTATTATGCCTAAGCTTGATGGGCTTGAGGTGATAAGAAAGATAAAGGCTGATGACACTATTAAGAATAAGCCGGTATTTATAGTTGTCAGCGCAATAGGGGAAGACAGGATAATAAGAGAGGCATTTGAGTCAGGCGTTGAGTATTATATTATGAAGCCGGTGGATGGCCCACTGCTTACAGACAGGATACGGTGGGCACTGAATAACGAAGAGCAGCGCCGCAGAAGTGAGGAGCTTAAGAGACGCAATTCATATACTGATATAGAGATAAAAGTTGCAGACATGCTTCTTAAGCTCGGAATGCCGGTTCATATAATCGGTCAGCGTTTTATGAGGGAAGCACTTATAATGACGATGAATGACAGAGAATGTGTAAGTTCAATTACGAAGCTGCTCTATCCTGATATTGCAAGAAAGAATAAGACCACGCCCACAAGGGTTGAGAGAGCTATGAGACACGCGATTGAAGTGGTATGGACCAAGGGCGATATGAAGTGGCTTGAAGAGATATTTTGCAGACCGGCAGGCAATATAGAGGACAGGCCTACTAATTCAGAATTTATAGCAAGAATGGCAGAATATATTTCAATAAGACTTTCTGTTGCGGATAACAGGAATATGGTTATTGAAAGTATTGAAGATGTTAGAGAATTAGAGAGAATGAAGCAGAATGAAATATTTTAAAAATCTCAGTTATCTGAGGGTAATTGCATGTATTGCAATTGTGTGTACACACATAAGCCAGAGGCTTATGCTTGAGGGCAGGATTTATGAGCTCACGCATTACATGCAGCATGGTGTTTATCTTTTTTTTATAATAAGCGGTTTTCTGGCGCTGTATACATATTCGGAGAATAACTACAGCCCTGTAAGATACTGGATTAAAAGGCTGGCAAGAATATTGCCGGTATATTATGCGGTAGTTATATATGATATAATAGTACACGGTTTGATATTAAAAGATATGCCGCATGATTGGGCGGGACTTGGCTGGCTGAGATATATATTTATAATCGGACAGTACATACCCGGAGAGAATCAGTGGCGTAATCTGAGCTTTACATGGACGATTGGCATATTTGTCTTATTTTATATAATGACACCTATTCTTGCCAGAATAATGAAGACATACCGGTCATCACTTGTTGGACTTGCGGTTACATACCTGTGCATGATAGGCCTTGATATCCTGTATGCACGTCTTGAGATTACAAGAGACTGGTTCACACCGCTGTTTTATGTGTTATATTTTATGTTCGGAGCGGTTGCATGCAGGGCAGTTCAGGAGCACAAAGCTGACAGGGCATCACTTTTATTGGCATGTATAATGCTGTATTTTTTTGCAATGTCCAAGTTCAACAGTCCATACACATTGTCATGCCTGTTTACTATAATTGTCCTTGCGTCAATGAATGTGGAATTTAAGAATTCATATGTAAATAAAATGTTTGACGTGCTTGACAGATTTTCCTATGAAATATATCTTGGACATGCGGTGGTAATGGAGATAATAGACATGCTTATGGCATCATACATATTGCCTGAGGCTGCGATAACCGGCATTGCTGTTGTTGGTACGACGATAGTAAGTGTTGTGCTGTACTATGGGGTTGACAGACCTGTCAATGCATTTATCAGAAGGAGAACATGATGTTAAAGAAACTGTTTGGAGAACAGAATATGGGAAGCAAGCAGAAGAATATCTGGCTGAGGATTATCTCGATATTCTGTATTATGATTATAGCCTTTGTGCTGATGCTTACGCTGGTTATGTGCATTCCCAATTCTGCAATAAAGCAGAATTATGACCGCTCAATGGAGGTGTTCGAGCAGGAGGGAGACGGCTGGAACAGAGTATATACATATGCATCGGGAAGCATGATTGATAATCTGACTGACAGCATAATTATAAGCGGGACAATGGTTAATGATAACTGCAGCCCGTTGAGTAATGCCTTAAGCGGCAACGGATACAGCAGATACTGGCACGGATATCTTGTCTGGGTAAGACCGCTCCTCGTATTATTCTCATATCTTGATATAAGGTATATCCTTATGGTTGTATTAATGTTCCTTCTTACAGCATGTACACTTGGGCTTAATGACAGGCTTGGACGCGGTACGGCATGGATATTCACACTCTGCATGGTACTTGCATATTTTATAATGGTGCCATGGAGCCTTCAGTTCTGTGAGGTATTTCTCGTAACGATGACGGCCCTTGTATATATAACAAAGCGTTACAGTGCGTCGAAGACTGTGGCATTCACGGGCGAGATGTTTCTTATAATCGGAATGGTTACGCAGTATCTCGATTTTCTCACGGCACCGCTTGTGACACTTGGACTTCCGCTTTGTGCAGTGCTTCTGATAAATGCAAAGGAGCTTGGCAGGGATTCAATAATAAAAAACTGGGCTGTACTTATTCATTCATGCATAACATGGGCAGTCGGATGGGCAGCAGGCTGGGCAGCCAAGTGGATTGTCGGAACTGCAATTCTCAGACGCAATATAATTGAAGATGCGCTGAATCAGGCATCATTCAGGGTAAGCGGCAATGATACAAGCAAGGTAAGCAGAATTACGGCACTTGCCAAGAATATCTATTCCGCAATGCCATTTTCCAATGTGATCGGCAAAGGAGAAAAGGGCGCTATGATTCTTGTCGCAGTGTTGTATATTGCAGTGTTTGTGCTTATGGCTGTGCTTTGGATTAAGTACCGTAAAAAGACTGAATCAGCGGTATATCTGCCAATAGCAGCAACGGCGTTGCTGCCTGTAGCCTGGGTTATTGTAATGGGTCAGCATTCGCAGATACATTTCTTCTATACATACAGAATGTTTATTATTTCGTGGTTTGCACTTCTGACAGCATATGCAGGGTGCATTGACTGGAGGGCATTAAAATGTTCAATATCTGGAATGAAGAAGAACCGCTCATAAAGGAGCAGTATTCGAGAGATAATTACATTATTGCGGACTACAACGGTGAGGATGCCAAGCCATACTGTGTTATATACTTTTCAAGCAATGGGCTCTATTATCCTAATACAGAAGAGAATTTTGCAAAGTTCATGGCGGATGACAGATTTGAATGGCGCAGATATCATTTTCACAAAGCAAGACGTGAGATATATGTAAGGGATATATACAAGCAGTGGTATATAAAGGGAATTAATTCGGAGATTTCATCGATAGATAAGCTGATTGCATGGATTTCACAGAATGTTCCCAAAGGCTGTGATATAATAACGGTCGGTAATTCTGCCGGAGGTTATATGGCGGTTCTTGCAGCGTGTCTTCTCGGTGCAAGATATGCATATGATTTTTCGGGACAGTTCAATATAGAGGATGCGCTCGAAGGCGGTGAAGATAAGAATTCGCTTTTTAAAAGAGAATTCCGGACATCAGACATGTCTGCCGGAAGAGTATGCAATAACAGGGATTATCTTGATTTGAAAAAATATATCTATGCTTCTCCCGATCTGGATATTTTTTACTTCTATCCGGCTCTTTGTGAAGACGATAAAAAGCAGGCAGAACACATAGCTGACTGCGGTAATATACATCCATTTTTATTCAGGGATGACAAACACGGCGAAACAATGTATAATTTCAACCTGGACGATGTGTTTGCCATGGAACCGGAACAGATAATGGAGCTTTCGCGCAGGATACAGGGGAAGATTATCGGACGGACTGCGTTTTCATTGTATGTCAGAGGTGCAGCAGGAACATTTGCGGCACTTTTTACACAATTTCAAAAGAAGCTCTTTAAGAGGTAGTAATGAAGAAACTTACTGTTATAATGACATGTTTTAATAGAAAAGATTATACACTGCGCTGCATTAATTCGCTTAATGAGACTGCCGGGCTTTTGGCAGACTGGCGGTTTAATTATGTGGTGGTTGATGATAACAGCACGGACGGAACAGAAGATGCGCTTGTGGAATTATCCGCGGCCGCGAGGACGGATATCTGCGTCCTCAAAGGAAACGGTAATCTGTTTTACACCGGAGGAATGCGCAAGGGAATAGAATATGCCAAGGTACATTGTACAGACTCAGACGGGTATCTCCTTGCCAACGATGATGTAAGGTTTGACAGCGCCAGTGTCAGCCATATGATTGCAGATATGGATGCTGCGGTACTTGTAGGTGCAACAAAAGATGACGATGGCAGATTCAGTTACGGTGGAATACGTTATGTAAAAGGGATAAAATATATCCCGGTAAAGCCGGAGGATGATGACAGGACATGTGATACTTTTAATGCTAACTGTGTCCTTGTGCCGGGAGATATCTTCAGGGCTTCACCTAATATGGATGAGGCATATAATCACAGCCTTGGAGATTTTGATTATGGTCTTCAGATAAAGAGGCTCGGTTACAGAGCAGAAGTCTACAGGATATATGCAGGTGTATGTAACAAGAACGATGTCAGAGGCACATGGAATGATACCACACTGCCGAGAAAGCTAAGACTTGCGAAAAAGGAAGGAATCAAAGGGCTTCCGCGAAGGGAATGGTATCATTTTCTTAGGAAGAACTTTGGGGTTGCAACGGCATTTACAAGATCGTTGACACCATATATCAGAATATTACTCGGCAGATAAGCCGTATGGAGGAAATAATGTCAGAACAACGTATTGCAGTTTTAATACCATGTTACAATGAAAGCGTAACTATTAAGAAAGTAGTAGAAGATTACAAAAAGGTGCTTCCGGAGGCAGTTATCTATGTGTACGATAATAACTCAACAGATAACACGGCTGAACTTGCGAAAGAGGCAGGCGCTGAAGTAAGATATGAGCGCAGGCAGGGCAAGGGTAATGTAATAAGAACAATGTTCAGGGATATAGATGCAGACTGCTATGTTATGATAGACGGTGACGATACTTATCCGGCTGATAACGCAAGAGAGCTTGTGGATGCCGTACTTAACGGTGAGGCGGATATGGTAATCGGTGACAGACTGTCATCAACATACTTTACAGAGAATAAGAGACCTTTCCACAATTCAGGCAATAAGATTGTAAGATGGTCGATTAATAAGCTTTTCCACAGCGATGTAACAGATATCATGACAGGCTACAGAGCATTCAGCAGGCAGTTTGTTAAGAGCTATCCTGTATTGTCAAAGGGATTTGAGATTGAGACGGAGATGACTATACATTGTCTTGATAAGAACTTTAAGATTGTTGAGATACCTGTTTCATACCGTGACAGGCCTGAGGGAAGTGTATCAAAGCTTAACACTTTCAGTGATGGTGCAAAAGTGCTTAAGACAATCGGTACCTTGTTCAGAGATTACAAACCGCTTACATTCTTTTCAATAATAGCGCTTATATTTGCAGTTATCGGAATGATATTCTTTGTGCCGGTTCTCATTGATTATGCACAGACAGGAATGGTAGACAGATTTCCTACACTTTTTGTTGCCTGCATGTTGTTTATCGTTGCAGTCCTTATGTACGTTACAGGGCTTCTTCTTCATGTTATTAACAAGAAGCACAGACAGCTTTATGAGCTTTACCTGAATACTATAAAGTAAGATATATAAAAAAGATATGTCGCCCGAAAGTGACAAAGTCATAAGCAGGTGCTTTTAGAGCGGCCGGTACTTAGGCGGTGTCTTGCACCGCCTTATGTACCGCTGCCAGCTCTAAGCAGCGCAAGCGTGCCTGCGTTGATTTGTTACTTTCGGGCAAATATTTAATATAACTGATATACATTAGGTGCGGTTGTGAAGTCTTTCACGGTCACACCTTTTTCTTTGAGATGTTCTGCAAGTTCATAGGCAGGATACCCGGAATCCTGCATTATCCATGCAGGAGAATCAATGAATACGGTCGAAGCGCCTGTGTTATCATAGAATTCATCTGAGAATGACCAGTTGCCGTGATGCCCGGCCTGAATGCAGCCGCATCTGAGCTCACTGCCATACAGTTCTGTAAGAATATCTTCCATCTGGTATTTGATGTCTCCGCAGAATATCATGCTGCTGTTGCCATAGCTTGCTTTGAATACGAGAGAGCTGTCATTGGTTATGTCGTTGGAGTTATCAAGAACATAACGGTCATATGCGTTGTATACCTTAATATGAAGACCGTACAGGTCAAGCTCCTCTCCACGGTTCAGGTGAGTTACATTGTCTGCATTCTTAGTGAGCTTTCGGTATTCCTCAAATACTGTCAGATCGTCCCATTTTTCACCACGGTTTTTAACAACATCATAATCAACAGGGGAGTCATAAATGCGGTCTATGGTGATACCATCAGGATTAGCATAAATGGCATTGAAAGCCCCGATGTGGTCCTGATGAGGATGTGTGAGAATCCATGCATCAACGTGGTTATTGTGCATCTTTATGGCATCACGGACGCGCGCCTCGTTGCCTGCCCATCCGCCGTCAACTATGAGAAAATGTCCGGCGCCGTCTTCAAGAGTATAGAAGCCTGCCTGGCCGCCCGTAAGGTCAGAGTACTGTGTGACCGTCCATCCGCTGTCCTTAGCTGCATTATGCATGACATATGCTGCGACACATGCAAAAATAATCATCATTACAAATATTGGCACTAAAAATATAATTCGTATTGCATTAATACTGAGCTTTTTTTCTTTCATAAACTTGACCTCTTTTCCATTGAATAGTATCATAAATAGATAGCGCGAAACAAGTAGCAATAACTTAAATTATAATAAAATATTGTTCGGCAATATAAGCCGGATCCGGATATATGGAGGTCCTGATGGGGAAGACACAATGGCTTGCTGACTTTGCAAGGTCAAGCTGGCAGACTAAGGTTATGAGAAAAATGCTGGATGCAGAAAAGTACGATGCACTCAGGCACAGCTTCTATGAGAAATCATACGGAAAGCCGATTCTCGACAGCGCAACGGTGAACAGACAGCTTCGTGAAAAGCTTAAGAATGGTGAACCGTTTGCAGTTACACGCAATGGTATGTGGGAGACAGGGATACTTGCCAAGATACAGCGGGATATTATGTGGAATAAGGACACGGCAGCAGGGATGGATGATGTATTCACTGACAGGCGGGAGAGAGTGCGTTATTATAACATGACCTGTGAGCTGATGCAGTATGCAGACTATGTAGTTAACTGGTTCAGTATTAACATGGAGTCATATTTTAACAAGCAGTTTCTGAAGAAGAATCCCGGCATGCAGTTCTGTGAAGATAACGGAGTTTCCAACTTTCTTCTTAAAGATCCGGATTCATGGATATATGGCATTGAGGGTAAGAAAGTGCTTGTTGTCAGCCCATTTGTCGAGTATATGGCGAAGCAGTATGAGAAGAGAAACCTGCTCTGGAATGGTATAAGAATACCCGAATTCGAGCTTCACACTGTTAAGGCATTATTCTGGTATGACGGCTATAAAGATCCAAGCTTCAAAAGCTGGTTTGAGGCGTTTGACTATCTGTATCTGGAATCCATGAAGCAGGATTTTGATATTGCACTTCTTGGATGTTCGACATTCTCGACACCGCTGGCACTTAAGTTCAGGGAGAGGGGAAAGCAGGCAGTACATGTCGGCGGGCCTTTGCAGCTTATGTTTGGAATTAAAGGTAAGCGCTGGGATGCATATTTTACGGATACTTATAATGAACATTGGATAGATCTTCCAGATGAGACCAAGGTTGGTAATGTCGACTCACTTGATATGACAGGCGGAAGCTACTGGTCGTAGCAGAATGCCTGCGGAATGGAGATTAGTATGAATATATTGCTTACATCAGCCGGAAGGCGAGGATATCTTGTTGAATTTTTTAAAAAGGCACTCGGTGGAAACGGGCTTGTGCATGCCGGCAACAGCTCACCGGTATCGCCTGCATTTTACTATGCGGACAGGCATGTGGTTACGCCGCTGATATATGATGATGATTACATACCGTTTCTTAAGAGATACTGCAAAGAGAATGATATAAAGCTTATTGTTTCATTGTTTGATGTTGATCTTATGGTGCTTGCAAAGCATCGTGAAGAGTTTGCAGCGCAGGGCGTTACTGTTGTTGTGTCTGCACCTGAGGTAATAGACATATGCAATGACAAGTGGAATACATATGTATTCTGCAGGGATAACGGATTTAACGTGCCTGCTACATACAGGTCACTTGAAGATGTTAAGAAAGCTCTTGCTGACGGTACAATCAATTATCCGGTAATGATAAAGCCCAGATGGGGCATGGGCTCTATTGCAGTGTTTGAGGCGGATAATGAGCAGGAGCTTGATGTATTTGCAGAGAAGGTGCGCAGGGATATTTTTAATTCGTATTTAAAATATGAGTCGGCAGTTGATGAAGCTTCATGCGTGCTTTTTCAGGAGAAGCTCTGTGGACAGGAATACGGGCTTGACGTAATACATGACCTTAATGGAACACAGAAGCTTACGGTTGTGCGTAAGAAGCTTGCAATGCGTTCGGGAGAGACGGACTGCGCATCAGTTGTAAGATATCCGGAGGTTGAAGAGACAGGAACAAGGCTTGGAGAAGCACTTGGACATATCGGTAATCTTGACATGGATGTATTTGTGGTTGACAAAGTACCATATGTGCTTGAACTTAATGCGAGATTTGGCGGCGGTTATCCGTTCAGCCATTTTGCGGGGGTTGACCTTCCTAAGGCAATCGTAAAGTGGATAGATGGCGAAGATGCCTCAGAAGAGCTTACAATTAAGCAGTATGACAGGATTGCACAGAAAGATATAAGACTTATTGATATAACATTTGACGGGAGAGACTGATGAACACACCTTGCTATACGATTCACCTTGACATATTTGAGAAGAACTGCCGTGAGGTCATGGATGCATTTGAAGAGGCCTGGGGCGGCAGGGTCGAGTATGGGTATTCTGTTAAGACTAACCATGATGCCGGACTTATGAAGTATGCACATGCCAAGCTGGGGTGGTTTATTGAGACAGTATCGCCGGATGAGCTTGAACTGGCATTTAATCTTGGCTTTGATGCGGAGAATATTATATTTAACGGTCCATGCAAATGCAGCAGGCAGGATGCACTTATTAATGCAATCCGTGGTGGGGCGTATGTCAATCTTGACAACCTTGATGATGTGAGTTTTGTCTGCGGACATGTGTCGGATGTAAGAGATGCATCAAGAATCGGAATACGTGTGAATTATAACCTTGAGGCGGAATGTCCGGGAGAGACAACGGCTGGAGAGAGTGTAAGCCGTTTTGGAATAGATGTGGAGAACAAAGACTTTGCGAGGGCTGTGGACATGCTCCGCAGTGCGGGTATAGAGCCTGCCGGACTTCATATGCATACAAGCACAAGGAGCCGCAGTGCAGCTGTATTTACTTCACTTGCACGCAAGGCTGCGCAGCTTGTTAATGATTACGGACTTAAGCTTCATTTTGTAGATATGGGCGGCGGATATTTTGGCGGACAGAAGGTTGAAGGTAAGCCGTCAATGGAGCAGTACGCTCAGGTCATAACGCGGGAACTTAAAAAGGCACTGAACCCGGAGATGACAACGCTTATTCTGGAGCCGGGTGCTTCGGTCATTGCAACCTCCGTAACATATGAGACATCAGTGCTTTCTGTGCGTGATATACGCGGAACAAAGATAGTTACGATGGACGGTACACTGCTTCATGTTAATCCGTTTATGGCACACCGCAACCAGCCTTACAGTACATCGCTTATTGCGGATTATGATGCAAGACCTGTAGACGAGCATCAGATAATATGCGGCTGCACATGTATGGAGAATGACAGGTTCGCAGATGAGCACAGTGTGCGCAGATTAGAGCCGGGGGATGTGCTTTCGTTCAGATTTGCCGGAGCATATACAATGGCATTTAACAGTAATTTTATAGTTAATCCTGCTGAGGTAAATTACGAGTTTTGATGCCGCCTTTCCACATACTTCTGTACTGTGAAGCGGTCATACCCTCAATTCTGCGGAATACTTTGTTGAAATAGCTGGCATCGGCAATTCCGCATTCTGAGGCAATCTCTTCAATGGAGCTGTCGGAGAATCTCAGTTTTTCTTTGGCGGCGGATATGCGCCGTGTAAGAATATACTGGACTATAGTCATCTTGTATTCCTTTTTGAATGCATGTGACAGATAATATTTACTTATAAAGAACATAGAGGCAAGGTCATCAAGTGACAGCTTTTCGGTGTAATGATTGTCAATGTAGCTGATAACGGCGGCTAATTTGGCAGCAACGAATGAGCTGTCATTTTCTTTTGCACTTATTCCCCGGGTTATGGAGTCGGTGAGCAGATCGGTTATAATACGTGCGACCATTATAGCGGAATCGGCGGTGTGTGTCTCACCAAGCTCAATCAGGCGAAGTATGCGGTCAGTTACGGCTGTGGTGTCATTAAGGCGGAACACACAGCTTTTGCGTTCAGCAAAATATCTGTAATAGTAACCGGCAAGAGGCCCGTTATAGTGAATCCACATAAGCTCCCACGGGTCGCTGTCACTGCTCATGTGTGAGTACTCGCCGTGACAGTCTATAAGTATGCAGTCACCCGAATGGACATCGTGCGTCTCTCCGTTATATCGTATGACACCGCTTCCTGACAATATTATCATAAAAAGGTAGGAGTCAAGTCCGCGGCGTCTGCTCTCATGCGGCTTAAGGCTCTGAAGATAGCCTGCCTCCTGTGCATAGAACATGTTGCGCTTGGCAAAATCGTCGGGTGTTGTTATGACACGCCGCGTATTGGTTACTTCTGATTTGGTATATTTTTCAAAAAATGTTGCCATAATGCCCTCCGTATGGTGGCGTAATTATATGGAATACGTGTTATATGTGTATAGCAAGATAATACTATTTTGCGGCAATATAGTCAATTGATTTTAGAGATATAATGGTCTATTCTAATACACGGCGCAGCAAAATGTGGCTATAATAATGAATCTGATTAATTATGGAGGATATAATGGAAAAGGATGCTAAGATATACGTTGCAGGACATCACGGAATGGTAGGTTCTGCTATATTAAGAACACTTAAGGCACAGGGATATACGAATTTTGTATTAAGAACATCTAAGGAGCTTGACCTTAGAAGACAGGCCGATGTTGAGGAATTCTTCAGAACAGAGAAGCCTGATTATGTATTTTTTGCAGCATCAAAGGTAGGCGGAATTATGGCTAACAGCCTTTATCCTGCTGACTTCATGTATGACAATATGATCATGGAGATGAACATGATTAAGAATGCATACGATAATGGTGTTAAGAAGCTTCTTTTCCTTGGAAGCTCATGCATATATCCAAGAATGGCACCACAGCCTATGAAGGAGGACTGCCTGCTTACAAGTGCGCTTGAGCAGACTAATGAGGCATATGCACTTGCCAAGATTTCGGGACTCCGTTACTGCCAGTACATGAACCGCCAGTACGGAACACATTACATCAGCGTAATGCCTACTAACCTCTATGGACCTAATGACAATTATCATCCACAGAATTCACATGTGCTTCCTGCAATGATCCGCCGCTTCCATGAAGCAAAGGAGAACAATGCGCCTACAGTTACGATCTGGGGAACAGGTAAGCCTCTTCGTGAGTTCCTTTATGTAGATGACCTTGCAGAGGCGTGTGTATATCTTATGAATACATATGACGGAGATGAGACAGTCAACCTTGGTACAGGCAAGGAGATCTCAATCGGAGAGCTTGCAGAGCTTGTTAAGAAGGTTGTAGGCTATGAGGGTAAGATTGAGTACGATACGTCAAAGCCTGACGGAACACCAAGAAAGCTTCTTGATGTAAGCAAGCTTGAGTCGCTCGGCTGGAAGTATCATACGGAGCTTGAGGAAGGTATTGCTCTTGCATACCATGACTTCCTTACAAGTGATGTGAGAGTGGAGAGATAAAAGTAAAATAACATATAACGACCGGCAGCAGCCGCGTTATAATAACAGAAAAGCCATACTGTGAGTGTAAGTTGTACATTCACAATATGGCTTTTTTGTATCTTTACGGCTGCATATTTTTAAGAACTCCTGATGTGACACCTATGTAATAGATGTCAGGAATTAACAGAATCAGAAGGGATATTGCAAGCCTTATGCGCATGAGGACAGGATTCTGTGTATATGTCAGTGCGCTGTCACCGGAATCGCCGGCTTCTTTTGGACGGTTGAGCAGTATCAGTGCAAACCCGGCTGCAGTGAATACAGTTGACAGCATAACAGGAATGTGCCATGTCGGGAACTTCTCTATCCAGTAGTTTATATATCTGCCAATGTCAGGCGCTCCGACAGCTTTGTTAGGGCAGAGCTTATACAGAAGCATGTTGCCGTATGTAACACGGCTGTAACACCATGGATACCATGTGTAGTGCTTTATTAAAAGCGCAGACTCAAACATTATCGTAAGCCATGTGTTAAGTCCATAGAGACTTCCGCTTGTGTGAAGCATGATTGTCATGAAAGGAATAAGCAGCACTACCCAGTACGGATAGGCCGGGGTTGCAGTATATAGCAGCATATAAGTTACAAAGCCTGCAAATATAACTTCATGGTAATGCCTTGCCTGTGACATGTCTTTGCGCTTATAGCAGTGGATTACAAGCGCAAGATAAGATACCCAGAATATGGAAACACCGCTGAATACCTGATAATCGGTCAGCATGCTTATAAGACCATCATTGTTGGACAGTACGGCGGTTCCGTATGTGCCGAGTGAGAAAAATATTTTCCAGAACACACTGAGTGACATGCTCAGGGCAAGCTTCCCGGCAAGCTTAAGCGGATTCTTTTCTTTAAGGCAAAGAAGCGGAAGCAGGTACAGCAGCCCGAAATATTTCATACTGTTGGCGATTATAAAGCATATGAAAAAATATTTCTGGCTGTCATTAACATAAAAATATACACCGGCAAGAATAAATATAAGCGCAAGTACGTCATACTGCCCGATGATAAGCAGGCTTGCAAGCAGAGTACAGGACGAAAGGTATGAAAGAACAAGCCCCGGAGTACTCTGTGTGTTACCAGTGATTTTTGCGCTTATCATAATGATAAGACGGCCCGTCACTGCAACAGCAGCCAGAAGCATTGACTTGGCATACAGCATGGCGATAAAGGAATTCTGTATATTGCCGCCGCCAAAATGTTCAATAAGCCACAAAGGAAAGTTCCATATTGCAAATATCACATAGATAGTAAAGTCATATCTTGCATCCATATATGTGCCGAGCGTGTCGCTTCCGCAGTAGATGCCGCCATTATTACCGCCGCAGTATGCATAAAAATCAATAAGCTTTCCGTCAAAAAGCGCATCCCACACAGTGAGACCGTGCCGCATTGTCTCGCAGAAATCCTGATAGGCGTGTGAAGAGAATATAAAGATGCCTATTGCACCAAGGATTATGAATTCAATTAAAAATGCATGGCTAATTTTTTTATCTGTAATATTACTCATTGTAAAATGTTCTCCTTTATTGAAGAGGTATCGTTTTTCAGTATCCCGGATATAGAATAGATTATTGAGATAAAAGTAGCTGCACCTATAATTGAACCGATTCCCAGTTTTGCAAGCATATTAAGAACTTTTGTCACAACAACGCTCAGTATTCCGAAATTATAATCGGACGAGTACAGGCACATAAGCACCGGCCCCGCTATCAATATAATTTTGAGCACGGTATCGGCTGTATCTGAAGCTGCAGTTCCACAATTACCGGTTCTTATCATAAGAAATGCAAACGGCAGAAACATAAGTACAAAATCAGGCGTGATGCTTGAGGAAAATATCATTATTCCGTAAACAGCCGTCCCGCATACCGCCGCGGTTTTTGACCGCGTCATGCCGGGGTAACCGCTGATCAGCGGGCATACGGCAATGAAAAGTATATATGCGAGCCAGAACCAGTAGAAGCCGTCAAGGCAATGCTTTTCAAAAAGCAGGTTCCAGTATTGGAAATCAGGGAGCCAGAAGCACACCGGCTGTCCTGCGAATATATAATGTTCCGTGACATATACTATATTCACCGGAATCAGGCCCGCGATAATCATCAGCAGCCTGCGCAATAATAATCTGACAGATATCCAGGAAAGTATGGGACTGCCGGCAGAATCTGAGGCGACGGCATTATCTGCCACAATAAGCGCCAGCATTGCAAATGCCGCAAAGTAATTGATCGCAGCCGCAATTCCGAACATCACAACATATAAAGGCCTCTGCCGTGAATTCTCCATTCCATAAAAATACAGTCCCGCACATATAAAAGGAACTGCAAAGACAGCATAAGTAAAAGTCATTGTAATCTCCGTTCCTGCCCGTGTCTTGGGCATCATAAGGGCAAATGAACCCTTTATCTGGTATTTTAAACATATAGGCATATTATGGCAATAGGCAAGACTGCATATTTTGTCTGAATATGGTATATTAACCTTTATAATTAGTCTTAGTATGGGTTAACCAGATTTAATCTAATAAAAAGCGCCCAGTGTGCGGAAATGAGGAAAGTATGAAAGTCGTAATTCTTGCCGGAGGATTCGGAACGAGAATAAGTGAAGAAAGTCATCTTAAACCAAAGCCAATGATAGAGATTGGCGGTAAGCCTATTTTGTGGCATATTATGAAGGAGTATGCACATTACGGATTTGATGAATTTATCATATGCTGCGGATATAAGCAGTACGTGATAAAGGAGTGGTTTGCAGACTACTATCTTCATAACAGCGACATTACATTTGACTTTACAAAGGGCGGCGAGATGACCGTGCACAATAATAAGACGGAACCATGGAAGGTTACGCTTATTGACACTGGCCTGAATACCATGACGGGCGGACGTGTAAAGAGAATACAGCAGTATGTCGGTGACGAGACATTTATGCTGACATATGGTGACGGAGTATGTGATGTAGATATAAACAAGCTTCTTGAGTTCCACAGAGGTCACGGAAAGATTGCCACAATGACGGCAGTATCAGTGGGACAGAGGTTCGGTGTGCTTGATATAGATTCATCCAATACCATTAATTCCTTCAGAGAGAAGGATGATGTTGACGGCAGCAGAATTAATGCAGGTTATATGGTACTCGAGCCGGCAATATTTGATTATATAGCAGGAGATGACACCGTATTTGAGCAGGAGCCTCTCCGCAGGATGGCACAGATGGGTGAACTTAAGGCATATATGCATAACGGTTTCTGGCAGTGCATGGATACAAAGCGCGAGATGGAGAAGCTTGAAGAGTTATGGCAGAGCGGTAAGGCACCATGGAAGTCATGGAATGATTAATGGCTGCACACAGACCTGATATGCCATGAAAACCGCGCAGAAATGGAGTAATTATGAATCGCACAGATTTAAGCTTTTATAGAGGAAAAAGAGTTCTTATAACGGGACATACAGGTTTTAAGGGCTCATGGCTTTGCAGAATCCTTGTGAATGCAGGGGCTGTTGTTACAGGATATTCCCTTGAACCGCCAACGAATCCGGCACTTTTTGATATGTGCGGACTTGAAGGTAAGATGGATTCTGTCATAGGAGACATAAGAGATCCTGAACACCTTAAGGAGACATTTGCAAAGGCGCAGCCTGAGATAGTACTGCATCTGGCAGCACAGCCGATAGTAAGGGATTCATATAAGAATCCTGTATACACATATGAGACGAATGTAATGGGAACGGTTAACATATGTGAATGTGTAAGGCAGAATGCCTGCGTAAAGTCATTTCTTAACGTGACGACTGATAAGGTGTATGAGAATAAGGAATGGGTATGGGGTTACAGAGAGGACGAGCCGCTTGACGGATATGACCCATACTCTAACAGCAAGTCATGTTCGGAGCTTGTTACACACAGCTACAAGAACTCATTTTTTAACGATATGGATGTTGCCGTGTCAACGGCAAGGGCAGGTAATGTCATAGGCGGCGGAGATTTTGCCAATGACAGAATAGTACCTGACTGCGCAAGGGCGTCATTTGCGGGAACGCCTATTGTTGTGCGTAATCCTCATTCAACAAGACCTTACCAGCATGTGCTTGAGCCGCTTGCAGCATATCTTATGATTGCAAAGGCACAGTATGAAGATAAGAAGTATCAGGGATACTATAATGTAGGACCGGATGAATCTGACTGTGTTACAACGGGAAGACTTGTTGATACGTTCTGTGAGGCATGGAATAAGGTCTCAGACAAGAAGGCATCATGGATCAACAAGTATGACGGAGGCCCTCACGAAGCGAATTTCCTTAAGCTCGACTGTTCAAAGCTTAAGAGCACATTTGGCTGGAAGCCGCGCTGGAACTTTGATGAGGCGATAAACAAAAGTGTTGAATGGTACAATGTATATGACAACAACGGTGATGTTGCAGCATGCATGGACAGACAGATTAATGAATTTTTTGGATAGGAGACAGATATGTTTGAGAATAAGACTGAGAAGGAAGCAAGAGAAGATATACTTGGCTTAGTTAAGGAGTACTGTGATAAGTACCATGCTAAGAAGCCATATGAGGAAGGCGACAGAATTTCATATGCATCAAGAGTATATGACAGCGCAGAGATGGTCAATCTGGTAGACAGTTCACTTGAGTTCTGGCTTACATCAGGAAGATATACTAACGAATTTGAGAAGAAGTTTGCAGAGTACCTCGGAGTACGTTACTGCTCACTCGTTAATTCAGGTTCATCAGCCAACCTTGTTGCGTTTATGACACTTACATCACCTCTTCTTGGTGACAAGAGGATTAAGAGAGGTGATGAGGTAATTACGGTTGCATGCGGATTCCCTACAACTGTAACACCGATGATTCAGTATGGTGCAGTCCCTGTATTTGTTGATGTTACGATACCTCAGTACAATATTGATGTTAATATGCTTGAGGAGGCACTTTCAGATAAGACTAAGGCGGTCATGATTGCACATACACTCGGTAATCCATTCGACCTTGCAGCAGTTAAGGCATTCTGTGATAAGCATGAGCTGTGGCTTGTGGAAGATAACTGTGATGCGCTCGGTTCAGTGTATACAATAGACGGGGAGGACAAGCTTACAGGTACTGTAGGTGATATAGGTACATCAAGCTTCTATCCGCCACACCATATGACAATGGGAGAGGGTGGTGCAGTATATACGGATAATCCGCTCCTTAACAGAATAATCCGTTCAATGCGCGACTGGGGACGTGACTGTGTATGCCCTTCAGGTCATGACAATGTATGCGGACACCGTTTTGACAGACAGTATGGTGAACTTCCTCTGGGATTTGACCATAAGTATGTATATTCACATTTTGGATATAACCTTAAGGCAACAGATATGCAGGCAGCAATTGGATGTGCGCAGCTTGAGAAGTTCCCTTCATTTGTTGAGAGAAGAAGACATAACTTTGACAGACTTAAGGCTGCACTTGAAGATGTATCCGATAAGCTTATTCTTCCTGAGGCATGCCCGAATTCTAATCCGAGCTGGTTCGGTTTCCTTATGACATGCCGCGAAGGAATTGACAGAAGAGCTGTTGTTGAATATATAGAGAATCATAAGGTTCAGACAAGAGCACTCTTTGCGGGTAATCTTACAAAGCATCCGTGCTTTGATATTATGAGAATGTCAGGAGAAGGCTTCCGCGTAGTGGGTGACCTTTCTGTTACAGACAGAATAATGAATGACACGTTCTGGGTAGGCGTATATCCGGGAATGACTGATGAGATGATTGATTATATGGCAAAGACAATTAAGGAAGCAGTAAACGGAGGCGCTAATTAATGAAGATAAGGCTTGCTGATTATGTATCGCAGTTTCTTGTTGACAATGGAATAACTCATGGCTTTACTGTAACAGGTGGAGGAGCCATGCACCTTAATGATGCTCTCGGACATCAGGCAGGGCTTACTATGGTGTACAACCACCATGAGCAGGCGTGTGCAATAGCAGCGGAGAGCTATGCAAGAATCAATAATAAGATTGCGGTTCTCTGTGTTACAACCGGACCGGGTGGAACTAATGCACTTACGGGAGTTGTCGGAGGCTGGCTTGATTCAATCCCTATGCTTGTTATATCAGGACAGGTACGTTACGATACAACGGCAAGAAGCACAGGGCTTAATATACGTGCAATGGGAGATCAGGAATTCGATATCACCAGAGCAGCTGCTTCAATGACTAAGTATTGTGAGATGATTGAGGATCCAAGGCGTATTGCATATGCCCTTGAGAAGTCGATGTATCTTGCCAATACAGGGCGTCCGGGTCCATGCTGGATAGATATTCCGGTTAATTATCAGGGAACTATAATAGATACGGACGAGCTGATACATTTTGATGTAACTGAATATGAGCGCGAGAATGCATATACTATTGCACCGAAGGTTACTGATGAGACAGCAGATGCGATTCTTGACAGAATAGCAGCAGCCAGAAGACCTGTATTCTATGCCGGCAACGGTATAAGGATATCAGGCGGATATGAGGAATTCAAAAAGCTTACAGACAGGCTTAACATACCTGTTGTCACATGCTGGGACAGCATAGATGCAATATATGATGAACACCCTCTGTATGTCGGCCGCGGCGGAATCATGGGAGACCGTGCCGGCAACTTTGCGGTGCAGAACAGTGATCTTGTGTTTGCATCCGGCAACAGGCTGAGCATCCGTCAGGTAGGATATACATGGAAGACATGGGCAAGAGAAGCTTATGTAATAGTTAACGATGTTGACCGTGATGAGATGAGAAAGCCTACGCTTCATGTTGATATGCCTGTATGGGCAGACGCAAAGGATCTTCTTGCCAAGCTTAACGAGAGACTTGATGCAAGAGGAATAACACAGGGAAAGACATTCTGGAACGGAGAAGAGTGGCTTTCAAGATGTGCAGACTGGAAGAAGAGATATCCGGTAGTGCTTCCTAAGCATTATGAGGATACCAACCACACTAATGTGTATGCATTTATTAAGGAATTAAGCTCAAGGCTTGAACCAGGACAGGTTACGGTAGTAGGCAACGGTTCTGCATGCGTTGTGGGAAGTCATGCATATGTGATAAAGAAGGATCAGAGATTTATAATTAATTCCGCAATCGCTTCAATGGGATATGACCTTCCGGCAGCAATCGGCGCATGCGTTGCACACCACGGCAATGCCGCACTTCACGGAAGAAGTCTGGCAAGACAGAATCAGGAGCCGGCAGGAGAGGATACGAAGAAGGATATTATCTGCATAAGCGGTGACGGAAGCATACAGATGAATATTCAGGAGCTTCAGACTATAATCCATCACAGAATGCCGATTAAGATATTCATGATTAATAATGAGGGATATCATTCCATAAGACAGACACAGACAAATCTTTTCCATAAGAACTTTGTCGGAATAGGCCCGCAGAGTGAGGATCTGAGCTTCCCTGATATGTCAAAGCTTGCACCGGCTTACGGATATCCGTATTTTTCATGCGACTCCAATACAGATCTTGGCAGAGTGATTGATGAGGCGCTTGCGGTCGACGGACCTGTATTTGTAGAGATATTTGTTTCAAAGGAACAGAACTTTGAACCGAAGTCGGCGACAAAGAGACTTGAAGACGGAACACTTGTGTCACCTCCGCTGGAGGATCTGGCACCATTCCTTGACAGGGATGAATTCCATCAGAATATGATAATAGAACCTTTATCATGATGTTATCTTAACTTTATCTTGACATTATCGTGATACGGCAGGAGCACAGAATATGCAGGGGATGGAAAGCGCCATAGTTACCGGACCTACGGGTGCGGTGGGAATGGCATTGATTAATAATTTAATATCTCACGGAATACGTGTGGCAGCAGTTGTAAGACCGGGGTCGGCAAGGGCAGCAAGAATAAAGGATAATCCGCTGCTTACGAAGGTGGAATGCGGACTTGATGAGCTTGATAAGCTAAAAGACCGCCTTGCACAGACCGGATTTAGTACCGGAAGTGCGGATGAACGCATGGGAGGACTTGTATTCTATCACCTCGGCTGGGATGGAACATTCGGTAACAGCCGTAATAATATGCACGGGCAGAATCTTAATGTGAAGTATTCGCTTGATGCGGTGGATGCCGCCAATGAATGCGGATGTGAGGGCTGGATAGGAACAGGCTCGCAGGCAGAATACGGAAGGTTTGAGGGAAAGCTTAATGCACAGGTGCCGGCATTCCCGGAGAATGGTTACGGAATAGCCAAGTTATGCGCAGGCCAGATGACAAGGATTGCATGTTCACAGTACGGAATGCGCCATGTGTGGACAAGAATATTAAGCATATACGGACCATATGACGGCGAGAAGACTATGGTAATGAGTACCATAGCTGCGCTGCTTGACGGAAGGATACCTGATTGTACGAAGGGTGAGCAGGAATGGGACTATCTCTATTCGGATGATGCAGGACGTGCACTGATGCTTCTCGGTCAGAGCGGTCATGATGGTAAGATATACTGTATAGGAAGCGGAAGAACAAGACCGCTGAGAGAATACATTGAAGATATCAGGGATGCGGTTAATCCGAATGCACAGATTAATTTTGGAGCTGTGGATTATGCACCAAAGCAGGTATTTTACCTGTGTGCGGACATAAGTGACCTGCATGATGATACTGGATTTGAACCGTCAACTGCGTTTGCAGACGGAATAAAAGATACCATAAACTATTTAAAAAGTGAGAAAATCAATGAAAAAAATTAGCATAATGGTTCCTTGCTATAACGAGGAAGAGAATGTAGAGCCGCTTTCTAAGGCAATTATTGAGATGTTTGCAAAAGACCTTCCGCAGTATGACTATGAGATAGTATTTATTGATAATGATTCTTCGGATACAACAAGAGTGAGACTTAGAAGACTCTGTGAGGGTAATCTAAGGATTAAGGCAATATTTAATGCCAAGAATTTTGGACAGTTTAACTCACCATATTATGGAATTCTTCAGACAACGGGAGATTGTACGATACCTGTATGTGCCGACTTCCAGGATCCTATAGAGATGATACCTGAGCTTGTGCATAAGTGGGAGGAAGGCTATAAGATTGTATGTGCGGTAAAGACGAGAAGTAAGGAGAATCCCGTTATGTACTGGCTGCGCTCAGTATATTACAGAACAATCAAGAAAATGTCTTCGACAGAGCAGATTGAGCAGTTTACCGGCTTCGGACTGTATGACAGGTCATTTGTACAGGTGCTTCGCGACTTAAAGGATCCGATTCCGTTTATCAGGGGAATCGTAGGAGAGCTTGGTTACAAACGCACAGAGATAGAGTACGAGCAGCCGCAGAGACGTGCCGGCAAGACACATAATAATTTTTATACACTGTATGATGCAGCGATGCTTAGCTTTACGTCATATACCAAGATAGGACTGAGACTTGCAACATTTATCGGGGCGGTAACAGCGGTGATAAGTGTTATTATTGCAATTGTATATCTTGTACTTAAGCTCCTGTACTGGAACAGATTCTCGGCAGGAATGGCACCGCTTGTAATTCTTGTGTGCATATTCGGTTCACTGATACTCATATTCCTCGGGCTTATGGGAGAATATATACTCAGTATCAACCAGCGTGTAATGAACAGACCGCTTGTAATAGAAGAAGAGAGACTTAATTTTGACATTGGAACACCTCAGGAAGAGGAGATGGCGAAGGAGAATACAGATGTACACAATAGATGATGTTCACCACTATAATGACCTGCTGCTTGCTGAGGTTGACAGAATCTGCAAAAAGCATGACATAGCATATTATATGGACAGCGGCACTCTTATCGGTGCCGTAAGGCATAAGGGTAATATTCCGTGGGATGACGATGTTGATATAACAATGAAACGCGCGGATTACGAGAAGTTCATAGATGTATGTAAGGCAGGAGAGCTTGCTGACGGATATGAGCTCGTGCTCCCTAAAGATTATGGTGAGAATCATTTCTTTGATTTTATTCCGCATGTGGCTTTTACTAAGAGTACAATTAAGCCGGATAATGATGAGATGAAGTTCTATAACGGTAAGCAGAACCATATGCTTCTGGATATATTTGTGCTTGATGAGATAAGTCCGTCACCGCTTGCACAGAAGTGGAAGGTGTTAAGGCTTCAGTTTTTATATATGCTTTCATGGGCTCACAGATATAAGATTGATTACAGTGAGTATTCGGCAGCGCAGCGCGTAATTGTTGCGATTATGTCACATGTCGGAAAGCTTTTTAAGCAGAGCTCAATAGAGAAGCGTTTTACAAAGATTGCGATGAATGATAACGGCAAAGGTTATGATAAGCTTTTCTCAGCATATTATCCGTTTGACCAGATACATTTTATATATGACAGATCATGGTTTGACAATGCGGTAAGGCTTCCGTTTGACGAATATGAATTCGATGCACCGCAGGGCTATGACAATGTGCTCAGGACAATGTTCGGCAGCTATATGGAGCTTCCGCCTGAGGATAAGAGGGTTGCGGAGCATTATGACGTGACGAGTGAATATTTTACTATAATGGAATGATTGTATTATGAAAAAGAATATTCTAAAAGCATTTGCAGGGGATATGATGTACAGTATCATCGCACTGGTTGCCCTTAACGGAACAATCCAGCTTCTTGTTAATCCCCTTCTTACAAAGCAGATGGGTGCGGCAGCATTCGGCGTTATACTGTCAATTGAATCGGTTGTATCAATAATGGCTTCATCATTCGGCTCCGGAGCCAACTATTCAAGGCTTGTAATGAGTGCGAGAAAGGAAGAGCCTAAGGGAGATTATAATCTGTTTCTTGCGATTATTGCGGCAATATCGCTTATTGTGACGCTTGTGATGCTGATAGTATTCAGGGCGCTCAATCCTGTTATGTATGTGAGCTCGGCTGTGCTTATGATAGCAAGTGTGCTCAGATATTACGGTGATGTCCAATATAAGCTTGCAATTAATTATAAAGGCTTCATGAAGTACTATATCGTAATTGCAATAGGATATGCGGCAGGTACGCTCCTGTATCCGGTCACCCATTCGTGGGGAATTGCTATTGCGCTGGGTGAAGTGCTTGCAACGGTATATGTGTGCCTTACGGGGAATCTTTACAAAAGACCGTTGTTTGAAGCATCGGAGTATCGTGCCGGTGTTATGAGGTCGGTATGGCAGCTTTCATTGGCATATCTGATTTCCAGTATGATCATGAATGCGGACAGAATACTTATTATGCTTTTTGTGGGTTCTGCGGAGGTTACGATATTCTACACGGCAACGCTCGTAGGCAAGATTGTTGCGATGATTACAAGTCCGCTGAATGGCGTGCTTATGGGGCATCTGTCCAAGTATGAGGGCGGACTTACAAAGAAGATGATGTCAGCAATATCAGGAGCTCTGTTCGCAGTAGGGCTGCTTGTGCTGGCGGCGAGTGTGATTGCATCCAATATATTTGTAATGATTATGTATCCGGATGTGTATGGGCAGGCAAAGCCGCTGTTCCTGCTTGCTAATGCAGGACAGATATTCTACTTTATATCTGAATCGCTGATGGTAATAGTATTGAGATTTACCGGAGAGAAGCTTCAGATAATACTTAATGCGGGATACGCAGTCATATTCTTTGCGGCAGCCATACCGGCAGTGTTGTTCGGAGGGCTTCACGGTCTTGCAGCTGCGATTTTTGCAGTTAATATAGTGAGATATCTGGCTGTAACACTTGCAGGAATGTTCTGCAGGCAGCAGTCACAGAACAATGCGGAAGCACAATAAGAAGTGATAAAGAGCAGTTGATTATATTTAAAAGCCGGTTGCGGCGGAATGAGAGGGATTTATGCAGGCTATAATATTAGCAGCGGGAATGGGAAAGCGTCTTAAGGAGCTTACTAATGATTCAACCAAATGCATGGTTAAGGTAGACGGTGTTACGATGGCAGAGCGTACGCTCAGAAGCCTTGATTCACTCGGACTTGACAGAATAGTAATGGTTGTCGGGTATAAGGGTGAAAAGCTTGTAAAATACGCAGAGAGCCTTAATCTTAATACAAAGCTGGAATTTGTCAATAATGAAGTATATGACAAGACAAATAACATATATTCACTGTATCTTGCCAAGGATTATCTGCTTAAGGACGATACACTGCTTCTTGAATCAGATATAGTATTTGATGATTCGGTTCTGCGTAAGCTTGTGGATAATCCATATCCAAGCCTTACACTTGTGGCAAAGTTTGAGAGCTGGATGGACGGAACTGTTGTCACACTTGACGAGGACAACAATATATGCAGTTTCTTGGGTAAGAAGGATTTTGATTTTACTAAGATTGATTCCTATTATAAGACCGTTAACCTGTATAAGTTCAGCAGGGATTTCTCGGTAACACATTATGTACCATTCCTTGAAGCTTATTGCAAGGCTCTCGGCAATAATGAGTATTACGAGCAGGTTCTTAAGGTAATTACGCTTCTTGACAAGCCTGATATCAAGGCAGTGTGCCTTGACGATGAGGTATGGTATGAGATAGATGATGAGCAGGATCTGAGCATTGCGGAGATTCTTTTTGCAACACGCGCAGAGAAGCTTGAGAAGATGCAGCACTGCTTCGGCGGTTACTGGAGATTCCCTAAACTGCTTGATTTCTGTTATCTTGTTAATCCGTTTTATCCTAATAATAAGCTTATAAGTGAGATGAAGGCTAACTTCACAAGCCTTCTTACACAATATCCGTCAGGAATGGCTGTCAACAGTCTGACAGCTGCTAAGAACTTCGGCCTTAAGGATTACGAGATGGTTGTTGGTAACGGAGCTGCCGAATTGATAAAGTCTCTCATGGAGAAACTCCCGGGCAGGCTTGGTATTGCATTTCCGACATTTCAGGAGTATCCTAACAGAAAGAACACAGAAGATGTAGTTCCGTACTTTGTACAGAATGACAATTATTCATATACCGCAGATGACCTGATGAATTTCTATGATGATAAGGATATTGATATTCTGACACTTATCAATCCGGATAATCCGTCCGGTAATTACATCAGAAGAGACGATGTTCTTCGTATCGCACAGTGGTGTGAACAGAAGAATATAAGGTTTATTGTGGACGAGTCATTTGTTGATTTTGCTGATGCGGAAGAAGAGACAACATATCTTGACAGGGATATTATAAGAAAGTACCCTAAGATGATTGTTGTAAAGAGTATCTCTAAGTCATATGGTGTTCCGGGAATAAGACTTGGTGTTGCTGCAAGTGCTGATGAAGAACTCATTGCAGCAATGAAAAAGGACGTTTCTATATGGAATATCAACTCATTTGGAGAGTTCTTCCTTCAGATACAGGAGAAGTATAAAAAGGATTATAAGGCGGCTCTTGAGAAGTTCTATACTGTAAGAAAGAAATATATTGAAGACCTTTCGGATATAGACAATCTGAGGGTAATCCCGTCACAGGCAAATTATCTCCTCTGCGAGGTGCTCGGAGGAATGGGCAGCACAGAGCTTACTGAGATATTGCTTAATGATTACAATATTCTGATAAAGGATCTTTCAACTAAGAAAGGCTTTAACGGTCAAAATTATATCCGTCTTGCAGTTAGGACAGGCAGTGACAATGACAGACTTGTAGCGGCACTTAACAGTATTCTGCCGCGCAATATTGAAGAGGACAGCGAGTAATGAAATGTTTGATTCTTGCCGGAGGTACAGGTGATACACTCTGGCCGTTATCAAGAAAGAACTACCCTAAGCAGTTCATGAACATCAAGGAGGGACGTTCCCTTCTTCAGGAGACGATTGTGCGTAACATGACCTTCTGTGATGAATTTATTATAATAACCAATGAGAATTATCTGAATATAGTTGAGGGCCAGATGAAGGCGTTTCAGGGTCTCAGATACAGAGTAATTCTTGAAGGAAAGCCACGTGGTACAGCTCCGGCAATTGCACTGGGATGTATGTTCTGCAACCAGTCAGAGCTTATATTTGTAGTATCAGCAGATAACCTTATCGAGGGTAAGGAATACCAGACAGCAATACTTGAAGCCAAAGAGATGGTTAAAAAGGATGGTGTTATCGTATCATTTGGTGTAAAGCCATATAAGCCGTCGTCATCATATGGATATATTAAGCATAAAGATAATACAATACAGGAATTTGTAGAACGCGCACCTATAGAGGAGGCTGCAGAATACACATATGACAAAGGATATCTGTGGAACAGCGGCCTGTTCGTATTCCGTGCGGGAGACTATCTTAATATGCTTGCTAACTGCAACAGACAGATGTATGACTGCTGCGTTGATGCAAGAAGAAAAGTAGTAGCTATAAGAGGCGTTGTAACATTTCCTGAGTTCATTATGGAGAAGTTCCCGGCAGGAAGCATAGAGGGAACAGTGTTTGCACATCCGGACTGCACACGCGTGATTGAGATAGCATTCAAGTGGCAGGATGTAGGTAATGTTACAGATCTTACGGTAATTGACGGTGTCGCAGATATCGGCAACCGGTATGTAATTGAGAACAAATGCAGCAACGTAGACATAATTAATAAGGCACAGAAGAATCTTGTAGTTGCCAATGACCTCGAGGATATCGTGGTTGTCAATACAGACGATGCCGTATATGTATCTAAGAAGGAATCTGTGGAAGATATCAAAGATATCATACGCGACAATCATGACAGATATGAACAGTATTTTGATTACAACCGCCTTTCGTACAGAGAGTGGGGAATACATGAACTCCTGACATCAGCTAACGGATATAAGGTTAAGAAGGTAACCGTATTCCCGGGAATGAGCATGAATCTTCACCAGCATGAGTTCAGAAGCGAGCACTGGTCCGTAGTTGAGGGTGTTGCGACTATTACACTCGGAACGCAGGAGAGAGATTACCATAAGTTTGAGAGTGTATTCGTTCCAATAGGAATGCAGCACAAGGTTGCCAACCATACAGATAAGAATGTTGTAATAATTGAGGTAGGCATAGGTGATATGCTTACAGATAACGATATGGTCAAGATATACGGACAGGACAATAATAACAGTGGTCCCGTATCGGATATAGTAAAGCTTGACCCGGCATTCAAGGATAATCTGTGGGGCGGAACCAAGCTACGTACTGTATTCGGCAAAAAATGTGACTATGATATCATTGCGGAAAGCTGGGAGTTATCGGCACATCCTGACGGACAGAGCAGAATAGCTGAAGGAAGATACAGAGGAATGCTCTTCAATGACTATCTGAGAAGAATAGGCAAGGAGGCACTCGGATGGAAGTGTCAGGCGCTTGACAGATTTCCGATTCTTATAAAGTTTATAGATGCAAAGCAGCCGCTGTCCGTACAGATTCACCCGGATGATGAATATGCACTTGAGGTTGAGGGTGAGTATGGTAAAAATGAAGTATGGTATATACTTGACTGTGAGCCCGGAGCAAGCCTGTATTGCGGACTTAAGAGAAAGACAACCAAGGAAGAGATACGTGACAGAATTGCCAATAATACAATCACTGAGATTCTTAATGAAGTTAAGGTCAAGAAAGGTGATGTAGTATTTATCAAGGCAGGAACTATCCATGCAATAGGTGCCGGAATACTCATCTGTGAGATACAGCAGAATTCCAACAGCACATATCGTCTGTATGATTATGACAGGCGTGACAAATATGGCAATCTTAGGGAGCTTCATCTTGAGAAGGCACTTGATGTGGTTGATGTTGAACCATATGTGCGCAATAACAACAAGCAGGAGATTCTCGTACAGAATGATAATTACGAGATGGAAAGGCTTGTACAGTGCAAATACTTTGAGTGCTTTAAGTATGCGGTCAAAGATGAGGCAAAGATAATGGTTGATGACGCTTCATTTATCTCAGTAATATTCGTAAGCGGAAGAGGCAGCATAACTGTGGATTCAAGGACTCTTGAATTCAAAGCCGGGGAGAGCTTTTTCGTTACTGCAGGTAAGAAGAACATAATCATTCATGGAGAAAGTGAGTGCATAGTTACACATGTTTAATGGTAATCGTAAAAATGCCAGGATTTATTCATACCTGATACCACCGGTTGTTACAAGTCTTGGCATGATTCTGATTATGATAATCAAGCAGATTTATCCGTTCGGACAGATGGGCTTTGGTTATAATGACAATATGCATCAGGTTGTACCGATGTACAGCCTTATTTGGGATGTCCTGCATGGCAGGGCATCTTCTGTTTATAGTCTTCAGATGGGAATGGGAACTGATCTGTCGGCAATGAAATCGGTATTTTCAATGTCAAGCCCATTCAATCTGCTGTTATATCTTGTGCCGAGAAGCCATATACTGGGATTTATTCCGGTAATGACAATAATAAAGATGGCGTGCATGTCGGTTGCAATGTACTTCTTTCTGAATCATGACAAGAGATTCTCGGGAACGCCATATTCATTCAAGGCATTATTTTCAATAATGTATTCCTTCAGCGGATACGTTCTTTTGTATGCTTCATGTTTCTCACCATGGATGGACGTTGCAGCAGTATTTCCGCTCTTTATGCTTGCATATAATAAGATGCAGGAGGGCGGAGGCAGGCTGTTTTACATAATAATGACGGCAGTCATGCTGATTATGAATAGCGGACTTGGAATGATGGCATTGTTATATGCCGGCATAATTACGGGAATATATGCAATCGTTGTAATCGGAATGCGCAGAGACCTGAGGCTTAATGAAAAGGCTTATGCCGCAGGCAGGCTTGTTGGCGGAATAACAGTGTCAACACTTGCCGGTGCCGGGCTCGCGGCGTTTGCAGTACTGCCTTGTGCGATAAAGATGTGGGAAGGCAGTCAGGCAGCAGGACGGAGCATATGGACGAAGTATTACGAGACGATAACATCGGAGCTGTATGTCTCACAGCTTGGAATATTCCAGCACTTTATGATTCTGTATGGGATGTCATTTGCATTTGCAATGATTATTATAGGAGTTATTAAGTACAAGAAGGAAGTACGCATAACAAGATATATGCTTATCTCGCTTTTGATAACGCTGATTCCTCTTATTATTGATAAGACGGAAAGAATATGGAATCTTAAGGAGTACTCGGGATACAGCGTCCATTTTGGATTTATAACTGCATTTGCTGTTATAAGTACCGGTGCATATTTTGCCGGCAAGCCGCTCAATATAGAGAAAACCGGAAAAAAGAATACGGAGTACAATGTTGAAGCAGTGTTTGAACCGCTTGAGAGGCTTGTTTATCTGCTTGCAGGAATGGTGCAGTGTGCAATATGGGCATATATATATAATAAGCTTGAGCTTAATGAGACATTTCACGCGCTTTTGTATTTTGTCTTTGTATTCACGGTGATGCTGGTGTTTAATATAGCGGTCTGCCTGATTAACAAAAGGGTATTCTGCGCAAAATGCTGTTATGTAACTGTTGCAATAGAGATTTTTGCCGGTGCATATGCAATGATAGGAACGCCGCGATTCTATGATTTCAGTTCGGAGCAGAGTGCCAACTATGCGATTCAGGCGGTCAGTGCAGCTAACGGTCTGGATGTAAGCTCATCATCCACAGATGGAATCAGGAGTCCGGATATGAGCCTTGGAACGAATTATTCAACGGTATTTCAGAGACCTACGGTTTCAAGCGATTTTGACTCATATTGCAGGAATGGAATGGCGGAGAAGCTGGGATACGGAGTGTATAATAAGACAAATGCAGATGTCGGCGGAACTGTATTCTCAGACGCGGTTCTTCACATAACACAGATTGTAAGCAGGGCAGATGAAGACACGGCTTTGTATAAGAATCTGAATGAATATGACGGATTCAGATTATATGATTCCATATATACACTGCCATATGCCATGACGGTGGTTCCGGATATTGAAGGTTATGAGATATCACATTCATATGACAGCTGGATAGACAGTAATAATGTTATCTATCGTGCGATAACCGGAAGAGACGAGGACATAGTATCAGAAGCGCATATTACAGAATCAGATTCCGGCAGTTACACAGTCAGTATTGACGGAAGGAAGGCATTGTATATAAGACTGGATACGGATATTCCCGTAAATGTATCCGCAAACGGTAATGTTACGGCAGTCCCAAAGGCGGGAGCACTTAGTAATACGCTGTACGGACCTGACGACAGCCCGCGGCTTCTTTATCTTGGCATATTTGAGAATGAAGAAGTTGCAATAGCGGTTAATGATATGGCAGGTAATGATGCAATTCCGGATATTGCCGGTATTGATGCAGGCGTGCTTGATATGGGACGCCTTTCAGTAGTATGTAATATGATGAAAAGCAATACAGGACTTAGTGCATCATTATACAGAGTCAAGCACGGCAATGAGATTAAGATTATTGTCAATGCACAGGATGGAAGGAGCATGCTTTTGCTGCCGGTCAGATATGATGATAACTGGGATGCAGAGACTAACGGAAACAGTACTTCAATCGTACCGGTTGCCGGAGGAATGATGATGGGGGTAATGCTTGAGAGTGGCAATAATACCGTTGAGATGACATTTACTCCGGCTGGAACACAGACAGGAATGGCAGTAAGTGTATTTACATTTCTGATTCTTGTAGCAGCATGTTCATTTGCATCGCAGAGAGAGATTAGCATAAGCCATGAGCTGAGCAGGACATTTGCGGTTGTGTTTATCATTATGTGGGTACTGTTTGTGATTGCAATGTTTGTGGTGCCTTTTGTGGCAACAGTGGTGAAGCTGATAGCAGAAGTGTAATGAATGTAGTATAAATATGAAGTAATATAAATATGAAGTAATATAAATATGAAAACTGCCGTAATACAGTGGCGATAATAACGCACTTGTATAACGGCAGTTTTATTCATCTGATATAGTTATTAATATTTGTTGACAGAAAGAATATTAATGCTTGTGAGCTTCGTTATACTCATTAACTCTCTTCTGGATTCTCTCAACAGGGTTAAGAATATCGCTGATAGAAGCATCGTGGTTAAGTGTATCGATAAGAAGAGCGATATACTTACTCATATCAACATTGATATACCAAGGCTTTGTAAGAAGCTGCTCCGGCTGGTATACAAGGTTAGTTGTGAGAATGTGGTCAATAATACCATTCTCATAAGCTTCATCAATCTTCTTGAATCCGTTAGTGAACAGACCGAATGTAGCACATGCGAATACACGTCTTGCCTTGCGGCGCTTAAGCTCTGTTGCAACGTCAAGAATACTGTCACCTGATGAAATCATATCATCAATAATGATAACATCCTTGCCCTCAACATCTGAGCCAAGGAACTCATGAGCAACGATAGGATTACGTCCGTTAACGATTCTTGTGTAGTCACGTCTCTTATAGAACATACCCATATCAATTCCAAGTACGTTGGCAAAATATACTGCACGGCTCATACCACCCTCATCAGGGCTGATAATCATCATGTGATCAGAATCAATCTGAAGGTCATCAATTCCGAGAAGCAGGTACTTAATGAATTGGTAAGTAGCCTGTACTGATTCGAAACCGTTAAGAGGAATAGCATTCTGTACACGTGGGTCATGTGCATCAAATGTAATTATGTTATCAACACCCATGCTCGTAAGCTCCTGAAGTGCAAGTGCACAGTCAAGAGACTCACGGCTTGAACGTCTGTGCTGACGGCTCTCATAAAGGAAAGGCATGATTACGTTAATTCTCTTAGCCTTACCGCCGCAGGCAGCAATAATTCTCTTAACATCCTGATAGTGGTCATCAGGAGACATATGATTAATGTTGCCGCTGAGTGAATATGTGAGGCTGTAGTTGCAGACATCAACCATGATATAGATATCGTAACCTCTTACAGTCTCGTTAATCTCGCCCTTGCCTTCACCTGAACCAAAACGTGGAGTCTTGGCATCTATGATGTAGGAGTCCCTTCTGTAACCTGTGAAAGCAAGAGTACCTGTGTGCTCATTCTCGCGCTGCTCTCTCCACTGTACGAGATAGTTGTTAACCTTCTCGCCAAGTGACTGGCAGCTGACTGTTGGGATAATACCCAGAGCACCAACAGGGATAGTTTCTGTGTGACGTTCGTCGCGTGGCATGTGTTTGTCCTCCATGTGAAATGTAAATATTAGTGTTATTATAATTTAAAGATGCAAAAAAGCATACATCATTAATATTATCATATTGGCAGTATAAGTCAATAGCAGTATAAATAAGCAGTATAAATCAATATCAGGCTATTAGCGGCCTGTGTTAAGCTGCCTGCTGCGCTTCTGGAGACGTATATCCTTTCCGAATACCTTAAGGATTGTGTATGTACTTGTTATTCTCGACATAAGGCGTTCAGAATATACACTGCTAAGCTCTCCAAGGCTCAGGTTGGTAGATATTATCGTGGCCCTGCGTTTGAGCATGCGTTCGTTAATACAGTAGAACAGCTTCGAGTTGGTAAATGAATTGGAAAGCTCAGTTCCAAGGTCATCTATTATAAGAAGGTCACAGTCGAGAATATACTCAACGGCAGTACCTTCGTCATCATCCTCATCATTAAAATTGCCAAATGCATCAAACAGTTCAACGGCAGTGAGATAGATTACGCTGTGTGATGAATCAAGAAGCTCCTTGGCAATACAGTTGGAGAGAAATGTCTTGCCGACACCAGGGGCTCCGTATATAAGAAGATTATGGAAGCCCTTGTCAAAATCATTAATAAACTGGCGGCATATCGACATTACATTCTTCATATTATCATAAGAAGAAAGTCCGGTAGTCTTATCAATATCGGTCTTAGAATACCAGTCAAATGAAAAGGTTCCGAAATTCTCGGAAGCAACAATGTTCTTGAGGTTTGAACGCATGTAAAACATGTCCACAACCTTTTTCTTAAAACATGCGCACTGTCTGCCATCTGCAAGCCCGGTATCGTGGCAGACAGGACAGTCATATATCGGAGCAAGATAATCCTTAGGAAAGCCTGATACTGCAAGCAGACGCTCATGTTCATTATTAAGCCTCGCAAGCTCGCGCCTGAATTCTTCCATTGCACCTTCGTCACCGCGTATTATAATAGGTGCACTTCTTGCGGAGAGGTCTATTATCTCGTTCTCAATCTCAGGTATACGCGGGCATGCCGCATAGACTTCTTCAACGCGTTCATCATGAATGTGACGGTTGCGCGTCTGTATATTGCCATATATTCTCATTATTGCGTCATGCTGCGAATTGGTAAGTGACATATGTCCTCCTGCTTATATCCTGTTTAAACAAGCTCGCGGCTTACAAACTGTGTCTCAAGCTCATCGTAATTATAATCTCTTTGTGAGAAATTGTTAAATCTGTTATTGCCGGCAGACTTGCTTCTTGAAGCCTGTCCCGTGGAATTACCGGCAGATGCAGCAGCGGAGGCCTTACGTGTCTTGTCATACTCGGCGTCAAGAGCCTTAATGTCATCAACGGACTTTATGCGGCGTTCATTCCACTGTGTGAGAATAGAATCGGCATATTCAAAGCTTGGCTGATGTGTAGACTTAATTGTACGGCTGCATGCTTCTACAATTATATCAGTGTTAAAGCCGTATGTTTCACGCCACTTGCGGATATAATCGCGCTCTACTTTGGCGGCACTGCGTCCTGTTATTCCGAATGCATTCATAACGGCAAACATGTCCTCGGACTTACTGTCAGAATATTCCCTCGCATCTTTAAGAGATGATATACCATGTTCAGCCCAGTCAATCGCAACCTTCTCTATATAGCGCATACTTCTGTGTTCCTTGGAAATGCAGTATTCAAGAAGATATTCTATTACATCGGCAGACATCTTCAAAGTATCGTAGAAGAAAATCATCGAATTAGTCTCAGTGGCTGTAAGCGTCTTGCCAAGATACATCTGGGCAATATAGAGAAGCTGGCTTAACTCTTCATTGGCAGCAAATTCCTTAAGCTGTGCTGCCGTATATGAAGGCTTCTCAGGAACAGATGCTTCAGGAACAGACACTTCGGGAGCTGATATCATTGCAGCCGGAGCAGTTGTCTGGCTGGTCACCGCTGTCTCATTGGCAGCAGTGCCGAAAGTGTCTTCAACGGACATTGTAATATCTGCAAGTGTGATGCCTGTCAGTTCACCATCGGATGCTCCGCTGCCTGATGAAGCATTGGCATATGTAAGAATCAGAAGACCTTCATTCTCCCAGTACTTAAGTGCACGCATAACATCGTTCTCAGTAAGATTAAGCCTGTCTGCAAGAAAAGAGACGCAGAAGCAGTCATCACTGCCTGAGTATGAAGCACAGCCATTCTTAAGAACATCACATGCAGCGGCTGGTGTGCCTGAGCCAAGACATCTCAATATATATAAGTATATCTTAACGAATTCACCACTTGCCTTAGGCATGTAATTATCTAAAAAATAGTCAGGTACAAGTGTGTAATTAAGCGTAATTCTGGATTGTAAAGTAAGTGGTCTCATGATGTAAATTCCTCAATGCTATATTTGATGAACGTATAATAGCACACTGTGGAAAAAAAGAAAATAGGGGCACTTATCCACCATTAACAGCAGAAAAATTGTGGATAATGTGGATAACTCCGTGGAAAGTTTGCAAAAATGCCAAAATACTTGATAAAAATGATAAAAAAGTAATGCACATTATGTGTGCAAAAAAAATGCATCAAATGTGTAAATATATTGTAAAAAAATGTGGAAGTTGTGGATAAGTACGTGAATGAAAAAGCATAAAAAAATACCAAGCCCCGCAAGGCTTGGTATTATGGCTATTTCACGAGATCTTCACCAACTTTGTAAATGTCTCCTGCACCCATTGTTATCAACAAATCACCGTTGATACAATTTTTTTGTAAAAATTTTTCTATTTCATCGAAAGTGTGGAAATAATAGCATTCGGTTCCGAGAGCCTTAATCTTATTCATAAGGTCTTCCGAGCTTATTCCGTAAGTATTGGTCTCTCTTGCAGCGTAAATATCCGCAAGAATCACCTTGTCGGCAGCGGAAAGCTCAGCAGCAAAGCGGTCAAGAAGCAGCTTGGTTCTTGAATAAAGGTGCGGCTGGAATGCAACCCACAATGTCTTGTGCGGATAATGGCCTGCCGCAGCGAGGGTAGCTTTTATCTCATCAGGGTGATGTGCGTAATCGTCGACAACAGTTACGCCGTTGAAGACGCCTTTGCGCTCAAATCTGCGGTTAGTTCCGTAGAATTCAGCAAGCCCTTTCTTAATTGCGGCAATAGGAATATCAAGTTCAAGAGCTGCAGCAATCGCAGCAAGTGAATTGTATACATTGTGTATTCCCGGAACCATCAGGTCAATTGAAGATTCCTCACCGATTCCATAAGGCTCCCCGTTCTTAAGGAGTGTGTAATGACAGCGACCAAGGTCATCATATGCTATTCCGCGGGCACTGTAGGTACTCTTGTCAGGATCGGAACCTACCGTGATAACCTTCACATTGAGCCCTTTAAAGAAATACTCATAATCCTCGATATCACTGTTGATGATAAGTGTTCCGCCTTCAGGAAGCCTCTCAACAAAGCGTCTGAAAGATGCACGTATGTCAGCAAGATCCTTGAAGAAATCAAGATGATCCTCCTTAACATTAAGAATAATGTTCATTGTTGGATTAAATGAAAGGAAACTGTTGGTATATTCGCATGCTTCGGTAACAAAAAGGTCTGATCGGCCAATTCTTATATTGCCGCCTATATCTTTGAGAATTCCGCCGACAGATATTGTAGGGTCAGCATCGGCGGCGAGAAGAATCTCTGAAAGCATGGAGGTTGTAGTCGTCTTGCCATGTGTACCGGCAATGTTAACAGCGGTCTTATAGTTAGCCATTATCTGACCGAGAAGCTCAGCCCTTGCCATCATTGGAATACCGGCCCTGACTGCCTGGGCGTATTCAGGGTTATCCGGATGGATTGCAGCCGTATATACTACAAGATCAATATCCGGTGTAATGTTGTCTGCGCTCTGTGGATAAGCAATGTGGCATCCGAGTGACTCAAGATGCGTTGTAAGAGGACTGCGTGCTGAGTCTGATCCCGATACGGTGAAATTCTTATTGCAGAGAATCATTGCAAGACCGCTCATACTGATCCCGCCTATTCCTATAAAATGAACATGTATGGGATTATCAAAATTAATTTTGTACATAAAATCTCCATTCCTGTGCATAGCGCACATATATCAATTCTGTATGCATCTGAATAAAATAACTTATAAAATAATTATAAAACAAAAAGCTGCATTAATAAATAAGTAAATGTAAATAAGCATACATCTTATAAACTGAGTATATTATATATATGTAAAAGAAATTTGTCCAATATGTATTGATGCATTGTATGCACATTACACGATTAATGCTGAATTGTATTTAAAGTATACACATTATAGCGCAAAATGTTGATAAAAATTATTAAAAATTTTGGAAAAATTACAAAATTTCTTTTTACTTAAAATGTAGTATGTGATATAATTAACACATATTAAAAGTGCGGTGCAAATATAAGTTTTGGGCGGCATAAAAGTTGGGAGGTTATGCGGCATGATTAAGAAAGAAATGATTGCCATGCTTTTGGCAGGTGGACAAGGCAGCAGACTTGGAGTGCTTACAGCCAAGGTTGCAAAGCCGGCAGTTACTTTTGGGGGAAAGTACAGGATTATTGATTTTCCATTAAGCAACTGTATTAATTCAGGGATAGATACAGTAGGTGTTCTTACACAGTATCAGCCGCTCCGCCTCAACACGCACATCGGAATCGGTATCCCTTGGGATCTCGACAGGAACGTCGGAGGTGTGTCAGTACTTCCACCATATGAGAGAAGTACTAATAGTGAGTGGTATACAGGAACGGCTAATGCCATTTATCAGAATCTTGAGTATATGGAGACATATAATCCGGATTATGTGCTGATTCTGTCAGGTGATCACATTTACAAGATGGATTACAAGATAATGCTTGATTACCATAAAGCTAACAATGCAGACATTACGATAGCGGCAATGCCTGTTCCTATGGAAGAAGCAAGCAGGTTCGGTGTGGTTGTTACCGATAAGGACAGCAGAATCACAGAATTTGAAGAGAAGCCGGAACATCCAAAGAGCAATCTTGCTTCAATGGGCATCTACATATTCAGCTGGAAGGTCCTTAAGGAAGCGCTTATTAAGCTTAAGAACCAGCAGGGATGTGATTTTGGCAAGCATGTAATTCCATACTGCTTTGAGAATAATAAGAGAATATTTGCATTTGAATATAACGGATATTGGAAGGATGTCGGTACACTCAGTTCTTACTGGGAGGCTAACATGGAGCTTATTGACATAATTCCCGTATTTAATCTGTATGAGGAATTCTGGAAGATATATACTAAGACGGATGCACTTCCTCCACAGTATGTATCTAAGGATGCATATATTGAGAAGAGTATAATCGGAGAAGGCTCAGAGATATACGGACAGGTGTATAACAGTGTAATCGGTACGAGCGTAACGATTGAAGAGGGGGCTGTTGTGCGTGATTCCATTATTATGCAGGGATCTGTTGTTAAGAAAGGCAGCGTAATCAATAAGGCAATTATTGCTGAGAATGTAGATATTGGCGAGAATACCCAGCTCGGTGTCGGAGAAGAAGTGCCGAATGTGGAGAAACCGAAGATTTACAATTCAGGGCTTGTTACTATAGGCGAGAATTCAGTCATACCTGACGGAATTAAGATTGGTAAGAATACCGCGATATCAGGTGTTACGGTGCCTGAGGATTATACGGATGGAATGCTTCCGGGAGGCGGAATAATTATTAAGGCAGGTGAGGATGAATGAGAGCTATAGGAATTATTTTGGCAGGCGGCAATAATAAGATGATGAAAGAGCTTTCTAATAAGAGAGCTATAGCGGCAATGCCCATTGCAGGCAGCTACCGCAGCATTGATTTTGCATTAAGTAATATGTCTAATTCACACATAAGCAAAGTTGCTGTAATAACACAGTACAATGCACGTTCACTGAATGAGCATCTGAGTTCATCAAAGTGGTGGGATTTTGGACGTAAGCAGGGCGGACTGTTTGTATTTACTCCTACAATAACGGCAGACAGCAGCTACTGGTACAGAGGAACAGCAGATTCACTGTATCAGAATCTGCATTTTCTTAAGACAAGTCATGAACCATATGTAGTTATAGCATCAGGCGATGGTGTCTATAAGCTGGATTATGGTAAGGTACTTGAATATCATATCGAGAAGAAAGCAGACATTACTATGGTTGTCAAGAAGCTCGATGATAAGGAGGACCTTAAGAGATTCGGACTTGTAAGCATGTCTCCGGAAGGCAGAATCACAGAGATAGATGAGAAGCCTATAGAGACTAATCTTACAACTGCATCTATCGGAGTATATGTAATAAGAAGACGTCTTCTTATTGAACTGATTGAGAAAGCAGCTGAGGAAGACAGACATGACTTTGTAAAAGATATTCTTGTCAGATATAAGAATCTGAAGAGAATATACGGATATAAGCTTGATACATACTGGAGCAATATATCAACGGTTAATTCGTATTATAAGACGAATATGGATTTCCTTGATAAGGATATCCGCAATTATTTCTTTAAGGAATATCCGGATATATATTCCAAGGTAGATGACCTGCCTCCGGCTAAGTATAATTATGGTGCTAATGTCAAGAACAGTCTGGTAGCAAGCGGCTGTATAATAAACGGTATGGTCGAGAATTCAGTACTGTTTAAGAAAGTCTATATTGGCAATAACAGTGTAATTAAGAATTCGATTATACTTAATAATACATATATCGGCGACAATGCATACATTGAGAACTGTATTGTTGAGAGTAACGGCACGATAAAGGCCAACACAAGGCATGTAGGGGAAGAGAGTGAACCAAAGATAGTTATTGAGAATGGTATTTCATACTTTTCTTAATCAATAATAAAGGGGGATACAATGAATATCACAGACATAAGAGTACGCAGGATTGCCAACGAGGGCAAGATGAAGGCAGTTGTATCGGTAACAATTGATGGAGAATTTGTGGTACATGACATCAAGGTTATTGATGGTGACAAGGGGTTATTTGTAGCTATGCCAAGCCGTAAGGCATCAGATGGCGAGTATAAGGATATTGCGCATCCTATTACTTCAGCAACAAGACAGTTACTCCAGAATGCTATTATAGAGGCTTATAATAGCACTCCTGATGAAGAATTATCACGAGCATAACCTCCTAAATATGCTAACAGAAAGCAGCACCGGCTGATTAATCGCCGGTGCTGCTTTCTGTTTGTTGTCTCTGATTTTGAAATTTATCGTCCGGTAGTCTTATAGCTGAGCAGCCTTATATTAATTAATCCAGTAGTGGATTCGTTCTGGATGATCATATGTATGATTACGGCTCATATGTTGCGGAGATATGAGGAAATATGTGTAACGGGATACGACACCATATCCGCGGTCAGGAACGGGATCATCCCATGTAACTTATAAGAGTGTATATTTATCATGTAAATGGCTTGAGTTTTTATACTGCGTTTGCTAAAATTTATCGTATTGGATAACGGCATTAAAATGGGATTGAATGTTGAAAAAGGAGTGTCTTGTGAGCATAAAATTAGCAATATTTGATTTTGACGGTACGATTGCGGATACGAGAAAAGCCATTGTTGCTGCAAAGCAGAAGACGATGCGTCAGATGGGACTTGAGGTGGCGGATGAAAGAACGTGTGCATCTACGATAGGCTTCTCTGCAAAGACAGGATTTGAGATGATATATCCGCAATTGGAAGAGCAAAAGATTGATGAATGTGTTACTATATACAGGCAGGAATTCGAGCAGATAAGAAAGCTTATGCCGCCGGAGATATTTCCTGATGTGAAGGACGTGTTAGAGAGACTGAATCAAACACAGGTTGTGACCACGATTGCATCATCAAGGAATACGCCGTCGCTGAAGGGATTCCTTGATGACATGGGAATTGCGGAATATTTTCCATATATTCTTGGCGGCAATGATACCGGGAAACTTAAGCCTGACCCTGAGCCGGTTCTAAAGACACTGGAAGAGCTTGGATACAATGCATGTGAGGCATTGGTTATCGGAGACATGCCGATGGATGTTGCAATGGGAAAGAATGCGGGAACGCACACATGCGGCGTTACATACGGCAATGCTTCAAGGCAGCAGCTGGAGGATGCCGGGGCCGGGTATATAATTGACAGCATGAGAGAGCTTATAGAGGTAATAGACAGAATATAATCAGAAGATTGGAAGGATATATATAATGATGGATATTCGTAATATCAAAAGAAAAATAATGCAGGCAGTGACAGCGGCAGCGATGACAGCAGCAGTGACGGCCGGCATATGTATGACCGGAGCTGTGACAGCACAGGCAGCAGAGCATACAGCACAGGCGACAGAGCAGAAGATCGGAGCGGACTCTTCGGTTCAGGCGTCAAAGGTCAATATAAATATAGTACCTGCCAATAAGGAGTCAACGGCAAAGATAAAGGATGGTTCATATTCAACGTCGATAACATTTACGGCAGATAATACATTGACGATTACGCCGGCCGATGCAAATGACAGAATATACGGACTGTACATAACATGGGCGGCAAGACCGGGAGAATGGACACTTACATATGACGGCGGTACTAAGAAATGCGGCCGGAATGCATTTCTGCATGAATACGTGGAGATTCCTGAGGGAACAGCATCAGCGGTTATAGAATTATCACAGAAGGAAAAGATATGTAATATTGATGCATATTCAGCGGGAACACTGCCTGATGACGTACAGGTGTGGGAGCCTGAGTGTGCAAGGGCGGATATGCTTGTGCTCTCAACACATGCGGATGATGAGATACTTTTTCTTGGAGGAGTTCTTGCACAGTATGCGGGTGAGGATAAGCTTGATGTACAGGTTGTATATTTCTCTAATTATTTTGGCGGGACGGTAATTCGTGAGCATGAGAAGCTTGACGGACTGTGGGAGCTTGGAGTAAGGCATTATCCGGTTAACGGTGATTTTCCCGACCAATATGCGGATGACCTTGCGGCGGCAGAAAAGCTGTATGGACATGATGAAGCAGCAGCATTTGTTGTGGAGCAGATAAGAAGATTCAAGCCGCAGGTCTGTGTGGCACAGGATACGGATGGTGAGTACGGACACGGCACACATAAGCTTACCTCTGCTGCGATGCAGGAGGCGGTTACTGTCAGCATGGATTCGGATAAATATCCTGAATCTGCGGCAGAATACGGAGTGTGGAATGTTGCCAAGACATATATACATCTGTATGGAGAGAATAAGATTAAGCTTGACTGCAGACAGCCGCTTGACAACCTTGGAGGAAGGACGGCGCTTGAGGCTGCAACGGCGGCATATAAAAAGCATGTGTCACAGCAGTGGTGCTGGTTCTATGTATCTGATACCTATGAGTACAGTATTTCGGATTTTGGACTTTACAGGACTACTGTGGGAGAAGATACCGGCAATGATATGATGGAGCATATTACATCATATGAGGAGCAGGAAAAGCAGGCAAGGCAGCAGGCGGAGGAGCGCAGGGCAAAGAAGCAGGCTGAAGAGGAGTCAAAGGCAAAGGCTGAATATGAATTGCAGTACGGAGTACCTGTTGGAGAATCATCACCTGACAAGGTTCCGCAGTTCCTTGAAAAAGTCGGAATAACAATTATTTTAATGATAGCGGTAATGCTTGTGATAGCACTGGCTGCAGCATTTGTAAGCTCAATGGTATATAGGCAGAAGAACATGAAAAAATCACGCAGACAGAAGCGTGGGACAAAGAAGCGCAGATAGGAGCAGATATGTATATAATAGCAGGACTTGGTAATCCCGGAAAACAGTATGAGGGAACAAGGCATAATATTGGATTTGCAGTAATAGACGAGCTTGCGGACGCATATAACATTAATATGGATATGGCAAAGCACAAGGGAATATGCGGTAAAGGAATGATCGGAAGCAATAAAGTTCTTCTGGTGAAGCCACAGACATTTATGAATAACAGCGGAGAGTGCTTAAGAGAGGTGCTCGATTATTATAAGGAAGATGTTGATAATGTTCTGGTGATATATGATGATATATGCCTGGATGTCGGCAGGCTGCGCCTGAGACCGAAGGGAAGTGCCGGCGGACATAACGGAATCAAGAGTATAATAGCACATCTTGGTACAGAGGAGTTTTCAAGAATAAGAGTGGGCGTGGGTGACAAGCCTAAGAATTATGATCTTGCTGACTGGGTGCTTGGTCATTTTCCGAAGGAGCAGCTCGATGATGTCAGGGCAGGAATCGACAAAGCAGTTAAGGCTGTGCCGGTAGTACTTGACCGTGGTATTGAGGAAGGCATGAATGAGTTCAATGCAAAGTAAGAATAAAAGTAAAGTATTTAATGAGCCGATACATGAACTGGCGGGATATGAGAGCATAACAAAGGGGCTGTCGGTACAGGGCAGCGCCATGATGCTCAGCGGGTGCATTGACTCCGGTAAAGCGCATATGATACAGGCGCTCGGAGCCGATGCTTTTTGTCGTGTAATTATAACGTATGATGAGGCAAAGGCAAGGGAGATTGTGGATGACAGCCGCTTCTTCAACAGAAATACGGTGTTCTATCCGGCAAAGGATCTTATATTCTACAGTGCCGATATCAGAAGCAACGAGCTTACATCACAGAGAATGAAGGCCATAAGGGCAATCATTGAAAATGAAGGTGACCTCACGGTTGTCACAACGATAGACGGCTGTGCCGATATGCTCATGACAAGGGAAAAGCTTGAGTCGGGAATTCTGACATTTGAAGAGGGAGGAATTGTTGACCTCGCACAGCTTAAGAAGCAGCTTGTACTGCTCGGATATGAGAATATGGGACAGGTGCAGGCACCGGGAGAGTTCGGAGTACGTGGCGGAATCATTGACATCTTCCCACTTACCGACGAGACACCGGTAAGAATTGAATTGTGGGATGATGAGATAGATTCAATTCGTTCATTTGATGTGGAGAGCCAGCGTTCAATCGAGAGGCTTCAGAAGGTGACGATATATCCGGCAACGGAGTATGTCCTTACACAGGCGGAGATAGATGACGGTGTTGCTGCCATTAATGATGAAGTCGCAAAGCAGGCGGACATTTTCAAAAAATCTGACAAATATGAGGAATTGTCGAGGCTTAAGGCAATTCCCGATAATTTCAATGAGACAACTGATATAGACAAATTTGTGCATTCATTTGTAAAGGATACAGTGTCGCTTATTGAGTATTTTGACAGGGAGACAACGCTGTTTGTGCTTGATGAGCCTAACAGAATTGTGGAGCGCATGGAGCTTGTCGAGTTTGAATTCACCGACAGCACGAAGAACAGGCTTGAGAAGGGCTATATAATTCCAAGTCAGGCGGATATGATATTTACATGCCGCGAGATATATGCGAAGGTGAACTGCCGCAGGCTGCTTGTGGTGTCAACTCTTGAATATAAACCGAAGGGGCTTGATATTGCCGAACATTTTAAGGTGGATTCAAAGAGTATAAGTTCATACAATAACCGTTTTGAGTATCTTGTTGCAGACCTCAAAAAATATAAAAAATCCGGCTACAGGATTGTGCTCATATCGAACTCAAGAACACGTGCGATGCGCATGGTTGATGATCTGCGTGATAACGGGATAGATTCATATTTCAGCGAGGATTATGACAAAGCTCTTGTTGAAGGCGAGATTATGGTAACTTACGGCAACATACACAAAGGTTTTGAATATCCGATAGTTAAGTTTGTTGTCATTGCCGAAAGTGATATATTCGGACAGGAAAAGAAAGATAAGAAGCGCAGAAAGAAGCAGTACAACGGTAAGGCGATTGCTGACTTTAACGAGCTTGCCATAGGTGACTATGTTGTACATGAAAATTACGGTCTTGGAATATACCGCGGTATCGAGAAGATTGAAGTAGAGGGAATAGAGAGAGATTATATAAAGATTGAATACAGCGGAACGGATACGCTTTACATTCTTGCAACACAGCTTGATGTATTGCAGAAGTACGCAGGGGCGGATGCGAGAAAGCCAAAGCTTAACAAGCTTAACAGTCAGGAATGGGGCAAGACAAAATCCAAGGTTAAGACTGCTGTTGAGCAGGTCGCAAAGGATCTTGTGGAGCTGTATGCAAAACGCCAGAATGAGCAGGGCTTCCAGTTTGGCGAGGATACGGTGTGGCAGCGTGAGTTTGAGGAGATGTTCCCTTACGAGGAGACCTCTGACCAGCTTGCGGCAATTGAAGATACAAAGCATGATATGCAGAGTACAAAAATTATGGACAGACTTATATGTGGTGATGTCGGCTACGGTAAGACGGAGGTTGCCATAAGAGCGGCATTCAAAGCTGTCCAGGACGGTAAGCAGGTTGCGTACCTTGTACCGACAACGATACTTGCGCAGCAGCATTTTAACACATTTGAACAGAGAATGAAGGATTTCCCTGTTAAGGTGGCGATGCTGTCAAGATTCAGGACACCGAAGGAGATTAAGCAGACGATAGCTGATCTCAGGAAGGGTATGGTTGATATTGTAATCGGAACCCACAGGCTGTTATCTAAGGATGTTGAGTATAAGGATCTGGGGCTGCTTATTATCGATGAGGAACAGAGATTTGGCGTGTCACACAAGGAGAAGATTAAGAAGCTTAAGGAAAATGTTGATGTCCTTACGCTCAGTGCAACACCTATTCCGCGTACGCTTCACATGAGCCTTGTCGGAATAAGGGATATGAGTGTGCTTGAGGAGCCTCCGGTTGACAGAATGCCTATACAGACATTTGTAACTGAGCAGAATGATGAGATGGTGCGTGAAGCAATCAACAGAGAGCTGGCAAGAGGCGGACAGGTATATTATGTGTATAACAGGGTGCGTAATATTGATGAGGCTGCAAGTCGTATACAGCAGCTTGTTCCGGATGCCAATGTCGCGTATGCGCACGGACAGATGGACGAGAAGACGCTGGAAGCTATTATGTATGATTTTATAAATGGTGACATAGACGTTCTTGTATCAACGACAATCATTGAGACGGGTCTGGACATTTCCAATGTTAATACAATGATTATCGAGGATGCAGAAAATCTCGGACTGTCGCAGCTATATCAGCTCCGCGGGCGTGTGGGACGTTCTAACAGGACTGCTTATGCATTCCTTCTGTACCGCAGGGGGAAGATGCTGAAGGAGGTTGCGGAGAAGAGGCTTCATGCAATCAGGGAATTCACTGAGCTTGGTTCAGGCTTTAAGATTGCAATGAAGGATCTTGAGATACGTGGTGCCGGTAATGTACTTGGAGAAGCGCAGCACGGCCACATGGCAGCGGTAGGATATGACCTGTACTGCAAAATGCTTAACGAGGCTGTCAATGAACTTAAGGGAATCTCTAATGGCGCGGATTTTGAGACGGTTGTAGACCTTAATGTGGATGCATTTATACCTTCCACTTATATCCGCTCAGAAGCTCAGAAACTTGAGATATATAAGCGTATTGCGGCTATTGAGACAAGTGATGAGCAGATGGATATGCAGGATGAACTTACTGACCGATTCGGTGACCTTCCGCATTCGGCGAACAATCTTCTGACGATTGCCCTTATAAAATCAGTGGCGCACAAGGCAGATGTTCGTAAGATAAAGGGTGGCGTGGTTAATAAGGAAGACTGGCGTGTGGAGATTTTCTTCAAACAGGATGCGGCGATAGATGTGGCACAAATACCGGATTTTCTTGAAAGACATGAGCCGTTCCTTACATTCAGACCGGGCAATGATCCGTATTTTGTGTATGAAGCAAGATATAAGGACTTCCCGACAGATTCGGCATTTTTGGCGGCGTTGGAGACTCTTTTGGAGGGGATTCCCAAGTGCTGATTAAGACACGCTCTCGCTTGGATGAAAGGCGCAGCGGTACTAAGCTCGCCTGCCGCTATCGCGGCGGCTCGCTAAGTGCCGGCGCTTTCATACAGTCTTAATCAGCACATGGGAATCCCTGTGGATAGGGGGGGGGCGATGCGCTTCGCTGTCGCCCCTGACCCGCAGTGTGATATTGTGATATAGATAAGCAAATACCAATCAATTAAAGTGAATTACCTCTTCTTATAAAGAATCAGTTCGGGATTCGTCACGTTGGTTCCATTGACGTTATTTTTATCATATGTGCAGACCAGAATAAAGTCCATATCTGCAACAATGCCGAAGTACCTTTCACCACCGAATTCACATTCAAGCTGATTACCAAGATAAGTCTTCTGGTCATTGAGAAATTTTACTTTTGAATTATTCGGAAGTGTGTATTCGGGATTGACGTATTTTCCGATGAGAGCATTCAGCTTATCAAGCTTAGGCATTCCTTCTATACCAAGCGCATTGATTTCATTAATTAACTGATGCTTGAATTCATCAAACTGTCCATTGTCACTGAGTTCTTCATATCTTTTCCAATAATCCAGTTGTGGAAGCAGATTTTTCAGGTAAGAGCGTGCCTGCTCCTCTGAAATATTTTCATTTACCATATTTTTTACACAGACATCAATCAATTCGTCCATATTGCTGTATGTGTAAGTTCCGTCGGCATAACACCATTTGCAATAGTCCTCATTCAATGAGCCGTCGCGGTCGCGGCCTATAATGGAATCGTCTTCAAGAGGCATTCCGCAGCACTGGCAGATGAGCCTGCGGGGTGCGCCCAGAAGTGTATTGATTGAGACATTGAACTCTTTGGATAAAAGCTTTAGGGTCTCTGTATTCGGAATTGTCTCTCCGTTCTCCCAGCGTGATACTGCCTGCCGTGTCACCATGATTTTCTCTGCAAGTTCATCTTGTGACATTCCTCTTTCGGTACGAAGCTGTAAAATGATATTTTTTGTTTCCATAGCTGTCACCTCCATAAACATATCATACAGACAAATCCATGTTATGAAAAGCAACCTGCTGTTGCCATACCATGTCTATATGATTTGATCATCACTCTTTGGCCATGACTTTCTTGCATCACCTTAGTTTACTCCAGACCATAAGAAAATCTTTTTCATTTGTAGCGCTGTCAAGACTTTCTGACCGGATTACAAAATGTTCCCTTTGGTAAAAAGCAACTGCCCTGCTGTTTTTTTGGTATACATTTAAACTCATAGCAGGCTTTATTGCCTTTACATAATCCAGAAGCTGCCTGCCGATACCCTTTGAGCGCATAGCTCTTTCCACGAAAATTCCTTCTATGTAATCTTCGTTTAATCCTATAAATCCGCTTATATGTTTTGAAGCGTTATCTTCATATACATATATTTCAGCCTGTGGCAGCATGTCCTTAACCATATCGGCATTATCCAGCCAGTATTGTGCAGGAATAAAGCTATGTGCATCTATATTTGAATCCAGCCATATCTGCATAATTGGTAATAAATCATTTTCATTAAATTCACGAATCATAATAGACCTTTCGGGATGGATATTATCTGTTATGTGAATAACTTAACGCCTTTATCAGCCTGAAGACCTGCTCCGCGGTGGCAGAAGCGTTAAGGCGTGCGGTGTCAGGTGACATTGCTTCCTCAAGTGTAGTTATGCCGGTAAGTATTGGGAAAAATGCGTCGATTCCGTTATCGTTGCATACACCGGCATCATCTGAGGCACATCCGCAGAATGCAATAACAGGTATTCCGTATTCCTTTGCAATTGCGGCAACGCCGGCAGGTGCCTTACCCATAACGGTCTGGCTGTCAAGGCGTCCTTCTCCTGTTACTACGATATCGGCAGTCCTGATATATTCGCGCAGATTGGTTGCCTCAAGGATTATGTGTGTGCCTGATTCAAGTGATGCGTTAAGAAATGTATGAAATGCGAATCCCAGTCCTCCTGCCGCACCTGAACCGGGGAAGCATGCATCAGCATTGCCGGATGTCATTCCGGCAATGTCTCCGGCGATATCCGCATAATGTGCCAGCCATGTGTCCATATCGGCAATCATTTGGGGAGTTGCACCTTTTTGCGGGCCGAACACAGCACTACAGCCACTGGCACCACAGAGAGGGTTGGTTACGTCACAGGCAATACGGAAGGTGCATTCCGAAAGCTCAGATAGTGCATTATCTGTTGTGATATTTTTAAGATTTTTAAGACCTATGGCACCAAAAGGAACCTGACGCCCCTTATCGTCAAGCATACCGAAGCCAAGAGCCTGCAGCATACCGATGCCGCCGTCATTGGTTGCGCTTCCGCCAATGCCGATTATAAAATCGCGGCAGCCCTCGTTAATGGCATCCTTTATAAGCTCACCCACGCCATATGTAGTTGTATAAAGCGGATTGCACATATCAGCAGGAAAATCCGCGGGAACCAGAGTAATTCCGGCTGCCTTGGCCATCTCGATTACGGCAGTGGAAGAGCCGTTGCTGTTTAGTATTCCGTACATGCTCTTTACAGGCCTGCCGACAGGTCCGGTTACGGTAATATTTTTAATGATGCCGTTATTGCCGGCTGTAAGTGCGGCGACTGTGCCTTCGCCGCCATCAGCAAGCGGTCTTATTGTAATATTGGCATCAGGCATGGCACTGCGTATACCGTCAGCAATACTGTTGCCGGCTTCGTATGATGTAAGACTTCCTTTAAATGAATCAATCGCAATAACTATTCTCATAGCTGGTCTCCATTCCTGCCCGGTTTCCGGGACATCTCAAGTCTGCTCAGGCACAAAAAGCTGTGGCTGCATGCAGCATTTATAAGATAAGTATATCAGTATATTTTAAAATGTCAGTAAAAATGTTACGGAATGACATATCCGGATTGCCGCATAAAGATTCCGGGCCATGTCAAGGGTTGCATGAACCGGAATAAGCAAATATAATAAATAAGTATGTATAAGCTATTTGCGCCTGCGGAATGGAGGATTGTTATGTCATTAGAGAGAGCAAAGAAATATCTTAAGGATAAAGGATTTGGAGACAATATTATAGAGCTGGAGGATTCAAGTGCCACGGTTGAGCTTGCGGCACAGGCACTGGGCGTTGAGCCGGGAATGATTGCAAAGACGATGTCATTCATGCAGTGTGACAAGCCGGTGCTCATTCTTATGGAAGGAACCGCTAAGATAGATAACAGAAAATATAAGGACACATTTCATGTTAAGGCGAAGATGATACCATTTGATGAGGTTGAAGGAATCGTGGGACATGCTCCGGGTGGTGTGTGTCCGTTTGGAATCAATGACGGGATTGAGGTCTATCTTGACGAGAGCCTTAAGGGATTTAATACGGTATATCCTGCGGCCGGCAATGACCACAGTGCGGTACGGCTTACGATTGACGAGCTTTCGGATGCGGCCGGTGCGGTATCATGGGTCGATGTGTGTAAGGAACAGCAGGAATAAGGAGTTGTATGAAGAAGATTGTACTTGGAATACTGGCACATGTTGATGCCGGTAAGACAACGCTTGCGGAAGGGATTCTGCATGCATGCGGGACGATAAGAAAAGCAGGACGTGTGGACCATAAGGACGCATTTCTTGATAACGGAGAGATGGAGAGGGCGCGTGGAATTACGATTTTTTCCAAGCAGGCGAGAGTTACGTGGAAGGACTGTGACATAACAATCCTTGATACGCCGGGACATGTTGATTTTTCGGCTGAGATGGAGAGAACTCTGCAGGTGCTTGACTATGCGCTTCTTGTGATAGACGGCAAAGACGGTGTGCAGGGGGATGTCCATACTTTATGGCAGCTCCTTGGCAGATACCGCGTGCCTGTGTTTATATTTGTAAATAAGATGGACCAGCCGGGAACGGACCGGGAAGCTGTTCTGACAGAGCTTAGGCATAAGCTTGATAATAATATCATGGAGATTCCGTCAGACATAGCATCTGAGCCTGAGGCAGCAGAAGAGCTTGCAATGTGCAGCGAACAGCTTATGGAGGAATATCTTGAGAATGGCAGTATAGAGGCTGACTCTGTTAATGACGCAATCTGCGAAAGAAAGCTCTTTCCGTGCTTCTTCGGTTCGGCGCTTAAGGAGGAAGGAATTGCAGAACTTCTTGACGGAATTAATTCCATGACTGAGAACATGGAATATCCTGAGGAATTCGGCGCAAGGGTATATAAGATAGGACGCGATGCGTCAGGTGTCAGACTTACATATATGAAGGTTACAGGCGGCACACTCAGGGTTAAGATGATGGTTGGCAACAGCTGCAGTGCTGATGGAGACAATGTATGGGAGGAAAAGGCTGACCAGCTTCGTCTGTATAACGGTGCGGGCTATCAGATGGCGGAAAAGGTTGAGGCAGGCGATATATGTGCGGTAACCGGACTCCTGAAAACATTTGCGGGACAGGGACTTGGAATTGAGAGTGAGAACTCGGCGCCGGTGCTTGAACCGGTAATTACCTACCGCCTTATTCTTAATGATGAGACTGACCCGGTTGTTGCGCTTGGCAAGGTGAGGCAGCTTGAGGAGGAAGAGCCGGAGCTTCATGTCACATGGCAGGAGGAGAGCCGTGAGATTCATATTCAGGTCATGGGGCAGGTGCAGATGGAGATTCTTAAGAGCACGCTTGCGGAAAGATTTGGCATCGAAGCTGAATTTGATGCGGGAAGCATTGTCTACAAGGAAACACTTGCAGAGCCTGTTGTGGGAATAGGACATTTTGAGCCATTAAGGCATTATGCGGAGGTACATCTGCTGATGGAACCGGGGGAGCGCGGAAGCGGCGTACAGATTGCTTCGTTATGCAGTTCGGATGAGCTTGATAAGAACTGGCAGAGACTTATTCTGACACATCTTGAGGAGAGAATACATCCCGGCGTGCTTACCGGATCAGAGCTTACGGATGTGAGAATCATTCTGATTGCGGGAAGGGCGCATGATAAGCACACCGAGGGCGGCGATTTCCGTCAGGCAACATACCGCGCCGTGCGTCAGGGGTTGAGAAGCGGGCGTAATATCCTGCTTGAGCCGTGGTTTGATTTCAGGCTTGAGGTCCCTGCTGACAACATAGGAAAAGCGATGTCGGATGTGACAAGGATGCATGGGGAATTCCAGCCGCCGGTAACTGAGGGAGATAAATGCATTCTCACCGGAAGCGCCCCTGCGGCAGCTATGCGTGATTACAGCAGGGAAGTAACAGCATACACAAGGGGGCATGGCAGGCTTACATGTACCCTTAAGGGATATGAGCCGTGCCATAATGCTGAGGAAGTAATTGCCGGATGCGGTTATGACCCGGAAGCAGATACCGCCAATCCCACAGGTTCGGTGTTCTGTGCGCATGGTGCAGGTTTTGTTGTGCCGTGGTATGAGGTAAGGGACTATGCACATGTTGAAGATGGCTGGAAGCCGGATGATGGCAACGGCACATATACAGCTAATGCTGTGAATAATGAAAATGAAATAGGCGGAATCGCAGTCCCTCTCAAAAACGCATCATACAGAAGCAGTGAGCAGTACATAACACAGGAGGAGATTGAAGAGATATTCCGTCAGACGTACCGCAAGAAGCCGGAGGAATTGAGCCTTTTCAAGAAACATAACGGAAGAAAATATTCCAATACGGGAAGCCAGGACCGGACAGGCAGGGTATCGGAAAAACGCTATATACCTAAGCAGGAGCCGCTTGATGAATATCTGCTCGTTGACGGATATAATATTATATTTGCATGGCCGGAACTTAATGAGCTGTCGAAGGACAATCTGGACAGCGCAAGAAGAAAGCTTATGGACATACTCTGTAATTATCAGGGATATAAGGGCTGTAATCTGATTCTTGTATTTGATGCATATAAGGTTAAGGGGAATCCGGGTTCGGTTGAAAAATATCATAACATTTATGTTGTGTATACAAAGGAAGCGGAGACGGCAGACCAGTATATCGAGAAGACAGTTCATGACATGCACCAGACGCCGCCTAACAAGGGAAGATATCGTGTGACAGTGGCAACGTCCGATGCGCTTGAACAGATGATAGTGTGGGGCAACGGAGCCCAGAGAATATCAGCACTTGGTTTCAAGGCTGATGTTGAAAATGCATCACAGGGCATTAAGATGGAGAATCTGTAGTATTACCCACAGTGCCGCATGCGTTGCAGACAGCATCCATGGCAGCTTTATCAAAATCAAAATGCACACGTCCGCTTTCTGTTGCGGCACCAAGCTTATTATAGAATTCTATCGAGGGCTTATTCCAGTCAAGGCAGCTCCACTCCATGCCGGAATAGCCCTCTTTTGCTGCAATCTCTGCAACCTGCATGAACAGCGTTCTGCCAAAACCGTTTCCGCGGTATTCATCCTTTACAAAGAGGTCTTCAAGATAGATTCTGCCTGCTGCTGCAAATGACCCGAATATCGGGTAATAAAGAGCGTATCCGACAGCACTTCCGTCTATCTCAGCAATCAGAACCCCGGCTGCCATGCGCTCAAAAAGCCAGTGACGAAGCTGCTCAACGGTTGCCGTCATATCCTGTGGGCGTTTCTCATATTCGGCCAGCCCGCGGATAAGTCCGTGTATTACGGGAGTGTCCTGTGGTGTGGCTCTGCGTATTGTGAGATTAGTGGTCATGGGAGTACTCCTTTTATAACTCTTTATAACTTTTTACAATAAAGAAAATGTATTCTTCGGGGAACTCATTCCTGGGAGAACTCATTCTCAGAAAAATCCGCCCACCGCTCAGAAGAGATAACGTCTTCCGTGATGAAGCATTCCGGAGCAGGGGCAAGCACATGCCTTGTCACATTGAATATGCCACGGGCATTGCAAAGAACCGATGGTGCATCACCAAACATTACATTGCGGGCAGCGCCGCAGTCAATATATGCCTGTGCAAGCTTTACAAAATCCTCAGATATGTGCGGCTGGGATGCATTATAATGCTTACGCATATAGACGGTATGGCTGTTGCCGGAATTGTCGATAACCGACAGTTTCATAGGCTTGTCTGAAAGGCGGTTAGGAACATTAAGAACTTCCTCGACACTATGTATATATGTGTTGCGGGCATGTGTGACACCTATCAGAAGAATCTTTCCGTCCACGGCCTTAAGGCGGTCATAGCAGCCGCCCGGAGTGCATGGGGTGTTGCATGAGAGTTCGCCCGCTATATAGCTTTCGGCATTGCGCCCAAAGGCAGCAATGCTGTGTGTAGGATGCAGCGAACGGACTACACCAGGACGCTTGCGGAAAAGCTCCGTAAGAATGCCGACACAGCTTTCACTGTTGCTGACATCAAATACGGGATTGGATTCGTTCACAGTCTTCCATGTATGCGTAGGAAGCAGCAGCAGACCGTCTGCAAAGAATTCCATGAGCGCGTCAAGCACGGTGTCGGCACCGCCTTCAACATTGCCGACTGCTTTCATGGATGAATGTATAAGAATTGTCTCAGAACCTGTAAGTCCCATGGATTTCAGGTCATTAATAAGGGATGATTTTGTCATGGCTGTCACCTTTTGCCTTGGTATTAGTTTTATGATGTCGGAAGCAAAAGTCCCCGACTTTGATACCAACGGATTGTTCCGTGCTTTGCACTCCCACAATCCTACCCAATATTCGCATATCGTGGGATTAGCATCCCACTTTTATGCTCATATCGGGGCGGGGTTCAAGGTCTTTTAACCACCTGTGAGCGAGCTCATATGGTTTCAGACCTTGGAACCCTGGCATCATATATAGTTGCAAAAAGAGAAAAAGTGTAGTTTAATATTAAGGAAGAAAGAGAAAACAAAAAGCGTCTGCGGAATGGAGAAAAGAATGAAAAAAACAATTATTACTGTGGTCGGAAAAGATACGGTGGGAATCATTGCGAGAGTTTGTACTTATCTGGCAGAAAACGGAATTAATATTCTGGATATTTCCCAGACAATTGTGCAGGGCTATTTCAATATGATGATGATTGTAGATACCAACGGCTGCAGCAAGCAGTTCGGGGATGTGGCGGATGAACTTGCCGCTTTGGGCGAGGAGATTGGTGTTGTTATTAAATGTCAGAAGGAAGAGATTTTCGATTCCATGCACCGAATCTAGGAAGCAATCGAAGGAAAGGCAGAAAGCGGCATGATAAATTTATATGAAGTAACAGAAACCAATAACATGATTGAGAAGGAAAATCTGGATGTGCGTACCATCACCATGGGAATCAGCCTTTTAGACTGTATGGACTCCGATTTGAAGAAGCTCAATGAGAAGATTTACAATAAAATCTATAATGCAACAAAGGATTTGGTAAAAACCGGCGAGGAGATTTCCAGGGAGTTTGGAATCCCCATTGTCAATAAAAGAATTTCCGTAACCCCCATTGCCATTGTGGGAAGCGCAGCCTGCAGGACAACGGAGGATTTCTGTTCCATAGCAAAAACACTGGATAGGGTAGCCCATGAGGTAGGGGTGAACTTTATCGGCGGATATTCCGCCCTTGTCAGCAAGGGAATGACTCCCGCTGATGAACTGTTAATCCGTTCCATTCCGCAGGCGCTGGCGGAAACAGAAAGAGTGTGCAGCTCTGTAAATCTGGGGTCTACCAGAACCGGTATCAATATGGATGCGGTTAAGCTGATGGGAGAAATGATTTTACAGGCGGCAGAGTACACAAAGGAAAATGATTCCCTGGGCTGTGCAAAGCTGGTGGTATTCTGTAATGCACCGGATGATAATCCCTTTATGGCGGGAGCTTTCCACGGTGTCACAGAGGCAGATAAAATTATCAACGTGGGCGTCAGCGGCCCCGGGGTTGTAAAGACCGCTCTGGAAAAGGTGCGGGGAGAGAATTTCGAAGTGCTGTGTGAAACGATTAAAAAGACAGCCTTCAAAGTAACCCGTGTGGGACAGCTTGTGGCAAAGGAAGCCTCGGAAAGACTGGGAGTGCCTTTCGGTATTGTAGATTTATCTCTGGCGCCTACTCCGGCTATCGGGGACAGTGTGGCAGATATTCTCTGTGAAATCGGTCTGGAGCATGCGGGCGCACCCGGAACAACAGCGGCACTGGCACTTTTGAATGATCAGGTAAAGAAGGGCGGTGTGATGGCATCCTCCTATGTAGGCGGATTGAGCGGAGCCTTTATTCCGGTCAGTGAAGACCAGGGGATGATTGATGCGGTGAAGGCAGGTGCCCTGACCATAGAAAAGCTGGAAGCGATGACCTGTGTCTGCTCCGTGGGACTGGATATGATTGCGATTCCCGGAGATACAAAGGCATCTACCATTTCCGGTATTATTGCGGACGAAATGGCAATCGGCATGGTAAACCAGAAAACAACCGCAGTCAGAATTATTCCCGTTATCGGAAAGGGAGTAGGAGAAACTGTGGAATTTGGCGGACTGTTAGGCTATGCCCCGATTATGTCTGTCAATCCATTTGGCTGCGAAGCCTTTGTGAACCGCGGCGGAAGAATCCCGGCACCGATTCACAGCTTTAAGAATTAGTACTTTATAGATTAGAGAATTACCAGCGGAATACTGTATTCATTCTGGATGGGAAGCCGGTTTTCCAGAGCACAGATTCCCTGATAAAACTGACTGATTTGAATATCTTTTTGCAGCATGATAAGAGCGTCTTCCTCAAGGCGCTCTTTTGCGTCTGCCAGCTTGGTAATCAGAGGGATGGAACTGTTTTTACTGATGGCAGTCAGGAGAGGAGCAGCACTTTTCCGGAAGCCCAGAACCCTTGCGTAGGGAACAAAAGGGGTACCGGAGGAGGGCATCTCCTCTTTTTTGATGTTTAACAGGATATGCAGCAGGCAGCGGCTGATTCGGGTATAGGTCATCCTTTGTTTTCAGCAGCCTGCAGAAGTCCTCAAAGCCTCTGTACTCCCCGAGATAGTTTAAAATCCGCTCAGACAGGGCGGGGGATACATCAAGATACGCAGAAAAGCCCCGGCTGCTCTCTGATAACAGCTTATAGTAGAGGGGCAGGGAGAGCATTTCATTCTGCATCGGGGCATGGGTATCCAGCCAGCTTCCTAAAAGCCCGGCAGCTTCTTCTGGCATCTGTCCGGCTAAAAATTCAGGGCTGGCACCGGAGAAAAGCGCCTGACGGATGGCAAGGGCGGAACAGAAGGGGGCACCGGCAGAACGGTCATGATAACCGTTTCCCAGTCTTTTTATGGTAACAGGGCGGATGGAACTGTTCTGGCGAAGCAGCGCCTTGATATATTCGATGCCCAGAATATTGTTGGGGGAGGAAAAGATGCTGTCCTGCCCGTTAAATTCCGGATAGTGCTGGATAATCGCTTCTGTTCTGGCGTTGGGATAGCTCATGCCTTCCTTTAAATAGTGTTTCAGGGAGCTGGAAAAATCGGCAGGCTCCTGCACCAGAATTTCAGCGGCTTTTTTTAAGAGGGCGGTATCCCCCAGCTCACTGCCGAAGCTGACGGTATCCACAACTCCGAGCTGGTCTAAAAGCCGGATGGCACCGGCGGCAAAAAATTCCGCGCTGGAGGCAGCATACAGGGCGGGCAGCTCCAGAACCAAATCTGCACCGCCAAGCAGAGCCATTTCTGCTCTTGTGTGCTTGTCCAGAAGGGCAGCGGAGCCTCTCTGTACAAAATTGCCGCTCATGGCAACCACCGTATAATCGGCGCCGGTTTCTTCCAGAGAGCGCTTTAACTGATAGAGATGTCCGTTATGAAAGGGATTGTATTCTGCGATGATACCGTTTACCTGCATAGCAGCCTCCATATGGTCGAAATTAACGAAATTACGTTAAAAAGTATCAAATGACAATGTGAAAAAAATAACACATCATGAAAGCGTTTACATGCACAGAAAATCTGGAAATATAATAAGAAGTAACCAAATTTTTGTACTGAAAAATATACAAATTACCGCACATATTACACTTGTGTCCTGATTTACTATTTAGTATAATATAAACAGCTCAGTTTGTTAAGTGGAAACAAAGGACAAATGTGAGAAAAGAAACGGAATAATGGACAAGCGGATAAACCGCCGGAAAGGAGAATGGATATGTCATATATTGACATGATTAAGGAAAGAGCCAGACTGGATAAAAAGACTATCGTATTACCGGAGTCCAATGACAAGAGAACGCTTCTGGCAGCAGCAAAGATTGTAGAAGAGGGAATTGCAGACATCATTATGATTGGTGACGAAGAGAAAATCATGGATGGTGCTGGCTGGCTGGAGGTTGATTTGTCCGGTGTGACCGTGGTAAATCCTAAAACAACTCCGAAACTGGACGGATATGTAAACCTGTTATATGAAACAAGAAAAGCAAAGGGCATGACAGAGGAAAAAGCAAGAGAGATTCTGTTAAGTGACCCGCTTACTTTTGGTATTGTCATGGTTAAGGCAAATGATGCAGACGGTATGGTTGCAGGTGCATGCCATTCCACAGCAGATACCTTAAGACCTGCTCTGCAGATTCTGAAAACAGCTCCCGGCGTAAAGCTGGTTTCCGCTTTCTTCGTTATGGATACCATGTTTAAGGACCAGGGCGAGAACGGTACCTTCCTGTTCGCAGACTGCGGTCTGAATCAGGATCCCACCGCAGAAGAACTGGCAGCAATCGCGGATTCTTCTTCCAGAAGCTTTAAGGCATTAATCGGACCCAAGCCTGTTATCGCCATGTTGAGCCATTCCACAAAGGGAAGCGCAAAGCATGCACTGGTAGATAAGGTAGTAGAGGCAACAAAGATTGCAAAGGAGCAGTATCCTCATCTGACAGTAGACGGCGAGTTACAGCTGGATGCAGCGCTGGTTCCCAGCGTTTCCAAGTCCAAGGCACCCGGAAGCCCCGTAGGCGGCAAGGCGAATGTCCTGATTTTCCCGAATCTGGATGCAGGAAACATCGGCTACAAGCTGGTACAGAGATTGGGTGGCGCAGAGGCTTACGGCCCTATGCTTCAGGGTATTGCAAAGCCTGTCAATGACCTGTCCCGTGGATGCTCCTGGCAGGATATTGTCGGCGTTGTAGCACTGACTGCTGTTCAGGCACAGCTTGTATAAGAGAAGGAGATAAGATTAAAAAATGAAAGTATTAGTTATTAACTGCGGAAGCTCATCCCTGAAATTTCAGTTGATTGATTCTGAATCAGAAAAGTGTCTTGCAAAGGGACTTTGTGAGAGAATCGGTATTGAGGGCAGCATGATTACCTATGCTCCCGAAGGCGGAGAGAAGGAAAAGACAACCACTCCCATGCCCGACCACACAGAGGCAATTCGTCTTGTGCTGGAAGCACTGACCAATGAAAAGACCGGTGTTGTAAAGGATTTAAGCGAAATCGGTGCAGTAGGACATCGTGTTGTACACGGCGGGGAGAAGTTTGCAAACTCCGTAGTCATTACAGACGAAGTTATGGCAGCCATTGAAGAGTGCAACGATTTGGCACCTCTTCATAACCCTGCAAACCTGATTGGTATCAATGCCTGCAAGAAGCTGATGCCCAACACCCCCATGGTTGGTGTATTCGATACCGCGTTCCATCAGACAATGCCGGAAGAAGCCTATATGTACGGACTTCCCTACGAGTATTATCAGAAATATAAAATCAGAAGATATGGTTTCCACGGTACCAGCCATTCTTATGTTTCAAAGAAGGCAGCAGAGGTACTTGGAAAGAAGTATGAGGATTTGAAGATTATCGTCTGCCATCTGGGCAACGGTGCTTCCGTATCCGCAGTAAAGAACGGCAAGTGTGTAGACACTTCCATGGGTCTGACTCCTCTGGAGGGTCTGATTATGGGTACCCGTTCCGGTGATATTGACCCCGCAATCATGGAGTTTATCGCACATAAGGAAGGAAAGAGCATTGATGAGATTATGACTATCCTGAATAAGAAGTCCGGTGTGCTTGGTCTTTCCGATAACCTTTCCTCCGATTTCCGTGATTTGGAGGATGGCTTCAACAATGGAGATGCCAATGCAATCCGTACCATCAAGACCTTCTGCTACCGGGTAGCAAAGTACATCGGTTCCTACGCAGCAGCCATGAACGGTGTGGATGTAATTTGCTTTACCGCAGGTGTTGGCGAGAATGCTTCTCTGGTTCGCAGCACTGTCTGTGAATACCTCGGATATCTTGGTGTTACCATTGACGAGGAAGCAAACCATAAGCGCGGTGAGGACATTGCCATTACAACTCCTGACAGCAAGACAACCGTTATGGTAATTCCTACCAACGAAGAGCTTGCTATTGCAAGAGAAACCGTACGTCTTGTAAAATAAATTTAAAAATTCCTTTTCAGCCGAAGCTTTTTACTTCGGCTGAAACTTTTTTCCGGGTTCTGACGTCTAATCTATAAAGAAACAAATGAATGAAATGAATGGAGAGAAAAAATGAGCCGCGAAAGGGTAGTAGAGCAGCTTTTGCTGGAGCAGTACGACAGGTATTACCGTCTTGCTCTGAGCTATGTGCATAAGGAAGAGGATGCTGCGGATATTGTACAAAATGGCGCTTATAAGGCAATTTTGAACAGCAGCAGCCTGAAAAATCCGGAATATGCTTCCACTTGGGTTTACCGGATTATGTTAAATGAAATATTCAGTTTTTACCGGGAGAAAAGGGTTGCTTCCCTTGAGGAGATGGAAACAGAGCGGGAAACCTTATCTGTGGAAGATACCTATGAGAATTTTGATTTGAAACAGGCGCTGAATGCTTTGTCAAAAGAGGACAAGGCGGTAGTGGAGCTGCGCTATTTTGAGGATATGAAGTTAGAGGAAATTTCGGAAATACTGGAAGAAAATGTCAGTACGGTGAAGAGCCGTTTATACCGCAGCCTGAAAAAGCTGAAAGTAAAGCTGGGGGAACATGAAGAGGCTGTATGAGATTGGATTCCTTTTTGAAAAAGGGATTCAAAAACTGGAAAGGAAGGTATTTGGAAGAATGGACTCTAACAAGCAGTTTGAGGAATTAAGAAAAGAATATCTGGCGCAGAAAATGTCTGTGGAACAGATAGAAAAAATGCAGAAGGAAATGGAAGCGGCAAAGCGGAAAAGACGAAGAGGAAAGCAGCTTGTGTTTTTTAGAAAATTTGCCGGAGCAGCGGCGGTTCTGGCAGTGACATTTATCGCTCTGCCTAATACCTCTCTGGGAGTTGCAAGGGCAATGGAAAATATTCCCCTTTTGGGAAAGCTGGTGAATGTTGTTACTTTCCGGGAATATCGCTATGAGGATGATAAAAACAGTGCGCTGATTGAAGTACCGGAGCTTGTGGCACAGGCGAATTTGGAAGAGGAAGGTCAGCCGGTGGCTGAAGGTGCGGCTGAAGCGAAAAAAGAGGCGGGGGCGGCGGGAAGCGGAAGCCCTGTGGAAATGTCGCTTGGGACATCCGGAGTGGAAGCCGGACAGGTAGAGGAAAATCTGACGAAAAGTACAGAGGAGATTAATGAAGAAATCCAGCAGATTACGGACAACCTGATGGCTGAATTTGAAGAAAATCTGAAAAAAGGTGGGGGCTATCAGAATGTTCTGGTAAAATCCGAGGTGCTCTGTACAACGGAAAAATACTTTACCCTGAAACTGATTTGCTATCAGGGCATGGGCAGCGGCGCAGAATGGGATTACTATTATACAATAGATTTGGACACCGGAAACAGGCTGACCTTAAAGGAATTATTCCCGGAGGGAGAGGATTACCTGACTGCTGTCAGCGAGGATATTAAAAAGCAGATGCAGGAGCGGATGGAAGCGGATGAAAATGTAATATACTGGCTGGATAATGAGGAAATACCGGAATGGAATTTCCAGTCCATTACAGAAGAAACCTGCTTTTACCTGAACGGAGATAACCGGCTGGTAATCTGTTTTAACGAAGGGGATGTGGCACCGATGTATATGGGATGCGTTTCCTTTGTGATTTCCGAAGAAATCTATCCCGGGAAGTGAAAATAAATCAATAAAAAAATATTGACAGGAATTCTTCAACGCGTTACTATGGTAAAAACCGTTGATGTGGAGATAAAAACAGTTCGGAGATTTTTTACAGAAAAGAATTTCCGTGAGCACGCACAGAGAGACCGGAGGCTGAGAAAGGTTGGATTGCAGGCTGTTAAATGGACCACGGAGGGCGCAGGGAAAAAGAAGCAGGCAGTATCTTTCTTTAGTATTCTGCGACGTGAAGCATACGTCAGTTGCAGGGGATATGTTGGTATCCTGATAAGGGCATTCCTTTCGGAATGAAGCAAGGTGGCACCGCGGGAAAAGAAGAGAATCATCCCGTCCTTGACAGAATAGAAATATTCTGTCAAGGACGGGATTTTTTAATTCATAGGAAATTTCGTTCTATGAATAAAAAAATGCTCCGCAAGATTCTTTCTTGCAATAAAAATCAGGAAAAGGACAGAGGGAAAAGAAACAATAAAAGACAGAAGAAAAAGATACAAATAAAAAGATACAAATAGAAAGATAAGGTCAAAGGTACAGACAAAGGAAGCAGCAAAAAGGATAATAGGAAGATACAGGTAAATAAATCAGTAGGATAAGACAGGGAAAGGAAGGAAGAAATGAAGACACAACCGGGACTGGAAGAATGCAGGCAATTATGTGAAAACGGAAAATACGGCGTAATACCGGTCAGCACAGAGCTGTATGCGGATGCAACAACCCCCATAGAGGTTTTGCGGAAGCTGAAAAAGGTGAGCGGTCATGTTTATTTGCTGGAAAGCGCGGAGACGAACAAGCAGTGGGGACGATATACTTTTTTGGGTTATGACCCGCTTCTGGAAATTACCTGCTACGATGGAAATGTGACAATCAAAAGTGCGCTGACAAGCCAGACGGGAAGAGAGGATATTAAGACGGCTATCCGCAGAATTTTGCAGGAGAACAACAGTCCGAAGCTTTCCTTCATGCCTCCCTTTACCGGCGGACTGGTTGGGTATTTTTCCTATGATTATATCAAGTACAGCGAGCCATCTTTGAAGCTGGATGCCTATGACGAGGAGGGCTTTCAGGATGTCAATCTGATGCTGTTCCACAAGGTAATCGCCTTCGACAACTACCGGCAGAAAATTGTACTGATTGTGAATATAAAAACGGATGCACTGGAGGAAAATTACAACCGGGCGCTGTTGGAGCTGGAAAGCATGAAGCAGCTTATTTTAAAGGGAGAAAGGGCGGAGAAGCTTCCCCTGAAACTGAAAACAGAGTTTCAGCCACTGTTTGGAGAAGAGGAATACTGCCGGATGGTGAACCGTGGAAAGGAATATATCCGGGAGGGAGATATTTTTCAGGTGGTGCTTTCCAACCGGCTGGAAGCGGCAATGGAGGGAAGCCTTCTTGGAACCTACCGGGTGCTTCGTACAACGAATCCTTCCCCCTATATGTTTTATTTTTCCGGTTCGGATGGAGAGATTGCGGGGGCAAGCCCGGAAACACTGGTGAAGCTGGAGGATGGCAAGCTGTATACCTTCCCTCTTGCGGGTACCAGACCAAGAGGGACAACGCTGGAGGAGGATGAAGCACTGGAAAGAGAGCTTCTGACGGATGAGAAGGAACGGGCAGAGCACAATATGCTGGTGGATTTGGGAAGAAATGATATCGGAAAAATCAGCAGGGTCGGTTCAGTACAGGTGGAAAAATATATGTCCGTGGAAAGATATTCCCATGTCATGCATATCGGTTCTACAGTAAGCGGGATGCTGGAAGAGGGAAAGGATGCGCTGGATGCGGTGGATGCGATTCTGCCGGCAGGAACCCTTTCCGGGGCGCCGAAGCTTCGGGCATGTGAAATCATCAACGAACTGGAAAACAATAAACGGGGCATTTACGGCGGGGCAATCGGTTATATTTCCTTTACGGGAAATCTGGATACCTGTATTGCAATAAGACTTGCCTTTTCCAAAAACGGAAAGGTATTTATCCGCTCCGGGGCAGGGATTGTAGCGGACAGCGTTCCCGAAAAGGAATACAGGGAATGTATCCAGAAAGCGGCGGCAGTCAGAAGTGCCATGGAAACCGCCTGCCATTTAGAGGAAATCGTGTAAAAAGCGGTGACATTGTGGATGCACAAAGGGCATGTGCAGAAATGGAGAATATTATGATACTTTTAATAGACAACTACGACAGTTTTTCTTATAACGTATATCAGCTTACTGCATCTGTCTGCCCGGACGTAAAGGTTATCCGGAATGATGCCATGACGGTAGAGGAAATTGAAGCTCTTTCTCCAAGTCATATTATCCTGTCACCGGGACCCGGCAGACCGGAAAACGCAGGCATCTGCGAGGAGGTCATCAGACGCCTTGCCGGGAAAATCCCGATTTTGGGAATCTGTCTGGGGCATCAGGCAATCTGTGAGGTATTCGGAGCAAAAGTTACCTATGCGAAGAAGCTGATGCACGGAAAACAGTCTGTGGCAGAGCTGGATACGGACAGCCGTTTATTCCGGGGGATGGAGAACAAAATGACGGTTGCCAGATATCATTCTCTGGCGGCGGAGGCGGAAACCATACCGGAGGGATTAAAGATAACGGCAAGAACCCCGGACGGGGAAGTCATGGCAGTGGAGCATCGGGAATTTCCCGTTTATGGAGTGCAGTTCCATCCGGAATCCGTGCTGACCCCGGCGGGCAGAAAAATCATGGAGAACTTTCTGAGGGGATTCGGGGAAGAGCAGGATAAAGCAGGGCAAGACAGAGCAGGACAAAACAGAGCGGGGCAGAATAAAGCAGGGCAGGACAACGAGGGGCAGAACAGAGCAGAGAAGGACAACGAGGAACCAAACAGAGAGAGGCAGAATAAGGCAGGGCAGGACAAAGAGGGGCAAAACAGAGCAGAGCAGGACAACGAGGAACCAAACAGGACGGGGCAGAATAAGGCAGAGCAGGACAAAGAGGGGCAGAACAGAGTAAAGAAGTCCGGGGAAACAGACGGACAGGCGAAAACGCCGGGAAGAGAACGGAAGGAGGAAAAGAGCATGGTTATCGCAGAGGCAGTAAAGAAGCTGGTAAAGAGGGAAGATATCGGATATGAGATGGCAAAGCAGGTCATGAACGAAATCATGAGCGGGCAGGCATCGGATGTGTTAAAGAGTGCATATCTGACAGCATTTTCCATGAAGGGTGAAACGATTGAGGAAATAACGGGTTCTGCAGAGGAAATGAGAAATCATGCCCTGAAGGTAAATCACGAAAAGGATGTGCTGGAAATCGTTGGAACCGGCGGGGATGGTTCTAATTCCTTTAATATTTCCACAACAGCATCCCTGATAATTGCAGCGGCAGGAGTACTTGTGGCAAAGCATGGCAACCGGGCAGCCAGCTCAAGGTCCGGCGCGGCAGACTGTCTGGAGGCGCTTGGAGTAAATATTTCTCTGGAGCCGGAAGCAGCAGAAAAGCTGTTAAATGAGGCGGATATCTGCTTCCTGTTTGCCCAGAAATATCATACAGCCATGAAATATGTAGGATCGATTCGGAAGGAACTGGGGATTCGCACCGTCTTTAATATTTTAGGACCGCTGACAAATCCTGCAAAGCCTGCCATACAGGTAATGGGTGTGTATGAGGAAGCACTGTTAGAGCCTATGGCAAGAGTACTGTATCAGCTTGGGGTGAAAAAGGGCATGGTTGTATATGGTATGGAAAAGCTGGATGAGATTTCTATTTGCGGCCCCACAAAAATCTGCTGCTTTAAGGGCGGTGAGTACCGGATGGATGAGATTACTCCGGAGGCAGTAGGCTTGAAGAGAGGTAACGCAGGGGATTTACTGGGCGGAACACCTGCGGAGAATGCTGCGATTACAAGAGCTATTTTAGAGGGGAAGGAAAAGGGCGCAAAAAGAGATGCGGCGGTCATCAATGCCGCAGCCGCACTGTTTGTGGCAGGGAAGGCAGAAAGCCTGAAAAAAGCGGTGGAACTTGCAGAAGAAGTGATTGACAGTGGAAAGGCACTGGCGAAGCTGGAACAGTTTATTACCCTCAGCAATAAAATCGGAAAGCAGGGAGGTAATGAAACTCAATATGCGTAAAAAAGATGCGCAGAATGGAGATTATATGGCAGAAAAGGGAATTTTACAGGAAATTGCAGAAAAGACAGAGGAACGGATACAGGTACAGAAGCGGGAGCTTTCTTCGGACAGGATGAAGAAGGAGGCATTGGAAAAAGCAGAAGCAGATATTGAGGCGGGGAAGGAGACTTTTGCTTTCACAAAAGCCCTGAAAAAGCCGGGGGTCAGCTTCATTTGTGAGGTAAAAAAGGCATCTCCCTCCAAAGGAGTGATTGCGGAGCAGTTTCCTTATGTGCAGATTGCCAGAGAATATGAGGCGGCGGGAGCCGATGCAGTTTCCGTATTGACAGAACCCTTCTATTTTCTGGGGAAGGATACCTATTTACAGGAGATCCGAAAGGAAGTGGGGATTCCTCTTTTGCGGAAGGATTTTACTGTAGAGGAGTACATGATATATCAGGCGAAGGTTCTGGGGGCGGATGCAGTGCTTCTCATTTGTTCTATTTTAAGCCCCATGCAGCTATCGGAATATCTGGGAATTGCTGACAGTCTTGGGCTTTCTGCTCTGGTGGAGGCGCACACGGAAGCGGAAATTGAAATGGCACTTTCTGCAAAGGCAGGCATTATCGGCGTCAATAACAGAAATCTGGGAAACTTTACGGTGGATATCCAAAATTCCGGAAGACTTCGGGAAAAGGTGCCGGAAAACGTGCTTTTTGTATCGGAAAGCGGCATGAAAACCAGAGAGGACATTGAAGTGCTGGAGAAAAACGGTACAAATGCGGTGCTGATTGGCGAAACACTGATGAGAAGCCCGGATAAACGAAAAATGTTACAGACCCTGCGGAGGATGGAATAAACGGAAAAGGTATGAGAAAACAAACAGGTCTGTGGAAGGTCAAATGAGAAGATAAGAACAGGCACGCAGAAAAGTATCAAAAAGGAATTTGAGAAAGGCGGCGAGATTTGTGTCTGCACACATTTGACACAAACTCGAGATGCGTTGGAGAAGTGCGCAGAAATGGAGATTAATTTGGAATCAGGGACAGGGACAAAGGTAAAGATATGCGGTTTGTCCAGAAAAGAGGATATTGAATATGCCAACGAAGTTCACCCGGATTACATCGGCTTTGTTTTCTGGGAGAAAAGCAGGCGGAGGGTGGACAGAGAAACAGCGGAAGCCCTCAGAAAAAATCTGGATGCTGGAATTTCGGTAGTGGGGGTATTTGTGGATGCGCCCTGCGAAGAAGTGATTTCCTTATTGGAGGATGGCATTATAGACATTGCCCAACTGCACGGGGAGGAAACAGAGGAAGATATTCAGTATATTCAGGCAGCCACTCATAAGCCGGTTATGAAGGCAGTCAGGGTAAGAAACCGGTATGAGGTGGAAGCATGGCTGGATTCCTCGGCAGATTATCTGCTCTTTGACAGTGGAATGGGAAGTGGAGAAGTATTCAACTGGGAACTGCTCGCGGGAATTGACAGGGAATTTTTCCTGGCGGGGGGACTGGACAGAGAAAATCTGCCGGAGGCAATTTCCAGTCTGGAACCCTTTGCCGTAGATGTCAGCTCAGGGGTGGAAACAGAGGGCAAAAAGGATTTGGAAAAGATGCGGGCGTTTGTAAAGCAGGTCAGGGAAACTGTGTAAATTGGCTGGGTATGGGGGAGGAAAAGAGGCATCAGTACCCGGGGAAAGCAAGCCGCCTGGGTACGGGAGAGGAAAAGAATCATCAGTACCCAGGGAAAGCAAGCCGCCTGGGTACGGGAGAGGAAAAGAGGCATCAGTACCCAGGGAAAGCAAGCCGTCTGGGTATGGGGGAGGAAAAGAGACATCAGTACCCAGGGAAAGCAAGCTGGCTGGGCATGGGAGAGGAAAAGAGGCATCAGTACCCGGGGAAAGCAAACTGGTTGAGTATGGAACAGAAAAAATAATAAAAATAAGAAATAAAAAGGTGGGAAAAGGATGAGCAAGGGAAGATACGGAATCCATGGAGGACAGTACATTTCGGAAACACTGATGAATGAACTGATTCATCTGGAGGAATGTTATGAATTTTACAAGAAGGATGAAGCATTTCAAAAGGAACTGAATACTCTTTTGAATGAGTATGCGGGCAGACCTTCTCTTTTGTATTATGCAGAGAAAATGACAAAGGATTTGGGCGGCGCAAAAATCTATTTAAAGAGGGAGGATTTGAACCATACAGGCTCCCATAAAATCAACAACGTACTGGGACAGGCACTTCTGGCAAAGAAGATGGGAAAGACAAGAATTATTGCGGAAACCGGTGCGGGGCAGCATGGTGTGGCAACGGCAACGGCAGCAGCACTCCTGGATATGGAATGTGAAATTTACATGGGAAAAGAGGATACGGTACGGCAGGCGTTGAATGTATATCGTATGGAGCTTCTCGGGGCAAAGGTGCATCCGGTGACAACAGGAACCCAGACTTTAAAGGATGCGGTAAATGCCTGCATGATGGAATGGACCAACCGGGTCAATGACACCATGTATGTGCTTGGTTCTGTTATGGGGCCGCATCCGTTCCCGATGATGGTGCGGGATTTCCAGAGCGTTATCAGCAGAGAGGCAAAGCAGCAGATTTTGGAAAAGGAAGGAAAGCTTCCGGCAGCAGTGGTTGCCTGTGTGGGCGGCGGCAGCAATTCCATGGGAATGTTCTATAACTTTATTGAGGACAGAGATGTGGAGCTGATTGGCTGTGAGGCAGCAGGAAAGGGCGTGGATACGGCGCTGACGGCTGCAACCATTGCAACAGGAAGTCTTGGTATTTTCCATGGAATGAAATCCTATTTCTGTCAGGACGAATACGGACAGATAGCGCCGGTATATTCTATTTCCGCCGGACTGGACTATCCGGGCATCGGACCGGAGCATGCGTACCTGCATGATATAGGAAGAGCACAGTATGTTCCCATTACGGATGATGAGGCAGTGGATGCCTTTGAATACATTGCAAGGACGGAGGGCATTATCTGTGCGGTGGAAAGTGCTCATGCAGTGGCATATGTCCGGAAAATTGCAAAGAATTACAGTCCGGAGGACAGCATTATCGTATGCCTTTCCGGCAGAGGAGATAAAGACGTGGCAGCAATCGCAAGATACAGGGGGGTGGATATTCATGAGTAAGAAAGCATTTATCGCATTTTTAACAGCAGGGGACCCGACAGCAGACTGCACGGTAAACTATATTCTGGAAATGGAAAAGGCGGGAGCGGATTTAATTGAAATCGGAATCCCTTTTTCCGACCCTACGGCGGAGGGCCCGGTTATTCAGGATGCCAACATCCGGGCATTAAAGGCAGGAATGACTACGGACGGTGTGTTTGAAATTGTACGGAGAGTCCGGGAACAGTCCAATGTAAAGCTTGCTTTTATGACCTATGCCAATCCGGTATTCCATTACGGCTATGAGCGTTTCTTTGGCAGATGCGAGGAGCTTGGCGTTTCTGCAATTATTGTGCCGGATTTGCCCTATGAGGAAAAGGCGGAGATGGAGGAGCCTGCAAGTGCCCACCATGTGGATTTGATTTCCATGATAGCGCCTACATCAGAGGAGAGAATCCAGATGATTGCAAAGGAAGCAAAGGGCTTTATTTATGTGGTATCCTCCATGGGAGTCACCGGAGTCAGAAAGGAAATCAAAACAGATTTAAAGAGCATTGTGGAAAGCATCCGGAAGGTGACAGATGTTCCCTGTGCCGTTGGATTTGGTATCAGTACCCCCGAGCAGGCAAAACAGATGGCGGCAATTTCTGACGGGGCTATCGTAGGCAGTGCCATTGTGAAGCTGATTGCGGAGCATGGCACAGAGGCGGCTCCCTACTTATATCAGTATGTAAAGGAAATGAAGGAAGCCGTGGAGAGCGTATAAGAAAGAAAAATATAACTTTTAGACAAGAAAAAAGATTTTTTTATGGTTGACAAAAGTAAACTGCCTATGTATAATAAATCAGTGTGTGAAATCAAACCATACAAAAAGATACATGGGAGTCGCTATGTTAGTAAATTTATCTGATGTACTGACAACCGAGGGCAAGCAGGCAGACATGGAAGTGCCGCTTGAAATGGACTGCTTTGAGAGCAGGATGGGAAGTTTTCCGATAAAGGAAAAATCTCCCGTGAAGTTTACATTTACCAATATCGGAAAAGGAAAAGCCAGAATTGAGGGAAATGTGGAACTGCTGTTTCAGACGAACTGTGACCGCTGTCTGGAGGAGGTACCTACAAGGTTATCTCTGCAATTTGAAAGAGTTGCAGCTTCCCCGGAAATCACAAATGAAGATGAACTGGTGGATGACCTGAGTTTTATGGAAGGTTATCAGCTGAATGTAGAGATTTTTGTGTACAATGAAATCATTGGAAACTGGCCTGCAAAGATTTTGTGCAAGGAAGATTGCAAGGGATTATGCCCCGTATGTGGACAAAATCTGAATGTGAGGGACTGTGGATGCGATACCTTCGTTCCCGACCCGCGAATGGCAGTGATACAAGATATCTTTAAGGGTGACAAGGAGGTGTAACGATGTCTATTTGTCCTAAGAATAAATCTTCTAAAGGTAGAAGAGATAAGAGAAGAGCAAACTGGAAGATGACTGCTCCTACTCTGGTAAAGTGCAGCAAGTGCGGCGCACTGATGATGCCTCACAGAGTATGCAAGGCTTGTGGTTCTTATAACAAGAAGCAGGTTGTAAGCGTTGATTAATGAAAACTGCAAAATCGGGCGCCCTTTAAAGTAAAGGGGCGCCTTTTTTGCACACATTTTCACGAAAAAAGGGCTGTATTTTTTCCTTGATTTTTGGAAACGTATCTATTATAGTAAAATAGAGTATGAGAGTGCATACCCGAAAGGAAACTTTAAAATGTCAGAAATGGTAAATGTAGCAGTAGATGCTATGGGCGGTGATAATGCACCGGTGGAAATTGTAAAGGGTGCAGTGGAAGCCATAAATGAAGACAGGCGGGTGAAGGTATTTCTGGTTGGTCGGGAGCCCGTCATCAGAGAGGAATTAAAGAAATATACTTATCACGAAGAACAACTGGAGGTTGTGCATACGGAGGAAGTCATTGAAACAGGGGAGCCTCCGGTCATGGCAATCCGGAAAAAGAAAGATTCCTCTATTGTAAAGGCGATGTACATGGTAAAGGAGGGACAGTGCGATGCACTGGTTTCCGCCGGAAGTACAGGTGCGGTACTGGTAGGAGGACAGGTCATTGTCGGCAGGATAAAGGGAGTGGAAAGACCGCCTCTGGCGCCGATAATTCCCAATATAAACGGGGTCAGCCTTCTGCTGGACTGCGGGGCAAATGTGGATGCGAGAGCTTCACAGCTTTTACAGTTTGCCAAAATGGGCAGTATTTATATGGAGAGCGTAATCGGGGTAAAGAACCCGAAGGTCGGTCTTGTCAATATCGGGGTGGAAGAGGAAAAGGGAAATGCCCTGACCAAGGAAGCCTATCCGCTGCTTCAGAACTGTCCGGAAATCAATTTTATCGGGAATGTGGAAGCGAGGGATATTCCCATGGGTGTTGCAGATGTTCTTGTCTGTGAAGCCTTTGCGGGAAATATTGTATTAAAGATGTATGAGGGCGTCAGTGCTGCAATGATGAAGAAGATTAAGGCAGGAATGATGAGCACCCTGAAAAGCAAAATCGGTGCATTACTTGTAAAGCCTGCTTTGAAGAAAACCTTAAAGGGCTTCAGTACAGAGGAGTACGGCGGAGCACCATTACTTGGATTGAACGGGCTTGTTGTGAAAACCCATGGAAGCAGTAAGGCAATCGAAATTCGTCATTCTATCCTGCAATGCATTGCATTTAAGGAACAGAATATAAATGAAAAAATCAGAGAGCAGATAGTTCTTGGAGATTAAGAAAGAAGGAAACAAGATGGAATTTGAAAAGCTGAAAAAAGTAATTGCAGAAGTTCTGAATGTAGACCCGGATGAAATTACACTGGAAACCACTTTCCTGGATGACCTGGGAGCAGACTCACTGGATGTATTCCAGATTATTATGGGAATTGAAGAAGAGTTTGATATTGAGATTCCCGCTGAAAAGGCTGAAAAGATTACAACCGTTGAGGAAGCGGTAGAACTGATTAAGGCTGCATTGAACTAAATGAGACTGGACACAGTCAGGATTGAATTTCAATAAGAGCAGTAAGTCCATGAGGCATACTGCTCTTTCTTTTGAGGAAATGGAGTTTACTATGTTGGAAGGTTATTCATGTGAACTGCTGGAAGAACGAATCGGCTATGTTTTCCGGAATAAGAAGCTGTTACAGCAGGCATTGACCCACAGCTCTTATACCAATGAGCAGAAAATCAATAAGAAGAAAAACTACGAGCGTCTGGAATTTCTGGGGGATGCGGTGCTGGAGCTGGTGTCCAGCGAATTTCTGTTTCATGCCCATAAGGAGCTGCCGGAGGGGGAACTGACGAAAATGCGTGCCTCGATGGTATGCGAGCCCTCCCTTGCCTTCTGTGCAAAGGATTTGGAACTGGGGCAGTTTATCCTTCTTGGAAAGGGCGAGGAAGCAACCGGCGGAAGAGGCAGGGACAGTATCACCTCGGATGTTATGGAGGCGGTTATCGGCGCGATTTATCTGGATGGCGGGATGGAGCCCGCAAAGGCATTTATCAATCGGTTTATCCTTTCTGATTTGGAGGACAAGCAGCTTTTCTATGACAGCAAGAGTACCCTGCAGGAGCTGATTCAGGGAAAGCTGAAAAAGGAATTTAACTATGAACTTCTGGAAGAGAGCGGGCCGGAGCATAATAAACAGTTCCGGGTGGCTGTACACATGGAAGATGTGGTTCTGGGAGAGGGAACAGGAAGAACCAAAAAGGCGGCGGAGCAGAAGGCGGCGTATGAAGCATTGCTGCGTCTGAAGGACAGGATTGAAAAATAAACTTTTAAGCGCGCAGAAATGGGTATAAAAAATGTATTTAAAGAGTATTGAAGTACAAGGGTTTAAGTCTTTTGCAAATAAAATCAATTTTCAGTTTCACAACGGAATCACCGGTATTGTGGGACCCAACGGAAGCGGAAAGAGCAACGTGGCAGATGCAGTGCGCTGGGTGCTTGGCGAACAGCGTGTCAAGCAGCTTCGTGGTGCCAGCATGCAGGATGTCATTTTCTCGGGAACAGAGAACAGAAAACCGTTAAGCTATGCGTATGTGGCGATTACACTGGACAATTCAGACCATCAGTTAGCCATTGATTTCGATGAAGTTACCGTGGCAAGACGTATTTACCGTTCCGGAGAAAGTGAATATCTGATTAATGGAAGTCCCTGCCGGTTGAAGGATGTCAATGAGCTTTTTTATGATACCGGTATCGGTAAGGAAGGCTATTCCATCATCGGACAGGGTCAGATTGATAAAATCTTAAGCGGCAAGCCGGAGGAGAGGCGTGAGCTTTTTGATGAGGCGGCGGGAATTGTAAAATTCAAGCGCAGAAAGGCTGCTGCCCAGACAAAGCTGGAAAATGAAAAACAGAATCTGGTTCGTGTGAAGGATATTCTTTCCGAACTGGAAAAGCAGGCTGCCCCGCTGGAGAAGCAGTCCGAGGTGGCAAAGATTTATCTGCGCCGGAAGGAAGAACTGAAAAATCTGGATGTGAATGTATTCCTGTTGGAAAACGGCAGACTTAAGGAGCAGCTTCAGACCGCGGAGGAAAAGTACAATATTGCTTCCGGAGAACTGGAGGAATCCAATACCCGGTATGAGGGGATTAAAGGGGAATATGAACGGGTTCAGGAAGAAATTGAAAGTCTGGATGAACAGATAGAGCAGGCGAGAAGCACCCTGACAGATACCGGGTTGATGCGGGGAAAGCTGGAAGGGGAAATGAATGTCTTAAAGGAGCAGATAAATTCGGCGAAGGGCAGTGAAGCACATCTGTCAGGACGAAGGAAGGCTCTGGAAGAAGAAATCTCTGCAAAGGAAAAGGAACGGGATGCTATTTTACAGGAAAAGGGCGAAACCGACGAGCAGATGGATCAGGTAGCTTCCACTGCGGAAGAGGCGCGGAAAGTTCTGGAGGAAATCCAGCAGAGAATAGCGGATTTAAATACAAAAATTGAAAATGGAAAGAATACCATTATCGGGGAATTAAATCAGCGGGCGACCATAAAATCTAAAATGGGACGCTTTGATACGATGATGGAGCAGGTCAATATCCGGAGAGCGGAATTAAATTCCAGACTGCTCCGGGCAAAATCCGATGAGGCGGCGAGAGAAGAAAATATTAAGAAGCTGGAAGCGGAGTTTGAGGCGGTAACGGAAGAACTCCGGAAAAAGACGGAAGAGGAAGCGGAAACAGAGTTAAAGCTGGGAGATATCAGGGAAGAACTGACAAAGAAGGATGAAAAGCTCCGGGAAACCCAGAATGCCTACCATATGGAGAAATCGAAGCTGGATGCTCTTTCCAACCTGACAGAGCGCTATGACGGATACGGCGGCAGTGTCAAAAAGGTGATGGAGCAGAAGGAGAAGAACAGGGGCATTATAGGTGTTGTAGCGGATATCATCAAGACCGAGAAGAAGTACGAAACGGCGATTGAAACGGCTCTGGGCGGAAATATCCAGAATATTGTTACGGATAATGAAGAAACCGCCAAGAAAATGATTCAGTTTTTAAAGACAAACAAGCTGGGCCGTGCTACCTTTTTACCGCTTACCAGTATTACCAGTCCCCAGGAGTTTAAGACACCGGAGGTACTGAAGGAAAAGGGTGCCATCGGAATGGCGGACACTCTGGTACATACAAAGGAAGAGTACGGGAACGTAGCGAAGGCGATGTTAGGCAGAATCGTGGTGGTAGACCATGTGGACAATGCCGTTAAGATTGCAAGAAAGTACGACTACAGTATCCGTATGGTAACGCTGGAGGGAGAACTTCTGGTGCCCGGCGGTGCTATCAGCGGCGGTGCTTTCAAGAATAACAGCAACCTTCTGGGAAGACGCCGGGAACTGGAGGAACTGGAGAAGAATGCGAAGAAGCTTCTGGCAGAAATTGATGCCCTGAACCGGGAAATTGATGCGAAAAAGTCCGAGCGGAATCAGATGCGTATGGGACTGGAAGCATTAAAGACGGAAATTCAGAAGAAATCGATTGAACAGAATACCGCCAGACTGAATATCAGTCAGGCAAGAGAGCGGATGGAGGAGGAGATTGAAGGAGTTGCTTCTCTGAAAACCGAGGAAAAAGAAATCGAGAGCAAGATTTTTGAAATCCGCAATGAAAAGGAATCCGTCCAGAAGGAGCTGGCAGACAGCGAAACGCTGGAAAAGCAGACCCAGGAGGCTATTTTAGGGTATCAGAGTCAGCTTGAGGAAGAGAGAGAGCAGGAAACAAAGGCTTCCGCCAATGTTTCCGAATGGGAAGTAAAGGCTGAAAAAATGCGTCAGACCCAGGGCTTCCATCAGACGAATGTGGAGCGTATTAACGGGGAACTGGAACATTCCGGCAGGGAGCTTGCGGAAATTTTACAGGCACTTGAGGAAAATGCAGCCGAGGCAGAACGCAAGAAGCAGAATATTGAAAAAATTGAGAGAACCATTGCCGCTTCCTATGATACGCAGAATGAATCCGAAGGCAGGTTAAAGGAAACGGTTGCCAGAAAGGAAGAGCTGACTGCAAAGCAGAAAACCTTTTTCCAGAGAAGAGAGGAGATGGCAGAAAAGCTGTCCGCTCTGGATAAGGAGGTATTCCGTTTACAGGAGCAGAAGGAAAAGCTGGAAAATTCTCTGGAAGCCCAGATAAATTATATGTGGGATGAATACGAGATTACCCTGAGCGATGCGGCACTGGTGCGGGATGAAAGTATGACAGCGGCGGATTTGCCTGCCATGAAGAAGGAAATTTCTTCTTTGAAGGAACAGATAAAGAAGCTGGGAAATGTCAATGTCAACGCCATCGAGGATTACAAGAACCTGATGGAGCGTTTTACCTTTATGAAAACCCAGCATGATGATTTGGTAGAGGCGGAAAAGACGCTGGAGGGTATCATAGAGGAGCTGGACACCGCCATGAGAAAGCAGTTTACAGAAAAGTTCGCGGAAATTACCAGAGAATTTGACAAGGTATTCAAGGAGCTTTTTGGCGGCGGAAAGGGTACTCTGGAGCTGATGGAAGAAGAGGATGTGCTGGAAGCAGGTATCCGGATTGTGGCGCAGCCCCCGGGAAAGAAGCTGCAGAATATGATGCAGTTATCCGGTGGAGAAAAGGCGCTGACGGCAATTTCCCTGCTGTTTGCCATCCAGAACTTAAAGCCTTCTCCTTTCTGTCTGCTGGATGAGATTGAGGCGGCGCTGGACGATTCCAATGTAGGGCGTTTTGCAAAGTATTTACATAAGCTGACGAAAAACACCCAGTTTATTGTCATTACACACAGACGGGGTACGATGGAGCAGGTAGACAGACTTTACGGTATTACCATGCAGGAAAAGGGTGTTTCTACACTGGTAAGTGTCAATCTGATAGATAAGGATTTAACCAATTAGTAAATGCAAGCAGAAAGGGGCGTGACCGTGTGGGCGAGGAAAAGGAAAAGAAAGGCTTTTTTGCCAGATTAAAGGCAGGGCTGACGAAAACGAGAGATTCCATTGTCAGAGGAATAGATTCGGTTTTTAACGGATTTTCCAGTATAGACGATGATTTCTATGAGGAATTGGAAGAAATTCTGATTATGGGAGATATCGGTGTCAGCGCCACAACGGAAATCATGGAGCGGCTGAAGGAACAGGTAAAGGAACAGCACCTGAAGGAGCCGAAGGAATGTAAACAGGTTTTAATCGAGAGCATAAAAGAGCAGATGCGGGTGGACGAGGCAGCCTATGACTTCGAGCGGAAGCAGTCTGTGATTATGGTGATTGGTGTAAACGGTGTTGGAAAGACGACCTCCGTGGGAAAGCTGGCCGGAAAGCTGAAGGATGAGGGCAGAAAGGTGCTGATTGCAGCGGCGGATACCTTCCGTGCGGCGGCAGGCGACCAGCTTGCAGAGTGGGCGAAGCGGGCAGATGTACCCATGATTGGCGGAAAAGAAGGGGCCGACCCGGCGAGCGTTGTGTATGATGCGGTATCTGCCGCAAAAGCGAGAGGCGTGGATGTATTATTGATTGATACGGCGGGCAGACTGCATAATAAAAAGAATCTCATGGAAGAACTGAAAAAAATGAACCGGATTATCGACCGGGAATTTCCGGATGTCTACCGGGAAAACCTGATTGTGCTGGACGGTACAACCGGACAGAATGCGCTGGTTCAGGCGCGGGAATTTGGCGAGGTGGCAGACCTGACGGGAATTATCCTGACGAAGATGGACGGAACGGCGAAGGGCGGAATTGCTGTGGCAATCCAGTCTGAATTGAAGGTTCCGGTAAAATATATCGGTGTTGGTGAAACGATTGAGGATTTGCAGAAGTTTAATTCGGACGAATTTGTCAATGCTTTGTTTGATGTGAAAAGGGATGAGGAAAGCACAGGGGATGGCGAAGCAGAGGATTAAAAGATACATTATTATGTAGGAAGGGAGAAAGATTGAAAAATTAAATTGCGATTTTGTAAACGATGAAGATATTTCTTTTGTAACTTCCCATCTGCAGGAATTTACACACGATAACCGTTCCGGTATCCCCGGCACTCTTCATAGAATAAGTGCGATTAGAAACAGGCAGGGGAAAGTTGTAGGCCTTACCTGTCGTATCGGACGTGTAGTAACAGGTACAATTGCATGTATTAAAGATATTTGTACTCAGGGAAAAAGTATATTATTTCTTGGTCCTCCAGGTGTTGGTAAGACAACTAAGCTTAGAGAGATTTCCAGGCTTGTTGCAGATGAGCTGGGTAAGCGTGTAGTTATTGTTGATACTTCTAATGAAATCGCCGGCGACGGAGATGTTCCTCATCCGGCAGTCGGGTCAGCAAGACGTATGCAGGTTGCTCAGCCGGAATTACAAAAAGATATAATGATAGAGGCTGTAGAAAACCATACACCAGAAGTTATTGTAGTAGATGAAATCGGAACCGAGCCGGAGGCTCAGGCCGCAAGAACTATTGCAGAACGCGGTGTTATGCTGATTGCAACAGCGCACGGAAACTGTTTAGAAAGTTTGATTAAAAACCCGACGCTTTCAGATTTGGTCGGCGGCATACAATCAGTAACACTTGGTGATGATGAGGCAAAAAGAAGAGCGTCGCAAAAAACTGTTCTTGAAAGAGAAAAACAGCCAACTTTTGATATTGTAATAGAAATTCTTGATAGAAATACTCTTGCTGTATACAAAAATACATCAGAGGCGGTTGATTATATTTTACGCGGCTGGCCTATCCGCCCTGAAATTAGAAAAGTGGAACAAAAAGAACTTGATAAACCTGTTGTTATAGAAGAGGCTAAACAGGAACTTCAGACTCCGGCGGATAACAAGATGAACTTTTCTTTTTCGCGCCAGAAATATGTTGAACAGGCTAAACCGCTTAAAAAATTATATCTGTATGCAGTTTCACGTACTATTGTGGAGAAACTTATTGAACGCCTGAATTTAAATGTAGAAATTATTAGAAA
>OLGB01000215.1_pt1 | contig 86373 bp, 74 predicted proteins | sample 1605691 | NCBI WGS metagenome assembly OLGB01 (sample SAMEA3888925, study PRJEB22519) | human gut metagenome | biome: human gut; feature: human-associated habitat; material: faeces | place: Denmark | collected 2010 | reverse complement strand
GCTGGGTTCAGAACGTCGTGAGACAGTTCGGTCCCTATCCATCGTGGGCGTAGGAGTCATGAGAGGAGCTGTTCCTAGTACGAGAGGACCGGAATGGACGCACCACTGGTGCAACTGTTGTCGTGCCAACGGCATAGCAGGGAAGCGAAGTGCGGATGGGATAAACGCTGAAGGCATCTAAGCGTGAAGCCCACCTCAAGAATAAGTGTCCCATTCGAAAGAAGTAAGACCCCTGGAAGACTACCAGGTGATAGGTCATCGGTGAAAGAGTGGTAACATTTGGAGCTTGATGATACTAATCGGTCGAGGACTTGATCTAAAAGAATTGAGTTGAGACCAAAGGGAAAATTGGAAACTGGTTATACGAGATGTAAGCAATCTGGATGTGCGGTTTTCAGGGTACGCAAAAAACCCTATACGATTTCCGGTGACAATGGCGAAAGGGATCCACCTGTTCCCATACCGAACACAGAAGTTAAGCCTTTCAGCGCCGATGGTACTTGGTTGGAGACGACCTGGGAGAGTAGGACGTTGCCGGATTCCATGAAAAAAGGACTCACCCCTTACGGGGTGGGTTCTTTTTTCATTCCATCTGCAACGTTCTTACTCTCTGGTCGTCTTCAATCAATGTGCGACATTGTACTTGGTTAGGATTTTTTCTGCCGCCCGCTGTGCGGGGTTCAGGCAGAAAAATTTTCCTTCTCCACGACTGCGAATCACGTCAAAACATATGTCAAAATAAGTCCTTTCCATTTCATCGAGAAATCACCACCAGATGTTGCGCGTATCTGCGAAGACTGGTTGAATGTGTTTCGATTGACAGTCCCGTCTTCCGGACCTTGGCGGAGGCTGAAAGAGGGGGCGAAGGGAACGGAAATCCCGATATAATCAGATTTTGATTGACAATGTCCTCAGATCGTTTTATGATCAATAATGTGTTCCTTATCGGAAAAAGGGCAGGAGGGGCTTGACTTGATGACTTCGCGGGAATTTGCAGAATTGATCGGCGTATCGCAGGCGACCGTTTCGCGGGCGCTTAACGGTCGTTCTTCCGTATGCGAAAAAACGAGAATCTATATTGAAAAGAAGGCGGAGGAATACGGTTTTGTGCTCAATTCGCAGGCGCGCAGTCTCAAAACCAGCAAAACGAATACGATCGGGGTGCTTTTTCCGCTCAACTTTGACAGCCTGAGCAAAAACCTGATGTTTACGCATATCTTCGATCAGCTTCAGCGCGAGCTGAGCCGCAGAAGCTATGATATTATGATCGTTTACGATCACGATCCGGAAATGAAGAGCAATACCTTTGAGCGCGTGATCCGCAGCGGCAAGCTCGATGGTCTGATCAACTTCAGGCCGCAGCTCTTGCAGCGCGAAATTGATTTGATCGAGAAACTTCGGATTCCGTTTGTCTCGCTGCATAGCGCCTTGCAGGAAAGCTCGATGCTGCATCAGCTGATGATTGATGAAGAAAACGCAGGCTTTCAGATTGGGGCGTATCTGGGCGGTCAGGACGTCAGCCGATACGTCTATATGGCGGTGGATGACGAGCCGCCGGAGCGAAGCGCGCGTCTGCATGGCTATATGAAGGGGCTGGCCTCTGCGGGCAAAGCGCTCGGGGAGGATTCCATCCTGACCGCGGAACGCTCTCCCGAAGCGGCGTATGAAGCGGTGATGGCGAGCAGCGCGATGTTCTGCCGGGAGCGGACGGGCGTTTTTGTCTATAACGACATGATGGCGCTGGGCGTGCTCAATGCGCTGCGCGAGCTTGGCGTGGCGGTGCCCGACCGGGCGCAGGTCTTCGGCATGGACGATATTCCGCTGGCCTCATGGTTTACGCCCCGGCTGAGCACCATGCGTTCCCCCGTGCGCCAAATGGTCGGGGACGGATGCGACCTTCTGATCGGGTTGATCGAGGGCGAAGAAATTGCGCCCCGAACGACGTACTATCAGGCGCAGATGGTATTGAGAGACACGACGCGATAAAAAATAAATAAATTTTTCGATCACGCCTTTTACAGTATTGACAAGTGCTTGGAGGCGTGATATATTATTGCTGACAAATGAATACGTATGCAAAATATGAAAAGTGACAAATACTCAGAAATGCATACGTAAACACCGTGAAAAATGCTGAATGTGTGCGCGACGGTACAAGGGCGTACCGGCGGCGTGTCGGGTGCGAATCAAACCGCTCCGCTTATGGAGGGGCGGTTGAAAAATAAGGAGGCTCCTATGATGAAGAAGAAGATCGTCTCTCTCGTTCTGGCTTTCATGCTCTGCCTGAGCTGCGTTTCCGCTCTGGCGGCCGAGGCCTGGACCGTCACCTGCCCGTGGGCTCCGTCCGGCGTTGCCGCGATGGTCAACCAGAAGGCCGCGTCGCTTTCCACCACCTACAGCCAGGATTATGTCCTCGTTGCCAACGCTGAAAAGGGCGACACCGCCACCATCAATAGCTGGCTGACCAAGTACACCGAGGCCGATCCGCAGATGTGCTTCATCGGCGAAGGCATGTTCGGCATCACTGCGATCCTCGATCCGGAACGCATGAACTTCACCTACGACGATTTTGAGTATGTTGAAAACCTCTATTCCTCCATCTTCGTCGCCAGCGCCCGCAAGGAGCTGGGGCTCACCTCCATCGACGCGCTGAAGGCGTATCTGGAGGAGGGCAACCAGATCATGGTCGGCACCAACGGCGCCACCGGTTCTGAGGCTTTCCTGGCCGCCGCGCTGATCGGCGCGATGGGCTACGGCGATCAGTTCTACCTGATTCCGTATGAGTCCGCCGCTGAGGCCGCTCAGGCTGTGGCGCGCGGCGAGGTGGATATCGCCGTTTCTCACCAGAGCCAGATTCTGGAAACGTGGCAGCAGGGCGGCGTTGACGTCTTTGCGGCGTTTGACAGCGAGCCCATCGCGCAGGGCCCGTTCAAGGGCGTTGAGGGCGTCGGCCAGTATGGCTATCCGTACTTCCGCAACCGCTGCTTCATCTTCGCCAAGGCCGGCGCTGACGAGCAGAAGATCGCGGATCTCAAGGCGCTCTACGCGCAGATCCTCACCGACGAGGAGATGGTCGATTGGCTGAACAACACCATGCTGCTGGAAGCCGACATGATGACCGAGGAAGAGGTTATCGCGCATATCGACAACGTGAAGAATATCGTCGAGGAGTACTACGATCTGGTTGCCGAGTAATTCGCGGGCTTACGATCGGGCAATGCAGAGAAGGTCTTGCATTGCCCGTTTTACGTCAGCCACGACCGCTGAGTAACATGACCGTGATGGGGAGAGTTTGGTATGAGTAACGAGAAAATGGGGCTTGTCGCGAGCGTCGACGCGAAGCTGGACGCCATCGGGGACAAGCTGAAAAAGAAGGAATGGAAGGTGCCGACCGACCTGCTGGGCGGCGTGCTCTTTCTGATCTTTGGGCTTGTGATGCTCTGGCTGATTCCGCAGCAGATCGAGATCAAGAAGAAGGAACTGGTCAACGGGCGAGCCTTTCCCAATCTGCTGATGTACGTGATGATCGCCTGTTCGATCATCCTGATCGTGCAGCAGGTCATCAAGCTGGCGCGCAGGCAGGAGGTCAAGCTGACGACCGTTAACCTGCTGGTTGAGGTCAAGGCGCTGCTGATCTTTTTGGCGATGATTGTCTTTTATTTTGTCGCGAAGACGAGCGGCAATTTCGCCGTGGGCTCCGCCGTCTTCGGCGTGCTGATGCTTTTTATTTTCCGCTGCAAAAAGCCGCTGTATTACGCCGTCGTGATCGCCGCCGCGGTGGCCATCTGGGCCGTGTTCCGCTTTGGCTTGGGCGTGCTGTTCTGATAGGGAGGGAAAAGACATGCTTGAATTTATCGTTCCTGCTCTGCAGAACCTGTTGACGATTGAAAACCTGATCTGGATCAATCTGGGCGTTTTCATTGGCAGCGTGTTCGCCGCAATTCCGGGGCTGACCGTCATTCTGTGCATCATCCTGTTCCTGCCGTTTACCTACCAGATGACGGCGATTCCGGGCATGATGTTCCTGCTGGGCATTTACTGCGCGGGCGGCTACGGCGGCAGCATCAGCGCCATCCTCATCAACACGCCGGGCACGCCGCACGCCGCGGCGACCATGCTGGACGGCTATCCGCTCAACCAGCAGGGGCGCACCAAGGCGGCGCTGAAGATTGCGCTGTACGCCTCCACCTTCGGCGGTATTTTCTCCGCGCTGATGCTGCTCTTCCTCGCGCCGCAGGTGGCCAAGGTCGCCGCGATGCTGGGCACGGCAGAATACTTTTTGGTGTGTTTGTTCGGTCTGACCATTATCGCCGGAATTTCCGGCGACAGCCTGAGCAAGGGCGTGATGGCGGCCTGTCTCGGTCTGCTGGTCTCCTGCATCGGCGCGGACCCGATGACCAGCCGTGCGCGCCTGACCTTTGGCGTGGAGCGCCTGTATCTGGGGCTTGACCTCGCGATCTGCCTCATCGGTCTGTTTGCGCTTGTGCAGGTGATGACCAAGGCGGAGCGAAAGGAAGACCGCCTGATTCTGGATACGTCCAAAATCGAAAACGGTCTGGATATCACGAAGGAAGAAAAAAAGCGCATGCTGCGCCCGATGCTTGTGTCCTCCATCATCGGCACCATCATCGGCATCATTCCGGGCACCGGCGCATCCATGGCCTCGTGGTTCAGCTATGACCGCGCGCGCTCCATGTCCAAGCATCCGGAGGAATTCGGAAAGGGTTCCGTCGAGGGCATTGCTGCTGCGGAATCCGCCAACAACGCCGTCACCGGCGCGACGCTGATTCCGCTGCTGACGCTGGGTATTCCGGGCGACGGCTGCGTGGCCATCATGCTGTCCGCGCTGATGATCAACGGCCTCAATCCGGGGCTGTCCCTCTTCACGGAGCAGGGCGATATCATGTATGCCATCATGCTCGGCCTCATTCTGGTCAACGCATTCATGTTCGTGCAGGGCAAGTTCCTGACCAATCTCTTCGCCAAGGTCGTCTCCGTTCCGCAGGAGATTTTGACCCCGATCATCGTTATGTTCTGCTTTGCGGGCGCGTTCTCCGTCAACAAGAGCTACTTTGACGTGCTGGTTGCGCTCGTGTTCTGCGCCGTGGCGTGGCTGCTGCGCAAGATTGATTTCCCGGCGGTGCCGATTCTGCTGGGTCTGGTGCTTGGCAAGATGGCGGAGACCAACTTCCGCCGCGCGCTGATGGTTTCGCGCGGCAGCTATTCCATCTTCGTATCCAGCCCGTTCTGCATCGCGTTCCTTGCGCTGACCGCGCTGGTCATCGGCTCTGTGGTATTCAACAAGATGAAAGCGAGGAAAAAGAAAAATGGCTAATCGCCCGAATATCATCTTTTACTTTACGGATCAGCAGCGCGCCGATACCTGCGGCTGTTACGGCCAGAAGCTGGATATCACGCCGCGCCTTGACCAGTTGGCGAGCGAAGGTGTGAAGTTTGAATGGGCGTTTTCCCCGCAGCCGGTGTGCGGCCCCTGCCGCGCGCTGTTCCAGACGGGCAAATACCCCACCGAGACGGGCTGCTTCCGCAACAACGTGATGCTGCCCGCCAACGTGAAGACGTTGGGCAGCTATATCGAGGAGGCGGGCTATGAGACCGCCTATATCGGCAAATGGCATTTGGCCAGCGACGGCGAGTTGGAGAAGAAGCCGACGATCGATCACACGATCACCGCGATTCCGAAGGAGCTGCGCGGCGGCTACACCGGCTTCTGGCGCGCCAGCGACGTGCTGGAATTTACGTCCCACGGCTACGACGGGTATGTGTTTGACGAAAACAACAACCGCATCGACTTCAAGGGCTACCGCGCGGACTGTATCACGGATCTGGCGCTGGAATTCTTTGACCAGTATGACGGGCAGAAGCCGTTCTTTATGACGATTTCCCACATCGAGCCGCATCATCAGAACGACCACAAGCACTACGAAGGTCCGGTCGGCTCGAAGGAAAAATACGCGAATTACGAAGCGCCTGCGGACTTGGCCGCGCTGGGCGGCGATTACAAAGAGGAATATCCGGATTATCTGGGCGCGTGCGCGGCGCTGGATCGAAATCTGGGCAAGGTGATCGACCGCCTGAAGAAGGAAGGGCTGTACGAAAACACGGTCATCATCTTCGGCGCGGATCACGGTTCCCATTTCAAGACCCGCAATCGCGACGGCCACCTCAACGGCTATGACGATTATAAGCGTTCCGGCCACGACGCGGCGCTGCGCGTGCCGCTGGTCATCGCGGGCGGCCCGTTCAAGGGCGGAAAGGTGGAGGAGCAGATCGTCTCCACGGCCAGCCTGCCCAAGACGATTCTCGCGCTGGCGGGCGTCGATGTGGGCGACAAGATGATCGGCGAAAACCTCGCGGACGTTGTGGCGGGCAATACGCCGAACCGTGTCAACGAGGCCTTTGCGCAGATCAGCGAAAGCCGCTGCGGCCGCTGCATCCGCACGCCGGATTTCCTGTATGCCGTGTATGCGCCGGGCGTGAACGGCGGCGAAGCCGCTGCGGCGGACGTTTACGCCGACGATTATCTGTATGATCTCAGGGTAGACCCGGTTCAGCTCAATAACGTCGTCGCTGATCCGGCTTATGCCGAGGCCAAGGCGATGCTCCGCGGCCGCCTGCTTGACTGGATCAAGCGCGCCGAAGGCGCTGAGCCGACCATTGTTGACTGAGTAAGCCCCTGCGCCGCTTCGTTTCTAAATTGAGCCTGCAAAGCAAGCGCTTTGCAGGCTCAATTTGTTTTTTGGAGCGCCTTAGCCATTTCCCGCATACGGGGATAGGCATATTCAAAGAAGGCGGTGTGTACGCCGCACCAACGGTTCAGTCCGGTTTCGGGAACACGTTCGCGCTTGCAGCCGTTGCGGCACAGGGAATACCAGCGGCATGCGCGGCAGGCGGCGGGGACGGGCAGAGATTCCGCGAGGAAGGCCTGTTCCCGCTCACCCGTGAGCATCCGACGGAGAGAATCATCGGAAATGCTGCCGAGCTTCCAGGCGTCCAGCGCGTAGAAATCGCAGGGATAGACGCTTCCGTCGCCTTCGATGACGAGGCTCGGACCGCAGCGCCCGACCATCGCGCAGTTTTCCGGCGGCATGCCCATGAGCATGGCGATCCAGTTGTCAAAATTGCGGATGGAGACGGGGCGTCCCTCGGTATAAGCCAGATGATAGCGGTCAAAGGTTTCTTTCAGAAAGGCGAGATAGGCTTCGCCGCTCAGGGAGTAATCCCGCGTCTGCCCGTCCAGGCCGTCGAGGCAGGGGATGAATTGGATGTATTCATACGGAGCCAGCGCATCAAAGACCTCGGACGGACGCTTGGCCACTTCGCCGTTGACGACGCACAGCACGTTGACGCTTACGCCGGCCTCGCGCAGGCGCTCAATGGTCTTGCGGACGACGGACGCGGTAGGGCGACCCGCCGCGTCGGGGCGCATCAGGTCATGCGTCTGCGCCGTTCCATCCAGCGAAACGCCGACGAGAAAATGTTCTTTGGCAAAGAAGGCGATCATTTCGTCGGAAAGGTCATAGCCGTTGGTCTGCACTGCGTTGGTTATGCGAAGGGCGCGCGTGTTGTATTTTTGCTCAAGCTGAACGAGCCGCTCAAAAAAAGGGAGGCCGATCAGCGTGGGCTCGCCTCCCTGAAACAAAAAATGCACGGCGGAATCGGCGGAGCGAATGACACGCCGCACCGTGACGTCGAGCAGCGCGTCGCTCATGCGGGGGGATATGGCGACCTCGCGGCGCTTCATTTCGTCGGCATAGAAGCAATAACGGCACCGCATGTTGCAGGCGCCGGATACGGGCTTAATCATCACGGTAATCGGCGGCATAAACGATTCTCCCTTGGCATGTGAAATGATACGATTCCATTATAGCATATTCCTCAAGGGCGATAAAGCGAAAATGGAATAACGCGAGCATTGAGATGATGAATCCAAACTTCAGCGGTGCGTATTCGTAGATTCTTCTGCCGAGGGCGTGCCTGTGTTTTGATGCCTGGCCTGTGACGAAGGTTTACGATGCGAAGCAATCGTATCGTCTGCTGATGCGCCGAACGATAAGACGCTTCAATCGGCCTCCTCGGAGGCGGGCTGATTGGTCATAATGCGGATGATCTCGCGATCGGTTTCACGCATGCCGAGCCGACCGAGGCGGCCGATGTTGCGAATGGTTTCCTCCACACCTTTGGTAACGATGCCGTCACCGCCGCGGAACTGCTGTCCGCTGCGGAACATGCTGTAACCGACGAGACCCGCATCCACGGCGGCGGAGATTTTAGCCGCGCAGGAGGCTTTTGCACCGTCGCAGATCATGCCCGAGACAATGGCCAGCGAATTGACAAGCGTATGCGCGATTTCGCGGAATCCGCCGCCGTGGAGATAGGCGATGGCGGCGCCTGCGCTGCATCCCGCGCTGACAGCGCCGCAATAGGCGCTCAGCCGGCCGATGCCGGTTTTGAGATGGATGGTCAGCAGGTCGGAAAGAAGCACGGCGCGCACCATCTGGTCGCGGCTGACGTTCAATTCCTTGGCATATTCCACCACCGGGACGGAGGCGGTGATGCCTTGATTGCCGCTGCCGGAGACGATGATGACCGGCATTTCGCAACCGCTCATGCGCGCGTCGGAGCCTGCCGCGGCCATATAACGGGCGCGGGAATAGATGCCGACGCCGTAATGCTCCTTGAGCACGGAGCCGATGTTCGCGCCCCAGCTATGCCGCATGCCTTCTTCAGCGATGGCGTAGTTGTAGTCGATCTGGCGCTCGATCAGTGCCCGAACGTCTTCCAAATTGCAGGTGGAGGCGAAGTCGAGCACCCCTTCTACGGACAGGCAGGAGCGATCCGTCAACATGTCACGCGCGCTGTCGGATAGCACCTCGCCGCTCTGAAACAGCACTTCGCCGTTTTTCTCGATATAGACGATATGCGTGTGATAATCCGAAATGCGGAGCTTGACATGATTGTTTCCGGCGCGAAGGGTAATCAAGATATCGAAGACTTTGTCGCCTTCAGCAGGTTTGACGACGATGGGGTGATCGGCCAGATACACGCGAATTTCGGCGCGCTGTGCGGGCGTTACCTCGCTGATGACCTCTAGAATTTTGTCGGATTGGCCTGCGACGATGCCGGCCGCAGCCGCCGCTTCGATGCCCTTGAGGCTGTTGGTGTTGGGCACGACGACGCTCTTGACGTTTTTGATGATGTTGCCGCTGGCCTCCACCAGAACGGATTCCGGCAGTACGCCCAGAAGCTCGCGAGCCTTAGCCGCGCCGTATGCGATGGCGATCGGCTCGGTGCAGCCCGTTGCCGGAACGAGCTCCTCCTGCAAAATTTTCAGGTAGTTGCCGTAACGGGGATCAGATGAAAGCATAACCGTACCTCCTGAACAATGATGTTAAAGTATGGTGAGTTCTTTGGAAAGCGTATTGAGACTTTGAACGCCGTTTTCGCCCATGACCAGCAGATAATGCCCGTTCATGGCAGCCGATTTCACTCTTTTCAAATCTGAGTAGAGGATGATATCCTCATTTTATCAAATCCTTTGTTTCCCCGTCAACCGCAAAGGCGGGCGGCGCGCACAAAAAATGGGGAAATGACCGAAGGAAAGAGCGGATAGACAGATAGGTGAAAATATGTTACAATTATCGTATCAAAAAAATGGGCGACAATGCCTGTAAAGGTGAGCAAGGCCATGAGAAATAACGAATTAAGGGGCCCGACGGCCATTGATACGGATATCATTCCATCCGACAGCGAGCACGTTTTTGCCCAAGAGGCGCTCTATCAGGAAGCGATGATGCGCTATCATTGCGCGATTTTGGAGATGCGCACCAAGCTGGAGGTGCTCTCCAAGGACATGACGGTGCGGTATCGGAGAAACCCGATCGAGTTTATCGAAAGCAGGCTGAAAAAGCCGTCCTCCATCGCGCGAAAGCTCAAGAAGATGGGGCTTGAGGTGACGGTGGACAACATGACGCAGCACCTGTCGGACATCGCGGGGATTCGCGTGCTGTGCGCGTACATCGACGACATCTATGAAATCGCGCGGATGCTGGCGCGGCAGAAGGACGTTCGGATCATCACGGTCAAGGACTACATCAAAGTGCCGAAGGACAACGGATACAGGAGCTATCACCTGATTGTCGAAATCCCGGTGTATTTCAGCGACAAGGTGCGGCCTGTTCGCTGCGAAATCCAGATCCGCACGATTGCGATGGACTTCTGGGCGACGCTCGACCACGATATGCAGTATAAAAAGCAGGTGGAGGACAGCGAGGCCATCATGCGGGAGCTGCGGGAATGTGCCGACGTGATCCACCAGACGGACGAAAAGATGATGCGGCTGCGCGAGAGAATCCACCGAATTGATCCGGAATGAGAGACGGGTAAATTTTGCAAAAAGCAAAATATAGTTGACAATTCGGCGCGACGCGCATATAATGGTTTTGCCGCCGGAGGTTTATGCTTGAAAAGCGGAAAAGCCCCTGCTATAATGGGCGGTGACGCACAAAAGGAGGCGGCAGGCATGGACGAATTGCAGTTGGGCGATTTGGTGCAGATGCGCAAGACCCACCCCTGCGGCAGCGACAAATGGACGGTGATCCGCGTGGGTGCGGACATCAAAATCCGCTGCTCGGGCTGCGGGCGCATTGTGATGATGGATCGCGCGGATTTCACCAAGCGCATGAAAAAGGTGATTGAGCACGCGAAAGAGCCGATTCGCGGCACCAACGAGACGGATTAAAAATTCAAGGAAACGAGGCGCATTTTTCATGGAGCAGGAAAAGAAAGACAAGAAGAAAAAGGAGAAGCCCAAAAAGAGCTTGAAACGCGAGATTTTTGAATGGGTGATGGTTTTCGTTGTGGCGGCGGCGCTGGCGTTCGTCGTGCGCACGTTCATCTTTGAGCCGGTTCGCGTGGACGGCAGCTCGATGCTCAACACGCTGGAAGACAGCGAATTCATGATCGCGACGAAGTTTGACTATCTGATGGGCGACCCGGAGCGGTTTGATATCGTGATCTGCGATTACCCGAACACGGACGACGGCATGTATCGCGTCAAGCGCGTGATCGGCCTGCCGGGCGAAACGATTGAGCTGAAAAAAGGCGAATTGTATGTGAACGGCGAGCACGTCGAGCAGCAGTTCGATATGACGCCTAACGAAACGGACTTCGGGCCGTTCACCGTGCCGGAGGGGCATTATTTCGTGATGGGCGACAACCGCAACAACAGCAAGGACAGCCGCAGCCCGATGGTCGGCGCGCTGGAGCGCAGGATGATTAAGGGACATGTGCGCTGCGTGGTTTTCCCGCTGAACAAGGCGAGAATTCTGGGCGAATAAATTTTAAGCGAATCATTAAAAAGGGAAGCCGCGCGGAACGGCTTCCCTTTTTTATATGGGAAATTGCGAAAAATCGCTCGCGTGAGCGGAAGCTTGGCGCTTTACAGACTTGAACAAAGATCAGTGATTGGCCATCTTGTAGATTGCCAGCATGTCGGATTCATCCAGACGCCTGGCGGAACCGAGCAGGCCGCCGACGGCAATCTTGCACTTGCGCGCCAGCTCGCAAAGCTGCGCCTCGGTGGGATGAACGCCCAGCTCGCTGAGGCTGGTGGGCATGTGGATGGAGCGGAAGAAATCCTCCATGTTCTCGATGCCGCGAAGGGCGGTTTCCTCATCGGACAGGCCGGCCTCCACGCCCATGACGTTGTGCGCGAAGCGGACGAAGCGCGGCAGGCAGTTCTTGTAGACATAGCGCGCCCAGCTTCCCCAGACCGCGGCGAGACCCGCGCCGTGCGCCACATCGAACATGCCGCCCAGCTCGTGCTCAAGGCGGTGGGAGGCGAAGTCGCTTTCGCTGTGGCCGCAGCCGGTCAGGCCGTTATGGGAGAGGCTGCCCGCCCACATGACCTCGGCGCGCGCGTCGTAATTCTTGGGATCGTCGCGGAGGATGACGGCCTGCGCCATGACGGTGCGCAGAAGCCCCTCGGCGATGCTGTCCGTGATTTCCAGAGAATCGCCCTGCGTGAAATAGCGCTCCATGGTGTGCATGAGGATATCGGTGCAGCCGCAGGCGGTCTGGTAATCCGGCAGGGTCATGGTCAGCTCCGGGTTCATAATGGCGAACTTCGGGCGGCAGATTTCGTCGTTATAGCCGCGCTTGATGCCGCCTTCCTCCTTGGTGATGACGGAGGAATTGCTCATTTCGCTGCCGGAGGCGGCGATGGTCAGCACCACGCCGATGGGCGTGCAGCCCTCCGCCCTGCGCGTGTGATCGTACAGATCCCACACGTCGCCATCCATGCACAGGCCGTAGCCGATGGCCTTGGCGGAGTCGATGACGCTGCCGCCGCCGACGGCGAGGATGAAATCAACGCCCTCTTTTTTGCACAGGTCGATGCCCTGATAGACGAGGGACAGATGCGGATTGGGGACGACGCCGCCGAGCTGGACGTGCGCGACGCCCGCCGCATCGAGGGACGCTTCGATTTGATCGAGCAGGCCGCTGCGGCGCGCGCTCTGGCCGCCGAAATGAACCAGAACCTTTTTGCAGCCCTGCGCGCGGACGAGGTCGCCGACCTGCCGCTGGGTGTCACGGCCAAAATAGACGTGGGTGGGCGTATAAAATTCAAAATTGCTCATGGGTAGAACCTCCAATTATAAAATCGAATGTAGAATCAGGGGTGCGCCAGTTCCGCTCTGGAAAAGACGAGGGGGCGCGAAAAGGGCAGGCGGCTCTGGCGGACGACGATTTTGGAATCCGCCACGGCGACCGCAAGCTGAAGGGGAGCCCCGCGCTTTTGGGCGACGAACAGCGATGTCGGCCCATCGGCGGGCAGAAGACCGGCGGCCTCGGCGCGAACGAGCAGATCGAGCACCTGCTGGCGAGTGAGTTTCATAGATAACCTCCTAAACACCATACCCTGCAAACATTTCGATGGTTTCACGCTTTTTTCCTGCCGAACGGGATTGATTTTTTTGGACGATTCAAGTATGATGGGGGATGTTGGGAACATTTGGGGCAGCGCCCCAAGAAAGGACGTTCTTTTATGGATATCAAGCAGGAAGCGTTGAAAAAGCACTACGAGTGGCAGGGAAAAATCGAAATCACGCCGCGCGCCCATGTCACCAACAGCGAAGAACTCTCTCTCGCGTATACGCCGGGCGTGGCCGAGCCGTGCCTCGCGATTCGCGATGATTATGAAAAGAGCTATCTGCTCACGCGGCGGGCGAACATGGTCGCCGTCATCACGGACGGCTCGGCGATCCTCGGTCTGGGCGATATCGGCCCGGAGGCGGGCATGCCGGTGATGGAAGGCAAGTGCGTGCTCTTCAAGGAATTCGCTGGCGTGGACGCCTTCCCCCTGTGCGTGCGCACGAAGGACGTGGACGAGCTGGTGCGGACGATCTACCTGATTTCCGGCAGCTTCGGCGGCATCAATCTGGAAGACATCGCCGCGCCGCGCTGCTTTGAGGTCGAGCGCAGGCTGAAGGAAATCTGCGATATTCCCGTCTTCCATGACGATCAGCACGGAACGGCCGTCGTCGTCGCGGCGGCGCTGCTCAACGCGCTGAAGGTCGTCGGCAAGACGATGGAGACGGCGAAGGTGGTCATCAACGGCGCGGGCAGCGCGGGCGTGGCCATCGGCAAGCACCTGATGAACCTCGGCGTGAAGGACCTGATTATGGTGGATCGGTTCGGCATTCTCTGCGAGGGCATGGAGGGGCTGAACCCGGCGCACGAGGAGATGAGCCGCCGGACAAACCCGCGCCGCATCACCGGCACGCTGGCCGACGCGATGCGCGGGGCGGACGTGTTTATCGGCGTGAGCGCGCCGGGCGTGGTGACGCGCGAGATGGTCGCGAGCATGAACACGGGCGCGTGCGTGTTCCCGATGGCGAACCCCGTTCCGGAAATCCACCCGGACGAGGCGCTGGCGGCGGGCGCGGCGGTTGTCGGCAGCGGCCGCAGCGACTACAAAAACCAGATCAACAACGTGCTGGCGTTCCCCGGCATTTTCCGCGGCGCGCTCGATTGCCGCGCCAAGGACATCAACGAGGCGATGAAGGTCGCGGCGAGCTACGCGATTGCGGGGCTTGTGGCCGAGGACGAGCTGAGCGCGGATTACATCATCCCCAAGGCGTTTGACAAGCGCGTCGGCCCGGCGGTCGCCGAGGCGGTGGCGAAGGCGGCGCGGGAAACCGGCGCGGCGCGAATTTGAACGCGGACAGCGAAAAAGAGAGAACAAGCATAATTTGACCAACTTTGTTTTTTCGGCTGAAATCCTTGTATTTTCCGAAAAAACGGTGTACAATATGCTTTTGGAATCGGGCGGGCGTGCCAAGAACCGCAGGCTCTTGGCAGGGCTTGGGACAGCGTCCCAGGCGTTTTCCCGCAGCCTTAAATGTAAACCCATAAGGAGATGCTTACCATGACGAAAATTGATATTTTTTCCGGCTTTCTTGGCGCGGGCAAGACGACGCTGATCAAGAAACTGCTTAAAGAGGCGCTTTCCGGCGAAAAGGTCGTTCTGATTGAAAACGAATTCGGCGAGATCGGCATTGACGGCGGCTTTATGAAGGAGGCCGGCATCGAGGTGACGGAGATGAACTCCGGCTGCATCTGCTGCTCGCTGGTGGGCGACTTCGGCAAGGCGCTGCGCAAGGTGATCGACCAGTATCACCCGGATCGCATCCTGATCGAGCCGAGCGGCGTGGGCAAGCTCTCCGACGTGATCCGCGCGGTCGAGGGCGTGGAGAAGGACATCCCGGAGGCCGAGATGGGCAGCTTTGTGACCGTCGCGGACGCGGGCAAGTGCCGCATGTACGTCAAGAACTTCGGCGAGTTCTTCCTCAACCAGATTGAATACGCCGGCACGATTCTGCTCAGCCGCACGCAGGGCATGAGTCAGGAGAAGCTGGAGGCCGTCGTCGCGCTGCTGCGCGAGCACAACGCGAAGGCGCGCATCATCACGACCCCGTGGGACGACATCAGCGGCGAGACGATTCTCGCGGCGATGCAGGATGACCACAGCCTCGCCGAGGACATGCTGGCGACGGTGATGGCCGAGCACCACGACGACGACGATGATGATGATGATGATGACGACGAGTGCTGCCACCATCATCACGACCACGATGAGCATGACGAGTGCTGCCACCATCATCACGATCACGACGAGCACGAGCATCATCACGATCACGACGAGCATGACGAGCACGAGCATCATCACGACCACGATGATCACGACGAGCACGAGCATCATCATCATTACGACGAGCACGGCGTGTGCAGCTGCGGCCATCACCACCATCACCACGGCCACGACGCGGACGAGGTGTTCGTCTCCTGGGGCAGGGAGACGGTGCGCAAGTTCGGCGAGGACGAGCTTTCCGCGATGCTCTCCAAGCTCGACGGCGGCGAGTATGGCGTTGTGCTGCGCGCGAAGGGCATTGTGCCCTGCACCGACGGCGGCTGGATTCACTTTGACTACACGCCGGGCGAGCAGAACATCCGCAAGGGTCCGGCGGATTACACCGGCCGCCTGTGCGTGATCGGCAGCAAGCTCGTGGACGAGAAGCTGGCGAGCCTGTTCGGCGTCGCCTGATCGGAGGAACGAAATGGCCATTCCGGTTTACATGTTTGCCGGTTTCCTTGAAAGCGGCAAAACGTCCTTCATCGCCAGCGTTTTGCAGGATCCCGGATTCACGCGCGACGAGAGCACGCTGATTATCCAGTGCGAAGAGGGCGAGACGGAATACGAACCCGATATGCTTAAAAAGACGCACAGCGTCGTGGAGTGCATCGAGGACGAGGACGAATACAACGGCGACACGCTGCGCGCGTTTGTGCGCAAGCACCATCCCGACCGCGTGATCGTCGAGATGAACGGCATGTGGGATCTCGACGCGGCGATTGAGCGCACGCCGAAGGTGCTGGAAATCTACCAGATCATCACGACGGTGAACGCCGAGACGTTTGACCTGTACGCCAAGAACATGGGGCAGCGGATGCTCCAGCATATCACGGACGCGGACATGGTGGTTTTCAACCGCGCGACGGAGGAAACCCGCCAGCTCATCCGCGACCGCAACGTGCGCAGCATGAACCCACAGGCGTCCCTCTACTTCGAAAACGACGACGGCACGAGCGAGGATTACGGCGCGGGAATGCCGCCGCCCTACGACATGGACGCGCCGATCGTCGAGATTGAGGATCACCAGTTCGGCATCTTCTATCTGGACGCTTCCGAAAACCCGGAGGAATACGACGGAAAGACCGTGCGGTTTAAGGGCTATATCTACCGCGGCCGCAACATCGGCAAGGACGAGTTTGTTCCCGGCCGGATGGGCATGGTCTGCTGCGCGGAGGACGTGCGCTTCGTCGGCTTTATCGCCAAGGCGAACGGGCTGCCGCTGCCCGAGCCGAAGACGTGGCAGATGATTACCGCCGAGGTGAAGGCCGAGGAGCGGACGCAGTACAAGGGCGTCGGCCCGGTGCTCTACGTCACCAAGCTCGAGCCGTGCGAACCGCCGGAGGAAGAGGTCGTCACGTTTAATCAATAACAATTTCCTCTTTCCTTTTGAAGGGTTTTATGCTATAATCAATCCGTCTTCGGGGCGGGGTGAGATTCCCGACCGGCGGTATAGTCCGCGACGAGCCAAAGCGGCTTTCGATTCGGCGAAATTCCGAAACCGACAGTATAGTCTGGATGGAAGAAGACGGCAAGGATTTTTGCTATGCTTTCACGGCGCCCAAGGACATGTTCTTTGGGTGCCGTTTTTTGTCTCCTTCCGTCACGCCTTGAGGGGATGAACTCCTTCCGTCACGCCTTCGGCGTGCCACCTCCCTCGAAGAGGGAGGCATATTCAGCAGAAATTTCATGCTCTGCGAAAATAAGAGCTCCCTCTTCGAGGAAGCTGACTGAGGGCGTTATAAGACGCAAAACAGAATGTACCCGTATGGAGGATAAATCGGTGACAAATGTTGAGGAAAACCGCATCATCGCCAGCAGCCTCTGCTACCGTTACCCGGAAGCGGAGAAGAACGCGGTCGATGAGGTGAGCATGCGCGTGAAGAAGGGCGAGTTTCTGGCGATTCTCGGCCACAATGGCAGCGGCAAATCGACGCTGGCCAAGCTCTTCAACGCGCTGTATGTGCCGGGAAGCGGCACGGTTTGGGTCTGCGGGATGGACACGAAGGACGACGACCTCGTCTTCGATATCCGTCAGCACGCGGGCATGGTCTTTCAGAACCCGGATAACCAGATCGTCGCGACGGTTGTGGAGGAGGATGTGGCTTTCGGCCTTGAAAACAACGGCGTGCCGCCAAAGGAAATCCGCGTGCGCATCGACGACGCGCTTCGGGCTGTCGGCATGAGCCAATACGCCAAAAAAGCGCCGCACATGCTCTCCGGCGGACAGAAGCAGCGCGTCGCCATCGCGGGTGTGCTGGCGATGAAGCCGGACGTGATTATTCTGGATGAATCGACGGCAATGCTCGACCCGAGCGGGCGGCGCGAGGTGATGAACACCGTGCACCGGCTGAACCGGGAGGAAGGCATCAGCGTGGTGATTATCACGCACTACATGAGCGAGGCGGCGACGGCCGATTACATGATCGTGATGGACGACGGGCGGATCGCCATGAACGGCACGCCGCGCGAGGTCTTCACGAAGGTGGACAAGGTGCGCGCGCTGGGGCTTGACGTGCCGCCGATGACCGATCTGGCGCACAGCCTGCGGGCGGACGGCGTGGACGTGCGCGCGGATGTGCTGACTGTGGACGAGATGGTGGAGGAAGTATGTCGATTGTCATCGAACATCTGAACTATGTATACATGCAGGGCGGCCCGTATGAGACGAGGGCGCTCGACGACGTGAGCCTGACGATTCACGACGGCGAGTTCATCGGCCTGATCGGCCACACCGGCAGCGGAAAATCCACACTGGTGCAGCACCTCAACGGGCTGATTCTGCCGACGAGCGGTAAAATCACCGTGGACGGCATGGATTTGGCGGAGAAGGGCACCGACAGGCGCGCCATCCGCCGCCGCGTCGGGCTGGTTTTCCAATACCCGGAGAACCAACTGTTTGAGGAGACGGTCGCCAAGGATATCGCCTTCGGCCCGAAGAATCTGGGGCTGGACGAGGAGGAGATCGACCGCCGGGTGCGCACGGCGATGCGCCGCGTCGCGCTGGATTACGACAAGCTCGCCCAGCGCTCGGTCTTCGAGCTTTCCGGCGGGCAGATGCGCCGGGTGGCGATTGCGGGCGTTTTGGCGATGGAGCCGCAGACGCTGGTGCTCGACGAGCCCTGCGCCGGCCTTGACCCGCGGGGACGCGAGGAGATTTTGGGGCTGATCAGCGATCTGCACCGCGAATCCGGCGCGACGATCGTGATGGTCAGCCACTCGATGGACGATGTGGCGGCGCTGGCCGAGCGCGTCATCGTTATGAACCACGGCAAGGTCGCGATGGACGGCACGCCGCGCGAGATTTTCTCCCGCGGGGAGGAGCTGCGCGCCATCGGGCTGGACGTGCCGCAGGCCGTCGAGCTGGCGCAGAAGCTGCGCGAAAAGGGCTTTGACGTGCCGGAGGGCATTTACAAGATTGAAGAAGTCCGCGCGGCGGTTGAGGCGATCGTGGGGAAGGGAGGCCGCCATGCTTAACGACATCACGCTGGGGCAGTATTTCCCCGGCAACTCGGTGATTCATCGGATGGACCCGCGGATGAAGCTGATTCTGACGATTCTCTACATCGTGGGCGTGTTCATCGTGGCGAATCTGCCGGGATACGCGATTGCGCTGGCGTTTCTCTACATCGTCGTGCGCATTTCGGGCATCAAATTTTCGTATCTGGCGAAGGGCGTCAAGCCGCTTCGATTCATCATCATCTTCACGTTCATCCTGAACCTGTTCTTTGTGCAGGGCGAAACGCCGATTTTCACGCTGGGCTTTTTCACGCTGACGAAGGAAGCGCTGAACAACGCGATTTATTTCGCGCTGCGCCTCGTCTTTTTGGTGATGGGCACGTCGGTACTGACGCTGACGACCAGCCCGGTGCAGCTCACGGACGGCCTGGAGCGCATCATGCACCCGCTGGAGAAGATTCACTTCCCGGCGCACGAGCTGGCGATGATGATGACCATTGCGCTGCGGTTCATTCCGACGCTGCTGGAGGAGACGGACAAGATTCAAAAGGCGCAGATGGCGCGCGGCGCGGACTTTGAAAGCGGCAACCTGATCGAGCGCGCGAAGGCGATGATTCCGCTGCTCGTGCCGCTGTTCGTCAGCTCCTTCCGCCGGGCGAACGAGCTGGCCATGGCGATGGAGGCGCGCTGCTACCGCGGCGGCGACCACCGCACCCGCCTGCGCGAGCTGAAATACACCAAGCTCGACCTTTACGGCGCGCTGGCGATGGCGGCGTTCCTCATCATCATCGTGGCGGAGGGCAGGCTGCTTGGATGAGCTGAGGCTGACCAGCCGCCACATCCCCAGCCCGGCGGACCATCCCCCGGAGGGACAGAAGCGCTTCCGGCTGACGATTGAATACGACGGCACGGCGTACAGCGGCTGGCAGCGGCAGATCAACGGCCCGAGCGTGCAGCAGACGCTGGAGGAAGCGCTCGCGCGGCTGACGGGCGAAACGATCGGCGTGGTCGGTTCGAGCCGGACGGACGCGGGCGTTCATGCCTGTGGCCTGTGCGCGCACTTTGACAGCGCGACGCGCATCCCGCCGGAAAAAATCTGTTTCGCGCTCAACACCATGCTGCCGCCGGATATCCGCATCCGCGAAAGCATGCTCGCGCCGGAGGGATTCCACGCGCGGTTTTCCGCCTGCGGGAAGGTGTACCGCTATACATTCTGCAACGCGCGCCACGCCTGCGCCATCGGCAGGCAGTACAAGGCGCACGCGCCCATGCCGATGGACGCGGAGCGGATGCACGAGGAAGCACAGAGCCTCTGCGGCCGACACGATTTCGCCGCGTTTGCCGCCAGCGGAAGCGTCGCCAAGAGCACCGTGCGCACGATCTACCGCGCGCAGGTGGAACGGCAGGGCGAGGATGTGGTTCTGACCGTGCTGGGCGACGGGTTTCTCTATAACATGGTGCGCATCATCGCGGGCACATTGATGGAGGTCGGCACGGGGAAACGCGAGCCGGGCTGCATCGCGCGCGCGATTGCAACCGGCGAACGCCTGCTGCTCGGGCAGACCGCGCCCGCCTGCGGGCTGACGCTGATGCGCGTGCTCTACGACGGCGACGAGGAAAAAGCGCTGGGGTATTTTGCGTAAAAAGATCGACGAACCTCCCTGACCGCGGGGAGGTTTTTGAAATCAAGGACATCACTCCTTCCGTCGCCTGCGGCGACACCTCCCTCGAAGAGGGAGGTGGGAAGCAAAACACCCGACCTGAATCTTCGCAAGGCGGTGTGGGAGGTGCAGGAACCTCAGGTTCCTGCCGGAGTTTGAGGCAGAGCCTCAAAACGTTTATGCCAAAACTTGACGATTGCCCCGCGCTGCGTTATTATAATAAAGTTATTGCCTTGCAGACGACGCTTTGATCGCCGCGAAGATAGGCGAACGGTTGCAAGGGAAAAAAGCCGCGTCCCCGCATAGGATAGCCCGGAATAGCGAGACTGTCTGGGGGGATGCGCGTGAATCAGGCGATGGAGCGCAGGGTGCTGCGCGAGGCGGAATATATCGCTGCGACGGGCGCTACGGTGAGAAAGACGGCCAGCGTGCTGGGCGTATCCAAATCGACGGTGCACAAGGATATGGAGTCGCGGCTTGCGCGCCTGTCCGCGCCGCTGCACAGGGAAGTGGCGGCCGTGATGGCCAAAAACAAGGCGGAACGCCACCTGCGCGGCGGTGAGGCGACGAAGAGACGATACGCGAAGACCGAAGCATAAAAGCATGGAAGCATAAAGGAGAACAACGAATGTTTGGCGTGGATGAACTGGGCATGGATTTGGGCACATCGACCCTGCACATCGTCGTGCGGGGCAAGGGCATTGTGCTCAGCGAACCGGCTTATGTGGCCTATGACAGGCAGACCCGAAACGTGGTCGCCGTCGGCGAGGAAGCGCGCCGCATGTACGGCCGCACCCCGGCGGGGCTGATTGTGGAAAGGCCGCTGCGCGACGGGCGAATCCGCAGTTTCGATCTGGTGAGCAAAATGCTGCGCTACTTTATGCGCAAGGTGATCGGCAAGCGCGCGACGTTCCGCCCCAAGCTGCTGCTGGCGCTGCCCGGCGGCATGGCGCCAAGCGAACGGCAGACGCTGGTGGATGTGCTGGTGGACGCGGGCGTTCGCAGCGTCGTGCCGGTGGATGAGAGCGTGGCCTCCGCGATCGGCGCGGGCATGCGCATCGACCAGCCGTATGGCCGGATGAACATCGACATCGGCGGCGGGCGAACGAACGTATCCGTGTTTTCCTTCGGTCATCAGATTGTCTGGGATATTCTGAACGTCGGCGGCGACCGGTTCGACGACGCGATCATCGACTATCTGCGCAAGAAGCACAACCTGCTCATTGGCGCGCGAACGGCGGAGGAGCTGAAAATCGACATCGGCTCGGCGCGGATGCGCGGCGTAAAGCTGGAAATGGACGCCTGCGGGCGCAGTCTGGTTTCCGGCCTGCCGCGCGCGGTGACGGTTTCTTCCGAGGAGATGATCGAGGCGCTGGATGAGCCGCTACGCGACCTGATGAGCGCGCTGCACCGGATGATCGAGCGCACACCGCCCGAACTGGCCAGCGATATCTTTGACGAGGGCATCACCCTCAGCGGCGGCGGCGCGCAGCTCTTCGGGCTGGACGGGGTTATCAGCGACCAGCTCAAGATTCGCACGACGCTGGCCGACGAGCCGGATCTCTGCGTGGCACACGGGCTGAGCGAGCTGATCGACGACGAAGAACGCTACGAGAATATTGATCTGGTCTCCGGCAGTCGGAGCGATTTGCTGGGGGACGACTGAGCAAAATTGAAATCATTTCCGGCGGCGCGGGGGAGGAAAGAACCCTGCACCGCTTTTCTTTATGCCATAAATGTGATACAATCAATCTATCTTCTTTGATTTCGCGAAGCGAAGCGGGGGTGCAGGGGAATCATTCCCCTGCTGGGGTTTGGGGCAAAGCCCAAAAAATGTAAGAGAGGTAACGATATGCGCTACGACGTGCTGCTGTGCGACGCGGATAACACGCTTTTTGATTTTAACAAGGCGGAGGAAAACGCCTTTGCCATCGCCTGCGAAACGATGGGCTTTTCGCCTACGCCGGAGCTGCTGGCGACCTATTCCGCCATCAACGAGGCGCTTTGGAAGCTGCTTGAGCAGGGCAAAATCGAGCAGAGCGTTCTGCGCGTGCGGCGGTTTGAACAGTTTCTGGCGGCGATTCACAGGGACGGCGACGCGCAGCGGATGTGCGACGCTTTCGTTGAGGCGCTGGGTCAGCAGAGCGTGCCGCTCGACGGCGCGGTGGAGGCGGTCAGGCGCTGGAGCGCGAAAATCCCGGTCGTGATTGTGACCAACGGAATCGCGCAGGTGCAGCGCGGGCGCATGGCCAAAAGCGAGCTGAGGCCGTATATCAGCGGGCTGGTCATCAGCGAGGAGGTCGGCGCGGCCAAGCCGAACCCGCTGATGCTGGAAAAGGGCATGGAACTGGCGCGGGCGACGGATAAGCGGCGCGCGCTGATGCTCGGCGATTCGCTGACCAGCGACATCGCGGCGGCAAAGAACGCGGGGATTGACGCCTGCTGGTTCAACCCGAAGGGCGCGGTAAACGACAAGGGCTTGCCGATTGCATACGAAATCGCATCGCTGGACGAGGTGGACGCGATTCTTGACGGAACGGAGGGGGAAGCGTGAAACGAAACATCAAAAAAATGGCGCTGGCGGCGATGCTGGCGGGCATGCTGGGCGGCCTGACGGGCTGCTTCATCCAGCCCGACCCGACGCTCGATCCGCTGCAAATCAGCGACGGGACGGTTCCGTTCGGCACGGTGCAGGCGTTGCCGACGAATACGCCGACCCCGGTGCCGCAGAACACGCCGACCCCCACGCCGGACACGTGGCAATCCAGCGACCAGAGCACGTGGGAGGATTGGTCCGGCGGCAGCCTGCCGACGACGACGCCCAAAACGGCGGCGACCGTTGCGCCGGGTGCGCAGAGCTGGCAGACCTCCACGCAGGATTACAACGCGGGCTATCCCGTGCTCCGCGTCGGCTCGACGGGCAGCGACGTGAGCGATTTGCAGGCGCGGCTGACCGAGCTGGGCTATTATACCGGCACGATTGACGGCAAATACTCCACCGGCACGCAGAGCGCCGTGACGGAATTCCAGAGCCGAAACGGCCTGACGGCGGACGGCATCGCCGGCCGCGCCACGCAGGATAAGCTCTATTCCGCGTCGGCGCAGCCCAAGACGGTCAGCGCGAGCGCTGTGGACAGCGGCTACACATTGCTCAAGGAGGGCGCGTCCGGCCTCGAGGTGCGCAAGCTGCAGGGGCGGCTGGCCGAGCTGGGCTATTACGCGGGCGGCGTGGACGGCATTTACGGCTCGACGACGACCAGCGCGGTCAAGGCCTTCCAGCGGGCGAACGGCCTGAGCGGCGACGGGCAGGCGGGCAGCCAGACGCAGACGAAGCTGTATTCCGCCAGCGCGAAATACGCGGCCAGCCCGGTGGCGACGGCGAACCCGGATCAAACGCGCACGTTGACGGTCGGCATGACGGGCAACGATGTTTACGCCTTGCAGGAGCGGCTGATCGAGCTGAACTATCTGAGCGGCGTGGCGGACGGCGTATTCGGCGCGGAGACGCAGAACGCGCTGACGGCGTTCCAGAGCCGAAACGGCCTGACGGCGGACGGCACGGCGGGCGCAAGCACGCTCAAAAAGCTGAACGGAAGCTGCAAACCGGCCGCCGCGACGGCTGAGCCGAGCGGCAACGGCACCATGCGCGAGGGCGACACGGGCGAGGACGTATACACCCTGCAGGCGCGGCTGTTTGAATTGGGCTATTACAACGGGCGCATCGACGGGCGCTATTCCGGCGAGACGACGGCGGCGGTCAAGGCCTTCCAGAAGGCGAATGGGCTGGGTGCGGACGGCATAGCGGGCAAGGGCACGATGAACAAGCTGAACAGCGGCAACGCGGTTGCGGCGGAGACGACCGACGACGACATCGCCGACGAGCCGGAGACGACCTATCAGCCGGAGACGGCGTACACCGTGCTGCGGCGCGGCGACAAGAGCGATCAGGTGGAAGTGATGCAGCGCTATCTGGCGACGCTGGGCTATCTGAGCACCACGCCGGACGGGCAGTTCGGCTCGGGAACGGAGCGCGCGGTCAAGCTCTTCCAGGAGGCGAACGGGCTGAGGGCGGACGGCGTGGCGGGCAGCGGCACGCTCTCCATCCTGTACAGCGGAAGCGCGGTGAGTTACAACGCATATTTCGGCGCGTCGGGCGGCTCGACGACCGTTTCGCCGACAGCCGTGCCGGATATGACGACGGTGATCCAGTGGGAGAGCGAAGGCGACAACGTGCGCCAATATCAGCAGCGGCTGGTCGAGCTGGGCTATCTGAACAGCAAATATGTGACCGGCAAATTCAACCAGAAGACCGTGGAGGCGACGAAGGCCTTCCAGACGATGAACGACTTGAAGGTGGATGGCGCGGCGGGGCCGCAGTCCCTCAAGCTGATTTATTCGGGCGACGCGCTGGACGCAAACGGCGTGCGCGTCGGCGACAAGCTGTCGAGCGCATCGGATACCGTGACGGTATCCGACGTGCTGACGGCGGGCATGAGCGGCGAACAGGTGCGGCAGGTGCAGAGCCGATTGGCGGCACTGGGGTACCTGTCCGCCTCTTTTATAAGCGGCGCTTATGACGAGGCGACGGCGCAGGCCGTTCGGCAGTTTCAGCAGGCGAACGGACTGAATGCGGACGGCGCGGCAGGCAGCGCCACGCAGTCGCGGCTGTACGCCAGCAACGCGGTGACGGCGCAGGTGGCCAGAGCATCGGCGGACAACAGCGAGCGGCAGAGCGCCGAATACCGCGTGAACGGCGCGTATCAGGCGAGTCTGGCGGGCGGCGGCATTGCCGTGGGCGACAGAAACGCGCTCTACTGCGCGGATGCGTCGCAGGACGGGATTTTGGTGAAAAAGCCGTATAACGGCGCGGCGGCCAGCGTGATGGCCTACGACGTGCCGCGATTTCTGCACCTGACCAACGGCAAGCTCTATTATGTCGCCAGCGAGGGCGGCGAGGACTGCGTGATCCGCCTGAACACGCAGAGCGGAAGCCGCGAGGTTTTGGCGCGCGTGGGCGTGGCGCTCAAGTTCGCGCTGTGCGACGGCGTGATGTATATGCTGGATGCAAACGCGGCGCTGAAAGAAAGAACGCTCTCCGGCGAGGAGAGCGAACTGATGACGGGCGTCAGCGATTTCACGCTGGACGCGACGGGCAAGGCGCTGCTCTGCGTGACGCAGGACGGCGTGGTTTCCTTCGGCATCCAGACCGGGCAGAGCGAGATGGTCTACACGGGCGCGGCGGATCAGGCGGCGATGTGCGGGCAGGCGCTGCTGGTGCGAGCGGGCGGGAGCATCGTCCGCGTGATGAACGGGCAGATGGCGACGATCCGCAGGGACGGCGCGACGTGCCTGTTCGTCTACGGGCAGAAGGTGATTGAGCTGACGGGCAGGGGCGTGATGACCTGCGACGTGAACGGCGAAAACGCGACGACCATCGCAAACGGTTCGTTTGAAGCCGCGTCGATTGCCAACGGCGTGCTGTATCTGGGCGGCGCGGACGGGTATACGCAGAGCGTGAGCTTATAAACGAAGCGCGTCATCCAGCGCGCGAAGGAACGCGGCACATTCGTCATCCTTCATCAACGCGGCGTAAGCGTCCTTTGCGGCGGAAACGAATTCCGCCCGCAGGCCGACAAGACCGTAACTGCATAGCGGACAGACGGACTTTGCGCGGGTATCCAGCCTGACGCGCGGGGTTCCGTCTTTTTTGAAATGCAGAAAGAGCGGAAACAGGCGGCAGGCCAACGGGCGCTGCTCGCGGGTACAGAAACCATTGCAGACAAAGAGATGAACGGGACGATCCGCCAGCGTGAAATTCGCCGGGATGACACGGCCGAACGTGCACCCCTCAAACAGCGCTTCCTCACCGGGGAAAAGGAGCATGCCCGTCTGCTCGTCGCCCTTGCAGCACGCGCCGCCGCAGAGACAGCCGCAGTCGGTCAAAAGCGGCGTGAGATCGGAAAGGCAGGCGCGTGCCGCCAAAATGGAGGTATACAGCGTCAGCCCTCCTCGCCGTGCTTTTGAAGCTGATCGTTGAGCAGATTGATGTTGCCGCAGCTCATGGTGATGACCAGATCGCCGGGCTGCCAATGTGCGCGCAGATAGGCCTCCGCGTCGTCGAAGGTCGGGGTATAATGCGCGGGAACGCCTTCCTTCTGCATGGCCTCCACGAGCATGGTCGCGTGGATATCGCCGGGGTCTTTTTCGCGCGCGGCGAAGATATCCGTCACCAGCACGTCGTCGGCCAGATCGCAGCAGTGGATGTAATCCTGAAACAGCGTTTTGACGCGGGAATAGGTGTGCGGCTGCATAACGGCGAACAGGCGCTTGTGCGGCTGCTTCGCGGCGTTTTCCAGCGCGCTGCGCATCTCGGCGGGGTTATGGCCGTAATCGGTGTAGAGCTTCACGCCGCAGACCGTGCCCGTGTATTCAAACCGGCGGTGCGGGGCGGCGAAACGCGCGAGCGACGCGGCGACGGCCTCCGGCTGTGCGCCCGCCTCGACACACGCGGCCATCGTCGCCAGCGCGTGCATGACGTTGAACGCCCCCGGCACGCGCAGATGCGTATGCGCGACGGGCTTGCCCGCGAGGGCGAAATCAAATTCCGCGCAGCCGGTCTCGTCATACCGGAGATTCAGCGGCCGCCACTGGTTATCCTGCCCCAGACCATAGCTGACGGTGCGGCAGGTCTGCCGCCCGAGCAGCGCCGCCACGCGCGGGTCGTCGCCGTTGCCGATGCACACGCCGTTTTCCGGCAGAAGCGCGCAGAATCGGGCGAACGCATGGGCGATGTCGTCGATGTCCTTATAGAAATCGAGGTGATCCTCCTCGATGTTGGTGATGACGGCGATGGTCGGGTGGAACTGGAGGAAGCTCGCGTTGAACTCGCAGGCCTCCACGACGAAGGTATCGTGCCCGCCGACGCGGGTGCTGCCGCCGATGTAATCGAGCTGGCCGCCGATGTGAACGGTCGGGTCAAAGCCGGTATCCAGCATCGCTTCGGCGATCATCGAGGTGGTGGTGGTTTTGCCGTGCGTGCCGCAGACGTTGACGGCGTGGCGATAGCCCTCCATGAGCTGCCCCAGCAGCGTGGCGCGCTCCATCTGCGGAATCCCCAATTCTTCGGCGCGCACGCGCTCGGGGTTGCTCTTCGCGATGGCGGCGGAATAGATGACGATATCCGCGCCGTCCACGTTCTCCGCGCGCTGGCCGATGAAGACATGAATGCCCGATTGTTCGAGCGCGTCGGTCGTATAGGAACGGGCGGAATCGGAACCCGTCACGCGCACGCCGAGCTTGACCAGCATCCCGGCCAGGCCGCTCATCGAGCTGCCGCCGATGCCGATCAGGTGCGCGCGCCTGCCCGTATAATCCTTGATATGCGTCATAAGGCGCCTCCTTAGCATAAAAGAAATCTGTTTTCGCCTTCTATTATACGCCCGAAAAAGGCCGTCGATCAACCAAAATGCGAAAAAAAGCTGAACGTTTTGATAAACTGTGATAAAATTCGGAAAAAAGTGAAATTCAGGGCTTTATTTATTTGAAAAGCTGAATTATAATAGAGCAAAATCACTTTAACATTCGTATTTGGGAGGGATGGACATGGACCGCATCCGCCGCAACGAGCGACTTGCCGCCATGACAAGGATTCTGGTGGAATCCCCGAATAAAATCTTCACGCTCGGCACATTCTGCGAGATGTTCGGCGCGGCGAAGTCCACGCTCAGCGAGGATATCGACATCCTGCGCGGGGTGTTCGCGCAGTTCCATTTGGGGCAGCTGGATACCGTGACCGGCGCGGCCGGCGGCGTTCGCTATCGCCCGGTGCTCGCGCCGGAGGACGCTTACCGCACGGTGAAGGATCTGGCGCAGATGCTGGCCGCGCCGGGGCGCGTTCTGCCGGGCGGCTTCATCTACATGGCCGACATTCTGGCCATGCCGGAGGTCGTGGAGCGGATGGGCGTCATCATCGCCTCTCAGTTTTACCGCGCGGAGCCGGATTTCGTGCTGACGATGGAAACCAAGGGCATCCCGATTGCGATGATGACGGCGCGGGCGCTGGGCGTGCCGACGGTCATCGTCCGCAGGGACAGCAAGGTATACGAGGGCCCGGCGGTGAACATCAACTATCTCTCCGGCTCGGGCAGCCGGGTGGAGACGATGAGCCTCTCCCGCCGCGCCGTGCGGGAAGGCCAGCGCGCGCTGATTGTGGATGACTTCATGCGCGCGGGCGGCACGGCGCGCGGCATGGTGGACATGATGCGCGAATTCTCGGTGACGGTGGTGGGCGTTTGCGTGCTCATCTCCACGAAGGAACCGGTGAAGAAGCGTCTGGACGGCGTGAAGAGCCTGCTGGTCATCGACGAAACGGACGAGAGCGCGGGCAGTGCGAACATCCACCCGGCGAACTGGCTGATTCAGGCGGCGGGAAAGGCGTAAGCAAACAATCGGTCGGGCGGGGCGTTGCGACTCACCCTAAAAAACGAACAATCAGCTTTTTTCAGCGGGAGCGCCCTTGTCGGCGTTCCCGCATAGGCTGTTTTGGGAAACGGAGGCATATATGTTCATTGTGGTCGGTCTGGGCAATCCGGGCAGGGAATACGCCAGAACAAGGCACAACGTCGGCTTCGACGTGATCGACGTGCTCAGCGAAAAGCACCATATTCAGCTCACCAAAAACGCGATGCACGGGCAGATCGGCGAGGGCTTCGTCGGCGGGGAAAAGCTGGTGCTCGTCAAGCCGCAGACGTTTATGAATCTCTCCGGCCAGTGCGTGACGGAGCTGGTTTCGTGGTATAAGCCGGAGATGGATCACCTGCTCCTGATCTACGACGACATCGACCTGCCGCTGGGCAAGCTGCGCATGCGCGAAAAGGGCAGCGCGGGCACGCATAACGGCATGCGCTCGGTCATCGGCCTTTTGGGCAGGCAGGATTTCCCGCGGCTGCGCGTCGGCGTGGGCAAAAAGCCGGAGGGCTGGGAGCTGGCCGACTGGGTGCTCAGCCATTACCAGACCGAGGCGGATCGCAAGACGCAGTTCGATGCGTTTCTGCGCGCGGCGGACGTGGTGGACGACCTGATGAAGAACGGGCTGGAAAGCGCCATGCGGATGGCGAACGCGCCGGCGTAACGTATCTTCGCGAGGCGATGCGGGAGGCGCGGGAACCTCGGGTTCCTGCCGGAGTTTGAGGGGCAGAGCCCCATCGTAAAGGAGTTACCATGCAGACGCATTTTCTCTTTGATGTGCTCGACGGCTATAAGCCGTTTGAGCAGATGGCGCAGGAAAGCCAAAATAGCGGCGCGGTGATCGCGGCCAGCGGCATGGCGGGCGCGCAGAAGGCGCACGCGGCCTGCGCGTTGGCGGCGCGGACGGGCAGGCCGCTGCTCTTCCTGTGCGACAGCGAACGCAGCGCGACGCAGACGATGGAGGATGTTTCCGCGCTGCTGGGCGGCGGCGTGTGCCTGCTCCCCGCGCGGGAAATCACGTTCTATCAGGATGTGGCGGCCAGCCGCGAGGTGGCCTATCGCCGCATCGAGGCGATGCGCAGGGCGTTGAGCGGCGAGGCGCGCGCGATTGTCGCCCCGGTGGACGCGATGCTCCACCGGATGATGCCGCGCGAGGCGTTCAACCGAAACACGATCTCCCTGCGTGTGGGCGACGTGACGCCGATTGACCTGCTGATCGAGCGGCTGCTTGCGGCGGGCTACACACGGGAATACATGGTCGAGGGCAAGGGGCAGTTCTCCGTGCGCGGCGGGATCATCGACGTATATCCGGCCGACGCGCTGAGCGCGGTGCGCATCGAGTTTTTCGACGACGAGCTGGATTCCATCCGCGCGGTCGATGTGATGAGTCAGCGCAGTCAGGGCAATATGCAGGAGGTCGTCATCCCGCCCGCGAGCGAAGCGCCCGTGCCGCAGGCGGGCACAGAAGCGCTGGCGCGGCTGCTGCTGGAGGCGCTGGCGCGACAGGAAGCCGTCGCTAAAAAGGGCGAGAGCAGAAAAAATGACGACGCATCCCTGGCGGATCTGCCGCTGGAGGAGGGCGAAATCGCCGCGCCGGAGGCCTTCACCCGCGAAAACCGCACGATGGAGCGCTTCGGCGAAAAGCTGCGCGCGGCGGTCAGCCAGATGCAAAACGGCGTGAGCAACCGGATGCTCGAAAAATTCATCAACCTGCTCTATCCGCAGACGGAGACGATTCTGGATTACATGAACCGCCCGATTGTCGTGCTCGACGAGCCGGAAGCGCTCTTTGCCCGCATGGACAGCCGAACCGGCGAGTTTGGGCAGGCGATTACGGCGGCGCTCGAACGCGGCGAGGCGCTGCCCGAGCAGCACGGCCTGATGCTTACGCAGGACGAGGCGCTCTCGGCGATGCGGCAGACGACCCTGCTCGCGCTGACGACGATTCTGCGCCCGGTGGAAAAGCTGAAGCCGACGCTGCTCTGTCCGATGGGCGGCATGGGCGCGGGCAGCTACGGCGGACGGACGCACGACATGTGCGCCGATTTTGCGCGCTGGCAGCAGGACGGCTGGCGGATTCTGGTGCTCTCCGGCGGCGCGGCGCGCGGCGAACGCATGCGCCAATCCTTTGAGGATGAGGGCGTGAAGGCGGCGTTTGACGAGCTGGGCACGGCCGCGCCGAAAAGCGGCGAATGCCGCATCTATCCGCTGACGCTCTCCGGCGGTTTTCAGTATCCACAGATCAAGGTTGCGGTGATCGCCAGCGGCGACGTTTACGGCGCGAAGAGCGCCAAGGGCAAGCCGAAAAAGCAGCAGGGCAGCAAAATCGCCTCGTTCACCGATCTGAACGTCGGCGATTACGTGGTGCACGAGACGCACGGCATCGGCATCTATCAGGGCACGAAGCGCCTGACCAGCGAGGGTGCGAGCCGCGATTACCTGCTGGTGCAGTACCTCGGCAGCGACAAGCTGTATATCCCGGTGGATCACCTCGACCGGATTCAGAAATACATCGGCGGCGGCGAGGGCGCCGCGCCCAAGCTCTCGCGGCTGGACGGCAAGGACTGGGACAAGCAGAAATCGAAGGTGCGCGAAAGCCTCAAGGAGCTGGCCTTCGACCTCGTGAAGCTCTACGCCGAGCGGCAGAAGAACAGGGGCTACGCCTTTGGGCCGGACACGCCGTGGCAGCAGGAATTTGAGGAAAACTTCCCCTACGACGAAACGCCCGACCAGCTTCAGGCCACGGAGGAGATCAAGCGCGACATGGAGCGCGACCTGCCGATGGACCGCCTGCTCTGCGGCGACGTGGGCTACGGCAAAACGGAGGTTGCGCTGCGCGCGGCGTTCAAGGCCGTGATGGACGGCAAGCAGGTCGCCATCCTCGCGCCGACGACCATCCTCGCCCAGCAGCACTACAACACGCTGATGCGCCGGATGGAGGGATTCCCCGTACACGCGGACGTGCTCAGCCGCTTCCGCTCGGCCAAGGAGCAGAAGGAGAGCCTGCGCCGCCTCAAGGACGGCGAAATCGACATCATCGTCGGCACGCACAGGCTGCTGGCCAAGGATGTGCAATTCAAAAACCTCGGCCTGCTCATCGTCGATGAGGAGCAGCGCTTCGGCGTCGGGCACAAGGAAAGCATCAAGAACATGAAAAAGACGGTGGACGTGCTCACGATGTCGGCCACGCCGATCCCGCGCACGCTGCACATGTCTATGGTCGGCATCCGCGACATGAGCCTGCTGGAAACGCCGCCGCAGGCGCGCTACCCCGTGCAGACCTACGTGATGGAATATCAGGACAGCGTGATCCGCGACGCGATTCTGCGCGAAATCGGGCGCGGCGGGCAGGTCTTCTTCCTCTATAACCGCGTCGGCTCGATTGACCAGTGCTACAAGCAGCTTTCAAAGCTCGTGCCGGAGGCGCGCATCGCGATTGCGCACGGCCAGATGCGCGAGCACGCGCTGGAAGACGTGATGCTGGATTTCAGCCAGCAGAAGTTTGACGTGCTGCTGTGCACGACGATCATTGAATCCGGTCTGGATATCCCGATGGCGAACACGCTGATTATCTACGACGCGGATCACTTCGGGCTGGGGCAGCTCTATCAGATGCGCGGGCGCGTCGGCCGCTCGAATCGGCTGGCCTACGCCTATTTCACGGTTCGGCCGGGCAAGGTGCTCTCCGAAACGGCGCAGAAGCGCCTCGACGCGATTCGCGAATTTACGGAGTTCGGCTCGGGTTTCCGCATCGCGATGCGCGATTTGGAGCTGCGCGGCGCGGGCAACCTGCTCGGCCCGCAGCAGAGCGGCCACCTCGCCAACATCGGCTACGATCTGTATTGCAAGCTGCTGGAGGAAGCGGTTTTGGAGGCGCAGGGCGAAGCGCCCAAGCCGAACCGCGACGTGGAGACGCGCATGGATGTGCACGTCAACGCCTATCTCCCGGCGGAATACGTCACGGGCGACAGGCAGCGGCTGGAGGTCTACAAGCGCATCGCCTCCATCACGACGGCCGCGCAGCGCGACGACGTTGAGGAGGAGCTGGTCGATCGCTTCGGCGACGAGCCGCTCTGCGTGGCGAACCTCGTCGCGGTGGCCTACCTCAAGGCGATGTGCGAAAAGCTGGGCATCGACCGGGTGAATCAGGCGGACGGGCGCATCGACATGCGGTTTGCGCTCAACGCGCAGGTGGACGGCCAGAAGCTCTTCACTGCGCTGAACGGGTTTGACAAGCGGCTGACGCTCAACGCCGCGCCGCCGGTGACGCTGACGCTTCGGGATCAGACGCTCAACCGCGAGGATCTGCTGATGCTCTGTGTCAAGGTGATGGAGCGGCTGCTCGCGCGCATGGAGCTGAGCGCGGCGTAAACACGATCCGCCCAAATTTGCAAAATGGGGTTGCAATTTGTGCGCAAATCGAGTACAATATTCCAGTAGAATGTGATGACGGATGGAGCTCATGCAATGCGAGGGTGTGAACCTTGTCAGGGCCGGAAGGCAGCAGCAATAAGCATTGTATCGTGTGTGCCGTGGGAATTTTCTGCCCCGAGCATTCTACGATTGTGCCATACAGCGTCGGTGAAAACCGACGCTTTTTTCTTTTGGTTTCTGTTTTGGAAAGTAAAAAAAGGACGTCAATCCGACGAAACGGAAATTGATCGTCCTTCCATAAAAGGGAAAGCCTTATACTAATTCGCAGTTAAAATGCTTAACAGAGCGCATCAGATTTTTTGTTCTGACGAAGCCAAGTGAAGTGAGGCGTACTGGAGGTACGTTGAACGGAACGAGGCAAAGTCAGAGCGAAAAAGATGGTGCGCGGATTAAGCCATTTTAACAAGAATTAGTATTACATGCTGATGAGGCCAAAGGCGTTGGCAACCGAGCTGATGAGGATGATCGCCGCGAACAGCGGGCAGAGATAGCGGATCATCAGCGTGAATACGCGCTTGCGGCGGAAACGCTCCTCGCCGTGGCAGACTTCCTGCTCGATGGCCGCGATCCCGGCGACGCGGGAAACCAGCAGGCAGATCGAAATCGCCGCAATCGGCATCATCACGGAATTGGTCAGGAAATCGAAGAAATCCAGAAACTGCATGCCCAGAAGCGTGACGTTGGCCAGCGGGCCGTAGCCCAGCGAGGAGAGGCTGCCCAGCGTAATCATCACCGCGCCCATCAGCACCGTCGATTTTTTGCGGCTCCAGCCCAGCTCATCCTGAAAGGTGGAGACGGCGCTTTCCGTCAGCGCGATGGAGCTGGTCATGGCCGCGAAGAGCACCAGCACGAAGAACAGGATGCCGACCGCCGTGCCCAGCCCCATGCTGTCAAACACCTTCGGGATGGTGATGAACATCAGCGAGGGGCCGGCCTGCAGGGTGGCCGATTCGCTGCCGGAGAACGCGAAGATGGCGGGAATAATCATCAGACCGGCCATCACGGCAATCGCGGTATCGAAAATCTCCACCGTTTCCGTCGAGCCTTCGATGGAAACGTCTTTTTTCATATACGAGCCGAAGGTAATCAAAATGCCCATTGCGATGGAAAGCGAATAGAACATCTGCCCCATGGCGGTCACGACCGTCATCCACGAGAAGTTTTCAAAATTCGGCACGAGGAAATATTTGACGCCCGCCAGCGCGCCCGGCCGCGTGACGGAATACCCCGCGATCAGCACGGAGAGCACGACGAGCACCGGCATCATCAGCCGGGAGACGCGCTCAATGCCGTTGCGCACACCCGCGTAGATGACAAACAGCGTCGCCAGCGCGAAGACGATGAAGCACAGCTCGGCGGACAGGCCGTTGGAGATGAACGCGCCGAAATAGCCGTCGGCTGCCAGCGCGTGGCCGTTGCCGAGCAGGTATTCCACCAGATACTTGATGACCCAGCCGCCGATGACCGAGTAATACGGCACAATGAGAATCGGGATGACGGCGTTGAGCCAGCCGCCCGCCGACAGCCAGCGCGATTTGCCGAAGGACTGAAACGCGCCGACGGGGCTTTTGCCGGTCATGCGGCCGATGGCGGTTTCCGCGACGATCATGGTATAGCCGAAGGTCAGCGCCAGCAGGATGTAGATCAGCAGGAAGATGCCGCCGCCGTACTTGGCCGCCAGATAGGGGAAGCGCCAGATGTTGCCAAGGCCAACGGAGGCCCCGGCCGCGGAGAGCACGAACCCGATCTTGCCGGAGAACGTGCTGCGGGAATGATGATGCTTTTGCATGCGTGTCAAACCGTCCATTCTTTTTTCATGTAGAAATCAGTGTAACACAGCGGGCGGGGAAAAGCAATGCGGCGGCGCGGGAAAGGCGAAAAAGACGCGCGGTATCAAAGCGAAAGCGTCAATTCGCATTGGTTGACGGGCGGCTGGCTCAGAATGTCGGCCAGATAGAGGGGGAGAAAGCCGCTCTGCGCCTGCCAGCGCTTTTCAAGCGCGGAATCCCGCACGAGGGTATCCATGCGGCCGGAAAAATACGCGGCGTTGGCCTCGGCGAAGAAATCGGCCAACTGCTCGGGCGCATCGTCCCCGGCGATGGCGGCGAGCGCCTGACGGAGACAGCAGGCGCGGAAAAAATCCGCGGAATAGGCGGCAAAATCCAGCAGATTGGGGTCGGAAAGCCCCTGCGCCGCCGCCCAGTCGGAAACGCGGACGGGCGCGGTGCGGTAGGTCAACGCGTCCTCCGTCAGCGTCAGCACGCCGTATTGATTCGGCGAAACGGCCAGCGACGAGGTGGCGATATCCCACAGGCCGGAATCGGTCTGCCCCATGTGCTGGAGGTGGATATGGCCGCTGAGGTTGCACAGCACGGGCGAAACGGCATACAGGCGGCGCAGCGCATCCGCGTTGCGGATGGTGAAGCCGGAGGAAAGCAGGCCGCTGTGGTCGATCAGGTTTTGGTGGCTGACGGCGATGACGCGGCAGCCGTCCGCCTGCGCCTGCATGAGCTGACGGCGCGCCCACGAAAGCGTGCCCTTCAAAACGGCGTTCGGTGCGGCGGAGGTGTTCACGTCGAGCATCAGCAGGCGCAGATCGTCGGAGAGCGCCGCCACGTAGCTCAGCGAATCCGCGTCGCGGGAGAGCGCACCGTCAAAGCCGAAGGCATGATAAAGGGCGGCAAATTCCCCGGCGGTCACGCCGTCCACCCGCGTATAGCCGTCGCCATCAAAGCGCGCGGCGCTGCTGCTGTTCAAATCGTGGTTGCCGGGGAGGACAAACACGGGAATGCCCGCGTCGCGGACGCGCGCAAGCCGAAGGGAAAGCGCCTCGTGGCTCTCGCGCGCGCCGTTGAAGGTCAGGTCGCCGGAGAGAATCAGCGCGTCCGGCTTCTCGGCGATCACCTGAGCGACAAACGCCTCGATCAGCGCGTCGCTGTACGCCATCGCCTTGCCGTCGCCCTGCTCGATCAAATCGGTGAAGAGCGCGCCGTTGTCCGTCAGCGTCGGGGCGATATAGTGTAAATCCGTCGCCGTAAAGAGCACCGCGCGGGGCTCGCACAGCGCAAGGACGGGGACGAGCAGAAGAGACAGGCACAGAAAGAGACATTTTTTCATGGGTGAGCGTCCTCCCGAAAAAAGATAATCTATTATAGCATACATGCGGAAAAAAACGGGAGTAGGCACTTTGGGGTAACCATGGCGCTTGAATGGGCGGCGGCGCGCAGGGGCGGAAAAAAACTTAAAAGAATGAGGCGGGGCGGGGCTGACGATGGGGCGATTCGGAAGAACTAAAAAATTTTGGAAAGAACGGCCGAATGGGTGTGAATTTTCGCGATTTTTTACGTCTAGGTAAGTGAAACAGGAAATTCGATGGGCGATGGACAAGGCAAGAAGGAGGAACGAGGATGAAAAGATTTGCGGGGATGATGGGGGCGCTGACATAAAATGGCGTTCAACAAATGGAAAACAGGAGGCCGTCTCAAGCTGGAATGGAGATATGTCATTTGTCCTTTGGCATTCCTTATTGTGCTATGGGTAGCCGCATCTTTTACGGGGCATTGGGCGACGGAAGAAAACCCATATCGCTCATACGCATTGCAGGCGTGCGCATGGCTGGATGGGCGGCTGGATTTGGGGAAGGATTATCCGTGGCTGGAATTGGCAATTTATGAAGGAAAGTATTATGTGAGTTTCCCGCCGTTTCCATCGCTGGTTTTGCTTCCGTTTGCCGCGGTATGGGGGACGAATACGCCCGATCACTGGATATCACTTGGCTTTTCGATTATCGGAATCATATACGCTATTCGCCTTTACCATGCAATAACGGGAACGTATGAAATGGCGGAGCGATATGTCTTATTTCTGTTTTTAGGCAATGGCTATCTGTTTATTGCGCTGCAAGGCGGGTGGGTCTGGTACATGGCTCAGACGATGTGCTTTACGTTTTCGTTAATGTCTCTTTTCCATGCGGCAAAAAAACATATTGGGAGAGCGTTTGCATTTTTGGCTTGTGCCTTTGGATGCAGGCCGATGGTTGTGGCATATATCCCCCTGATTCTCATGCTGGGAACGGAAAAAGCAAGTGTAAAAACGTGGATGCGAAAAGGATATCGGCTCATTCCGGCATGTATGATAATCGGATTTTATTTGATGCTGAATGCAGCCCGATTTGATAATCCGTTTGAATTTGGACATAACCATTTGCCGGAATTTGTACGTTCAACCGAAGGCCAATTCAGCTTGAACTATGCGACGAAAAACTTTAATCAGCTTTTCAGACTGCCTAAAGCCGGCGGAGAGCATGGAATGTTGATTTATGACACATATGATTGTATGGCGTTTTGGCTGATTGATCCGATAATCGTTTCATTTATGGTCACGTGGCTTTATGCGCTGACTCGGAAACGAAAGGCATGCGGATTGAATTTAATCATTGTTCCGGCAACCATATGCGTACACCTGATGATTGTTTGTTGCCATAAAACCATGGGAGGGTATCAATTTGGGAATAGATATATTGTTGACATGTTGCCATACGTGTTTTATGGGCTTATAACGTATAAACAGGGCGCTGGAAAAGCAGAATGGTTAAACAATCCGCTTTTTGCATTGGGATTTTCAATCAATCTAATTGGAACTGTTTCAACATATAATCATTGGATTTAGAAACGAAGAAGGTGAAACCATTGCAGGAAAGACGGCTTCGGCAATGGACGGATTTGAATGAATGGAGGAAAACAAAATGAAAACGAAAATGACGATGTGCGTTTTTGCGCTGTCCGCTCTTTGCTCTTTCTATGTGTGTCATTCGAAAGCGGAAACGAAGATTTGGAAACAGGACTATGAAGCATACGGAAGGAAAATATCAATCAATATACCTGTTGATGATATGGGGATGGATAAAATTGAAATCATAAGGGCTGAACCCCAAAAAGTAAATGAAAGAAAAGTAGAGAAAACAAAATGGTCGGATGACGCCGATTTTTGCAAAGACAGCGGAATGATAGAAACGCTAACGGAAGGGGAAGAAAGTTGGCCGGTTTCATATCTGCTGTCAGAGGATACATTCATTACAATATTATATGACAGAAGCCCTTGCGAGCTCAGAAAATATGGAAATGGGAGACAGCTATGGAGAGATGGAGTATCATATTATCCAAATGAAATCAATCCGCAGGATATTTACGCGGAGAATAACAATGTGTCGCTTAAAGCGGCAGAAGATTATTTGGGTAAAATTATAGAATACTATTATGACAGTCAAGATTCAGATTATGAAATTGACTACGTTACAGTCAATGACCGGGCAAGGAAAAACGGCAAAGACGTTGATACTTATCAAAGCGGGACGTATGAAATATATTTTTCGCAGAGAATAAACGATATTCCGATACTTGGAAGGTGGACTGATCTTTATGATATGTTTGAACGAGCTGAAAATAAAATATATCCAAATGAAAAATGGAATGCTGGTTCGACAATGCATTGGTATTTTGAAATAATGAATAGAACGTCATTTAATGGATATATGATGATGCTTGAGAAAAGAGATACGCTTTACGAAGAGAAAATAGTTTCAATGGAAAAAGCAATCGAAAGCATCGAAAAGGAAATATATGCAGGAAGAATCAGAAATGTCTATTCTTTGAAACTGGGGTATGTCTGTTACGAAAACAAAAAAGACATTTCGACAGTTCTTTATCCGATGTGGATTTTTGAATGTGAATATGTAAAAAAACCAGATGAAGCGGAAAGCGAATATGCAGAGAATGGAGATTTCAGAAAAGAATCGCATCAACTCGTTGGAGTTGATGCTATTACGGGAGAAGTGGTCGATAGAATGAAACCTACAAAGGAATGTAAATATAAATGAGTGAAACCGGTATTGCGCCAATAAGGAGGGACGAGGATGAAAAGATTTGCGGGGATGATGGGGGTGCTGCTTCTTGTCCCGACGCTGGCATTGGCAAGCGGCGACATGGTTTCCATTTCCGAACTGCGCCCTTGATGAAACGCCCCAGCCATCCTTCACGGGTGGCTGGTTTCTTTTATGCGGGCGCAAAAAGGATGACGGCGCAGATGCGGCGAAATAACAGGGTTGAGGAACGGACTTTTGATTCTTCGGCCAAACGCGCCTTCTGCGCGCGCGAAACGCCGTTTTTGAAAAATTTTTGTAAGAACGGCCAAATGGGTATGAATTTTCGCGATTTTTTACGTCTTGATAGGTGAAAGGAGGATGAAAAAGGGTGACAGGCAATACCTTGGTACCGGGTAAAGCCTCCGAAACGGAACTCTGCCGAATGATGGACGAATACAGCTCGATGCTGGTCGGCATATGCGCCATCCTGCTCGACGACAGGGATTTGGCGCAGGACGTTGTACAGGAGACATTCATCCGGGTGTATAAAAAGATGGATAGCTTTCGCGGAGCGCGCCCCGAGAGCGAAAAGGCATGGCTGACGCGCATCGCCGTCAATCTTTGCAGGGATGAAAAGAGAAAAAGCTGGTTTCGCCTGAGAGAACGGGCAAAGCCCATCGACATGACGGCGATCCCCATGGAGGATGCGACGGAGGAGGCGCGGGAGCTGTACGCGGCCGTGCAGGCGCTGCCGAAGAAATACCGCGAGGTCATCCTGCTGTATTACTATCAGGATTTGACCGCGCAGGAGATCGCCGCGATTTTTCATCAGGCGACAGGCTCGATTTATCACAAGCTGAGCGTGGCTCAGCAGATGCTGAAAAAGACCTTGGGAGGGGTGTGAATTTGGTGGATGAACAGAAGTTGAGAAACGCGCTGAAGGCATGCCTTCCCCAGAGCGAGTTTCCGCCCGAGCGCCGTCAGGCGGTGCTGCGGGCCATCAGAAAGGAAGAACCGATTGTGAAAAGAAAGATTTCGACCGCGCTGGTCTTCGCCATCGTGATGACGCTGATCGTCGGCGGCGCGGCGCTGGCCGCGAACCTCGGCGTTTTCGGCCAATCCGTGAACAACGACGACAACGAGCAGAGCGTCGGACGGCTGGAAAAGCTGGAGGACGTATCCGCCACCTACAACGACACGCAGGCCGTGACCGCACCCTCGCAGAGCGCGACCGAAGCGCCGAAGACCACCCGCGACGAGCTGATGGCGAGCCTGTACAACCGCCGCTTCAACCTGACGCTCAATCAGGCGTATTACGACGGCTACAAGCTGTATTATTCCTACACGCTGACCAGCGACTGCAAGACCGGCTTCATCACCGGCGAGGGGATGCCGACCGGCTTTGACGACACGTGGCAGAGCACGGAGGCGGGCAAATACGCCACCGGCCGCACCTATATATCGGACGACGCCATCCAGCGGGAGATCGTGACGTATTTCTCCGGCCACCCCGTCGGCTACATCGCATACGAATCCATGGGCGTGGGCGACGGCGCGGACATGGGCGGCAAGCCGCTGACCATTCTGGATAGCGGCGAGGAGCGCGTCAACGCCTACACGATTCAGGGCTTTCAGGAGGTCGAAATGCCGGACGGCTTCGAGCCGACGGACGAAATCGACATCGAGCTGACCGTGATGTACGGCATGAGCGTCTGGGCGCAGGACGAGAAGAACGTCTACCACGAATACATGATGACTCCGGAGAACCGCGGCTTCTTCCGCCTGCCGTTCAAGGTCAAGCTGAACGGTCAGACCGAAACCTACACCGGCTCGGTGACGACCAGCGCATACAGCGCGCAGGCGACGGTTCGCGTCTCCGACGTGGATATCAGCGGCGAGGTCGTGTTCGATGCGCCGGAATGGGCGGAGGCGTTCGAGGCCAGTGCGGACGGCAAGCATGAGATGGAAATGCCGTATATCAACAGCTATACGCTTGTTGCCGACGGCGTGGAGCTGCAAAACCGCGATGGCGCATTCGGCGTGAACAAGGACGGCAAGTTCTTCGTCTGGATTCGCTACGACCTGCCGGAGAGCATGAACAGCCTGGTGCTCGTGCCGAACGGATCGGGCATCGACTACAAGGCGAAGATCGCTGCGGGCGAAACGCCGACACACGAGAACGAGGATATCGTTCTGCTCAAGTAACCCACCCTTCCGGGGCGGCCTGAAAGGGTCGCCCCGATTTTGTAAGCTGTCCGCCCGCAAACGGGAGGACAGCGCCTTTCCGTCAAGAAGGAGCGTATGAGGATGAAACGATTGTTTGCGGCGATTGCCGCAATGATGCTTGTGCCGACGATTCCGGCTGTTTGTTGCGCAGAAGGTTATCAGAACATAGAAACGCTTCGGGAGCAGAGCCCGAAAGAAGTGGTGTTCGACTGCAAAGATCAATACGGGAGAAATATTTATATCGACGCGGACGTCATCATCCCGGAGGTCGAATGTGTCCCCATAGTGGTTGTTGAAAAACCAAAATATGAAGACTGTGAAATAGGGCGCGTGTGCGGTCAATACGCGGACGCAACGGAAGAAGACGGCGCAAAACGTTTTATGTATAGCGACAACGGGTTTGATTATGATATTCAAATATTCACAATAGGAAACACAGATGTGTCGATCCTATGCGATCCAAGCGATTCAAAAGGGGCGTTTGACAATAACGAAGAAATCCCCAGCGGAAAGACGCTCTGTTCCGGCGATGTTGAAGACGATGAGACCATACAAAAAGGAATGGAGAGCATCACCAAGAATCTTCAGACTCTTTTCCCGGATTTTGATCTCGAACTGGGTTTTTCTTGGGTGCAAATCATTGAAAACAGCCGCCCCAGATATACCTACACGCTGAGGCAGAAGATGGAAGGAATCCCCATCCTGATGGGCGCGGGAGACCCTGTGGTTGGCGTATCGGAGAAAACGATAGGATTTAAGAAACCTGAAAGCTGGAAGCGATCAAAGACCTTTAGATGGGGAGATTTTTTCTCGTGTTGGAACGATATGGCTTATCACGACGGCGGATGGAACGTTCGAGTAGCGCCTCTCATGGAAATTGAAAAGAAATATGATGATGTTCCGCTTGCGGATATCAATCGGGTTTTTGAAGCCATACAAAATAAAATTGAGGAAGGAAATATCCGGAACATATACGCAATCAGATTCGGCTATTGCTGCTATATCGGGGAAAATGATGAAGACGTGCTTTTCCCGGTTTGGCAAATAGAATGTGATTATTATTATAACCCAAAGGAAAAAACAAAGGAATACAAAGAGGATGCGGAGGCAGCCCCGATAGCGCGACTGATGTATCGAACAATGATTGTCAACGCGCAGACAGGTGAATTTATGAATCCCGCCAAACTGAAAGAAAAACTGCTGGACTGCCCCGAAATCATCACATGGGAGGATGTACAATGAAAAAGATGTTTGCCGCACTTTGTGCGCTCTTGCTTGCGCCGACGATGGCGAGCGCAGAATTGATTTCGATTACCGAGCTGGTGCAGGAAATGCCGGAAGCATGGATAGAAGAAATTGATGTGAACGGGAAAACAATCAGCATTGACGCGCCGATTTATGTGCCGGAGGTGGAGACATTACCAGTGCTGAAAGTGACAATGATCGAAGCGAACGACGATGCAGTTCAGGCATATGTAAATGATGGCTGGAAAGTTGTCGAGGGATATCCAGAATATCGATATGGTGTGAGAATTTATAAGGAAAACGAAAATGTATCAGACGAGAATCTTCATCAGCATGAATACGAAATTGCTAATGATTATTGGCAGTTCGAGAGGACACACGATTTGGATGAAGTCTATGCGCAAAATCAGGAGAAACCGATTGGGGAGTTTGCCCGAATGATGGAAAAGGGGTTTAATGATATATTTGATTTTGAGGAGACGAAGCTCTGGCTGGAAAAAGTTAATTATTTTGTGTGCGCCTATTCTACAAAGCCGTTTGGAGAGGTTGATTGGGCGAATGTAGATAGTGAAGGCGGATATATGATTGAAGCGAAACAGATGATAAGGGGAGTTCCGATTAACTTGACGGCACCTGTATGTTTCGATAACGGAGAAGTAGATTGTAACTGGGCATATAAAACATATGACATGCTGTATGGTTATTATAGAAACAGTGAAAGGTATACAATCATGTATGAAAATGCCTTTAAGGAGACGAAAGAACTGTACAGCGATATGAAAGTCTGTGATTTTGAAACGGCGAGAGCAGATGTTCGACGTTATATCGAAGAAAAGAAAATTGACCAAGTGTACAGCATGGCGCTGACGTATGTTGTGTATGCCGAACCGGGCAAAGCAGCGAAAAAAGCGGATGATATCTGGGATTTTGTGCTTGTGCCGACGTGGGTTCTGAAATGCAGATATATTGAAGGAAAGAAGCAAAAGGATATTGAACCATTAGGTGAAAAGATGCCCTATGATACAGATGATTTTGAAAATGAGAGATGCTTTGAGACCGTTTTGATTAACGCGCAGACCGGCGAAGTTTACAGCCCGAAAAAAACGGGCATGGAGAAATATTGTATGCCGACGATCATTCAATGATGGAGGATGTGCAATGAGAAAATGGATGACGCTGTTTTTCGCGGTAGCACTTATGCTGATGATTCTTGCTTCGGCACGCGGCGAGATGGTTTCCGTCACTGAATTGCGTGAACAGGTTGGAACAATGGGAAGGTGGACGGCGGACTATACAGATCAATATGGTCGAGTAGTCCATGTGGATATTGAACCGATTATGGGTCAATATGGCGCTATGCCGATTATTCTTGCGAAAAAAGTAAATGTCATCGACGAGATTGTTCTGCCGGAAAACGCTATTCAAAGAGAAGAAAACGGATATATTTTTGCGCACGTCGAAGAAAACGGTAGAGAGACCGAACTCATCATAGGACAATTGCCGCTGACGAGTAACCATATCATGATTGAAACGAAGAAAAAGGACGGGAACGAAGGAAAAACAGATAAGGGTATCATAGAAAACCGAACGTATGAATTCGACGAAAACGAGCTGAAAGAGAATACGCAGTTAAATGAAGAATTAAAGCATATTATTGAAAAAATGAACGCCGAAATCAAAAAATATATCAGGAATGTTCAGTTTGATTTTTCGATTTTTAGAGCGGGTATAGATGATTATACGGGGAACTACAAATGCACATTGAGACAAAATATGGAAGGAATCCCGGTTTTGGTAGGCGCATGGGATACGATATTAAAAATAAACGAAAAAGATATCAATTTCAAAATTCCAGTAGAATGGTCGGGAGAAAATGTGTTTAAGTATGGAGATTTTTTCTTACCATCATGGATGCTCGAAAGTGATATTGACGGAAATTTCAGCTTTTTGTTCTGGGCGATTCAGGCAACCGGAAAAATGGTTGATGATGTTCCTTTGCGCAATATAAATGATGTGATTCAAAGCGTAGAAGAAAAGATAAGGGATGGGCATATAAGAAATGTGTATACATTGAGGTTTGGGTATTGCTGCTATCCAGCTCAAAATGAGGAAATCATTTTATACCCGGTATGGGAAATTGAGTGCGACTATGTATTCGATCCCAAGCAGGAAATGCGTATTTATCCCGAAGATGACGGGATTCCTATCACGTCTGGGCGGTATTACAGCACCATGATTGTCAACGCGCAGACAGGTGAATTTATGAACCCCGCCAAACTGAAAGAAAAACTGCTGGATTGCCCCGAAATCATCACATGGGAGGATATACAATGAAAAAGATATTTGCCGTGCTTTGCGCGCTCTTGCTTGTGCCGACGATGGCGAGCGCGAATTCTGATTTGGTTTCCATTGTTGAGCTGCATCGACAGACGGTGGAGAGGGGACGGTGGACAAAGACCTACGACACGCCGAACGGCGAGTTGAACGTGGATATCCCGATTCTCGTACCGGATGTGGAGAAATGCCCTGTCATCACAGTGGAAAACGATCGGCCGTTTACGCCGGAAATCGCCGACGTGATGCTGAAAAACGCATTTGAGCGAAACGGCATGACGTGGTTTCGATATGACATGAACAGCCAACCGTTTGATGTGAGTTGGGGAACCCTTGGCATGGGCATGACGACGGATTACGAAAGCGCCAAGGAATTTGGCATGAATACGGGCGAATGGCTCGGGGAAAAATGGTCGAATTACGACGCAAAGCCGAACGATTACCGCTATCCGTGGGAACTGGATATGAATAGTTCGTACATACGCGGCGGCACTCAAACCGTGGCGGAAGCAATGGCGTGTTTTCAACACGTGATTGACGAAGCATATCCGAATAAGGGCTACATGATTGCGCCCAAGCGCATTGCGATTCATGGAAGCACAGCCATCGACGGGGAGAATAACGGGGGCAAGGGCTATTACACCATCCGTGCAGAACAAGTGGTGAATGGCATCCCGATGATCGGGGCGCTTTGCTCTACTCTCGGGGATAACAGCTTTCGCGTGGCGTATGGGTCTACGCCGGAAACAAACCGTATCGCGAACCGTCTTGCGCCTTATAGCCTTGGATCGGATTGGCGGACGAATGTATATTTGAAGATGTATACATCGAGCAACGCGGATTACAGCGTGTATGTCAGCATGAACCGTATCCGCACTGTGGAGCAGGAGGACGTGCCGCTTGCGCCACTTGATCACGTGTTGGAAAGTATCGAAAAGGAAATTGCAACAGGGCGTATCCGCAATATCCATGCGCTGCGGCTGGGGTATATGCGATACTCCAATCCCGAAATGGAGGATTACGCATGGGCTGTACCGATGTGGGTGCTGGATTGCGATTATGTACCGAACGGAAAGCAGAGTATTGTGGACAGCTTCCACGAGCATTTCGAGCTGAATCGGTGGGAAGCGTATGAATTTGCGCAGATTCCGCTGGATGCGCAAACCGGCGAAATGAAAATCATCACGACCGGCGATGAAGCGACGTTTGCTGTGCCGAAGATGACGACATGGGAGGATATACAATGAAAAAGATATTTGCCGCGCTTTGCGCGCTCTTGCTTGTGCCGACGATGGCGAGCGCGGGCGGCGAGAGGATTTCTGTTTCCGAGCTGAAAACGCAGATCCCGGCGGCGGTAGAGGGGACGCATGAAGCCTACGGGCGGACGATCTCATTCCGCGCGCCGGTGTACGTGCCGGACGTCGATACCCTGCCGATTCTGCGCGTGAAGCGGACGTGTATTTCGGTGCAGACGGCGGAAGCGCTGGGCGATTCGCTGGAAAAGAACACGCTTTACGGCCAGCGGGCGGCCATGCGGCCGGGCGGGCTTGCGGAAAGCGAAGCGTCGCATTTTACCGCGTATGTGCAGAACCTGTGGACAAGCGCGGCGGACGAGGCGGCGATCTTTGCGCCGAATCAGGAAAAATCCCTGCGGGACGCCGAAGACTTTTTGGCGCGGCAAACGGAGACGCTGCTCGGCGAACAGCAAATCGGCTGTCTGCCGTATCGCGCAGGTCTGCGGAGCGAAAGGCTTGTGCGCGACGGCGCGAAAAAAGGCGGGTATTACATCGAGGCGTGGGAAACCCTGCGCGGCATACCGGTTGTGACGGGCGTGGAACGGATGTTCAGCCGACAGAGTGGACGCGCTGTCCAGCAGGTGCTCTCCAACGCCAGTTGGATTGTGCTGGGCGAATATCGTTCGGATGCGGACTATATCTGGATGGCGACGGCGATGTGGCGCGAAATCGGCGAGGTTCAGCCGGATGTGCCGCTCTGCGGCTGGGCGCAGGTAGAGCGGACGCTGACAGACTGGATCGAGCGGGGAAGAATCCGGAATGTATACAGCGTGACGCTGGGGTATGCGGCGTATGCCGCGCCCGACCGGAAATATCCGGACGATGAGACGGCTTACGAGGCGGAATACTGGCTCGCGCCAACGTGGTGCGTCGAGTGCAAATACGCCGAAAGCGCCGCCAGAGCGCTGACCGCCGACGGCGCGGAGGAGGACGAGACGGAGGCGCGGGGCTATCAGCAGGAGAAGGGCTGGACAATCCTGCTGATCGACGCGCGGACGGGACAGATGATTGACCCGGAGGATGAAACGGCGGGGCGGTATGTGTACGCGCTTTGATAAAAAGCCGCCGAACGACACAGAATCAGAAAACTCCCGTATTGACGAATCGACAAAAAGATGGTACAATCGCATCGGTAAGAAATAAGCCTTTAATTCGATCCCGTGAGGTCGGCAAGGCGGCAAATGTGTGGTAAAGGGGAGCGTCTATCCCTTTGTTTGCCCTGTTCCGATCTGCGGAGCAGGGTATTTTTTACATTATTAGGAAATTGCGTAAAATCGCCCGCGTGAGCAAGCCTTTGATACTTTGCCAGACTTCGGCGGAGGTGAAGGCGGGCTCTGCCCGCTTTTTTATGCCCGAAGGCCGAGGAGGATACAGAGTGGATACCTCAAAGCTCAAGTTCAAAGCCGAAATCATGGATGAAAACGCCATGAAGCGCGCGCTGCGGCGCATTGCGCACGAAATCATCGAAAACAACGGCGGCGTGGAAAACCTCAAGCTGGTCGGGATTCAGCGCCGGGGCGTGACGCTGGCGAAGATGATCCGGGAGATCATCGAGCAGGTGGAGGGCGTGGGGCTGCCGCTGGGCGTGCTGGATATCACGTTCTACCGCGACGACCTCTCCAGCCTCTCCGAGCACCCGGTCGTCAACGCGACCGACCTGCCGTTTCAGGTGCAGGACGCGCGCATCGTGATGGTGGACGACGTGCTCTTTTCCGGGCGCACGGCGCGCGCCGCGATGGACGCGATTTGCGACATGGGGCGGCCGAGCTGCGTTCAACTGGCGGTGATGGTGGATCGCGGGCACAGGGAGCTGCCGATCCGCGCGGATTACGTCGGCAAAAATCTGCCGACGAGCAAGAGCGAGCTGGTGGGCGTGCGTGTGCCGGAATTTGACGGCGACATGAGCGTCGTTTTATATGACAAAAGGAGCGAATGAGCATGAAGCGCAAAGATTTGCTGGGCCTTGACGGCGTGAGCCGCGAGGAGATCACCTCCATCCTCGACACGGCGCTGATGATGCGTCAGGTGGTGCGTTCAAACAACAAGAAAACGCCGCATTTGCAGGGGAAATCCATCGTGACGCTGTTCTACGAGAACTCCACGAGAACGCGGATGTCCTTCGAGCTGGCGAGCAAGTACATGTCCGCCGCGGCGGCGAACATCTCCGCCAGCGCGTCGAGCGTGGCCAAGGGCGAAACGCTGATCGACACCGGCGTGACGCTTGACCAGATGGGCACGGACGTCATCATCATCCGCCACCCGATGAGCGGCGCGCCGACGCTGCTGGCCAAGCACGTGAAGGCGAGCGTCGTCAACGCGGGCGACGGCATGAACGAGCACCCGACGCAGGCGCTGCTGGATATGCTGACGATGCGGGAGCACCTCGGCGGGCTGGAGGGCGCGAAGGTCGCGATCTGCGGCGACGTGATGCACTCCCGCGTGGCGCGCAGCAACATCTACGGCCTGACGACGATGGGGGCGAAGGTCGTGCTCTGCGCGCCGCCGACGCTGATTCCGCCGCGCATGGACGAGATGGGCTGCACCATCGCCCCGACGATCGAGGACGCCTGCGAAAACGCGGACGTTGTGATGGGTCTGCGGATTCAGCGGGAACGCCAGCAGAAGGGGCTGTTCCCCTCCGTCGCGGAATACTGCGACCATTGGGAGATCACGCCGCAGCGGCTGGCGCTGGCGAAGAAGAACGCGCTGGTCATGCACCCCGGCCCGATGAACCGCGGCGTGGAAATCGCGTCGAGCGTCGCGGACTGCGGCCAGTCGGTCATCACTCAGCAGGTTGAAAGCGGCGTGGCTGTGCGCATGGCGCTGCTCTATATGCTCACCAGAAGGGAGAATGTCTGATGGAAAAGCTGTTGATTCGCGGCGGCCGTGTGATTGACCCGGCCAACGGTGTGGACAAGGTGGCGGATGTTCTGATTGCGGATGGCAAAATCGCGGCGGTCGGCGAGAACCTGACCGACGCGGAGGCGAAGGTCTACGACGCGGCGGGCAAGGTCGTCGCGCCGGGCTTCATCGACATGCACTGCCATCTGCGCGACCCCGGCCAGGAATACAAAGAGGATATCGTCACCGGCACGCGCGCGGCGGCGCACGGCGGCTTCACGGCGGTCTGCTGCATGCCCAACACCAAGCCGGTCAACGACAACGCGGCGGTGACGCGCTACATCATCGAGAAGGCCGAGACGCAGGGCAGCGGCGTGCACGTTTACCCGGTCGGCGCGGTCTCCAAGGGGCTCGCCGGCGTGGAGATGGCGGAGGTCGGCCGGATGAAGGAAGCCGGCATCATCGCGATTTCCGACGACGGCCAGCCGGTCGCTAATTCGAACCTGTTCCGGCTGGCGATGCAGTACGCCGATCACTTCGGCCTGTTCATTATGAGCCACAGCGAGGATAAGAACCTCGTCGGCGACGGCGTGATGAACGAGGGCTTTGTCTCCACCAAGCTCGGCCTGCCGGGCACGACGCGCGCGGCGGAGGAAGTGATGATCGCCCGCGACATTCTGGTTGCGGAGGCGGAGGGCAAGCGGATTCACCTGTGCCATGTCTCCACGCGGGGCGGCGTGCAGCTTGTGCGCGAGGCGAAGGCGCGCGGCGTCCGCGTGACGGCGGAGACCACGCCGCATTACATCGGCGCGACGGACGAATGGGTGATCGGCTACGACAGCCGCTGCCGCGTGAACCCGCCGCTGCGCGAGGAAGCGGACAGGCAGGCCTGCATCGACGGCCTTTGCGACGGCACGATCGACGTGATCGCGACCGACCACGCGCCGCACCATGAGGACGAGAAGCGCTGCGAGTTCCACATCGCGGCCAGCGGCATCAGCGGGTTTGAAACGGCCTTCTGCATCAGCAACAGCATGCTGGTCAAGAGCGGAAGGATGACGCTCCCCGAGCTGATCGAGCGGATGAGCGTGCGCCCGGCGGCGCTGCTGGGCGTTGAGGGCGGCAGGCTTTCCGTCGGCTGCGCGGCGGACGTTGTGGTTTTCGACCCCGACAAGGAAATTGTGGTGGACGCGAGCCGCTTCCTCTCCCGCGGCAAGAACACGCCGTTTGACGGCAAGCGCTACTTTGGTGAAATCGAGCTGACGCTGGTGGGCGGCAAGACGGCCTATCAGGCTGAATAAAGGAGAAAAAACAATGAATATCATGGAAAAGCTTGCGGCCCGCATTTCTGAACTCAAAAACCCGACTGTCGCGGGGCTGGATACCCGCATCGAATATCTGCCGGAGAGCTTCGTCAAGGACGTGCTGCCGTCGGGTATTCATTCCTTTGAGGACGCGGCGAAGGCCGTCTACGCCTACAACGTGCGCCTGATCGACGCGCTTTGCGACGTCGTTCCGGCGGTCAAGGTGCAGGTGGCGTATTATGAAATGTACGGCCCGGCGGGCATGGGGGTCTATGAAAAGACCATCCGCTACGCGCAGGAGAAGGGGCTGATCGTGATGGCAGACGTGAAGCGCAACGACATCGGCGCGACGGCCGCGTGCTACGCCAACGCCTATATCGGCAAGACGGATATGCCGGACGGCGCGCAGGCGGCCTTCGGCGCGGACATCGCGACGATCAACCCGTACCTCGGCGTGGACGGCGTCAAGCCGTTTGCCGACGCATGCCGCGAGAACGGAACGGGCGTGTTCGTGCTGGTCAAGACGAGCAACCCTTCCTCCGGCCAGCTTCAGGATCTGCGCTTTGAGGACGGGCGGACGCTGTATCAGGCGGTCGCCGATCTGGTGGAAGAATGGGGCGAGGAGACGCGCGGCGAGAGCGGCTATTCCGCCGTCGGCGCGGTCGTCGGCGCGACCTATCCGCAGCAGGGCGTGGAACTGCGCGAGCGCATGCCGCATGCCTTCTTCCTCGTGCCGGGCTACGGCGCGCAGGGCGCGAAGGGCACGGATATCGCGGGCTGCTTCGACGCGAACGGCAACGGCGCAATTGTCAACGCTTCCCGCTCGATCCTCTGCGCGTGGAAGAAGCGCGAGGGCATGGCGTTTGACGCGGCCGCGCGGGACGAGGCGCTGCGCATGAAGCAGGATCTTTGCGACAGCCTCGCGGCGGTCGGCAAGGCGATCAAGTAAGGAGGTCGCAGACATGCAGGATACAGCCGCGCGCGTCCTTTCCTGCGAGACGATGGCGCAGGATCTGGTGCGCATCATTCTCTCCGCGCCGGATATCGCGGCGCAGGCGAAGGCCGGGCAATTCATCCACATCCTCGTGCCGGACAGCGGCCATGTGCTGCGCCGTCCCATCAGCCTGATGGCGGCGGATGCGGCGGCGGGCACGCTGACGCTGGCGATTCAGCCCAAGGGCGCGGGCACGCAGACGCTCTGCGCCTGCAAGCCGGGGGAGACGATCCGCGTGCTCGGCCCGCTGGGTACGGGCTTTGACGGAAAGGGCGCGCAATGCGTCTACTTTGTCGGCGGCGGCGTGGGCGTTGCGCCGATCTGCTGCGCGATGGATGCGTTCGCGACGGCGGAGAGCCGCGCGTTCTTCGGCTTCCGCACGGCGGCGCATGCTTACGGCATGACGCAGGCGCCCTGCGCGGTCACGGCGGTCAGCGACGACGGCTCGCTGGGCGAGCGCGCGCTGGTGACGAAGCCGCTGGAGGCGGCGATCTGCGCGCGCAAGCCCGACGTGGTGATGGCCTGCGGCCCCACGCCGATGCTGGCGGCGGTGCAGGCGCTCTGCGAAACATACGGTGTGCCGTGCCAGCTCTCGCTGGAGGAGCGGATGGGCTGCGGCATTGGCGCGTGTCTGGGCTGCAACGTGAAAATCATGCAGCCGGACGGCGGCTGGCGCTACAAGCGCGTCTGCAAGGACGGTCCGGTGTTCGACGCGAAGGAGGTGTGTCTGCGTGGCTGATCTTTCCCTCGATCTGTGCGGCGTGAAGCTCAAAAACCCGATCATCGCGGCGAGCGGCACGTTCGGTTTTGGCCGCGAGTACGACGAGCTTTACGACATCGGCCGGCTTGGCGGCATTTCTGTCAAGGGACTGAGCCTGCTGCCGCGCACGGGCAACCCGCCCTCCCGCATCGCGGAAACGCCGAGCGGCATGCTCAACAGCGTCGGCCTGCAAAACCCCGGCGTGGAGAGCTTCATTGAAAACGACCTGCCGTGGCTGCTGACCAAAGACGTCGCGGTGATCGCCAACATCACCGGCACGAGCGTGGAGCAGTATGTGCAGATGGCCGAGCGGCTGGCGGGCACGGGCGTGCATCTGCTGGAGATGAACATCTCCTGCCCGAACGTGCACGAGGGCGGCGTGGCCTTCGGCGTGAAGCCGGAGAGCGTATACGCCATCACCAAAGCCGTCAAGGCGGCGGCGAAGCAGCCGCTGATCGTCAAGCTGACCCCGAACGTATCCGACATCACGGAGAACGCGCTGGCCGCCGAGGAGGCGGGCGCGGACGCAATTTCCATGATTAACACGCTGACGGGCATCGCCGTGGATGTGAACAAGCGCAGGATGGTGCTGGCAAACAACACGGGCGGCCTTTCCGGCCCGGCGGTGCGCCCGGTCGCCCTGCGCATGGTCTGGCAGAGCGCCAAGAAGGTGCATATTCCGATCATCGGCATGGGCGGGATCGAGACCGGCGAGGATGCGGCGGCGTTCATGCTCTGCGGTGCGAAGGCCGTCATGGTCGGCACGGCGAACTTCACCGATCCGTTCGCCTGCCCGCGCATCATTCGGGAGCTGGACGCATATTGCGACCAGCAGAAGGTGCAGCGCGCGCAGGAGCTGGTCGGAACGCTGGCGGAGTATTGAGCATAACCGGGGTTTTTGCCCATAAAAATAACCCGCGCAGGCCAAGTACCGCGCGGGTTATTCTTTTCAATTCAACGTATAGAAAATTGTGTAAAATCGCCCATGTGAGCAAAACCTTGACGCTTTGCAGACTTCGGCAGAGGTGAAAACAAGCCGTTTTTTATCTGGCTTTGCGCAATTCGTCGTCCACGCTTTGCGTGATGTAATAGAGCGTATCGGCGATGTCGTTGCCCTGTCGGTCGATTTTCCGCTCGATGCGGGCAACGTCGCGGCGCAGAGCCTCCTGCCCGGCCTCGAGGCCATCAAGGCGATCCCCCATGCTCTTCAGCTCGGCGTCTACGGCGGTCAGGCGGGCTTCCATCTTATCAAGCTGAACGGTAACGGCGCTGACCGCGTTCAGAATGGTTTGCAGCATTTCACGATCATCCATGGCATTCTCCCTCCATCTGATATTCAGTATAACCGTGAGTCGCTCGGTTGTCAAGGGACAGCGAAGGGGAGCGTCGCGGATTTTCGGTTGACGCGAATATAAAACAATCATTGAGCACAAAGCGCGGGCGCGGCGGCGTAATGCGCAGTTCCTTTTTTCCGCAACATTGTAGGGGCGCGCATCGCGCGCCCGTTATTGGAATTTGTGCAAATTTCGGATTTGCTCATTTGCTGTATAAAAACAGAAAAAACCAGAGTTTGGTTCGCGTTTGAAGCCAAACTCTGGTTTGCGTTTGCGGGGCTTACAGCATCTGACCGTGATCCTCGGTCGTCTTGCCGTATTCGTAGTCGTTCTGGAAGTTGTAATCCTTGCCCGGAAGGATAGCGTTGACCACAATGCCGACGATGGCGGCGACGGCCAGACCAGAGAAGTTCAGCGTGAACTCGCCGACATGGAAGGTGATCGCGCCCGCGGCGGAGAAGGTGATGCCCAGCGCCAGCGAGATAATCAGCGAAACGACGATGACGTTGCGGCTCTTGGCCAGATCCACGCGGTTCTCAACGAGGTTGCGCACGCCGATGGCGGAGATCATGCCGTAGAGAATCAGGGAGACGCCGCCGATGGTGCCGGTCGGCATGGCGGAAACGAGCGCCGCGAACTTCGGGCAGAAGGACGCGATGATCGCGTAGACGGCGGCCAGACGGATGACCAGCGGATCATACACGCGGGTCAGCGCCAGAACGCCGGTGTTCTCGCCGTAGGTGGTGTTGGCCGGCGCGCCGAAGAGGGACGCGATGCTCGTGGCGAGACCGTCGCCCAGCAGGGTGCGGTGCAGACCCGGATCGGCGATGAAGTTGGCGCCGACGGTGGAGGAGATCGCGCAGATATCGCCAATGTGCTCGATCATGGTCGCAAACGCGATGGGCATGATGGCGATGATGGCGGTGACGAGCAGATTCGCGTCGCAGTTGCCGATGAGGGAGAAGACGGTGTTTTCCATCTTCACCGGCAGGCCGATCCACGCGGCGCTGGCCACGCCGGAGAAATCCACGCGGCCGGTGACGGCGGCGTAGACATAGGAGACGAGCACGCCCAGCAGAATCGGGATGATGCGCAGCATGCCCTTGCCCCAGATGTTGAAGATGACCACCGTGAGGATGGCGACCAGCGCGATATCCCAACTGCCGGTGCAGTTGTTGATGGCGGAGTTGGCCAGCGTCATGCCGATGCAGATGATGATCGGGCCGGTGACGACCGGCGGGAAGAAACGCATGACGCGGTTCGCGCCGAAGCCGCGCACCAGCGCCGCGAGAATCAGATACAGCAGGCCGGAAGCGGCGACGCCCACACAGGCGTAGGGGAGAAGCGCGGCTTCGCCGTTCGGCGCGATGGCGGCATAGCCGGCCAGATACGCGAACGAGCTGCCCAGGAAGGCCGGAACCTTGCCCTTCGTGAGGAAATGGAAGAACAGCGTGCCCAAACCTGCGAACAGCAGCGTCGCGGAAACGGAAAGGCCAGTCAGCGCGGGCACGAGCACCGTCGCGCCGAACATGGCGAACATGTGCTGGAGGCCCAGAACGAGCAACTTCGGGGTGCCCAGCGAGCGGGCATCGCGGATACCTTGGTTCTGCATGGCGATATCTCCTTTGTAAATATGAAGTTTACGCGCGACAGACCGCCGCGCATATCCTCCATATTATAGAAGCGATGGCGCCAAAAAGCAAGAAGAAAACGAAAATTCAAGCGGGTCAATTCACGAATGTTCGGTTACGGGCACATCCAGCAGGTAATAGCCGAACGCATTGATGACGGTGGTGTCGCCGTGATGGCGGACGCGCTTGAAATTGTATTGATAGTTTTGGTGGACGTGGCCGTGCACCATGTAGCGCGGGCGGTACTTTTCCATCACATCCAGAAAGGTTTTGAACCCGGTGTGCGCCAGATCGGTGTCGTCGCCGAGGTTGCGCGCGGGGGAATGGGTCATCAGGATATCAATGCCGCCGCTGCGCCAGAGCTTGAAGCGGAGCTTTTGAACGCGCTGGCGCATCTGCTTTTCGGTATACTGGTTCACGCCGCAGTTATAGCGCATCGAGCCGCCGAGGCCGAGGATGCGCAGGCCGCAGACGGTCACGACCTGATCCTCGATGCACAGGCACCCTTCCGGCGGGTTTTGGGCGTATTGGTCGTCGTGGTTGCCGCGGACATAGAGGATGGGCGCGGCGGTGAAGCAGGTGAGGAAGGAGAGATAGCTGGCGGGCAGATCGCCGCAGGCCAGCACCAGCTCCACGCCTTCGAGCTTGCGCCTGTCCAGATGCTCCCAGAGCGTCGGTTCCGCCTGATCGGCGAGCAGAAGAATCTTCATCGGTTCACTCCTTTGTGGCGGCACGGATGCCTTGCAGCGAAACCAGCCCCTTGGCGACGTCGTTCAGCTCGTCCACCGAGGGAATCCGGCCGATGACATTTCCGGCGAGGTAATCCATCAGGATGATCTCCTGCGGGGTCAGCGCCACGTCGGCCGCGACGTGAACCTGACCGGCCTGATCGACAATCGGCCCGACGAACGGCAGGAACGCGCCGGCGCGGATGCGCTCGTGCAGCAGATCGACCAGCCGCCGCGTGCGCGCGGGCAGGCGTTGGGAGCAGATGATGTCAATCGCGTCGGTGGACATGCCCATGTAGTAATTCATGGCGCGGTCGGCGTTGTGCTCGCCCTCGTCGCTCCACGCGCCGGTCAGGATGCTGCGGACGATGCCCTCGTACAGCTTGCCCCAGTTCCAAATCGGCATGGCGAGGTTGGCGATCACGCCGTCCTGCTCGTGATACAGGCCGAACGCGCGCGATTCCAGATGCGGCGCGCTGATGTCGCGGCTGGAGATGATGTGCACACCGCGCGCGGCCAGCGCCGCCTCCGGGCTGTGGCCGGGCAGGGTGGACCATTCCAGCACGATTTGGGCGCGCGGGTTGACCATCTGCGCGCCGAGGGCGAAGGCATTGATCGACGTGGGCGTGCCGTAGATGGGGTAATCCGCGATGTAGCCGATTTCGTCGCTTTCCGACAGGGCGGCGGCAATCGCGCCCAAGACGAATTTGGCCTCGTACACGCGCAGATAGTAGCTGCGGACGTTGTGGTAGCTGGCCAGCAGCGAGCAGTTGAGGATTTTGGCGTTCGGGTGGATGGCGCACTGACGGATGCAGGCGTCCAAAAAGACGGGGGAAGCGGCGAAAATCACGTCGTAGCCGTCCTCGATGAAGCGTTCGATGACCTCCTGCGCGTCCTCCTGCGCGACGCATTCGCAGCAGACGGTTTCCACGCGGGAACCGAAGGTATCCTCAAGCGCCTTGCGCCCCAGCTCGTGCCAATACGACCAGCCGGAATCCTGCGGCGAGCGGTTGTAGAGGAACGCGCAGCGCACCGTCTGCGGCGGCTTGTGCCAGACGGATTGCAGAAAGCCCGGCTTGGCCTCCGTCGGCTGGGAGAGCAGCGCGGCGGGCTTGTTGGCCGCGGCGACGACAAATTCAGACCAGATCCGCTCGATCTCCTGCCCGAACTCGGCGGGCGTTTTCTCCACGCTGTCCTCGTAGCCGAAAACCTCCAGATAGATCAGCAGCGCGTCGCAGGCGGGCATCGGCGCGCTGCCCTCGGCCTTGGCACTGTATGCCTGCTGGAAGCGGTAGAAGCAGGACTGAAAATCAAACAGATCCTCCGGCGACCACTTCTTGCCCGGCGTTTTGCCCATCAGTTTATAGAGCTTTTCATAGCTGCCCTCGCGGGTGAAGGTGATGAAATTGATCTTCGTATCGGCGTAGAAGCTCAAAAATTCCTGATAGACGCGGTAGCGCTCGCTGTCCTCCGGCTCCGGCAGGACGCGGGTAACGTCCGCCTCGATGCTCACCGCATCGAGCCGACGCATGACGCTCACGCGCTTGTTGCCCTCCACGATGTAAAAGCGGTTATAGTATTCCAGCGCGACGATGGGCTGGCGCAGGCCGTCCTCCACAATGCCGTCGTAGAGCACGCTCCACTTGGAGGCGAACTCGGAATCCGGCTCGAGCAGCGGCATGAAGCCGCGCGAAAACGCCGTCGTGCGCCCCTTCGTCGCCGTGCCCTCGATTTGATCCAGCGCGATCTGCACCAGCCCGAGCGGCACCTGCGTCAGCTTGTTGAGGGTGGGCACAAGCTCGGACAGCACCGGCAGATACGGGTCCTGCCCGCGCGCCTGTGCGGCGTGCTGCTGCTTGAGCCCCTCTTTTCGGGCGGCAAGATAATGTTTCATGCTCATGGCGGTACGCTCCCCTCTGCGTCAATGAATGTGCGTATTTCCTTCCATGATTATAGCATCGCGTGCGCCCGCGCGCAACCGTCCCTTGATGAATGGGGGCGACTGTGCTATAATTTCAGGGAAGAACGGCGTGCCCCATAAAAAACAATCCTTTAGCATAAACGAAGCCCGAATGGGAGCAGGAGGAACAGCATGAGCGAATTTAACGTGAGGCCGGATTGGATGGCCTTTTGTCTGCCGGATATTTCCGAGGCCGAGGTGCAGGCGGATGCGGATGTAATCCGTTCCGGCTGGTGGGCGAAGGGCCCGCGCACGATGGAGTTTCAGAAGAAGTTTGCGGAATATGTCGGCGCGAAGCACTGCATCGCGGTCAATTCCTGCACGGCGGCGCTGCATCTGGCGCTGCTGACGCAGGGGATCGGCCCCGGCGACGAGGTGATTACCACGCCGCTGACGTTTGCCTCCACGGCGAACACGATTCTGCACGTCGGCGCGACGCCGGTGTTTGCGGATATCGACCCGGATACGGGGCTCATCGACCCCGCCGAAATCGAAAAGAAGGTCACGAACCGGACGCGCGCGGTGGTGCCGGTGCATTATTCCGGCCTCGCGGCGGATCTGGGCGCAATCGGCCAAATCTGCGACGCGCACAACCTGTTCCTCAGCGAGGATGCGGCGCACGCGGTTGAAACCCGCTACAACGGCGAATTGATCGGCCATCATCCGCGCGGCACGGTGAGCTATTCCTTCTACGCAACCAAAAATCTGGCCTGCGGCGAGGGCGGCGCGCTGGTGACGGACGACGACGAAATCGCCGCCAAGGCGCAGGTGCTCTCCTGCCACGGCATGAGCGCGGGCGCGTGGAACCGCTACGGCAAGGAAGGCTCCTGGCGCTACGACATCGAGGAGCCGGGCTACAAATACAACATGTTCGACATTCAGGCCGCGCTGGCGCTGACCCAGCTTGGCCGCATGCCGGATATGCAGCGCCGCCGCTTCGAGGCGGTGGATGTTTACGAGCGGGCGTTTGCGGATGTGCCGGAGCTGCGCCTGCAAAAGACGCCGGATTACTGCCACCACAGCCGCCACCTGTATGTGCTGCGCATCGTGCCGGAGCGCCTGACGATCTCCCGCGATCAGTTCATCGAGGAGCTGAAGGCGCGCAACGTCGGCGTGAGCGTGCATTTCATCGCGCTGCACACGATGAGCGCCTACGCAAAGCGCTTTGGCTACAAGCCGGAGGATTTCCCGAAGGCATATGCGTTCTCGGAGAGCGAGATCAGTCTGCCGCTGTATTCGACGCTGGGCGTGAAGAACGCGGAATACGTCGCGGACGCGGTGCTGGACGTTGTAAAGAAGTACAGAAAATAAAAAAATCACAAAGAGAGCCTGAAAACGAAAGCAGGCTCTCTTTTTTCAACGGATGGAAAGTGGCGTGAATTCGATCTGGTAAGCAGGAATTTGACGAATTGCGGAATTTGTCGGAGGGGAAAACGGTCTCAATTTGTTTTTTTAGGCGAAAGATTTGTGAAAAACAGCACAAAACGCGGCACGCACTTTCCTAAGTATGACTGGGAAAACGACTGGTCAGCGCGCGGGAAAAGCGGGAATCGGACAGGATTCACAAAACGGATGCAAGAACCTTGTTGAAATGGAAATTGTCTAAAGTTTGACAAATGCACATGAAGCGCGTATAATGCACATCGTCAAGGAAATAACAAGGACAGGCCAATCAACCCGACCCGTCAGGAGGATGAACGATATGCAGACATTCAGACCGATTGATTCCGTGGAAGCGCTTCAGGAGCGCATGACCCTCATGCGCAAGGCACAGCGGGAATTTGCGAAATTCACGCAGGAACAGGTGGATCACATCTTCTTCGAGGCGGCGATGGCGGCCAACAAGGCGCGTATTCCGCTGGCCAAAATGGCGGTCGAGGAGACCGGCATGGGCGTGATGGAAGACAAGGTGATTAAGAACCACTACGCCAGCGAGTATATCTATCATGCCTATCGCAACACCAAGACGGTCGGCGTGCTGGAGGAAGACCCGGCGTTCGGCATCAAGAAGATTGCGGAGCCGATCGGCCTTGTCGCGGCGGTCATTCCGACCACGAACCCGACCTCCACGGCGATTTTCAAGGCGCTGCTGTGCCTCAAGACGCGCAACGCCATCCTCATCAGCCCGCACCCGCGCGCCAAGAAGTGCACGGCGGAGGCCGCGCGCATCGTCTACGAGGCGGCGGTCAAGGCGGGCGCGCCGGAGGGCATCATCGGCTGCATCGAATTCCCGAGTCTGGAGCTGACGGGCGAACTGATGCACGAGGCGGATATCATCCTCGCCACCGGCGGCCCCGGCATGGTGCATGCGGCGTATTCCTCCGGCAAACCGGCGCTGGGCGTCGGCGCGGGCAACACCCCGGTCATCATCGACGAGACGGCGGATATCAAGCTGGCCGTCAGCTCGATCATCCATTCCAAGACGTTTGACAACGGCATGATCTGCGCCTCCGAGCAGAGCGTGACGGTGCTGAACAGCGTTTACGACGAGGTGCGCGCGGAGTTTGCGCGCCGCGGCTGCTACTTCCTCAAGGGGGACGAGCTGGATCAGGTGCGCCACACAATTTTGATCAACGGCGCGTTGAACGCGAAGATCGTCGGCCAGAGCGCGCACACCATCGCGGCACTGGCGGGCGTGGATGTGCCGGAGGAGACGAAAATCCTCATCGGCGAGGTCGAGAGCGTCGAGCTTTCCGAGGAGTTCGCGCATGAGAAGCTCTCCCCGGTGCTGGCGATGTACCACGCGAAGGACTTTGACGAGGCGCTCGACAAGGCCGAAAAGCTCGTCTGCGACGGCGGCCACGGCCATACCGCGTCCCTGTACATCCATCCGGCGCAGAAGGAAAAGATCATGAAGCACGCCGAGCGCATGGAGGCCTGCCGCATCGTCATCAACACGCCGAGCAGCTTTGGCGGCATCGGCGACCTGTATAACTTCAAGATGGCGCCGTCGCTGACGCTGGGCTGCGGCACGTGGGGCGGCAACTCCGTCTCCGAAAACGTCGGCGTGAAGCACCTGCTCAATGTCAAGACCGTTGCCGAGAGGAGAGAGAACATGCTCTGGTTCCGCGCGCCGCAGAAGGTGTATTTCAAGAAGGGCTGCATGCCGGTGGCGCTCGACGAGCTGGGCACGGTGATGGGCAAGAAGAAATGCTTCATCGTCACCGATACGTTCCTCTACAAGAACGGCTACGTCGCCCCGATCGAGGAAAAGCTCGATCAGCTCGGGATTCAGCATACCTGCTTCTACGACGTTGCGCCGGACCCGAACCTCTCCTCCGCGCTCAAGGGCGCGCAGGCGATGCGCCTGTTTGAGCCGGACTGCATCATCGCGCTGGGCGGCGGCTCCGCGATGGACGCGGGCAAGATCATGTGGGTGATGTACGAGCATCCGGAAGTGGATTTCCTGGATATGGCGATGCGCTTCATGGATATCCGCAAGCGTGTCTACACCTTCCCGAAGATGGGCGAAAAGGCGTATTTCGTCGCGATTCCGACCTCTTCCGGCACGGGCTCGGAGGTGACGCCGTTCGCCGTCATCACCGACGACCGCACGGGCACGAAATACCCGCTGGCCGATTACGAGCTGCTGCCGAACATGGCGATTGTCGATGCGGACAACATGATGAACCAGCCGCGCGGCCTGACCTCCGCCTCCGGCGTGGACGTGCTGACCCACGGGCTGGAAGCCTACGCCTCGATGATGGCGACGGATTACACTGACGGCCTGGCGCTCAAGTCGATGAAGAACGTGTTTGATTACCTGCCCCGCGCCTATGAATACGGCGCGGCCGACCCGGAGGCGCGCCAGAAGATGGCGGACGCATCCTGCATGGCGGGCATGGCGTTTGCCAACGCATTCCTCGGCGTCTGCCACTCGATGGCGCATAAGCTCGGCGCGTATCACCACCTGCCGCACGGCGTGGCCAACGCGCTGATGATCTGCCACGTGCTGCGCTACAACGCGGCGGAGGTGCCGGCGAAGATGGGCACCTTCCCGCAGTATGACCACCCGCACACGCTCGCCCGCTATGCCGAATGCGCGCGCTTCTGCGGCGTTTGCGGCAAGGACGACGAGGAGACGCTCGACCTGTTCATTGACAAGATCGAGGAGCTGAAGGCGAAGGTCGGCATCAAGAAATCCATCGCCGAATACGGCATCAGCGAGGAGACCTTTATGAGCACGCTGGATCAGATGGTGGAGGATGCGTTTGACGACCAGTGCACCGGCGCGAACCCGCGCTATCCGCTGCTCAAGGAAATCAAGGCGATGTATCTCAAGGCATACTACGGCGAGAAGGCGTAAGGAGGAATCACCCAAATGAGCAAGGAAATCATCGTGGAGCGCGGCACCAAGACGGTGTACCGCGAGGGCAGCAAGATTGTCAAGCAGTTCAAGGCGGGTTATCCCAAGAGCGCCGTCATCAAGGAGGCGTTCAACCACGCGCTGGCGGAGGAATCCGGCCTGAACGTGCCCGCGCTGCTGGAGGTGAAGAACACCGGCGAGGGCTGGGCGCTGGTCATTGAGGCCGTCGAGGGCAAGACGATGGCGCAGCTGATGGCCGAGCAGCCGGAGAATCTCGAAGCGCTGATGACGCAGTTCGTCGAGATTCAGAGCGACATCCATCGCCGCACCTGCAAGCAGATGGGGCGACTCAAGGACAAGTTGAACGCGCAGATTTCGTCCCTGCGCGACGAGCTGGACGCGAGCACCCGCTATGAGCTGCACGTCCGCCTTGAAAACATGAAGCCGCACACCAAGATCACCCACGGCGACTTCAACCCGACCAACGTGCTCATCGGCGAGGACGGCAAGGTGTATATCCTCGACTGGGCGCACGCGGCCATCGGCAACGCTTCCGCCGACGCGGCGATGACCTATCTCCAGTTTGCGCTGGAGGATCAGAAGAAGGCTGACCTGTATTTGAAGCTCTTCTGCAAGAAGAACGATATCGCCATGCAGTATGTCCAGCGCTGGCTGCCCATCGTCGCCGCCGCGCAGATGACCAAGAAGCACGGCGCGGAAAAGGCGTTCCTGACCCACTGGACGCAGGTTGTCGAGTTTGAATAATCGCGTCCTTTTTGAGCCGAGTCAGCGTTTTTCGTTGACATTCATGCGCCCGACGTGATAAAGTATACGCGTATGAATTTCAGGGCGTTCGCCCTTTTGAAACGAGGAGCGGTTTGCACATGTTTGAACTCGGCATTCAGAAAAATTGGATTGACGCGCTCTACGCGCGCAGCTCGGTGCGCCAGTATACCGGCGCGCCGGATAAGGAGCAGCTCGACCGGCTCGGCGAGACCTGCCGCAAGCTCAGCTGGCAGGGCGTGAAAATCCGGATGTTCAAGGGCCCTGGCCTCAAGAACCAGATCAAGGGCACGGACGTTTACGCGGTGATCGTCGCCAAGCGCGGCACGCCCATGGAGGTTGAAGGCTACATGGGCGAGGCGCTGGTGCTGGAGGCCACGTCCATGGGGCTGGGCACCTGCTGGCTCGGCGCGGGCTTCTACCCGGATATCATCAACCGCAACGTCGATTTGCAGACGGATGAGGCGGTGCATTGCGTGATTTCCATCGGCAAGGCCAATCTGCCCGCGTTTGCGCCCAAGCGCAAGGAGCTGGTCAAGGTCTGCGGCATGGATGAAGCGCAGCTCGGTCAGCTCGGTGCATGGCAGAAGGAAGCGGTGCTCGCCGCGCGCCTCGCGCCCAGCGCGATCAACCAGCAGCCGTGGAAGATCGTTGCGGACAAGACCAGCGTTTCCATTTTGGAAACGACCGTGCTCTATAAGAAGTACGCGCCGCTGGATCGCGGCATCTGCATGCTGCACGCCGCCGTCGGCGCGGCGAAGGCCGGACGCACCGGCCTTTGGAAAAAGGTGGACGGCGGATACGCGATGAAGGCGTAAACGGTATATCAAAAGCGCAAGAACGAAAATCTTGCGCTTTTTCCATAGGACGCATTGACAATGCCTTGTGAGGTAATTATAATATAATTATGGATCGGATTTTATTTGAGTGGGATGAACACAAGAATACAATCAATAAGAAGAAGCACGGCGTGTCCTTTGAAGAAGCCAAAACAGTCTTCTATGATGTAGATGCGATTTTGATTGACGACCCGGATCATTCGGAGGAAGAGGAACGGTTTCTTTTGCTTGGATTAAGCCGAAAAACGAATCTATTGATTGTGTGTCATTGTTTGCGCGATGAAGGGGAAATCATACGGTTGATTTCGGCCAGAAGGGCGACGACAAATGAAGCGAGGCAATATTGCAACATGAAGGGGTGAAACGTATGCGCGAAGAATATGATTTTTCCAATGGAACGAAGAATCCCTATGCGGCAAAGCTGAAAAAACAGATCACCATCAATCTGGACGTTGACACGATCACCTATTTTAAGAATCAGGCGGCGCATAGCGGAATCCCGTATCAGACGCTTATCAATCTGTACTTAAAGGATTGCGCGGAAAATAAAAAAGAACTGAAAATCTCGTGGAATTGAGTGTTTGAAGGCGACTCGGCGTGAACCGGGTCGCCTTTGATGTATCAAAAAAAGCCTGTCGGTTTATCCTACCCGAAAAGGGGAGAGGAATATGCTGACAGGCTTTTTGCGAACGATTGTGCTCTTTTCTGTGACGGCCGTGGTGCTGCGGCTGATGGGCAAGCGGCAGTTGGCGCAGCTGCAGCCGTATGAAGTGGTCATCACGCTGATGATTTCGGATTTGGCGACGCTGCCGATGGCGGATGTGGAAATACCGCTGTTGAGCGGCGTGGTCTCGATTTTGACGCTGCTTTTGGTGCACAGCCTGCTCAGCGCGCTTTCATATGCGAGCGTGAGGATGCGCCGGATCATCTGCGGCAGGCCGAGCGTGCTGGTGCGCGACGGCAAAATCTGCGAAAAGGAGCTGGCAAGGCTCTGCTTTGACCTCTCCGATTTGATGGAGGGGATGCGAAGCGGCGGCGTTATCGGCTTGGGCGAGGCCGGGAGCGTCGTCCTGGAGACGAACGGCTCGCTGAGCGTGTTCCCATCGGCGGATAAAAGACCTGCGACGCGCGGGGAGATGCATCTGCCGCCGGTTTATGACGGGATTCCGCTGACGCTGATTCTCGACGGACAGATGCAGGAACGGAGCATGCGCATTGCGGGGCTTGAGCCGGGGTGGCTGCGGCGGATTTTGCAGGACCACGGTGTTGCGCGGGACAAGGATGTGCTGATCGCGACGCTGGACACGCAGGGAAGCCTGTTCGTGCAGGAAAAGGGCGGCGAAGGGCGGCTGCTGACGTTTAACGCGATTGAGCCGGGGCAGGTGAGGTGGTAACATGCGCAAGAAGATCATCACCATGGCGGCGACGCTGCTGCTGCTCGGCCTGCTCAGTGCGGTGGAGCAGATGGCCGTAAAGCGGCTGACGGACGACGCGATGGCGCGCACGCAGGAAATCCTGTCGCTGCTTGCGCAAAACCAGACGGCGCGCGGGCTTGAGCGGGCGCACGAGATGGACGCTTGGTGGGATGAGGAAGCGCCTAGGGTTGAGACGCTCATCAACCACGAGGCGACGGATGACGTGCGCTTCACATTGTCGCGGCTGGTGGCGGCGCTGGAGATGGGGGATCGGGACGGCGCGTTTGTCTATGCCCGAGAGCTGGAGGGCGGCATCGAGCATGTTTTGGAGCGGCAGACGCTGTCGTGGCAGAATTTGCTGTAAACGGACGTGTTTACAAAAAACTGCACCTGCGGATATAGAGAAGACAGGTCTGCGCATCGTATACCATCAGGTCGTGAAATTTTGAATCCCAATGCCAATAGCCGTCGGAACAGGCCAGCATATCGTCGATGTGCGTATCAAAGCGCTCAGCGAGCAGCGGGTGAATCCAAATATCGGGCGTAAGCGGCAGCGGATTTCTATGAGGAATGTAGCATTGAGCTGGGAACGCGCTCCGCTGGGCCTAGGGGATTAGGGGGATTGAAGCCATGCGCCCGCTGTGCGGGAAAAAGCATGGCGGAAATCGGAAATCGCAAGGAGCGCTTGCGCGACTATGCGAGTTTCCCGGAAGATTTCGATTTACCGCGCTCAAAGGTCGCAACAGGGTTGCTCCCTTTCGCTTGGGATGCTCCGCCTCGCTGAGCCGCCCACAGGGCGCGCTCGGCTTCGATCCTCCCTTAAATCCCCTAGGAACCCCATAACCCCCTTTGAAACGAGCAGGGCTTCGGCCCTGCACCCGGGGTTAAGACAATGGAGGCGTTTTCCCACATTTGCCCCGAACTGTCCAAAAATCATCCAAAATCAAAGCGGTGTCTGAAAACGGGACACCGCTTTTTTTCTGCCCGTGTTAAAAACCGCTTGACCTTGGTACAATAACACCATCAAAAGGAAATGCGCGGTACACAAAGGCCGGATGGGCAAAATGCTCCCGGCGGTATCGCCTGAATCATAAGGAGGTTTCGGTTATGTATTACAGCAGCGGCAATTATGAAGCGTTCTCTCATCCCAAGAAGCCGGAAGGCGTGGACGGCAAGTCCGCGTATATCATCGGCTCCGGCCTTGCGGCGCTGACCGCGGCCTGCTACCTCGTGCGCGACGGCCAGATGAAGGGCGAGCACATCCACATCTTTGAAAAAGACCCGGTCGCGGGCGGCGCGTGCGACGGCCGCAAGATGGACGTCGGCTATGTGATGCGCGGCGGCCGTGAGATGGACAACCATTTCGAGGTCATGTGGGATCTGCTGCACGATATCCCGTCCCTCGAGCATGAGGGTCAGAGTGTGCTGGACGAATACTACTGGCTCAACAAGGAAGACCCGAATTCTTCCCTCTGCCGCGCGACCGTGAACCGCGGCGAGGACGCGCACACCGACGGCAAGTTCGCCATCAGCGACAAGGGCGCGATGGAGATCATGCGCCTGTTCTTCACGCCGGATGAGCAGCTTCAGGATAAGCGCATCACCGATTTCTTCGATGACGAGGTTTTCTCCTCCAACTTCTGGCTCTACTGGCGCACGATGTTCGCCTTCGAGAACTGGCACAGCGCGCTGGAGATGAAGCTCTACATCAAGCGCTACATCCATCACATCGGCGGCCTGCCGGACTTCAAGGCGCTGCGCTTCACGCGCTACAACCAGTATGAATCCATCATCCTGCCGATGACCAGCTACCTCAAGAGCCACGGCGTGCAGTTCTTCTACAACACCAAGGTCGTGGATGTGAAGTTTGACATCAACGGCGAGCGCAAGCAGGCGAGCAGCATCGTGGTGGAGAGCGACGGCCAGCAGGAGACCATCAACCTGACCGAAAACGATCTGCTGTTCATCACCAACGGCGGCTGCGTCGAGAACAGCTCCATCGGCAGCCAGAACGAGGCGGCCAAGTTTGACCCGGAGCTCAAGCCGGGCAACGGCTGGGATCTCTGGAAGCGGATCGCCGCGCAGGACCCGAGCTTCGGCCACCCGAACAAGTTCATCTACGACGCGGAGCAGACCAACTGGGAGAGCGCGACCATCACCACGCTGGACGAGAAGATCCCGCCGTATATCCAGAAGATCTGCAAGCGCAACCCGTTCACCGGCCACACCGTCACCGGCGGCATTGTCACCGTGAAGGATTCCAGCTGGCTGATGAGCTGGACGCTCAACCGTCAGCAGCAGTTCCACGATCAGCCGAAGAACCAGCTCTGCGTGTGGGTCTACGCGCTGTTCACCGATAAGCCGGGCGACTACGTGAAGAAGCCCATGCGCGACTGCACCGGTAAGGAAATCTGCATGGAGTGGCTGTATCACATCGGCGTGCCGGAGGATCAGATCGAGGAGCTGGCGGAGAACAGCGCCAACACTGTGCCGGTTATGATGCCGTACATCGACGCATTCTTCATGCCGCGCGCTAAGGGCGACCGCCCGGACATCGTGCCGAAGGGCGCTGTCAACTTCGCGTTCCTCGGTCAGTTCGCCGAGACGGCGCGCGACACCATCTTCACCACCGAGTATTCCATGCGCACCGGCATGGAGGCGGTTTACACCCTGCTGAACGTGGATCGCGGCGTGCCGGAGGTTTGGGGCAGCACCTATGACCTGCGCGACCTGATTAACGCCACCGTGCAGCTCCGCGACGGCAAGAAGATCACCGACATGGAGCTTCCGTTCATCGAGAAGATCGCGCTCAAGGAAGTGCTCAAGAAGATTCAGGGCACGGACATCGAGAAATTCCTCAAGGAATACAATGCCATTTAATGCGAGCAATCGCGTTGGCGCGGGGCTTAGCTCCGCGCCTTTTCGCGTGGCGGGAGAAAACGAGCGGGCGTGACCAAAAGTTTTTTGACAAGCGATCGTTTCCTGCGTATAATAAGAATCATTGAGCAAGAAGTAAAGTCTGCATAAAACGCGGGCGCGCAATGCACGCCCCTACAGGTACAGCGGTATATCTTAGAACCTGAAATCATTTCGAATTTTGGGCCCGAAGGTTTCCAAAGGGCGAACGGAAAGCCCTTTGGTGGGGGCAAGGGGGCAAAGCCCCCTAAAGGAGGCTTTATGAAACTAGGCGTGATCGACGTGGGCGGAGGCTTCCGCGATATCTACGGCGCGGGCGTGTTTGACTGGTGCCTTGACCACGATGTTCATTTTGATTACTGTATCGGCATATCGGCGGGCAGCGCGAATCTGGCATCCTTTCTGGCCAAGCAGCGCGGGCGGAATTACACCTTCTATATGGATTATGTGTTCCGCAAGGAATACGCGAGTCTGGATAACTGGCTCAGAACCCGCAACTATGTCGATCTGGATTATGTGTTTACCACGCTGTCCGGCAGTAAGGGCGAAAACCCGATTGATTACGAGGCGCTGGCGCATAACCCCGCCGAATTTTATGTCGGCGCGTGCGACGCGCGCACCGGTCAGTCCGTCTATTTCAGCAAGAGCTGCCTGAAAAAGGATCAGTATGACATCTTCAAGGGCTCGTGTGCCCTGCCGCTGTTCTGCAAGCCGTATGTCGTCGATGGAATCCCGTGTCTGGACGGCGGCATCTCCGACCCCGTGCCGGTGCTCAAGGCGTTTGAGGATGGCTGCGATAAGGTGGTGCTGATTCTGACGCGCCCGGTCGATCAAAAGCGCGAGCAGAAGAAGGACGTGATGCCCGCGCGCCTGCTGGCCAAGGCCTATCCGAAGGCCGCCGAACGGCTGCTGGATCGCTACCGCGCCTATAACGACGGCGTGGAAATCGCCAAGGAATACCAGAAGCTCGGCAAACTGCTCATCGTCGCGCCGGACGATATCTGCGGCCTGTCCACGCTCAGCAAGAGCCACGAGAAGCTGCAAATGATGTACGATAAGGGCATGCGGGACGCGGAGAAAATCGGAGAATTTTTGAAAGCGTAAACCGAAAGTGAATAGAAAATGAAAAAATCCGCCCGGTATCGTTGTGATACAGCCGGGCGGATTTTTTGCGATTATACACTTTTTTGCTTTCAACCTTTTTGGAAACTGGGGAGACGGCCCAAAGCGTTCGCCGCGCGGCGTTCAATTCGCGCCGGGCTTTTTTGCTGAGTTTTTCCTTGGGGATAAAGCGGGTGGACATGCAACCACGACCTTTCAATCGGCTCGAAAAGACTTCTTCCGCACACCGTTCTTGTGCCGGAAAGAGAGCTATGATATAATGCTTTTGTCGGCTTTGCCGACAGGCATGGCGAGGGCTTGACACCGGAACACTCCGGATTCTGACCGGAGGGAGGTGAGAGCCATCAAAGCAAAAGAGACGACCACGATTACGATCCGACAGACGCTTGTTACGTCTGTCAAGATCGAAAAATCGCAGGAAACGAAAGAACACGATGATGTTGAGGTCATCATCGTGTTAGTGCCGAGAGGCTAACAACCACAAAAGCCCTCGTCGTGCCTTTATTGTAGCATGATCCGCGCCGCGCGTCAAGGGCGGCGTTTTCTTTTATTTTGGATGCAAGAAATTGGCGTGTCCGTCCGTATAACAGGTGAAAGCGCTTTTGAAAAAACGGCCGGAGGTGAAAGCATGACAAAGAAACAATATGGAGATGAAGCGGAGCGGCTGGCACCGTCATTGCGGCGAATCGCCTATTCTATCGTCCGCAACGAGCACGATGCGCAGGATGCGGTGCAGCAGGCGCTGCTTTCCGTCTGGGCACGGCGGGAGAACGTTGATCTGGCGCGGCTTAAACCGTATTTAGCCCGCGCGGTGATCAACGCTTGCCGAGATATCCAGCGCGCGCGACAAAAGGCGATTCCGGTGGAGACTGTGCCAGAGAGCGGCTATGAGCCGCCGGACAGCGCGCTGTATGACGCGGTGGAGCGCCTGCCGGAGGAACTGCGTTTACCGTTGCTGCTGCATTATATGGAAGGGTATAAGCTGGCTGAAATTGCCGGGGCACTGGGGCAGAGCCTGCCGCAGTTGACCAGTCGGCTGTTTCGGGCAAGAAAGCTGCTCAGGCGGATGCTCGAGGAGGTGGAAGCATGAAACAATTCAAGATGCCCTCAAAGCGGGAATTTCAGGCGATGTATCCGCCGGGAAACGATGCGTTTGATTGCGCAGTTCGCGCAACCCTCGACGCGCTGCCGGAGAACAGCCCGAATAGAATGCGTGTAAAGCGAAAGATGTCCGTCGGGCTGGCGGCAGCGGTGATTCTGGTCTTGGCGCTGACCTGCGCGGCGGTTGCGGCGGGGCTGGGCGTTTTTGGAAGGCTGGCGGAGCAAACCGCCAACAAAGGCTATTCGGAATTGTATCGCGCGCTGGATGAAAAAAGCGTGAGCATGGATGAAATGCTGAATACGGGTGGTCAAACGTTCCGGCTCAAGCAGGCGTATGTGGATGAAAACAGCCTGTTTGTGGCTTACGAGATGACGAATATGCGGCCTGTCGTCGATTATACATGGATGCCGACAACGGAAGAACTGGCGCAGATGGAGCAGATGGACGACGTTCAACCGGATACGGGCAATGAAGAACGCGACGCGATGATCCGCAAATTGCTGGAGGACGGCGCGAAAACCGGCGCGGCAGGCGCAATTTGGAAAATTGCCTATTTGAGCGACGGCGCATATCTGGCCGGGACGGACGAATATCTGAATATCCTTTCCGGCGACGAAACGCTGCGCGAGGATGGCACGATGATCGGGGTAAAGGAGCTGGAACTGCCCGAAAAACTGAAAAATGAAACGTCGATCGCGATAGAGTTTGTGCTTTATCGAGCGACGGAATATGATTTCTTTGACGGAAAGCGCTGGGTGCAGAACATGGAAGACAGAACAGAACAGCGCATACGGGTTGACGTGCCGCTCAATGCGAACGAGAAGGCAACGGTCTATCATGCGGAAAGGGCGTTCCCGACGTACAGCGTCGCGGTGGATGTGACGATTTCAGACGTCAAAATCCATGTAAAGGCAAATTTGAAGAGCCTTAACGGCCATCCGCTTGGCCGAGAGAAATGGACGCCGGGCGAAATGATGGACGGCGGGCTTTGTCTCGACGGACAGCCCATGCATGTGATTTCCGGCATGGACGAGGGGCTTGAAACAACGGATTGGACGATGGAAAACGATTATGCAAGGCCGGAACAGCTCCCCGAAAAGCTGGAATGGATTCCGTGCTATTACACGGAAACGGGAACGGAAGAGCGCCCCGAAGAAGCCGTGACCATTTGGCTCACTCAGCCATAACGATATCAAAAATCCGCCCGGTATCTTCGCGATACAGCCGGGCGGATTTTTTGCGATTATACACTTTTTTGCTTTCAACCTTTTTGGAAACTGGGGAGACGGCCCAAAGCGTTCGCCGCGCGGCGTTCAATTCGCGCCGGGCTTTTTTGCTGAGTTTTTCCTTGGGGATAAAGCGGGTGGACATGCAACCACGACCTTTCAATCGGCTCGAAAAGACTTCTTCCGCACACCGTTCTTGTGCCGGAAAGAGAGCTATGATATAATGCTTTTGTCGGCTTTGCCGACAGGCATGGCGAGGGCTTGACACCGGAACACTCCGGATTCTGACCGGAGGGAGGTGAGAGCCATCAAAGCAAAAGAGACGACCACGATTACGATCCGACAGACGCTTGTTACGTCTGTCAAGATCGAAAAATCGCAGGAAACGAAAGAACACGATGATGTTGAGGTCATCATCGTGTTAGTGCCGAGAGGCTAACAACCACAAAAGCCCTCGTCGTGCCTTTATTGTAGCATGATCCGCGCCGCGCGTCAAGGGCGGCGTTTTATTTAGGCGCAATCATTCGGTCAGGGCGTGTTCAGATTTTTCCGTGCCTTTTCGCGTAAACGAACGAATAGACGAGCGGCGAGAGGGATGCGACAAAAATCGCGGCGACCCAGACAACGGCTGCATGGCTGAGGAAGACGGAAAGCAGCGTGACCACCCCGGCGATGATCCATACATAGCCCGCGAAACGGTGGGTGTGATTCCAGTTATCCTCGTCGTCAAGCGTCCACGGGAGGCGGATGCCCACGGTGTAGTTATGGCGGCACTTGGGCAGATAATTGCCGATGGCGATGAAGAGCAGGCCGACGAAAATCATGCCGAAACGCGAGACGTTGATGGCGAAGCCCAGCGCGCTCAGATACATGGACAGGCCGACGAACAGGCTGGTGGCGGGGCAGACCCACAGGACGAGCTGCACCATCTTTTCGGAGATATTCTGCTTTTTGGGATCGGCGCGCAGCATGACGGCGCAGAAGAGCTGCATGGCGAGGATAAACAGCGGGAGGCCGATTACCGCGAACGGGCGGCCGGAATAGTCGTCCGCCGTGCCGCTGAAATCGAAATGGGTGGGCATGCGCTCGGGCAGGCGGTTCCACAGGGCGAGGCCGAAAAACATCGGCAGCAGGATGATGACGCAGGTGACAAGCAGGGTGCGTTTAGGAATGGCTTTCATGGTTGTCTCCTTTCAGTTGAGAGAGCCAGAGCATGACCTCCTCGACGACGGAGGTGTTCAGCTCATAATAGATGAAGTTTTTTTCGCGCGTTTCGAACACGAGATCGGCCTTTTTCAGCACGCTGAGGTGATAGGAGACCGTTGCGCCCGTCATCTCAAAATGCCCGGCGATTTCGCCCGCGCTCATGCGCCCGCCCCTGAGCAGCAGCAGGATTTCCCGCCGCGCCGGGTCGGAAAGCGCTTTGAAGGTTTCGGCAAAGCTCATAGGCGACGTCCTTTCAGGATTTCTATTTAGAAAAAAATCTAAATAATGGATGCTTGAATTATAGCAGGGATGGAGAAGGCTGTCAATAGGTATTTAGAAAATTTTCTAAATTAAAACGCCACTGTAACTCCCTCAGCCGCGCTTGCGCGCGCCAGCTCCCTCGACGTTCTGCTTGTCTGTCTCCCGCACAGCGGGCGGCAAGCTCCACGCCCTCGAGGGGGGAACTCCTTCAGTCACGGCTACGCCGTGCCAGACCTTCGGCGTTCCGCTTGCCTGTCTCCCGCACAGCGGGCGGCAAGCTCCACGCCCTCGAAGAGGGAGCTCCTTTTGGAGGATCCCTGTTTTTCTCGTAAAAAAGGCCAGATTCATATACCGCCCCAAAGAGCTCCCTCATTGAGGGAGCTGTCAGCGAAGCTGACTGAGGGAGTTAAAGTTCACGCCCTCGGCATTTTCCGCACCACGACCGCGTAGCAGACGACGAGCGCGAAAAGCGTCGCCGCCCAGGAGACGGGATAGGAGAGATAGAGCGTATCGAGGGTCGGGGAGGCGGCGAAGGCCGTATACAGCCAGACCACGCGCAACAGGCAGATGCCGCTCAGGCTGGTGATGGTCGGCAGAAGGGAATAGCCGACGCCGCGGAGCTGGCCGACGAAGGTATCCTGCATGCAGAAGAGGACATAGAGCGGCATGTTGTGGCGCACGCGGACGAGGCCGCTGGCGATGACTGCCGGATCGGTGTTGAACAGCGCGAGCAGCGGCGTGCCGAACGTGTAAATCAGCAGGCCAAGCGTCAGACCGCCGACGAACGTGGCCGCAAGGCAGACGCGGAGCACGCGGCGAACGCGGGCATATTTCTCCGCGCCCATGTTCTGGCTGGAGAAGGTGAGCGCCGCCTGCGAGATGGAGTTGGAAACGGTGGTGGCGAAGCCCTCAATGCTGGCGGCGGCGGTGTTGCCCGCGATGGCGGCCGCGCCGAAGGAATTGATGGCGGACTGGATGAGCACGTTGGAGATGGAGAACATGCTGCTTTGCAGCCCTGCGGGGATGCCGATGCGCAGGATCATCGAAAGCGAGCGGCGCTCGATGCGCGTCTTTTTCGGCTCAAAGCGAACGTCGCCGTGGCTGGCGATGAGGCTGGCGAGCACGAGCGCGGCGCTGATGGTCTCGCTGACGACGGTTGCGATGGCCACGCCCGCAACGCCGAGCCTGAGCCCGGCGACGAGCGCCACGTTGAGGACGACGTTGACCAGACCGCTGACGGTCAGATAATACAGCGGACGCTTGGTATCGCCGACCGCGCGGAGGATGGCCGCGCCGTAGTTATAGACGAGGCTGGCGGGCAGGCCGACGGCGTAGATGTTCAGGTAGAGCTGCGCGCCGCCGACCACGTCCGCCGGGCAGCCCATCATTTCGAGCAGCGGGCGGGAGAGGACGAGCAGCAGCACGCCCAGCGCCGCGCCGGAGAGCACCGCCAGCGCCATGGAGGTATGCACCGCGCGGTGCACACCGTCCCGATCCTCTGCGCCGACCGCACGGGCGACGGCCACGGACGCGCCGACGCTCAGCCCCATCAGCAGGCTGACCAGCAGATGGATGAGGGAGGTCGTCGCGCCGACGGAAGCCATCGCGACGGAATCGGCGAAGCGCCCGACGACGATGATATCCGCGGAATTATATAGAAGCTGGAGCATGCCGGAGAGAATCAGCGGCACGGCGAAGGCCAGCGCGTTGGGCAGCAGCGGCCCGGCGGTCATCTCCACCTGACGATGCGAACGATGGGCAAACAAAGCGATCACCTCAATCCTGGAGCAATGCGAACAGCATAGCACAACGCGCGGGGAGCGTCAAGGCAATGCAGCAAACAAAAACCGTACTTGCATTTCAGCAGTATTTTGGATATAATAAAGGGGAATACAGGAAAAATATCGACTGATATGAATATGTGACGAGGTGCATGAATATGAAAACCGTGACGATTCGCCTGACGATGATGACGGACAACGTGAAAAACTTTGTCCGCCTGGTCAATCGTTATCCATATGATATGGATTTGCGCTCGGGGCGCTATGTGGTGGACGCCAAATCCATCCTGGGCATTTTCTCGATTGATCTCTCCCGACCGATCACCATGACGATTTACAGCGACGACTGCGACGACCTGCTCCGCGATCTGGACGGCTATTTGGTCAAGGACGGCGAGGAAACCGCCGCGAAATAAGGGATGGAGGTGCAGCCCATGCCGCTTGATGTGCATGCTACGGAAGAAGAGGACAAGCTCGTGGTGCTGTCGTCTTTGAACCGCCTCGGCGGCTGCACGGAGGAACAGCTTCTGCGCTTTCTGGTTGAAAACGCGCTGATGAATCAATTTCAGTTTTATCTGGCGCTGGGCGGGCTGAAAGAGGCGGGCTTCATTCGCGAGGCGCGCCATCTGGAAGGAACGCTGCTGATTCTGACCCCGCAGGGGCGCGAGAGCGTGGAAATGTTCGCCTCCCGCATCCGCGCTTCTCAGACGGAGAAGCTGAACGTGAACGCGCCCGCGTGGAAGCGGCGCATCCGCGACGAGCTGCAAATGCCCGCCGCGTGGCAGGAGACGGATAACGGCTTCGCCGTCACGCTGCGCGCGCTGGAGGGCGGCGCGGAAATCTTCTCCATGACGCTGACGGCGGCGACGAAGGCGCAGGCGAAGCGCTTCTGCGAGCGCTGGCCAAGCCGCGCGCCGTTTCTGTATCAGACGATCATGGAGCAGCTCGGCGAGGCGGAAAGCGAAGAAAAAAATTCGTAAAGCCTGCAAAGAAACAAAAAAAGAAGACAAAAAGCAAAAAACGGAAACGTTCGACGGAAACGGCAAAAGGGGCGCGTAAAAAAGCGCCCGACTGCCCGCGCCCGCCGGACGTTTTTTGCGTGTATGAGAAATTGCGCAAAGCCGCCCTGCACGAGCAAGGCGTGGAGAAGGCAAAAAACGATCGAACGGCGGATTATCATGCGGAAAGTTCGTAAAAAATGGGCTCGAATTTGGCGAAATTGACCGAGCAAAGAAAAGAAATTATCCAAAAACACTTCCATTTTTTCATACATTCTGATATAATGAGCATCAGATGCGGGCGGGCGCGAAACAAGCCGCCTGAAAAACAGCCGAAACAAGGCTTCAAAGGAGGAACGATTTATGAAGGACTACATGGTGAAGGACATACGCAACATCGCTGTATTGGGACACGGCTCTGAAGGCAAAACGACGCTGGTTGAGTCGATGCTCTATGCCGCCGGCGTGACTGACCGCCAGGGTCGTGTCGAGGACGGAAACACGGTCAGTGATTACGATCCCGAAGAGATCAAGCGTCATATCTCCATCAGCGCGTCCGTGGCGCCGATTGAAATCCACGGCAAGAAGCTCAACCTCATTGACGTTCCCGGTTACTTCGATTTTGCGGGCGAAATGTCCGGCCCGCTGCACGCCGTGGAGGGCGCGGTCATCGTTCTGAGCGCCGCAACGGGCATCTCCACCGGCTTTGAAAAAGCATGGAACGCGACCGCGAAGCATGGTTTGGCGCGCATCATCGCCGTTTCGCAGGTCGATCGTGAACATATCAATTACCGCAAGGTGCTCGACGATCTGCGCAGCACCTACGGCAACTGCATCATCCCGACGGTTCTGCCGATCGGCGAGGGCACGTCCTTCGTCGGCGTGGTGGACGTTTTGACGGGTAAGGCCTTCACCGGCGCGGGCAAGGATCGCCGCGAGATCCCGATTCCGGAAGAAATGGAAGCGCTGGTCGAAGAAGCGCGCGAGGCCTGCAACGAGGCGGCGGCGAGCACCAGCGAAGAACTGATGGAAAAATTCTTCGACGAGGGCAAGCTGAGCGAGGAAGACATGCTGCGCGGCCTTTCCGCGGGCATTTACGAGGGCAGCATCGTGCCGGTCGCCCCGGTTTCCAGCCTGAACGGCATCGGCGTGCGCCCGCTGATGTATGAGCTGGCCATGTACATGCCCAGCCCGATGGAGCACACCTATCACGGCATCAACCCCAAGACCAAATCCATGCACATCCGCCACGCGGACATGAGCGAGAGCTTCACCGCGCAGGTGTTCAAGACCATCGCCGACCCGTTCGTGGGCAAGCTGTCCCTGATTAAGGTCATCTCCGGCGTGCTGACCCCGGCGACCCCGCTGTTCAACGCGAACGCGGACAAGCCCGAGAAGGCGGCGGGCATCTTCATGGTGCGCGGCAAGAAGCAGATTCCGGTCGGCATGCTCTGCGCGGGCGACATCGGCGCGCTCAGCAAGCTGCAATACACCTCCACCGGCGACAGCCTCTGCGAAATCGGCAAGGTCGTTCAGTATGACAGCATCGACTTCCCCGCGCCGCAGATTTCTCTGGCGGTATACGCCAAGAAGGCGGGCGAGGAGGACAAGGTCTTCTCTGGTCTGGCGCGCCTGTGCGAGGAAATGCCGGATGTGATCGTCGCCAAGGATCCGATGACCACCGAAACGCTCATCAGCGGTCAGGGCGAATTGGAGCTTGAAATCGTGCGCCAGAAACTGCAAAGCAAGTTCGGCGCGGATGCCGTGTTCAAAGACCCGAAGATCGCCTATCGCGAGTCCATCCGCAAGACGATTCAGGTGCAGGGCCGTCACAAGAAACAGAGCGGCGGCCACGGCCAGTTCGGCGACGTGTGGATCGAGTTCTCCCCGGCCGAACCGGGCACGGATTTCGAGTTCGTCGATGCGGTGGTCGGCGGCGCGGTGCCGCGCAACTTCATCCCGTCGGTCGAAAAGGGTCTGCGCGAGAACCTCGTCAAGGGCGTGCTCGCGGGCTTCCCGATGACGGGTCTGCGCGCCAAGCTCTACGACGGCAGCTATCACCCGGTCGATTCCTCCGAAATGGCGTTCAAGACGGCGGCACGCATCGCGTATAAGCAGTGCATCAACGCCAACCCGGTGCTGCTCGAGCCGATCATGCACGTGGAAATCAGCGTGCCGGACGAGTACATGGGCGATATCATGGGCGACCTGAACAAGCGCCGCGGCCGCATCCTCGGCATGGAGCAGAGCGACGGCAAGCAGCTGATTATCGCCGAAGTGCCGCAGGCCGAAATGTTCAAATACGCAACCGATCTGCGCTCCATGACGCAGGCGAAGGGCGCGTTCAAGATGAACTTTGAGCGCTACGAAGAAGTGCCGCAGGCCATCTCCAGCAAGATCATCGAGGCGCATAAGGCCGATCTCGCGGACGATGAGGAATAAAAAGATTCATATTCACAGCGGACGGGCAGAAATGCCCGTCCGTTTCTATATGTTTTGCTCAAAAACGCATCGCAAATTTCACCGGATTGACAAATTCTCTTGACATGCGGTTCAATCAAATGTAAAATAGAGATAGTCAGAGTGAAAGCGTGTGCAGATTTATGCTGTGCTGGACATTGCGCCGGGGAAAAGCGGGGTGCGTTTAGGCCGACTTTTCCGGGCGTTTGATACATCAAAACTGAATAGGCGGCAAAGCCGCGGCGGGGTTCTTGTGCCCCGACGATGGCATGGTTCTTTGCGCCTAATTTGTGTTGTTTATCGCCAGAGGCAGGCGTCGATCTGTACCCTTTTTTCTTGGACGATTGATTGAAAGAAATTAAGAATCCAAACAGAAGGAGAGTGAAGCAGATTGGCGTCGTTTATTTTTACCCTTTTGGCGATTGCAGCCGCGCTGGCCGCGGGCGTTGCGGCAGGCTACATGTATCGCAAGAACGTGCAGGAAAAGAAAATCGGGCGCACCGAGGAATATGCCCGTAATCTGCTGGACGACGCGCAGCGCCGTGCGGAGGAGAAGAAGAAGGAAAGCATCCTCGAAGCGAAGGAAGAGGTCATCCGCCTCAAGAACGAGCTGGATCGCGAGATTCGCGACCGCCGCGCCGAGGTGCAGCGCAGCGAGCGCCGCGTGACCCAGCGCGAGGAAACCCTTGACAAAAAAGCGGATAACCTCGACGCGCGCGAGACCGGCCTGGAGCGCAAGCAGAACGAGCTGGATCGCCTGACCGCCGAGGCGCAGGAATACAGCGTCCGCCAGAAGACCGCCGCCGAGGAGGCCGAGAAGACCGCCAAGGACATGGAAGAAAAGAGCCGCGCCGAGCTGGAGCGCGTCGCGAAGATGACGCAGGACGAGGCGCGCGACATGATTGTGCAGCGCATCCAGAAGGAAGCCTACCACGACGCGGGCGTGATGGTGCGCGAAATCGAGCAGACCGCGAAGGACGAGGCCGAAAAGAAGGCGCGCAACATCGTCGCGATGGCGATTCAGCGCTGCGCCAGCGACCACGTGGCGGAGACCACGGTTTCCGTCGTGTCGCTGCCGAACGAGGATATGAAGGGCCGCATCATCGGCCGCGAAGGCCGCAACATCCGCACGTTGGAAACTGCGACGGGCGTGGATCTGATCATCGACGATACGCCGGAGGCCGTGATCGTCTCCGCGTTTGACCCGATTCGCCGCGAGGTTGCGCGAATCGCGCTGGAAAAGCTGATCGCCGACGGGCGCATCCATCCGGCGCGCATCGAGGAAATGGTCGAAAAGGCCAAGCGCGAGGTAGACAATCAGATTCGCGAGGCCGGCGAGCAGGCCATCTTTGAAACGAACATGCACGGCATCCACCACGAGCTGGTCAAGCTGCTCGGCCGCATGCGCTATCGCACGAGCTACGGCCAGAATGTGCTCCAGCACAGCATCGAGGTCAGCCATCTGGCCGGCCTGATGGCGGCGGAGCTGGGCGCGGATGTGCAGCTCGCCAAGCGCGCGGGTCTGCTCCACGACATCGGCAAGGCCGTCGATCACGAGATGGAGGGCACGCACGTCGAGCTGGGCGTTGAAATGGCCAAGCGCTACCACGAGTCCCCCGAGGTCATCCACTGCATCGCGGCGCACCACAACGATATCGAGCCGCAGACCGTCGAGGCCGTGCTCATTCAGGCGGCCGACGCGATTTCCGCGGCTCGTCCGGGCGCGCGCCGCGAGAGCATCGAGAACTACATCCGCCGTCTCGAAAAGCTGGAGGAGATTTCCAACAGCTTCCCGGGCGTGGAAAAGTCGTTCGCGATTCAGTCCGGCCGCGAGGTGCGCATCATGGTCAAGCCGGAGGACATCTCCGACGAGGGCACCTATGTGCTCGCCCGCGAGGTCGCCAAGCGCATTGAAAATGAGCTGGAATATCCGGGACAGATCAAGGTCAACGTCATCCGCGAGACCCGCTGCACCGAGTTCGCGAAGTAAAACAGAATGTGGAAAGCGGCGTCGTATATTGCGGCGCCGCTTTTTGTCGCCGCGAAGCGGCCTGTGATTGAAACGGGTTCAAACCGCAAAAGGGGCGGAAAACAGCGGACGCGCAATGCGCGCCCCTACGGAGAAAATTGCAGATGGAGAAGGAAAAGCAAATGACAACAGAGGTTCGGACAATCGAAAATGCGGAGGAAAAGCGGCGAATCTGCCGCGTGATTTTGGAGGCGCTGCCGGAGTGGTTCGGCATCCCGGAGGCGCGGGAGGAATACGTCAGCGAGAGCGCGGACAAGCTCTTTTTCGCTGCGATGGACGGAGAAAACCCCGTCGGTTTTCTCTGCCTGAAGGAGACGGGGCGCGACACGGTGGAGCTGTATGTGATGGGCGTTTTGAAGGCGCGGCACAGAACGGGCGCGGGGCGCGCGCTGGTGGAAGCGGCCAAGCGGGCGGCGCGCGAGGCGGGCTATGCGTTCATGCAGGTGAAAACGGTGCAGATGGGGAAATACGCCGAGTATGACGCGACAAATCGGTTTTATCTGGCGATGGGATTCAGGGAGTTCGAGGTGTTTCCGCACCTGTGGGACGAATGGAACCCGTGTCAGGTATACGTGATGGGACTATAACGAATACAACCTGATCTGCGGGGCAATGGCCGGGGTGCTCGACGAAGCGGTGACGGAGGTATCCATGCTGGTTTCGATCATGCGGTTCGGATGGAAGAATTTGACAAGGTGGAGGAATGAATATGCGGACGGAAACGACGGGCAATGCCTTTCAGATGCGACGGCTTGGCGAGCGGGATGTGGACGCGATTTTGGCGCTTTGCGAAGGAAACGGGATGTTTTATCAATACCATCCGCCGATGGCGACGCGGGAAAGCATTTTGGCGGACATGACCGCGCTTCCGCCGGGAAAGGGTATGGAGGACAAGGCGTATGTCGGCTTCTTTGAGGGGAAAAAGCTGGTCGCTGTTCTGGACTGGATCAGCGGCTATCCCGCGAAGGAAACCGCGTGGATCGGGCTGTTCATGGTCAGCGCGGAAAAGCAGGGGAAAGGCGTCGGAAGCGGAATCATCCGCGACATGGCCGCGAGTCTGAAGGCGGTTGGGTATCGGGAAATGCAGCTCGGCGTGGACAAGGGGAATCCGCAGAGCCTCGCGTTTTGGACAAAGAACGGGTTTGAGGTGCTGCGCGAGGACGGCTATATCGTGATGAGGCGGGAGATTTGAGGCGGGGATTTCCTGCAATACGTGTGAATAGGGGACGGCATGGAAAGAAATTTGGCGATGGCGCGGCGGATTGCGCGGATGGCCGAGAAAGCGGGCGGGCGCGTCTACTTTGTCGGTGGTTTCGTCCGCGACGGCGTGATGGGGCGGGAAAGCAAGGATGTGGACATCGAAATCCACGGGATGACGGCGGACGCGGTGCGGGGGATGCTGAGCGAGATCGGACCGTGGAAGGAGATGGGCGCGAGCTTCGGCGTGTTTGCGCTGCGCGGATACACGCTGGACATCGCGCTGCCCCGACGCGGCGGCGGAAAGGGCGAGGACGCGGACATCGACCCCTTTATGGGCGTGGAGGAAGCGGCGAGGCGGCGCGACTTTACGATGAACGCGATGATGCGGGACGCGCTGACCGGAGCGCTGATCGACCGATTCGGCGGGCAGGCGGACATCCAAAACCGGGTGATTCGGCATGTGGACGAGAGAACCTTTCGGCGCGACCCGCTGAGAGCCATCCGGGCGGCGCAGTTCGCGGCGCGGCTTGAGTTTGCGATTGCGCCGGAAACGATGGCGCTCTGCCGGACGCTCGACCTTGACGGGCTGGCGCGGGAGCGCGTGATGGGCGAAATGGAGAAGGCGCTGACGAGAAGCAGGCGGCCATCCCGATGCTTTGAAGCGCTGCGGGAGATGGGACAGCTCGAACCCTGGCTGAAGGAGGTCGCGGCGCTCATCGGCGTGAAGCAGCGGGCGGATTGCCACCCGGAGGGGGACGCATGGACGCACACGATGCTGGTTGTGGACGAGGCGGCCAAGCTCCGGGACGAGGCGAAAAACCCGACGGGGCTGATGCTGGCGGCGCTGCTGCACGACGTGGGCAAGGCCGTGGCCATGCAGGAGAAGGACGGTGTGATCCACGCCTACGGGCACGAAACGGCGGGCGTGCCGCTGGCGGAGGACTTTCTGCGGCGGCTGACGGGGGAAAAGGCGCTTTGCCGCTATGTGCTGAACATGGTGGAGCTGCACATGAAGCCGAATATGTACGCCGCGCAGAACAGCGGACAGAAGGCGTGGAACAGGCTGTTTGACCGGAGCGCCTGCCCGGAAGACCTGCTGCTGCTTGCGAAGGCAGACCATCGGGGCAGGATAAACGCCGCGCCCTACGCGGAGACGGAACGGACGATTTGGGCGCGGCTTTCGGCGTATGAGGAAATGATGGCAAGGCCACACATCACGGGAGCGGATCTTCTCGCGCGGGGGATTCAGCCGGGGGAGGAAATGGGGCGGCTGCTCGAAGAAGCGCACCGGCTCAGGCTGGCCGGGGTGAAGAAGGAGGACGCGCTGCGGCAGATGCGTTTGTGAGACGGGGGACGACTCCTTCCGTCACGCCTTCGGCGTGCCAACCTTCGGCGTTTTTCATCGTCTGAATCCGCCACAGGCGGCGACGATGGAAAACGTCCCTCGAAGAGGGAGGCCATGGAAGTAGCAATAAGGCGCATACGGGGGACGACTCCTTCCGTCACGCCTTCGGCGTGCCACCTCCCTCGAAGAGGGAGGTCATGGGGCGGTTTAGAAGATGGGATGACAGAAAAACGGAGGGATACGGTGTCTTTGCCTTACAATCATAAGCTGATTCCGCGAGCGAAAGAGCTGAGGAAGGATGCAACCGAGCAGGAAAAATGCTTATGGTATAAGTATTTGAGCCAATATCCGATTCGGTTTCAGAGGCAAAAAACAATCGGAAGATTTATTGCGGATTTTTATTGCGCAAAGGCTAAATTGGCGATTGAACTGGACGGCAGCCAGCATTTTTCGAACGAAGGAAAGGCATATGATGAAAGCCGAACAGCCGGCCTTGAAGAATATGGAATCACTGTCATCCGTTTTTCCAACGCCGAAGTTGATAGACATTTTGAATCCGTGTGTGAAGTGATTGATAAAACAGTGAGGGCGCTGATAAAAGAAATTTGAAAAGGGACGCTTTATAGTCAGGTGCAATTCAAGAATAAAGAGATGAAGGCGGGCTCAGCCCGTTCAGACTGTAGACAAAAAGCTATTCTCCCCCCGAAGGGGGAGAATAGCCCTTTCCGCAAATGAAAGAATAGCTGAATTTCTTGATTTTGCTATTCAAGCCAAGTTTGCTTATGTCAACAAGCTGAACGGGCTCAGCCCGTTTTTTTGATGGGAAAAATAGGGCGGAAACAGACGGTTTTGGACGGGAGACCGGGTTGACAAAGCGGTGCGTATCGCGTAAAATGGGAACATGCGTTCGTATTACTGCCCCGGAATGCGAACGGAATGAAGACGGTGAGAAAAGACGACGCGGATTTGAGGAGGAGAAAATGGCGTTTTCCTGTGTGCTGCACCTCAAGGAAGAATGTGACGGCTGCGGAATGTGCGAAGAACCGCTGAGACAGGCGGAAGCATGGAGCGCTGAGACGGAGAGATGAGCCGGACAGGCCGGCGGAAGCAAAAGGGGAGTTTGAGACGATGACACAGAAGGATAAGCAGGCGCTGTTGAGGGTGAGAAGCCAGGCGAGGTTGGTACGGGAGCTGCGCGAGCGGCTGGAGGACACGAAGGCGGCAATCGGCGCGGCGGCGCTCGACGGGATGCCCAGAGGAAAGGGCGGCCTGCCGCGCGGGCTGGAAATGAAGGTCATGCTGCGGGAAACGCTGGAGGAATCGCTGAAGCGGGAAGAAAAGCGGCTGCGCGACTACGAAAAGGAAGCGCGGGAGGCGATGATCGGCATGAAGAGCGGCGCATATGCATTTTGCTTATATTACTACATTTGCGGGATGAATTTGGAGGACACGGCGCGGATCACGGACAGATGCGAGCGGCAGATTCGGCGATACAAGCGGGAGATTGAGAAAGAGGAAAAGGCAGAGGAATGAGAAAAATGCGCGGGCGGACGAACGGGAGACGTTAGGGAAATGTCCGGAAAATGTCCGGAAGGCGTCCGCTAAATGTCCCCCAAATGTCAGCTTGCGGCGCGGAAAAAGGTGTGGTATGATAGAATCAGTCAAAGAGGGAACGAAAGAGCCCTCCTAGACGACCAGCAAATGGGCATGAGCCGTTTCCGAAAGGGAGCGGCTTTTTATATGCCCAAAGGAAGGGAGGGATGACGATGAAAATGACGGAGAGCATGAAGAGCGAGGTGGTTCGGCTGTACTTTGAAGAGAACCGGGAGGAAGCGGAGATTGCGGCGCGGCTGGGCATCAGCCTGCGGCAGGCCAAGACGGTGCTGGGCGATCTGGCGCGGCTGGAAACCTACAAAAAGCGGAGCGAGGCGGCCAAGCTGCGGGCGCAAATCTGCGTGAACAAGAGCGCGGAGGAGGCGGCGCGGCGGCAGGCGGCGCTGCTGCTGGACGGCGAGGTGAACGAAACGATCAGCCAGAGGGCGGCGAAGGACATCCTCGACCGGGCGGGCGTTCGCGTGCCCAAGGAGAGCCGGAGCGACGTGGTGATTCGATTCGCGCAGGGCGCGCCGCCGCTGGGCATGCCGGAAAGCGCGGAAAAGGGAAAGGAGGAAAGGCATGGAGCTTGAGTTGGCCTATCGTCCGACGGGCAAGCAGCTGGCGTTTCACGCGAGCACGGCGGACGAGGTGCTCTACGGCGGGGCGGCGGGCGGCGGAAAGAGCTACGCTATTTGCTGGGATGCGCTGATGCGATGCCTGAAATATCCGCAGACGCACGCGTATTTATTCAGGCGGACATACCCGGAGCTGGAAATGACGCTGGTGCGCACGATGATGCGCATTGCGCCGAAGGAGCTGGGCAAATACGTCGCCAGCGCGCATGAACTGCGGCTGAGCAACGGGAGCGTCATCCACTTCTGCCACCTGAGCAACGAGGGCGAAGGGCTGCTCAAGTATCAGGGCGCGGAAATCCACTGGCTGTATTTCGACGAGCTGACGCATTTCACAAAGCCCATGTACGACTACCTCCGGACGAGGCTGCGCGCGGAAAAACGGCTGGGCATCACGCCCTGCGTCCGCTGCGCGAGCAACCCCGGCGGCCCGGGGCACGCATGGGTGAAGGCGCGATTCGTGGACGCGACGGGCGCGGGGCAGCGCGTCGCCGAAGCGACGGTGGAAAGCAGCATCCTCGGCGGGGTGAGCGTGAGGCGGATCGAATACATCCCGGCGACGGCGATGGACAATCCGCACATCACACGGGACTACATCGTGGAGCTGGAGCAGAAGCCCAAGGCGCTGCGGGAAGCGCTGCTTCTGGGAAAGTGGGACGCATTCGACGGGCAGGCTTTCCCGGAGTTTGTGGACGATCCGGCACATTACGAGGACGGGCTATACACGCACGTCATCAAACCGTTCAAAATTCCATGGCACTGGACGCGGGTGGTCAGCTTCGACCACGGATACACGCGGCCTTTTTCTTTTGGCGTTTGGGCGGTGGACGAGGAGGGACGGGTTTACCGATACAAGGAGCTCTACGGCTGCGTGCCGGGGGAGGCGAACGTCGGCGTGACCTGCCCGCCCGGAGAAATCGCGCGGCAGCTGGCCGACTTGATGGAACCGGAATTTGAGGAAGGCATACACGTCAGCGGCATTGCCGACCCGGCCATCTGGGACAGAAGCCGGGGACTGAGCGTGGAGGAGCAGATTCGAAAGGTATTCAACGGCGTGATCTTCATGAAGGGGGACAACACGCGGCTGCCGGGAAAGATGCAGCTGCACGAGCGCCTCAAGTTTGACGAGGAAGGGCGGCCGATGCTCTACGTTTTCGAAAACTGCCGAGACTTTCGACGGACGATCCCGGCGCTGGTCTACGACGCGCGCAGGCCGGAGGACATTGACACCGCGGGCGAGGATCACATCTACGACGAGACGCGGTATTTTTTGATGTCAAGGCCGATTGCGCCGAGGAAACGCTCCGCTGGGCCTAGGGGATTAGGGGATTGAAGCCATGCGCCCGCTGTGCGGGAAAAAGCATGGCGGAAATCGGAAATCGCAAGGAGCGCTTGCGCGACTATGCGAGTTTC